>SWCE01003154.1_pt1 | contig 113605 bp, 105 predicted proteins | sample 4690061 | NCBI WGS metagenome assembly SWCE01 (sample SAMN10267279, study PRJNA491770) | bioreactor metagenome | isolation source: DHS bioreactor inoculated with subseafloor sediment | place: Japan: off Shimokita Peninsula | collected 2012-10 | reverse complement strand
GGAAAAATCTCCCTGAACCGGGTCACTTCTCAGCGGAAATCAACAGGCCGTCCAGTCCTCAACAACGTCACCATCAAGACAACTAAAAGCGGCTCGAGCCTTGGCAGAGCCGCTGATCTTCATGGAGTTATTTTCGACGGATCTACACGAGAAGCTTGTTTTCAGTTTCCCCGCAACGTGAATGTTCACGCCGCCATTGCTTGGGCCGGCCTCGGCTTCGACCGCACCCGGAGCATCATCGTTGCGGAACCCAACGCGGCTGCAATGACGCATCAGATCAGCGTCACTGGAGATGACCTAGAGTGGAACATTACTGCACAATCAAGATCTCTCGGTGGGATAACCGGCTCCTATACGCCGAAATCGGCTGTCGGCTCCGTTGCACGCATCCTTGGCCCAGGGACCATCGCAAACGTATAGCGGGCCGGCTGTGGCAGTTAAACTGGCCACACATTCCGGCTCGATCGACAATTATCGGCCACGTGAAGGCGGGAAACCAAGATGCTCGGATTCAAGAACGTTGGCGAAGAAAGTGGCATCGACATTTCCCCCCGAAATGACGACGACCGATGTCAGTCCGCCGACGTCCACCTTCTTGAAGAGCAGCGCGGCGAGCGCAACGGCTCCGCCCGGCTCGACTATCAGCTTAAGCTTATCGAATGCCCAATACATCGCAGATAGCACCTCCGCGTCAGAAACCTTTAGCGCGCTGACATTATGATGTTTGAGAATTGGAAACGTCAATTTTCCGGGGGTCGGCGATAGCAGAGCGTCGCAGACAGATTGAGCTGACGGTCTGTTTGCTACCCTCGTTCCGGATTCCAGCGACCGTCCTGTATCATCGAAGCTTTCCGGCTCAACAATGAATGCCTGCACAGCGGGAAAAGGTGTTGCAACAGCCGTCACAACACCTGAAGAAAGTCCGCCACCCCCACAAGGGGTCAACAATAGATCAATCTTAGCGCCGAGTTCTTTGGCCTGATCGCTCACTTCCAGGCCGAGAGTGCCCTGCCCAGCAATGATGAATGGATCGTCAAACGGGTGGGCATAGACGGCGCCTGTTCTATCGATGAACTCTGTTGCCATCTCATCGCGACTGTCCGTCAATCGGTCATAGAAGATGACGTTGGCGCCGTAACCCTCGGCCCCTCGTATTTTTAGCTTAGGAGCATCGTGGGGCATGAACACCGTGGCCCGGGCGTTAAGGAGCGATGCAGCGAGAGCTATCGCCTGCCCGTGATTTCCTGACGATACTGCCACCACCCCCCGTTCGATGGCTTCTTTACCGTTGGCCAGCAAAAAATTCGCGGCACCTCGAAATTTGAAACTCCCGGTGCGCTGAAAGGTCTCCACTTTCAGCAACACCCTCCCGCTACAAACAGCATTGAGCGCTTCGAACTCTATCAACGGCGTATGGTACGCAAATCCGCTAATGCGATCCGCCGCTTCGGCAATATCCGTCATACTCACTGCTAGTGAATTAATCGTCATTGATGACCCGCTAAACTGGAGCATGACCGGCAGAGCCCGTTGCTTCGAAAGCTGCGCCCCGGATTCTGTTACAGCATCGACTGGTCGATTTTCACGCCATAATCCCGTTCCGCGCCTTCTATGCTCACAAGACCTTCCTTGATGTCATGAATAACTGCTTCGACATCGCGATCTTTTGGATTGCCATAGCCACCGCCGCCGTTGGTGTACTGAGTTACTATGTCACCTCTCTTGATGGGTATCAGATCACCCATTGAGTATTCTAGCCTGAACTCGTCTGGCGTGCCCGGATTGACGAACCAAGCACCACTCTTACCAGGATGCCCCCCCGCCACGCCTTGAGGAGGGATTTTGCTCTTCTGCGACGTGAACGAGAGTTGTGGGTGATCTGTGAGTACCTTGTAGGACAACACAATCCCGGTACCCCCGCGTTGTTTTCCAGCGCCAGCGGAGTCAGTGAGGAACTCGCGCTGGGTGTAGAGTACAGGGTTTTCAATTTCGTTCACTTCAATGGGTGGAAGTGGACAGTTGGTGACGTGGCAGGAAAGTGCGCTCGCCCCATCCCGAACCGCGGTTCCTCCCAATCCGCCAGGAGAGACTTCCCCGAAATGGACCCGAGTGCCCTTCATGAGATCGGTCGCAATGATCTCATTATATGAGCATCCAACGGAATCGCCCATAACTCGCTCGGGCGCACATTTTTCCAGAGCGCCCATGATAAGGTCTACGATGGAATGGCAGACAACCATGCGCTGCTGCACAGCCGCCGGCCACTGGGCATTCACCATTGATCCGGCGGGAGCAACAATGCGGATCGGTCGTCGCGAGCCTTCTGTATTTGGAATCGTCGGGTCCGTAACACAGCGCATTACGTAAAATGTTGTTGCGTATGTAGCCGACAAGGTCGCGTTGATAGGTCCGCGGATTTGTGGGTCTGTCCCAGAGAAATCGCACTCCACCTCGTCGCCAGAAACAGTGATCTTGATCGCTAGTTTGTAGGGTCCACCCATGGCGCCGTCCTCCAGGACGTACTCCTCGTGCGTATAGACACCATCTTTGAAGCGCTTGATTTCCTGGCGTGTGCGCCTTTCCGAGTAATCGATCAGTTCATCAAAGCAGGCCTTCATCGTTTGGCTGCCGTAACGTTCGAACATCCGTTCGATATCCGGCTTGCCAAGCGTCACGCTATAGATTTGCGCACGAAGGTCATTCTCCAAACTAGCCTTCAAACGGCTATTGTTGACCATGATCGATACAAGTTGCTCGTTGAGTACGCCTTGATTGACAATCTTGACTGGAGGAAAGCGGATCCCCTCCTGCTCGATTTCAACACCCCATCCGCGGCACGCCATCCACATGGAGCCCAAATCGACGTGGTGGACAGTAAGAGCAGTGATCGCAACGAGTTCTCCTTCCCAGAAGATCGGGGCATATACAATCACATCGTTGGTATGATGGGTCGAAAGCGAACCTTCGCCGGCGAAGGGGTCGTTGATCAAAACAACATCGCCGTCTTTCCATTCAGAAAGGGGTAGGTAGTGATCAATCACAGTTCGGAGAGTCAGTCCGATAGCGCCCAAATGAATTGGCACGCTTGCAGATTCGGCGAGCAGCCGACCTGTTCCATCGAATACTGCCGCGGAGCAATCCTGCATCTCCTTGACGACGACGTTCATCGCGGAGCGGATGATGCGCGCGTTGATCTGCTCCGCGGTCATAACCATACTCGAGCGAACGATCTCAAGTGTAACTGGATCAACACGATCCTTGGGCGTAGTCGAAGTGTCCTTAGTTGAAACGGTCGTATTCATCGTGTCACCACAGCGTTCATGTAAGCATCGTAATTGGCGGCCCAGTCTGGCGGGATTACCAACGTCGACCCTGGATATTCGACGATCGCAGGACCGGCGATAATTGAACCGACACCGAGGCTCTCGAAACGATAGATCGGCCATTTCGCTCGCCCGGATTGCGAGCGATGGGCCACTTGGCGGTGGCCGATGGGCTTCGGCGCTGTATTTGTTGTTTGCCGTTCCGGCCATGGGATTCCGGGAAGTGGACCAAAACAAGTCACACGGAAGTTTACGATCTCGATCGCCTTGTCGGGGATGTTGTACCCGAATAGCTGGCGATGTTGCTCCGCGAAATTCTGAGAAAGCCGTTCGAAGCCATTGCCTTCGACGTCACCAGCAGTCACAGGGATATTGATATCATGCGACTGCCCTGCATATCGAACGTCGGCAGACAGCACAGATTGTTGATCCCGCTTGTCGACACCTTCTTTGGCGAGGTTAGCTCCCACATCGGCCAGCAATTCGTCAACAATGGAACGGACGTCCTCAGGTTGCAGCAAGTTCGCAGCCTTCACGACGGTGCGCACACCATCCTGCCGGATTTCCGCGGATAGTAGGCCGCTTGCAGATACGTTCCCCGGCGCAGGTGGGATTAGCACGGAGCGCATGCCCAGCGACTCGGCGAGCGCCACGGCATGCAGTGGCCCAGCGCCCCCAAAACCAACCAGCGTGAAATCACGCGGATCGAAACCACGCTGAACCGAAACTAGCTTGATCGCATTTGTCATGTGGGACTCAGCTATATCGATGATCCCCAGTGCTGCGTCGTCAATATTCATCTTCAGGGGAGCACCGATCTTTTCGCTCAGACCTTCTGCGGTTAAATCCGAATTGATCTTGCGGGCACCCGCCAGGAAATATTCCGCATTGAGACGGCCACAATATAGATTGGCATCCGTGATTGTGGCGTTCTCGCCTCCTTGGTCATAACAAAGTGGTCCGGGAACCGAACCCGCGCTTTGCGGGCCGACGAGAAGACGCCCGCCATTATCAACGCGCGCCATCGAACCACCGCCAGCACCGATGGTCACAAGATCCATGATTGGCAGCAGTACCGGATATCCGGCAAGTTTGCCCTGAGTGGTCACAATAGGTGAACTGTTCGCTACGAGTGAAATATCGGAGCTCGTTCCGCCCATGTCGAACGTGATGATATTGGGAAAACCGGCAGACTTAGCCAGCAAAGTCGCACCGACAATGCCGGCAACCGGCCCAGAATGCGTGATTGCAACAGGAATGCTTTTGCCCTTGTTGAAACTCATGATGCCGCCGTTGCCACGCATAATGTAGGGCGTGCTTGGAGCACCTCGGGACTTCAACTTGTCGGCGAGATCGTCAAGGTGGTCACGGACCGACTGCAAGACATAGGCGTTGATGGCTGTTGTACTCGAACGTTCGTATTCCCTGTATTCGCGGACGATCTCCGAAGATAGCGAGATGCTGAGTTCAGGGAATTCACTTCCGGCGATCGCTTTTACTCGCTGCTCATGCTCCGGGTTGATATACGCGTGCATCAAACATACGGCGACAGATCGGATTCCGGCTCCGCGCAGTTCGCTGAGCGCTTTTCTCACGCTGCTCTCGTCTAGCGGAGTTTCAACCGTACCCGATGAGGTTATGCGTTCCCTGACTGACAGCCGGTAGCGGCGCGGTACGATCGGCTCTTGCGGCCTCCAATTGATGTCATAGATGTTTTCTTTGCGGGTAGCGCGGCCGATCGCCAGCGTGTCCCGAAACCCCTCCGTTGCGATCAGACCGACGTCCACGACCTTCTGTTCGACGATGATATTGGTCACATAAGTCGTCCCATAGACGAAATGTGACACTTCTTCTGGCGTGAGATCGGTCTCCTGCAGGGCGCGCTCGACCCCAGTAAGAATGCCATAGCTAATATTTTCAGGGGTCGTTGGGACTTTCAGTGTGTGAAACACCTTCTTGTCCTTCCCCACGAGGATCACGTCAGTATGAGTTCCTCCGGTATCAATTCCAATCTGTACGCTCATTTGCGACTTGCAACTCCCTCGCCGTGCCAAACCGCGTGCGCAGCGGGACCCCGTGCGCTCTCCAGGTTCGATGCATCAAACTGATCCAACGACTGTGCCGCAGGTGGTCGCGGCTTGTCGGTGTTCGGAACATCAGATGTGTTCTTCCTAGCGTCAATGAATTATTTCTATTATTGTGCCAGAAACAGCCTGTATTACGATAATAGGAATTCCTGATGTCAACCTCCTCGAACGCATCTCGGGCCGCAGCGATGCTCTTAATGCTCGGAAGAGCCGGCGTGTCCGGCGCGGCGCTGAAGGATCTGGCGGCTGAGCTTGGGGAAGCAAAGCCAGCCGTCCTGCGATGCCTTAATTCATTGATTGAATATGGTTTTGCTGAGCAAGTTGCCCGCGGGCGCTACAGGCTTGGGCCATCGATATTCTCCCTGGCCCGGACAAAAAGCGCTGTCGAAATTGAGGTGGCACGCTGGCGGTCGGTCCTCGAGGAGGTTGTCGAGCATCTCGGGCAGACCGTGAGTCTCGTGCGCAGAGCGGGCCTCAATGTTGTCGTAGTCGACAAGCAGGTCGGCACATCCCCCATCCAGGCACTTGTCGACGATATTGGTGGCCGTCTTCCGATGGGAATCGGTTCCGGCTCGGTGTCTATCCTAGCCACGATGGATCAGCCAGACTGGACAGAAATCGTCAGACGCAACTCCGACAAATACCCGAGTTGGAACCTCGACGCCGATATAGTCGCGAAGCACATCAGGAAGGCAAGCGTTCAAGGCTTCTCGCACGACGTTGGATTGCTGATACCGGAATGTGCCGGCCTTGCGGTGCCCATAAGAGAGCGCGGACGGTACGAGTCGAGCTTGTCGTTGGTACTTTCGGTTCCGCGTTCGTTCTTTGATCTCCATGAAGCTTCAGACATCGCCCATCAAATGAAAAATATCATTGAGAAGTCACAAGGTAAGTCCCGAGCCTGAACTCGTTTGGACCACTTCCGACTGGGTGTGCGAATGACCTTGCGTTTCGCGTCCAGACAACGGCCCCGCTTCGTAGCGGCCACCCCAACGCGAATGGACGCAATGTTTTGCCTGCAATTGAACTCGATCTGATCCCGGCGATGAATTGCCATCAAATGAACCAGAAGGAAGAAGAACATCCAGTTCTCTAAGCAAACGACGTTACTTTTTGCGGGGGAAAGTTTCGAACCTTCGACCTTCAGTTATAAGCCTGATGCCAGACCTAATTCCGTCGGCAGCACACGACCCACCTATTTAGGCTACGAGCCAGCCCGCTATTCCCTGCCTTAGGCCACAGATAGCCATCCGCCCTATCCTTGTGGCGCCGTTTGCTCCAGTTGAACTTGCTGGTCCCGAAGTTGATAATCGCATCGGAGATCGTACGCGGACTACGAAGTTGAACACGCTTTTCCTACTCATGGCACAGTATGATGGACGCGTGATCGTCCCCGCGGAACGCGTGTGCAAGGACTACTTCTCTCATCTGACGATCAACAAATTCGTGCGCAAGGTGAGCACCGGAGAAATCGACTTACCGCTTACCAGGGCTGAAAGAAGCCAAAAAAGCGCCAAGGGTATTCACCTGCAAGACCTGGCCTCCTACCTCGACAAACGGCGAGAGATAGCCTTGTCAGAGGCTCGCGCCTTCCACACCAAATGATCCCTTGGCATCGGCTTGGCCTTGCTTAATCCCTGGTCCCGACATGACCACCAGGCTCAGTAACGCAATGGCTATTCGCGCACCCTACCCCGCTGTTCCATCGGAATCGGCGATACCAGCGCCAAGAAGTACAACGAGGGTACAACTTCGCGAAGATCTATCCCTTTAGCGATTGATTTTACGGCATTTTTCGCGACGCCCGTCCAATCCATCACAACAGGCGGTTTTTCGCCAATAGCGGAACGAGGGACGTCGATGATTGCGGACCTCCACCCTACCGCGGACGCCGAAGCGGGCCTGTGATCCCGCCTCCCCCAGGCGTATGGATAGACGCCTTCGTGGCTGTTCGACGAAGATGCTGTCGAGGAACCGGCCGTTTTCGAAATCTTTGGTCTCCATCTCGTCGAAGACCAGCAAACAACGATTCCTGGCTTACGTCGGCGTCCCATTTTCGGGGAGTAGCCAGGTCAACAAGAAACGGGTCGTCTCTATCGTTCGACGCCGGCCCCTTCATCGCCACGGCCCTGCCGAGCGGGCAAGGGGAGTAGTTGGACCTCAGTCGCCTGCGGGATAGCCGTCCGATGCCAACCTCGCAATGGAGGCTAGATCCATCGACCCGAGTTCCTCGAGCAGATCGTTTTTCGAGACAAGATCGCAGCCATAGCAGGCGCTCAATATATCCACCCCGCTTTTGTGTAAGGGAGCTGCTATGTTAGCCATCCGCGCCAGCATGAGCGTTGGAACCAGTCCGAATGGCACGTCTTCCAATACATACCGGGTATCGAGCGTTTTAGGGCCCAAAGGATTGGTGCCCCGTGCGACCTGCAATTCGTACATCTCGGCCACAGTGTTGTTGGACGCCTCGAGAGCCGCGGCCATGGTGTCTTGAATCGAACGCACACTCTTGCCGAACGCTCTCGCGATCCGCAGCCGTTCCTTGTCCAGGGCGATGAGAAAATTCGCTACCCCAGGCGTGACGTTGGTGTTCTGGCACCAGTCCTCCCCACGCTCCATGCGCGTGAAATTGCAGAGGGCGATGCCCAGGTGGTTCTGAGGATTGAGATTACTCAGCGCGATCGTAAGGAGATCATCCGCCGGTCGGAACCGGTCACCAAACAGACTCGCGCAGATTTCGACCGCCTGTCGGGACAGGTGCCTGGGAATTGTGGCCATATCGATTCTGGCGCGGATCGCTCCAACGTGTACCCTCATCGGTGACAGAGGCGCCTTGGCGGTAAGCGCGGTCGTGTTCCACGCGACAATGGGTATTTCGATGCCGCGCATGGCAAGCTGTTTTGATAAGAATAACGCGGCGAACGATAAGTGGCCGCTGAAGATCACAATGTGGCGGGGCTCGATGTGTGGAATGAGCGCCTGCAAAACGGTCCGATAGCCGTAAGCGGGCAACGCCAGGATAATGACATCTGACGCTGCCAGTGCTTTGGCATCTTCGCAAACGGCCGGCGTGAACCTTCCTTCAAACTTACCGGTCAGCTGCAGGAGATCACCCTTAACAAGGGCTTCTGTACGAGCGCCCGAGGGCGACCAGATGCTCGGGGAATGATCCCTCCGCTGCAAATAAGCCGCATACGCCATGCCGATGGCGCCGGCTCCAGCGATACCCACACGCATTGCCATTTCTCCTTCAGATTGCATTCAGGACCGCAACAATCGCTCGCGACCGGTCGGCGGTCGCGGCATCGATCCACGCCTCGGCGATGACGTCTTTGACGACATCATTCCGTCCAGGCAAAACGCGCGAGCCACGACATTTTTTCTTATGTCGAAAGGGCGGCGACGATCACAGTCACAATCGGATCGGAATGCGGTCGCTGAGTTGAGCCGAAATCGGCTTCACCTAATTCCCGCCTGAGATCATCACGCTATGGCCCGGCGATACCTCTCGATATTCGCGCTCGGGAGCAACGTAGTCAGGGCATCTAATGGGACTCTTGATTTCCTCATTGGATAATGAACGCTTCTGTCCGAACCGGGAGGGATCCGCTATGGGTACGGCGGCGAGCAATTTCTTGGTGTAGGGATGCTGCGGGTTTTCAAACACCGCCGCTCGCGGGCCGATCTCGACGATCTCCCCCAGATACATCACCGCGACGCGATGGCTCACCCTCTCGACAACCGCCATGTCGTGGGAGATGAACAAATATGACAATCCCATACTGGACTGCAGGTCCAACATCAGATTGACGACCTGAGCCTTGACCGACACATCGAGAGCGGAAACCGCTTCGTCAGCGACGATGAGCCTGGGCTCGAGTGCGAGCGCCCGTGCAATACAAATGCGCTGACGCTGCCCCCCTGAAAACTCGTGCGGATATCGATTTGCCATATCGGCCTTTAGCCCGACCCTGACGAGGAGGTCCGCGATCTTCTCGCGCGCGTCCGCCGCGTTGGCGAGCTTGTTGATGATGAGCGGCTCGGCTATCGCCGTTCCGATCTTTTGCATCGGGTTGAGGCTGGCGAATGGATCCTGAAAGATCATTTGCATCCTTTTGCGCTGCTCGCGCATGGCTTTGGGACCAAGCGTAAGCAGTTCCACCCCATCGAGGCGAACGGAACCGGAGTTGGGCTCAACCAACCTCAGAATGGCGCGACCCGTGGTGGATTTGCCGCACCCCGATTCCCCCACAATCGAGAGCGTCTCCCCTGCCTTGACATCAAACGAGATTTTCTCTGCCGCATGCACCCTGCCCTTGATCGGGGAAAGCAAGCCGGACCGCATGTCGAACCGTTTCACCAAATTCGACACCACAAGAACAGGGGGCTCTGATTCACGGACGGTGTCTGGAACCTCGGCGGGAGCGTCCGAATCCCCCGTGGTCCTGTCAACAACCGGGAAACGCATGGGGCGCTCCCTACCCGACATGGACCCCAGTTTGGGAACGGCCGAGAGCAGGGACCGCGTGTAGGGGTGCCTGGGCGAAGCAAAGATGTCCTTGGTGTCCCCGGCTTCCACCATCTTGCCATTGTACATGACAAGGGTCTTGTCGGCGATCTCGGCAACCACCCCCATATCGTGGGTGATGAACAGGACCGACATGCCCTCCTCTTCCTGCAACTCCTTTATGAGCTCGAGGATCTGGGCCTGGATGGTAACGTCGAGTGCGGTGGTCGGCTCGTCAGCGATCAGCAATTTGGGTTTGCACGCCAACGCCATGGCGATCATCACCCGCTGACGCATGCCTCCAGAGAAATTGTGCGGATATTGACTGAACCTTGAGGCGGCCGAAGGGATATGAACGCGCTCCAGCAGAGCGATCGCCTCGGATTTGGCTTGAGCCTTGGATACGCCACGATGGGCGATGATAGCTTCAGAAATCTGAGTGCCGACGGTCAAGACTGGATTGAGCGAAGTCATTGGTTCCTGAAAGATCATCGCGATTTCATTGCCGCGGACTTTCCGGAATTCATCATCCGAGAGCGACATCAATTCCCTGCCGCCGAGCTTGACGGACCCTTGGGTTCTGCTGGTGCCTGACTCGGTCAGCCGCATGATGGAAAGAGCGGTGACACTTTTCCCGGAACCGGACTCTCCAACCAGGGCCAGAGTTTTCCCCGCCTCAACCACAAAGGAGACATCGTCCACGGCGGTCATCGGTCCGCTCGGTGTCAAAAATTGTGTGCGCAGTTGAGCGACTTCGAGAACGTTTCCGCAGGATGCGTCACCCGCGGCAGTGGGGGTGCTGGGCGCGCTGTAAGTCGCCAGGTCCCGCTTTTTCCACCGCGAATGGGTCGCCGTGGTCGCGCTACGAGGGTTAAACCGTGCCTGCAGGGCATCACAGAGCCGGTTGACGATAAAGACGGTTACAACCAGGCACAAGCTAGGCCACAGCAATCCTATCGGATTCACTTCGAGCTGGGATCGAGCGTCGCGGATCATGAGCCCCCAGGATGGCGTGGGCGGCACGATTCCAAGTCCGAGAAAGCTCAGGCCAGCCTCCACGATGATGGCGTGGGAGGCGGTGAGCGAGAACTGTACCAGAACCGGACCCACGATGTTGGGCAACAAGGTTTTCAGGAGAATGCGTGGGCTTCTCGCACCGAGGGCCCGCTGTGCCTCGATGTACTCCATGCGTTTTACCGACAGCGTTTCGCCGTATGCGACGCGAGCGAAGTTGGGGATGTAGAGAATGGACAGGCATGCCACCAAAGTCGTCGCGCTCGGACCAAACAGGGCCACGATCATCAGGGCCATCAATATGGGGGGGAACGCGAGAAGCACATCGGACACGCGCAGGGTCAGGAATTCCCACACGTTACCGAAGTAGCCTCCCACAATACCGGCGGCGGTACCCACCGCGCCAGCAATGAGAGCCGTGAGGAAGGCCACGGTGAGGGAGGTTCGCGCTCCATACAGCAATCGCGACAAGACATCGCGTCCAAAATTGTCCTGGCCGAGCGGATGCTCCGCGGACGGACCGGCGAAACGTCCGAGAATATCCATGGCAACGGGATCTGCGCGCCATATCATCGGCCCAAACACAGCGAGGGCGACCAGAATGGACAACAGCGCGATGTTTATTTCCAGTGACCCGAAATAATTGCGTCTTCTATTTGTTTGACCAGCCATCAGTTACGCACCCGGGGATCAAGGACCATGTAAAGCAGGTCGACCAAAAGATTGAGGAAGATGAACAGGGTCGCGACGACCAGCACCGTCCCGCGAATTTGGGGGTAATCACGGTTCTCAATAGCCGTGACAAGGAACCCGCTGAGGCCAGGCCAGTTGAAGACGTACTCGACAAGCACCGACCCCCCGAGAAGCGATCCCATCTCGAGCCCCACGATCGTGGCAACGGGACCGAGGGCGTTTCGAACGATGTGCCATGTCATCACTCGCCGCTCACTAAGGCCCTTGGATCGCGCGGTGCGTACCCAATCCTTGGTGAGAACCGACGCGACGGTCGCCCGCGACATGCGAAACACGACCGCGGAGAACCCGACCGCTATCGCGATCGAGGGCATGAGAAGAAGGGTGATATGCCGGCCCGGATCCTGTGAAAAAGCGACGTAGCCACCCGCGGGAACCAGGTTTAACCGAAGCGCGAACACGTAGATCATCGCGGTGCCGATCACGAAGATGGGAAGCGACATCTGTATGCTGGCCATGAATGACAAGACGCGGTCGACCAGTTGCCCCTGATTCAAGGCCGCCACCAATCCGGCCGGGATGCCAATGACCAGAGAAATCAAGGTGGCGCACGCGATTAGCTCAAGCGTGCGCGGCAGCCTTGTCGCAATCGTGCTGAGTACCGTGCTGTCGTTGCTGAACGAGCGCCCAAGATCGCCCCGCAACAAATCACCGAGAAACGCGAGGTACTGGACGATAACCGGCCGATCCAGACCGAGCTCGAGGCGCAACGCGTCGACGGCCGCGGCGGGCGGCTCCACCCCTCCAACCGACAACAGCATCACCGCGGGATCTCCGGGAACCAGATAAAGCGCCAGGAAAACGATTGAGGCGACCGCGAGCGCCAACAGGATCGCGGCCAGGGATCGCTTGAGAATATAGGTGAGCATAGACGTCTCCGTGCTTCAGTCTCAGGCGCGCCCAGACAGACGCGCCTGAGCGGCATTGTTACGCCAGCACCGCGGATTCGAGGGTAAAGCCCGAATAACCGTTGGAACTTCCGACCAGCGAAACAAAGCCCTCGACATTGTTGGCAAGGCCGAAACCCTGAGTGCGGCGGGTCAGCGGGCACAAAGGCACCTCTTGCTTGAACACCTCCGCGATTTCCTCATAGATCGCCTGACGTCTTTGCGGATCCAACTCATGCCGCCCTTCCGTCAGCAATGCGTCGAGCCTGGCGTTGGAATAGCCATGAGAGCGCTTGTAGGTCGGCGTACCGCTGCCGATCATCGCGGTTAGTCCGTCAGGGTCGTTGACGACCGTCGAGGTACCGTTGATGCAGAACTGGTACTGGCCCTCGTTGCCTTGCGACACCCGAGCACCCCATTCGGGCAATTCCAGCTCGCAATTGAGGCCGACCGCATTGACATACTGCTGGACGACAAGCGCGGTATCCTGGTGCATCGAATAGGTGGAAGACGACAGCAGCTTCACGGTCTGTCCCACCACGCCGGCCTCCTCGAGAAGCGCCCTCGCCTTTTCGGGGTCATAACTGAACAACTCCTGGGTCGCCTCATTGGCCACTTCGGAGTCTTCATCCACGGGCAAGCCCAACAATGGTTTGCCGCGCCCATAAAATGCTGCCTGAACAATATCCTCGCGCTTTATGGCATAGGCGATGGCCTGTCGCACACGCGGGTCATCAAACGGCGCCTGCTCGACATTGAAGTTGATGATCATATTGGGTCCGGTGGTTTCCTGCAGAACCAGACTCGGATTTTCCTCGATGCGACTCATCGATTGCCACGGCACATATTCGATGATGTCCACATCACCGGACTCGAGCGCCGCCACTCGCAGGCTCTCGTCGGCATAGACAATCATCTGAACCTTCCTGGTTTTGGGAAAGCCCTCCTTGTAAAAGTCCTCAAAGGCCTCGAGGTCGATCGACACCCCTTCTTCCATCCCCGAGATGCGATAGGGTCCAGCGCTGACGGGATCCTCCATCCCCGCGCTGGCCGAGAGCACCGGAACGTAAGGCGTCGCCAGGAGCTTGAGGAACCCTGGCGTCGGCGTCTCGAGATTGATGCGCACGGTCTTGTCGTCCATGGCGAACGCTTCTGAAATCACCGCGAGATCAGTGACGAAATATGCCGTTGAGCCGTTGCCGGTGATCTGTTCGAGCGTCCAGACAACGTCCTGGGCGGTGACAGGTTCTCCATTGTGGAACACCGCGTTGTCGCGGAGCTGAAAGGTGTAGCCCGTCTCGTCTTCTTCCCAGCTTTCGGCGAGTTCACCGACAATCTGTCCATCAGCGTCGAGCCCGAGAAGCCCCCGGTAGATCTGAAGTTTGACGACATTGCCCGCCGCTCCCTCGTGCCTGAAGGGATCGAGGCCAGGCGGGTAAGCGGAAAGGGCGTAGCGTAGCGTATCGGAATCCTGGGCCCGCGCGGCGCGGGGCAGCGTCAAGGCGGCCATCGCGGCACCAGAAACCGCCATGAACCCCCGACGGGTCAGCAATAGACTTTGGTTTGTATCGTCCGACATAGTTCTCTCCTTTGTTGATTGGGTTCCAGGTTGATCCCGGTTGTTGTTGTTGGCTGTAAAAGGCTTCAGGCCGCCGACCGCTTGAGCTGGTCGCGAAGGTGGCAAAGGGCGGCATCGACGAGCCGATCCCCATATCCCGACCGAGCGTGGCTCTCCGTGATTATTTCATCGCGCAGATCCGAGGCGATCAGTTCGACCGGACGGTCGGTCGGATGTCCAAACCCGCCGCCGCCAGGAATTTCGATACGGAGTGTCTCCCCCGCATTGAATTTGAGTTGCGCGACTTTGGGCGGCAAAACTTCCTCATGGGAGGTCCCCGCATTGCGCACGAACCGCCCCATGCCGCCATCCATGCCACCCTCCACACCAGGCGCGCCGTGCTTGTGGCGATCCGACCGTGCCGAGACCGCCGTCTTGTCGTGCAGAGCACGCACCGTGCGTGTGATCCCCATGCCCCCACGCCAGCGCCCCATGCCTCCTGAGTTCTGCAAGAGGCCATATTCCTCGCAAATCAACGGGTACTCGTTTTCCATCGATTCAGCGGGCAGGTTCAGGGAATTGGTGATGTGGACATGAATTCCATCCATGCCGTCCCGGTCACAGCGTGCGCCGCCCCCGCCTCCGATCGTTTCCCCGCAAATGTAATACTTGCCGGTCTCGGGCCGGCGGCCCGAGAAATCGTATGATGGCAGGACGTCATAACTGGACGCCATGCGGGTCCTGGGGTCGATCAGCGGTTGAAACGCCCCAAAGATCGCGCCGGCAAGCCTCTGGCAGGCGATGGTTCGCGAGCCGACCGGAGCTGGTGGGCGCGGATTGACGATGGTGCCCTCAGGGGCCCGCAGGACGATCGAATCCATCATTCCCGAATTGGCCATCAATTCAGGGTCCAGCAGAGCCTTCACGCAATAATACGCTGTGGCGCGCAAGGCGTTCTGAGCGATATTGAGCGCGCCGCGCGCCTCAGGCCCACTGCCCTCGAATTCCAGGACCAGCTTGCCACGTTCAATGCTTACAGTGACACGCAGGGGCACCTTGTCGCCGCCCTCAAGTCCATCGTCGTCGAGATAGGTCGTAAAGGAACTTGATGCGCTGGCATCAAGTTCTCCAATTCGCAGATCAAGGCGCCGACTGGTGTAGGTCAGCAAGTCCTGGATGCGAGCCTCGAAACCCTCGACCCCAATGCGGTCGATGAGCTTGCGCGCTTCCTCCCCGCCCCGTTCGTTGGTGGCGATCTGCACCTTGAGATCGAGAATGCGCTCTTCGGGCAACCGGGTGTTCAGCGCGATCATGTTCAAAAGGTCCTCGTCTGTTTGACCTTGACGACAGACGCGCATGGCTGGAATGCGAAGACCTTCCTCGAAAATCGATTGCGCCGTCGCGGCGGTCGAACCTGGAAACCTGCCGCCCACGTCATTGTGGTGGCCAATATTGACCAGGAACGCGACCAGCTTGCCCTCCACGAAAAGCGGCGTCGCGATGGAGATATCGGGAAGGTGCGTTCCACCCGCGACGTAGGGATCGTTGCAGATGAAGGCGTCGCCAGGTCCAATCTCCTCGACTGGATAACGAGCCAATACCGCGTCCACGGCCCCCATCAGGGACCCAAGATGAATTGGTATATGTGTGCCCTGGGCCACGAGCCGGCCTTTTCCGTCAAAAAGACCGACCGAGAAATCACGGCGCTCCTTGATCTGGGTCGAGAACGAGGAGCGCATCATCTTGATGGCCATCAATTCCGTGATCGAGAGCAGCCGATTGGCGAAAACCTCCATCGCGATAGCGTCAAAGCCTTGCATCGTATCGCTTGCTGCGACTTGCGTGTTCATGGGGCGACCTCAGGGCTTGAGAGTGATGTGAATATTGCCGAAGGGATCGAGCTGGGCGACCTGACCGGGAAGAATGACGGTAGTGCCGCTCATTTCCTCGACGATCGCGGGCCCCTCGAAGGGTATGTCGGCCGGTAGAAGGGCACGGCGATAAACGGGGGCGTCCTGCCAGGACTGGTCGGTGAAGACCTTGCGGATCTCCAACCGTGCCTCCGCGATCGACCTGCCCTTGATACTGGGTTTGGATTCTCCCTTGGTCACATAGCAGATCGCCTTGAGACGGACGTTGACGATCTCGACCTCATGATCGTCCAGCCGATATCCGAACTGATCATGATGGGTGCGATGAAAGGTTTGCAGAAAACTGTCCAGCGCCGTCTCATCAAGGGTTTGAAGGCCTATTGAGATGGAATGACTTTGCCCCCGGTAGCGGGCGTCGAGCGAAACAAGCAGTTCCTGCTCCACGTCGGGCAAAGACTCGCTGCCGAGCCATTCCCGGCCCGCCTCTCCCAGCTCTGAACCAATCGCGACAATCTTGCTCCAGCTCTTGGGCTCGGCCCCGATCAGGGCTGTTCGGACGTAGTCGCGGCTGAGGTCGGACAAGAGAACGCCACGAGCGCAAAGCGTTCCCGGTTCTTGTGGCACGACAATCCGTCTTAGCCCGCATTCCTCGGCAACCTCGGCGGCATGCAGGGCGCCCGCGCCCCCAAAGGCGTAAAGCGCGAAGTTCGAGAGGTCATGGCCATGCTCGGTCGAGACCGACCGGATGGCCCTGCTCATGTTGGCGGTCGCTATCTTGATGATCCCGTAGGCGGCTTCTTCGAGTGAGATTCCCAAGGGCCCCGCGATGTTTTGCTGGATCGCCTTCTCGGCCAACTCCCGATCCACCTTCATTCGCCCCTCGAGCAAAGCGACGGGATTGAGCCGACCCAGAACGATGTTGGCATCGGTCAGGGTGACCTCAGTGCCACCGCGCATATACGATATTGGGCCCGGGACCGCTCCCGCGCTGACAGGACCAACCTTGAGGGCACCCGCGTCGTCGATACGCGCTATGCTTCCTCCTCCAGCTCCAATCACATGAATGTCGACCATGGGCATACGCACCGGATGGCCAGCGACCAGGCGGCTTGAGGTAAATTGCGGCCGGCCTCCCGTGATGAGCGACACATCCGTTGACGTCCCGCCCACGTCGAAAGTTATGATTTCGCTTTCCCCGATCTCCGCCCCAATCCGCGCGGCCCCGATCACACCCGCGGCGGGACCTGAAAGACAGGTCAGAACCGGTAGCTCCTCAACAGTTTGAACGGGGAGCAGCCCGCCATTGGAATGGAACGTCAACGGCTCGACGGTGATGCCGGCATCCGCGATGCGCTCGCGCAACTGGTGGAGATATCTTTGGGTGCGTGGACCGACATAGGCGTTGAGCACGGTGGTTGAAAATCGTTCGAACTCCCGGAACTCAGCCACCACCTCGGAGGAGATCGATACATAGAGTTCGGGCGCCACGCGCCTGATAAGGTCGCGGACGGCCTTCTCGTGCTCAGCGTTTCGATAGGAGTGAAGGAAGCCCACCGCGACGGCCTGAACGCCGCTATCGCGCAATGTGATCACGGTTTTTTCAATGGCGTCGAGATCGAGCTCGACGACGGGGCAGCCGTCCTTGTCGAGCCTTTCGTCCACTTCAAGCCGACGAAAACGCTCAACAAGCGGCTCGGTCTTTCTCATGGACCAGTCATAAAGCGAGGGGCGTGTCTGTCGGCCGATCGCCAAAACGTCACGAAACCCCTTGGTCGTCAACAGACCAGTCGGAACACCACGTCCCTCGATCACCATATTGGTGGCGACCGTGGTGCCATGCCCGACATAGCCAACATCGGCTGGATCGACGTCGTTGAGCTCAAGCATCTCGACGATGCCAGCCGCGATCGCGCGCGAGGGATCGTCCGGCGTGGAGGGCACCTTATAGAAGGCCGCGGAGCCTCCCTGTGTGTTCACCAAGACGAAGTCGGTGAACGTCCCGCCCACATCGACACCAATTCTATACATTACTCATGTGCTCCTTCGATCGTCTGAGCCCACCACCTCCAGCGCCGGAAAAGTCCAGAACTGGAAATAGCGATTGGGATTAACCGCGGTGTTCGGCCGCCGCGGGTTGTGAGTGCATGAGCCGCTGCGCGGCAAAGCAGCCGATTTTCCGGTTCGTCCCGCCATGGATAATAAGGTCGGCCATGATCGCCCCAACGACCGGGACAAGCTGGAACCCGTGTCCTGAAAAGCCAAATGCATGATAGACCCCCTGGGCATTGGGGGATGGTCCGATCACGGGCAGCAGATCACGCGTCTTCGCTTCCATGCCGGCCCAGGTCCGCACCACACGCAGCGGCCCGGTCTGGGGGAAGAGATCAGTCACCGCCCTGGCGCTTTTTGAGAGCTCAAGAAAGTCGACGTGGCTGGTCTGGCGCTCGATATCGGCGCGCCCCTGAAGACCTCCACCGATCACCAGCGTTCCCTGGTCTGTTTGCTTGAAGGAAAGGGGACGACCGACAAGGCTGACCACCGGTTTCAAGAACGGCGCTATGCGCTCTGTAACCATCATCATCGAGGCTTTGTGGCCCAGTGCGATATCGTCTCCCACCATCGCGGCGATCTTTCCCGCCCATGCTCCAGCGGCATTGACTATGAACGGCGCCCTGAATTCTCCTTGCCCGGCCCGTACGCGCCAGTCGTCCCCCGTCCTTTCAATCGCTGTCACGGCGGCGCCTTCACAGATCAGGACGCCCGCCAATTCCGCGCTCGCTCGGAATGCCTCCAAGGTCTTGTGAGGGTCCGCCGCACCGTCACCACGAACAATTAGCGCGGCGACGCAGTGGTCCGCCAATGCCGGCACCAGACGGCGTAACTCGGCTTGATCCACGAGCTCTTCGTGGTCAAATCCAGCGCTCCGCGACTTTTCCAACCGCTGCCGCAGCGATGCAATGTCCTCGGGCCGCTCGGCCACACGGACCTGACCATGCGGGTGAAAACCGCAGTCGCTATCGACGATTGCCTCGATGTTGTGCCACATCTCCATCGACTCAAGCGAAATTGGCAACTCCTCGATGGCGCGATTGAGCGTGCGGACCCCGGCGGCCGTGGCACCGGAGGCATGGCGGCCCACCCACGACTCCTCGAGTATGACAACTCGCTTGCCACCGCGTGCCAAATGCAAGGCCGCCGATAACCCGTGCAGTCCACCGCCGACGACCACCACGTCAAAATCAGAGACACTCATGATGCATTGTCCCTGGCGCAAAGAGTTGAGAGTTCACCAAGGGTCAGTGGCTTGAATGGCGGCCTCACCCTGTAGAGGCCGATATCGGCGACCGCCCGTTCTCCGTTTTCGGCGAGAATATTGGCGATCGCGTAGTTGCATTGCCGACCCTGGCAGGGCCCCATGCCTGCCCGCGTGAAGGTTTTGATACGATTGGGATCAGGTCGGCCAGATTGGGCCATGGCGCGTATCTTGGCCGCGGAGACTTCTTCACATCGGCAGGCCAGCGCCTCGTCAGCTGGCGAAAGAGCAGCTCCACGTGGGCGGTAATATCGATCCAGGAAAGGTCTGGCCGCCAATGCGCGCTTTAGGTCGGCGCGCAAGGGTTTCGCCTGTCTGTCCGCTTCGATCGGGGACAATCGCCCAAGTCGCGCCGCGATACCGATGGCGGAGATCCGTCCGCGCAGCACAGCCGCCTTGGCCCCCGCGATACCCGCCCCGTCGCCGGCGACGAAAATACCGCTTTCGGACGTTTCTCCCCACGGATCGACTTGGGGAGAATAGCTATCCTGGTCCGAATTCCAGGCATGCTCGCAGCCAATTGACAAGGTTGGATGGATAGCCGGGATCAGGCCCTCATGCACCAGCAGCAGCCGCGCCTCGACCGTGACAGTTCCACCCCCCGACCGGGTATAGGTAAGCCGCTCCAATGTATCGTTTCCATGAGCCTCGATACCCACCACGTTCCGTACAACACGGGCCTTCCTGTACAGCTGGGTGAGCCATCCAAGCCCTTTCAACAGCTCGAAGGGCGCTGCCACACTGGCTCGCAGCAACGGCGCGGCGTTCTCTGCCCACCTTCCGGACGATGTCGTGTCGAGAAATCCAGCGATCCGCCCGCCTGCCCTTAGGAGCTGTACGGCATACAGCAACGCAAGCGGTCCACAACCGGCTATCCAGACCGGGGTGTCCGGTATTTGGCCCGATGCCTTGAGCAAAATCTGCCCCGCGCCAACAGTCATCACGCCTGGCAGGGTCCAACCCGGAAACGGAACTGGCCGCTCCTGCGCCCCGGTAGCCAACAGGACCGCGCTGGCCTCAACCGTTTCCGCCCGGCCCGAGCTCGCCATGAAAACCCTTCCACCCGCCTCGACCTGCCAAACGCGTGTTTCTGGCAGGAAGCGTGCCCCGCACTCGCGAAACTGACGCGCGACCGAGAGGCCGTCGGTATAGGCCGAACCCAGTATTTCCGCGCGCTGAGTGCCCGCGACCGCCTCAATGTCCCGCCAGATCTGGCCGCCCGGCCGAGGTTGTTCATCCACAACCATGACGTTGAGCCCATATCCTCGAGCGACTATCGCGGCCGACATGCCAGCCGGGCCCGCTCCCACGATCACCAAATCCATTCGCTGGCTCATGGTGTGACCGCCCTGCGCCCGTGCTGCCGCTCGATCCGCATTCCATCGCGCACTGGCGTCAGACATGTCTGGGTCGAGGCAACACCGTCGACATTGGCCAGACACTCAAAGCAAACGCCCATCATGCAATATGGCGCCCGGTGCGCGCGCGAGTCCGGCGTCGTCCGGGACCAAACATGGGGCTGCCTTAGGAGGACGCCCGCAACACTCTCGCCAACCTCTGCGGTCGTGGGAATGCCGTCGATGAAAATGGTGGCGCTCTGTTCGCCTGGGTTCAGCTTTCTAAACACCGCGCTGCCCCGCGAGACGATCAAACTGGCCAATGAAATCTGGAATTTGAGACATCTTCCTACCCCGTTGTTGACAAGGGTAGAAAACCAGAGCGTATTATGTCCAATAGTAAAAACGACCCATCGTATTCTGTAGGTTATAGAATGGCACGCGCACTCAACCTCCGACAGATCGAGATCTTCAAGGCCGTCATGGAACTGGGCACGGTGAGTCGGGCCGCGGAGGCGCTCAACATTTCCCAGCCGGCCGCCAGCAAACTGCTCATGCAACTCGAGAGTGACAACGGATTGAAATTGTTTGAGCGCAAAAAGGGCCGCCTGTCTCCAACGGACCAGAGCCTGAACCTCTATGGAGAGGTTGAGCGTATTTTCGCGGGCGTGCGCCAGGTGGAGAGCGCAATCGACTTCATTAAACGAGAAGATCAAGGTCGATTGGTTGTGGGGCTCGCGCCCGGGCTTGCTGGCGCGTTCATGCGCCAGGTGACCTCGCGATTTCTCGAGAGCAATCCCAACGTCTATTGCATGATCCAGTCGCGACGGTCACGCTGGCTGGTCGAGCAGGTGCTCACGCGTCAGGTCGACGTTGGAATATCCGCCGCCAGGGTCGAGAATGAGAATTTTGTGGCCGAACGGTTCACGGAATTGCCGCTTATCTGCATCATGCCGCACGACCATCCTCTCGCGGCCCATAAGGTTATCCGCCCCGAACACTTGAACGGCGAACGGTTTATCGCTTTCGATCTCGATTCCTATACCGGTCAGAAGGTCGATGCCGTTTTCCAGGAGCACAACGTGAAGGCGAATGTGGTCATCACCACGGACGCGGTCGTCTCGGTCACCGAGTTTGTGGCTGGTGGATTGGGGGTATCCCTGCTTTATCCGCTATTTATCGCAGGCATTGAGGACCGGGTCGTGTCTCGCCCTTTCGAACCAAATGCCCCAATGGATCAATTCCTCAGCTACGCGCGTGACGCTCGTAATTTATCGCTGATTCTTGCCTTTGCTGAACAAGCAAAAGCCACCGCCAGGGAAATAATTGAAACGGTCGAGCGAGGCTGGAAGTGAGGTGGAGCGATGTCGTCGCGCGCTCGCGCCCCCGGCTTCATCCTACCCAACGGTTTCATGAGGTTGTAAAGCGGCCATATGGATTGACTGGGTCAGGCAAAACCAGCCGAAACGGTTTTGATCCTAGAACGGGCGACGTCGCATTCGTAAATGCGACGGAGGATATTCGTACCTTCCAACCTTGATCCCTTTGGGACCACCTCAATTCGTCACACTTTCCGGTCCTCGCGTTAGCGCTCCGCCATCGGCGTTCCGTCCCCCGGAAACACGAGCAGTTCGCAAGGCACCTAATCGCGCTACGAACCCGCCCGCTTTTCGTCCAGCGAACACGCCGTCACCACCTTCCCTGTCCTTGTGGCACCGTTTGCTCCAATTGATCTTCCCGGCTCTTAAGCTGATCATCGCATGGGTGATCGTAGGTGGACCTTGAAGTTGAACACGCTATTCCTACTCATGGCACAGTATGATGGACGCGTGATCGTCCCGGCAGAGGCCGTCTGCAAGGACTACTTTTCTCATCTGACAACCACAAAGTTCCTGCGCAAGGTGATCACAGGAGAGATCGACTTGCCGCTTACAAGAGCTGAAGCAAGCCAGAAAAGCGCGAAGGGCGTGCACCTGCGGGACCTGGCCTCGTACCTCGACAGACGACACGAGATCGCGTTGTCCGAGGCCCGTGCCTTCCGCGCCAAATAGCTCATCGACACGGACCTGGTGCTTATTGATCGCCGCCAGACCGCCTGCCTCGGCCACGCATCGAATGTTCGCGCGCCCTATCCCGCGGTCCTATTGATATCGGCAGTACCGCGGAGTCCGTACCAGCCTGCTGCTCAAAGGCATTCTGTCGGTCATGCCGCCCAGGGCCAACCGCCACCGGGTCGAGCGCACGTTGAAAAAACTCAAGCGGTTCCGGCGCATCGCAACCCGGTACGACAAGACTGCAGTCTCATTCCTTGGCGTCCTCGCGTTCGCCGCCGCGAAGCTATGGATGCCCACTTGTGTCAACATGGCTTGGCCATTGCGCTCCATGCAAAGGTCGCCCGGATGTACGCCAACGCCGGTATCGATATCCCCCAAAGTTGGCGCACACCTGTTAGCGGCCAGGCAATCCCACCAGCCGAAATTGGCTCCTGGGATCTCTGCCTCGGTCACTCGCTCACTCGACCCCAGCATCCTTGGCGACCTGCGCCCAAAGGTCAACTTCCTCAATAACCTGCTGGCGAAGTTCCTCAGGAGTGGAACCAACCACCTCGCCCTGTGCCTCGACGGATTCAATTACCCGTGGGTCATCGAGAGCCTCAAGGAGCGCCGTGTTCAGTTCCTCGATGATTTCCGGGGGCGTGCCTTTGGGAGCAGCGAAGCCGAACCAGGCAGCGAGCTCGATATCCTCCACACCTTGTTCCACCAGGGTCGGGATGTCCTGATTGAACTGCTGTCGATTGGCGGTGCCAACTGCCAGCGCCTTGACATCACCGCCTCGGACAGCGCCCTGCAGGCCCAGATACGTGTCGGCCATAAAGTCGATCTCACCAGCTCTGGTGGCCGTCAGAACGGCGGAACTGCCGCCATAGGGAATATGAAGCAGATCGATGCCAGTTTGCTGCTTGAATAGTTCTGCCGCAAGGTGCGTGGACGTACCTGTCCCTGGAGAACCGTGGTTGAGCTCACCAGGATGCTCCTTGGCGTAGGCGATGAACTCCTCGATGTCGTCCACCGGCAACGCACTGGGGACCGCAAGAACATAGGGTGCGCGGGTCGCCAGCGTAATGGGCTCGAAGTCCTCGCGGTAGTCGAAGGGTAGATCCGGCTGCGTCGTGGGATAAACCGCCACAGTGGCCGTGTGGAACAGGATCGTCTGCCCATCCGGCACTGCCCTGGCCACAAATTCGGCGCCCACAGCCCCTCCAGCGCCGTCCCTGTTCTCGATCACCACGGGTTCACCGAGAACTTCGCTCAAAGAAGCGCCAATGACGCGCCCCAGCGTGTCCGTAGCCCCGCCTGCCGTATAGGGCACAACGATGGTGACAGGACCATTAGGGAAGTCCTGAGCCTTGACCGCCGTGCCCGAAAATGCCGCCAAGGTTACTGCGGAGATCAGGCCCATTGTGGTTCTTATGTTCATGTCTTCTCCTCCATGTCGATGGTGTTCGGCTATAAGCCGGTTGAGTCAGCCCGAGATTCCTTGAGCTGACGGTGATGCTCGCGTCGGCGGCCCCAAAGCCTCTTGGCAGGGCCTGAGAACGAAAACAAAAGAGCGAGCAAGGAAAGACCCATACAGGTCGCCGATATCGGTCCATCGACGAACGTCAGGGGGTCGCCGCGCGACAACAAAAGCGCCCGGCGCATATTCTCCTCGATCATCGGACCTAGGATGAACCCCAGAAGCAGCGGAGCTGCTGGGTAGCGGCCAAATAACATCAAGGTTCCGATAATGCCGAAAACGAGGACGACGAAAATGTCGAACACGTTGTTGCGTACGGTGAATACCCCCACGCAGATAAAAAAGAGCATGATGATGTAGAGCGCGTCGTATGGGATGCGCAGGATCTGAACAAAAACGCCAATGAGCGGGAGGTTCAAAATGAGAAGCACGAGGTTGCCGATCCAAAAGCTCGCAATCAAGCCCCAAAACAGCTGCGGCTGGTCCGTAACCAGGGTCGGTCCCGGAACGATACCGTGGATCAGCAAAGCACCCAGCAATACGGCCATGACCGAGTCGCCGGGAATGCCCAGGCTCAAGGTCGGAATAAAGGCAGACTGGACCGAAGCATTGTTGGCGGCCTCGGGCGCAGCGATCCCTTCGACGATGCCCGTGCCGAACTTTTCAGGGTGGCGCGAGACCTTCTTTTCCGCGGCATAAGCCATGAACGAAGCTATCGTTGGCCCTGCCCCCGGGAGAATGCCGCATATCGTGCCTATCACCATGCCTCGGAGGGTTGGCCTCGCGCTGTCGCTAACATCCTGCTTGGTTGGCATAAGGCCACTATAAGAGACCTTGTCGATGCTGAAGGGCTTGTCGCTCGCACGCAGCAGGTTGCTTAGGATTTCCGCGACACCGAACAACCCCATCGCCAATGCAACGATACTCAAGCCGTCAGAGAGTTCAATGATGCCAAACTGAAAACGCATGACGCCCGAGTTCACGTCCATGCCTACGACGCCGAGAATGACGCCGACGATGACCATGGCGAGGCCCTTCAGTGCCGAACCAGGCGACAGCGTCGAAGCAGCAATGAGCCCAAACACGGCCACCGCAAAATATTCCGCGGCTCCAAAAGCCAGCGCAAACCGCGCAATGGTCGGCGCGAGAAAAATCAAAACCAGAATGGCAAACGAACCGCCGACAAACGACGTGAGGGTCGTGATCGCGAGTGCAGCGCCAGCGCGGCCGTTCTTTGCCATCGGATGACCATCAAGGCAGGTGACCGCATTTGTGGCCGTCCCAGGAATGTTGAGAAGGATGGACGCCGTCGATCCGCCGTATTGCGCCCCATAGAACACACCGGCAAGCATGATCATTGCCGTTGTCGGGTCCATGTAAAAGGTGATGGGCAACAACATCGATATGGTTGAAAGCGCCCCAATTCCCGGCAACAAGCCGATCACCGTTCCTAAGGTAACACCCGCAATGCAGAACAATATGTTTTCGGGAGCGAGAGCGACGGCAAATCCCAATTGAAGGTTCGTTAGGATGTCCATGCTGCGACCCCTTTCCTCACCAGGACAACGGGGCCATGGGCAGCCCCAGCCCTTCGATGAACAGTGCCCACCCCAAAAACGGGAGCGCGACGGCTGTAATCGCTACACGCTTTAGATTCGGTCGCGGATAGGCGGCGGCCGCAACCACGACGAGCGCGACGGTGGCAGGTATCAGACCAAAGGACTCGAGCAGCACTGCCCACACCAACAGGCTTGAAAAGACGGCAATGAGGGTTCGCGACCGTATCACGGGCCGCTCATCGCTGCGCTCGACTTCATCGACGAAGAGAGAAATGAGCACGCCGAGCAGGATCAGAAGCCCCCCGGCCAACATTGGGTAAAAGCCCGGCCCCATCTGGGTGGGACGACCAAGCGGATACTGGGTCGACTGCACCATGACCAGAACCCCGGAAAGGCACAGCACGAGACCACCAAAGACGTCAAAGCCACTGCGACGTTTGAACATTCCAATCCTCCCACCGGACACTCCTCGGTCCGGGCGCTGGTCCGCCCGCATCACCAATTTGGTGAACTAGGGACAGACCGCATCCTTGGAAGGATTCATCGCAGGCGGCGGGAGCGAGTGAAACGGGCAAAACCCAACAACTATCTTTGCATCTACTGCAACGGTTCTTATGGATTTGCCTTTCTGTTGCACAAGCGTTGCGACTGCTAGCTTTCCTGCATGGATATGCTCAGGTCTATGCAGGTCTTTGTCGCGGCAATTCAGGAAGGCAGTCTTTCGGCGGCCGGTCGGCACCTGGGCATGTCGCCCGCATCGGTTTCCCGCCTGATCAACGCGCTCGAGGACAAAGTGGGCGCGCAGCTCTTGAACCGAACGAGCCGCGCCCTCACCCTCACAGAAGCCGGTCAATCCTATTACCTTCAAGCTGACAGTATCCTGCAGCAGGTAGACGAAGCTGGGAACACCGCCCGTGACTTCTCCGATCGTCCAAAGGGAAACTTGCGCGTGCACTCGCGCATTTTCATCGGAAACCAATTCCTCGTGCCGCTGATCCCACGTTTCCTGACTGCAAATCCCGAAATCTCTCTCGACCTCATGCTCTCGAACAGCGAGTGTGACCTCGTCGATCAGAACGTTGATGTCGACATACGTGTGGGGCAATTGCGCGATAGTTCCTATATCGCCCGCAAACTTGGCGAAAGCGAGCGGATCGTTGTCGCCAGCCCCAGTTACCTTGATGCGCACCCCGCTCCAAAGGCACCAGACGACCTCGCGGGCCACAACTGTCTCGCGTACTGCCTGAGCCTTGGGCAGTCTGTCTGGTCATTCCGCGGTCTCGACGGGAAGCGCATCGATGTTCGCGTGAAAGGCAACTTCCGAACCGATTTTGGTCCGGCATTGCGCGATTGCGCGATCGGGGGCGCGGGGTTGTGCCTGATGTACGAATGGGCGGTGCGCCAGGACATCGAGCAAGGGCGGCTCGTGCGGCTATTCCGAGACTATCATGTCTCTCACGTGGGATTTGATACAGGGCTGTACGCCGTGTTCCAGCGTTCACGCCACAACTCACCCAAGACCCGTAGCTTCGTCGACTTCGTAGTGGCGGCATTTCGGGAAACCTCATGACGATGGAGAACCTGGTGACCCCTGAACAACAGCAACTCAAAGACGAGATCATCAAGGCGAGAGGTTATTGGCACCCCTTCCACGAAGGCCTACTCAAATTGGCTCCGGAGTATCTGCGGGCATATCTTAACTTTCAGGATGCACCGGCGCGCAGCGGGCACCTAGAGCCCAAGATCCGCGAGTTCATCTATATCGCCGCCGACGGCGCCGTCAGCCATCTCTACACAAGCGGACTCTCACGCCACATCCAAATGGCTCTTGAAAAAGGGGCGACTGCCGAGGAAGTCCTGGAGGTGATCATGCTCGCCATGCTCACCTCCCATGCGCCCCATGACCTGGGCCTTCCTATCCTGATGGAGGAACTGGCCGCTGTAGCAGCAGTGCCCCCAGGGCTTGCCGCAGATCTCACCGAAGATCAGGAAGCCATCAAACGCTCACACCTCAAGAAAACCGGTCGGTGGCCTGCTGCCGCCGACGTTTTGCTCAAGCTGAACCCCGATTTTGCCGAAGCTTTCCTCGCCTATGAGGCCATTCCCTACGATAGCGGACCTCTTTCCCACAAGATCAAAGAGCTGGTGAGGATTGCCGTTTACGCCGCGCCGACGTCTTTGGATGCCGCAAACTTGCGCTTGAGCATCAGATCCGCCCTGGCTCTTGGCGCAAGCGCCGAAGAAGTTTCGGAAGTTCTTCAGCTGACCAGCGCGATCTCCATACACTCCTGTACAGCAGCCATCCCCACACTGATGGAGCATACGTGCTGACCGGATCTTTGCATCGGGCGCAAAGTTTGTTCTCATCTCATGCGCTCACGGTCCTGCCCTCCAGCGGTCTACGATCCACGCCTATCGCGGAGGAGATTACCAAATGGAGCACGCAGCCAAACCCTGGTCCTTTCATCAGCTCTGTGTCGAAAACCGCATCGCTGTCGTCACCATGGACCGGCCGCCCGTCAACGCTCAAAACCGAGGATTGCGTGAAGAGTTCATCGCACTTTTCGACACGCTCAGCGACAGGGAAGACGTTCGAGTCGTGGTGCTCACGGCGGCCGGCAAATACTTTTCGGCCGGCGCAGATATCAAGGAGCGGGCAGGCTTTACCCCCGAACCCGGGCACTACATCAGTCACAATCGGCTTACGCGTGAATTCTTCTATTCGGTATCCGACTGCAACAAGCCCGTCATAGCTGCCGTTAACGGGCCTGCTTTTGGCGCGGGCTTTGCCTTGATGCTCGCCTGCGACATCATGTTCGCAACCGATGACACATACTTCGTCATGCCTGAAATCGATGTCGGGCTAGCCGGTGGAGCGAAATTCATAGCTGACCATTTCAGCAAGTCGCGCACCAGCGCGATGTATCTTACCGGGCGACGCTATCCCGCCAGTGAGCTCTATCGTTTGGGTATCATCGAGGCAGCTCTACCCTTCGATCAGATGTGGGCCGAAGTCATGACCATGGCCTCTGAAATAGCGAACAAAAGTCCGCTAGCCGTGCAAAAGATCAAGCGCGCCATGCAAGTGATTGACGAGATGCCGACGCGGGAGGCTTACCGCTTCGAACAGAGCATAACAGTCGAATTGTCTCACAGCGAGGACGCGCGTGAGGCTCAACGCGCCTTTGTCGAAAAGCGCAAACCCGTCTTCAGGGGCCGCTGAACCCTGTTCTTTGCACAATGTGAAAAGATAGCGATGGGTTTCTGAAGGTTCATCCGAATTTGGACCGTTGCTACTTTCCTGCAACTCGTGCTGCTTCGCCAGCACCACAACACTGCCTTACCGGGAGCGGCCATGCAGCACTTCGGCACCTTCGATTACGTCATAGCAGGAGGCGGCTCGGCAGGCTGCGTCCTGGCCAACCGACTATCTGCCGATCCAACGAAGCGTGTGCTGCTGCTTGAGCGCGGTGGACAGGACAATTGGATCTGGTTCCACATTCCCGCAGGATACCTTTTTGCCATTGGCAATCCGCGGGCCGATTGGATGTTCTCTACACAGGCGGAGGACGGACTGAACAAAAGAGTGCTCGCCTACCCGCGCGGCAAAGTCCTGGGCGGGTCCTCGGCAATCAACGCCATGATTTATATGCGCGGGCAGGCCGCCGATTACGACAGCTGGAAACAGCAGGGGCTCAGTGGTTGGGGATGGGACGACGTTCTCCCTTATTTCCTCAAACATGAGGATCACGTCGACGGCACCAACCCGTTCCACGCTCAAGGCGGCGAGTGGCGGGTCGAGCACCCTCGAATACGCTGGAAGATTCTGGACCTGATCCGAGAAGCTGCCGCAACAGCGGGCATCGCGCCAATCGATGATTTTAACCGCGGCGACAATGAGGGGTCCTCTTATTTCCAGGTGAACCAGAAGAACGGTCGTCGCTGGAGTGCCGCAAGAGGTTTCCTCAAACCTGTCGCAAAGCGCCCCAATCTGCACGTCCAGACCGGCGTACACGTAGAACAGGTTGAGCTCACAGAAGGCCGCGCGACTGCAATCTTATTTTCGCGCGGTAGCGAACACTTTCGAGCCGAGGCAGCAGGCGAGGCCATTCTATCTGCCGGCGCGATCGGCTCTCCCATGATTTTGGAGGCCTCGGGTATTGGGAACGCCGAGGTGCTCAAGTCGATGCAGAAGGACTGCGCGCACCACTCACCCGGCGTTGGTGAAAATCTACAGGATCATCTTCAGATCCGGCCAGTCTACAAAGTGTCAGGAATTCCAACGCTTAACAGCAGATACGCAAACATCTTTCGGCGCGGAATGATGGGGGTGGAATACTTGATTCGTCGAACGGGACCGCTGACCATGGCTCCCTCGCAGTTGGGCGCATTCGCAAGGTCTTCCGATGCCTTTGAAACGGCCAACCTGGAGTTCCATTTTCAGCCACTTTCGCTCGATAAATGGGGTGATGGGCTGCATCCCTTTGACGCCTTCACAGCAAGCGTCTGCAATCTGCGGCCGACGAGCCGGGGCAGCGTGCACCTATCCTCTGACGGCGAGCCCCACATCAGGCCACGCTATCTTTCCACCGAGACAGATCGGCTGGTTGCCATAGATTCTCTCAGGCTCGCGAGAAAGATCGTTGCCCAGCCGGCACTTGCTCCCTACCAACCGCAAGAGCACCTGCCCGGCTCCGAAATACTAGACGATCATGGCTTGCTCGAAGCCGCGGGCAACCTAGGCACCACAATATTTCATCCAGTTGGAACCGCTAAGATGGGATCCAAAAGCGACCCAACCGCGGTTGTGGACGACCGACTTCGCGTGCGGGGAATACGAGGACTTCGCGTTATCGATGCATCGGTCATGCCCACCATAACCTCCGGCAACACCAACTCCCCTACAATAATGATCGCTGAAAAAGGGGCGGATATGGTCATAGCGGATGGCAAATGAAGCAATAGGCGGGGCTGAACGTTGCAGAAATGGCAAAGATGTTTGGCACTTTTTCTAAATTGTATCGCATCCAAGCGAACCCTAGCGTGGCGGCGGTCGAGGAAAACAACCGAGAACGAGGAGGAAATCATGAACAGAAGAACCCTTTTGGCGAGCGTCGCATTGGTCGCGGCAATGGCAGGGATGGCACCCGCCGCGGCACAGGATGCATCGCCCTATCCTGAGCGCCCTGTAACAATTGTGGTGCCCTACGCCCCAGGTGGTTCTACCGATGCAGTAGCGCGCTTTATTGCCCCCAAACTATCAGAACACTTCGGACAGCCCTTTGTTGTCGAGAACATGCCTGGCGCATCAGGCGTGATCGGCACCGATTCAATTGCGAAAGCAGACCCTGACGGCTACAGGATCCTCGTCCACACGTCCGTCATCGGCATACATCCCGCCTTTAAGTCGGACCTGGCCTACAACACCGAGGAAGATATCGCCGCGGCCAGCGTTATCGCACAGGGACCTTGGCTTCTTAATGCCAATCCTGAGCTTCCCGTCGACAACGTCCAGGAACTCATCGACTATGCCAAAGAAAACCCCGGCGTCATCAATTTCGGTTCTGCCGGTGCCGGTTCTTCGGGCCACCTCATCACCGAACTGTTCATGGAGCAGACAGGTACCGATATGGTTCACATCCCCTATGCCGGTGGCGGACCATCGCAGATCGGCTTGATGGCCAACGAAGTCCAGGTCGTCTTTGACACGCTGACGTCAATCCCCTTTGTCGAGGAAGGAAGGCTCAAGGCGCTTGCCGTGACCTCGGAGGAGCGTTGGGAAGCACTGCCCGATGTCCCCACCATGGCGGAACAGGGCTTTGAAGATGCAGCCGATGCCATATGGATTGGTGCCTTTGTCCCCGAGGGCACGCCAGAGGAGATCTTGACCGCGCTGTCAGAAGGCATTGCGGAAGCGGTTTCGGACGAGAATGTCGTCGATCAGCTCTTTGGCGTGGGTCTCGTTCCCGTAGGAAGCACACCAGCCGAGGCTGAAGAACGCCTCAGCAGTGACATCGCAAAGTGGCAAGCCCTCGCCAATTCTGGCGTCACGCTCGACTAGTATAAATGCGCCCTCTGCGGGGGGCGCATTTCTCTCTTTCCAGCGAACATTCCATGACCTTTCGTGTCGCCCTCACCGGGCCGCTCGCCGAGCAAAACCGTACGCTGATTGCCAAGGCATTCGCAGCCCACGAGATTGATTGCTCCCACTATGCCGTCGGCGAGCCGCTTCCTGGGGCCGATTTGAAAGCTCTGGTCACGTTCTCTCCGACCTTGCCCCCTCAAGCGTTCGACACACTGGATGTGAGCGAGTTCGAAAAAGAGCACGACTGCGCTCTTGCTCAGCGCTTCTCATTTTCACAGCAGGCCATCGCGGCATTTGATGCCAAGGAGGGCGGGTCGATTGTTCATGTTGTCCCTGCCCAGGGCATTTGGGGACGGGCCCTCAGCGCGTCCCAGTCTACCGCGACCATGGCAGTTGTAGCGCTTTCCCGCTCGATTGCCCTCGATCATCAAGACCGTCCTGTTACATCGAACGTTGTCGCAATCGACAGCGAATATGATTCTGCCGAACTCACGTCGCTTTTGCTGTATCTGATCCGTGGAACTGGTCGATCAATGACAGGTCAGTTGCTCGGGATGGAGCGCAAAACCATTCGCGTCTACCAGCAGCCAAGACCCGCCCTCGTTGCACATCGTGGCGACGGATGGGACCAGGCGCGCCTTGCCGATCTCATCGGCAACGATTGGATAACACAACGTCCCGCCGAAACGGGAGGAGAGTCTGCATGAACTCGACTCCTCTCAAAGGCAAGACTGCGATCATAACCGGCGGCGGTGGCGGCATAGGCAGGGCAGCAGCTCTTTCTTTGGCCAAAGCGGGCGCGAGCGTGCTGGTCAACGACCTCGGAGTGTCGGTCGCCGGCAACCAAGAGAGCCAAAGCCCCGCCGACTCGGTGGTCGATGAAATCAGAGCTTTCGGTGGCACGGCCAGGGCCAATCACCAGAGCGTGGCCGATTGGTCCAATGCGCAATCGATGGTGCGAGACGCCATAGAAGCCTTTGGACACCTCGATATCGTCATCAACAACGCCGGCATCATTCGGATGAACGCCTTCTCGTCGATGACTGAGGCCGAATGGCAGGCCGTTCTCCAGGTGAACCTTAAGGGCAGCTTTTATCTCAGCCGCGCGGCGGCACCGCATTTCAAGTCTCGTGGCACCGGCGCCTTCTTGCACCTGACATCCGCCAGCGGGCTGATCGGCAGTACAAGCCAGGCTAATTATGCTGCTTCCAAGCTCGGTGTGGTCGGTCTGTCTCGCGCGATCGCCCATGAACTGGGCCCTTTCGGGGTCAGGTCCAACTGTCTGGCGCCTTCGAGCACGAGCCGCATGACCGAGCTTACAGACAATGCGCGCAAGCACCTGATGTCGCCAGAGAAATACGAGGCACTGAAGCGCGCCCGCGCCGCGTCGTCTCCCGATCGCATCGCGCCGCTGATTACCTATCTCGTCTCGGACGCGGCATTCCACGTCAATGGAGAAATTTTTGGCGCACGGGGGAACGAGGTCTATCTCTACAGCCATCATCGCCCCGTCCGGTCATTGCATAGCACTGTGCACTGGACACCTGAGCTGCTTGATGAGCGATTACCTGATGGACTCGCGCCTTTTCTGACTCCTCTCGAAGTGATCACCGACGTCTTTACCTGGGCGCCCGCGTAGGGCGCGCGTCTTTGCCGATTCTGCAAAGATGTTCTGCTCGTTCCTGGCGTTCAGCACGGGCTCTGCTGGTGCTAACGATGTCTCCATAGCAAATCAAGATTGAGGGAAGACAATGGCAATCGGTGGAGTTGTAACAGACCTGGATGTCGGAGACGTTCTCGGCCCGGTGGAGTACACGCTAAGCTCTTTTGTGATCCGCGAGTATTGCCATGCCGTCGAACTCCACCAGGACTGTTTTCAGGCGGCGGATGGCATAGTGATGCCGCCCACGCTCATTCATCTCGACAAACTGCGCCTCTATAAGCACGCCTGCCCCGGTGGCACCGGTCCAACGGCCCGAATTCATTACGAGTACGACGCCGAAGTGTTCGCGCCCGTCTACGTTGGTGACCGTCTCGTGGTCTCGGGAGAAATCAAAGAGCGATACACCAAAAAGGGTCGCGAGTACGTCCTGCTGGAGATGCTTTTGAAACGTGCCGACACTGGCGAACTTTTGGTCCGATATAGGGACCAGGTTATTCTGGCATACAAATCCAAGCAAGAAGAGGCGGCTTGAGACCGACATGAGCATGACGATCCAATCTCTCCAGCCAGGCACCGAATTGCGCACTCGCCCACGCGCTATGACACGTGAGCGCATGCGCTGGTATGTTGACGCACAGCCAACCATCGCCGCTGATGATGGGCGCATCCACACTCAGCCCCCCACTATCCATGACGACGACGATTACGCGCGCTCCCAGGGCCTACCAGGAATCATCGCGGATGGGATGATTTCGACCAACTGGATTCAAGGGCTTCTCGTGGACATCTTCGGCGCCCAGTTCGCGGGTCGCAGTCGTTTACGCACCAAATACATTGCTCCGATTTACGAAAACCAAGCGGTGACCGCTTGTGTCAGAGTGGCATCCGTCGTCGATGACGCAGAAGGCAACACGATCTTCTCTCTCGACGTTTGGTGTGAAGATGACACCGAGAAGAAACTGACAGTTGGCTCTGCGACGGTGATTACCAGCAATTAGGCATGGCTTTGCCGGGCGTACCGCCCGGCATTTTCCCTCGATCAAGGCGAATGCTCGTGGACAAAGCGCCAGCTATCAGTGAGCGCCGCCTAAGCGTTATCGGTGGATTGATGGTTGCCGTTGGGCCACTGTCGATCACGATGTACACCCCGGCGGTGCCACAGATCGTCTTGGATCTCGGTACCACCGAGGCTGCGCTTAAAGCTTCAATCTCACTATTTTTTGCAGGCTTCGCAATTGCACAGTTGGTCTGTGGCACGCTCTCGGACGGCTTCGGTCGACGACCGGTCGTCCTAGCGTTTTTTGGTCTCTACATCCTCGCGACCGTTGTCGCCCTAGTGGCGCCAACCATCGAGATTCTTCTCGGCGCGAGGTTAGTTCAAGGCATCGGCGCTGCGGCCGGCGTATCGATTTCACGTGCCCTTGTCCGTGATCTATTCGTGGGGCAGCAGTCATCCCGACTACTCAATGCAATGGCAATCATCGTTGCCGCGGGACCAACGGTCGCACCAACCATCGGAAGTCTGTTCCTGATGTTCGGAGGCTACCATTCGATTTTCGCGTTGATGTGTCTGCACGGCGTGATCGTATCGGCCCTTGTCTACTTCCTGATCCCTGAGACGGTGAATTACGATCCCGGCCGCATTCGATTTCGCGGACTCTCACGCACGTTTGGCACCCTTCTGACAAGCCGCGACTTCATGCTTCCAACACTCGCGATAGCTGGTGTGACCGGTGCCATATATGGCCAGGCGACCCTTCTCCCGTTCATCTTGATCTCCCGTGTCGGGCTGACCCCGCTCGAGTTTGGCCTCGGCATGTTCCTGCAGTCGGGGGTCTATCTGATCGGTTCGCTTTCCGCTCGCCATTGGCTCTTCCGAAAGCAGGCCATTGAGCTCGTGCCCTTCGGACTTTTTCTCACGGGATCCGGATCGGTGTTACTGGTGATAACACTGTTTGGGGGCGAGCCCTCGTTCTTGGGCGTAATGGGGCCCGTCGCGATCTTTGCATTTGGCGCGGCACACTCTAACCCGTGCTTCATGACGGCAGCATTTTCGGCTTTTCCCAACACGGCCGGCGCAGCATCATCACTGAACGGTTTCATGCAGTTGGGCGTGGGCTTCCTCGCCGGGATGCTGGCCATCCTAATTGGCGACCCGGTCATCGCCATGGGCACCATCATCCCCGCCTGTGTAGCGGCAGCGTCTATTTCTGGCACCATCTGGTACCGGAAGACGCAGCGCACACCGCGCCTCCCTCCCAACTAACCAATTTGATCGAGCAGGGCCTCGACATCGCCGCGCCGGAAGCCGTATCCGGTCGCTTCTTGGACCATATCGACGGCCCTCGTCACGTATTCTTGCGGAAGGAGCGATGCCTGGTAGAGGGGGCCACCCCTATGCTTGGAAAAGCCGTATCCATTCACCAGCACGAGATCGATGTCACTGGCCGAGCGGGCCATTCCCTCTGCCATAATCAGAGCCGCTTCGTTAACGATCGCCCCTAGGGCCCGCGCCTGAATTTCCTTGGCATTGGGTGCCTGTGCGCCTCGTTCACGCGCTCGTTCCTCAACCATCGCCGTAACGACGGGGTCCACCACGCCGTGCGCTGCTGGGTCAGGGTACGAATACCAGCCTGCCCCTGTCTTTCGACCGAGCCTGCCTTGCTCACAGAGGTGATCGGGAAGTGGTACATAGCGCTCTCGCGGATCACGATCAGGCGCTCGGCGCTGACGATGGCGCCAGGCGATGTCGAGCCCAGAAAGGTCGGCAACGGCGAATGGCCCCATGGCAAATCCCATCTCTTCGATCGCGGCATCGATCATTTGGGGAAGCGCGCCATCCTCGAGCATGAACTCGCATTGAGCCCGATATCTGGAATAGATGCGGTTGCCTATGAAGCCCTCGCAAGCCCCTGCTCTGATCGCGAGCTTTCCAATGCGCTTTCCCAACGCGAGGCCCGTCTTCAGTACTCCTGGTGAGGTTTCTTGCGCTCCCACAACTTCCAGTAGCCGCATACGCGGCACAGGAGCGAAAAAATGCAGTCCCAGAAAACGATCGGGCCGACCTGATTTCCGCGCGAGGGCATTGATGTCGAGATAGGAGGTATTGGTCGCTATGATGGCTTGAGGGTCAAGAACCTTTCCGAGCTGCTCGAGGACGTCGGATTTGACATTCATGTCTTCATAGACAGCTTCGATGACCAGATCGGACGCCTTACAGTCTTCCAGCCGCCCTCCGGTCATTAGTCCTGAAAGAGCTGCCGCGGCCGACGTTTTGAGCTTGTCGCGTGCTTCAAGCTTTTCAAGACCATCTGCAATCCGACCATGCGCGGCCTCCAAAGCTGCCGGGTCGGCATCAACGAGTCTCGTACGATATCCTGCCGCCAGCAGAACGGTGGCAATGCCCGAACCCATGGTGCCACTGCCCACGACAGCAATCGTTTCGATCTTCTTGGGCTCGCCGTCCAGATCTGAATGCTTGGTTGCCTGACGCTCGGCGAAGAAATTATAGCGCAACGCCGCCGCCTCTTCGCCTTCTCGCAGGGACTGAAACCGCTGGCGCTCGACCTTCAGCGCTTCCGCAACGGGAAGAGTCTGGGCAAGCCGAATGGTTTCGATGGCCGTTTCCACGTTGGCGCGTCCCCGGCCCCGATTGCGCGCCGCTCGTGCCGAGAGCTCCACCTCTTGGTCGAGGTCCGCCGGCAACTCCAGCATGCTGGTCTGCCGCTTGACGCTTCCAGTCGACTTAGCGAACGATGCGGCAAATGAAATGAGGTCGTCCTCAGTCACCGCGTCAACCATGCCCAGTTCAAGTGCTTCCTCGGCGCTGACGTGGCGGCCCGATGTAATGACCTCAATCGCCGCCGCAACCCCTGTTAGCCGCGGCAATCTCTGAGTTCCACCTGCGCCAGGGATCATTCCGAGATTGATTTCCGGTAAACCGACCACAGCGTCTGCTGTCGCCACACGCCAATCGCATGCCAGCGCCAACTCATAGCCTCCGCCAAGAGCCGCTCCGTGAATGGCGGCAATCACCGGCAGCCGGCTGCGTTCGATGGCAGCAAACACATCAGGCCACTGAGGTTCCTCCAAGGGCTTTCCAAACTCACGGAGATCTGACCCCGCCACGAATGTTTTGCCCTCACCAACAATGACAGCCGCGACCAGGTCTTGAATGGCGTCCAGTCTCTCGATGCGCTCCAGCAACCCGCGTCTAACAGCCTGCGAGCCCGCATTGACCGGAGGGTTATCGATGAGAACGAGCGCGATGCCATCCTCGTAGCTAACGGAAACCGGGCTGGGCTGCCCAACCGTCTCGGCGTTGCTCTTGTGCGACATCAAACGTTACTCCGGCATCATTGCGACATGAGGAAACTAAAGCGGGGACAGGCGTCTGAAAATCTCGCTTCCTGCAAAGGTGCTTGTGAGAACGGGCAAAACCAAAGCTCTAACTCTCCATGAACCCAAGCTTCTTTGCAGAATTTGCAAAGAAGCTTGTTGCGCATTTTCACTTCTTAGGAGGATATTGACGGCTCAGGGTGGGCCACTGTTGCTATGGGCAGCGGACCGCGCACAGGGATGTGGGAGCACCCGATGCGGTCTTCCACGCTCAGCAGGGGGAGGATGCGACTGTGGAGCGAAGAAAATTTAGTTGGTCAGACACGTTTGGCGGCGCCCTGATCGCCCTTTTTGGTGGCACAGTGATTTGGTTGTCTCAGGGCTACCCATTCGGTGAAGTTACGCGTATGGGGCCAGGCTTCCTCCCAACGGTTGTCGGTGTTGCTCTCGTTTTACTGGGCGCTGTAATCGCGCTCGCCGGAAGAGGCGAGGAGATCGCCCAGATGCAAAACCGCCGCGCTCCGCTGTTTGTGTTCGCTAGCTTGCTCGCATGGGCCGTCCTGCTGGAGCCGTTCGGACTTATCCCAGCCACCATCGCACTGGTCGTCATCGCAGCCTTCGCTCACCCGCGACCAAACATGCTCAGAGTTCTTGTGACGATCGTGGTTCTTCCCGCGGCCTGTACGGCCATCTTCATTCACGGGCTCGGCCTTCCGATCGATGCCTTCAAGCTGCCCTAGAGGACCGACTGCGCCATGGAATTTTTTGCCAACTTCCAGATGGGTCTGGCGACCGCTCTCGAGCCAGGCAATTTGCTGTTCTGCCTTGCAGGTGTCGCACTGGGCACGGTCGTGGGCCTCCTTCCGGGCATCGGAGCGCTTTCCACGATTTCCATGCTCCTGCCGATCACGTTCTATCTCGACCCGACCACAGCCATCATCATGCTCGCGGGTGTCTTTTATGGCGCCCAGTACGGTGGATCCACCGCCTCGATTCTGATGAACATCCCTGGAACCGCAACCAATGCTGTGACCTGTTTGGATGGGCATCCTATGGCCAAAAAGGGTCGCGCTGGCGTCGCGTTGGCGACAACCACCATCGTTTCGTTCATAGGGGGATCGTTCTCGATCGTGGTTCTGATGTTCCTGGCGCCCGTCATCGCTGAAGTTGCCATCGCTTTTGCCGCTCCCGAGTACTTCGCCGTGATTTTGTTCGGGCTCATTGCCGCATCCACGATGTCGACAGGATCGGTTCTCAAGGGTTTGGCGATGGTGGCTGTCGGCATCATTCTGGGGCTGGCGGGTCTGGACCTCAATACTGGGATTCCCCGCTTCCAGTTCGGATTTGTAGAACTATCAGACGGCCTAAGCATCGTCGCTTTAGCGATGGGACTGTTTGGCGTGGCCGAGATCCTCGCCAACCTCATCAACTCGGACGGTAACCCATTCAAGGTGCAAGACGTCACCTTGCGTTCACTCGTACCAACGCGAGAGGACGTGAAAGACAGTGCCGCACCAGCTGTTCGTGGTACACTGATAGGCGCGATCTGCGGCATCCTGCCAGGCACAGGGGCAACCATCGCCTCGTTTCTCTCCTATGCCGCCGAGAAACGGCTGTCACGGCACCCTGAAAAGTTCGGCACAGGCATTATCGAGGGCATTGCCGGTCCCGAAGCCGCCAACAACGCTTCGGTTCAATCCGCGTTCATCCCGACGCTCAGTCTTGGCATTCCAGGCGATGCTGTCATGGCCGTCATGCTGGGGGCGCTCATGATCCATGGCATCGCGCCAGGCCCGGGCCTCGTCACGCAGCAGCCCGAGCTCTTCTGGGGCCTCATCATGAGCTTTTGGGTCGGGAACGTTATCCTCGTGATCCTCAACCTGCCCTTCATCGGCCTGTTTGTGCGGATCTTGAAAATTCCATACGACGCCCTTTACATAGCCATGCTGTTGTTCATCTGCCTTGGGGTCTTTTCGATCCGCAACAACGTGTTCGACATCTTCATCGTCGTGATCTTCGGCTTTGTCGGGCTCGCGATGATCATGGGCCGGTACCCAGCTGCTCCATTGTTGCTAGGGTTCCTACTCGGACCAATGCTGGAGGAAAACATGAGACGAGCCCTCCTCGTCTCGCGCGGGGATTTCGCAATCTTCGTGCACAGTCCGGTATCTGCGACTTTTATCGCGCTTTCGGCTATTGTGCTTATCGTCGGTCTAGCTGGTCCCGCCATTGGGCTCTTAAAACGACGCCAGAGCCGGACCGCCTGAGGCTTGGGGGAGACAACTGTGGACACCGAGAACACTAGCTCACATTCCCAGCGCACGCATCATCACTATCCCAGTCTGCGCGACATGGAGCTCTTCGTTACGGTAGTCCAAGGTGGAAGCTTTTCCGCGGCCGGGCGCATGATTGGATTGTCTCCGGCCTCGGTGTCGCGCTACATTAACGCATTGGAAGACAAACTCGGCGCGCGGCTCTTGAACCGCACTAGCCGTAAGCTGTCTCTTTCAGACGTCGGCATGCTATTTCATCAAAGAGCCGAAGCAATCCTTAGCGACGTGCGCGACATGAGCGAAGAAGTCAGCGGGGAGCACCTTTCACCTCGCGGCACCCTTCGTGTTCACTCGCGAATTCTTGTCGGAGAGCAACACATCGCCCCCGCTCTTCCAGGTTTTATCGAGCGCTACCCCGAGATCAATGTCGACCTTACCCTTTCAAACGAGGTCGTGGATCTGATTGAACAAAACATCGATGTCGACATCCGCATAGGGCAACTCGCCGATTCTTCTCTGATCGCGAGAAGGCTGGTGACGAGCGAGCGCATCTTATGCGCGGCACCGTCCTATCTCGAGAACCGCGCAGCAATTGAGAAGCCTTCCGACCTGCTCAACCACAACTGTCTAGCTTACCGCATTAATTTGGGAGACGTTTCTTGGCGTTTTCTAAACGCATCCGGTGAGCTTGAGGAGGTTGCGGTCAGCGGCAACATGCTGACCAATAGCGGTCCGGCGCTCAAAATTGCAACGATGGCCGGGCTGGGGGTTTCTCTCATGCCAGACTGGTCGGTGATGAATGAGATCAGATCGGGACAGCTGGTCCGGCTGTTGCCGGACTACAAGATCAGCTTTACTGCCTTTGAGAACGCCATCTACGCCGTCTATTCCCCAACCCGGCATCTGCCGGTTAAAGCACGCGTCTTCATCGACTATCTCGCCGGACTTTTCCAAGGCAACGTCTGGTCGCGATGAGCTTTTCACATTCTGCAAAAAACGTGCTCGGGATATACGTGTTATCGCCGTCTCCCTTGAGTGTTAGCACTGGTCCAAAGCCGCGCTGGTAGCGCGGTCAGTTGGGACATTGTGTGCAGGGTAAAGATGAAGAACATTCTCGAGGACATCGTGGTTCTGGATTTTTCGCGGGTCTTCGCTGGTCCTGCGGCGACCCAGGTCCTTGGAGACATGGGCGCTGACGTCATCAAGGTTGAGCCTCCCACTGGCGACGAAGCCCGATACTATGGTGTGACCAAGGAAAAGCTCGCAGAGCTCGGCGGAGTTAGCCCATCGTTTCTTGCGCTCAATCGCAACAAGCGTTCCATCACGCTCGACCTCCGAAACGAAGAGGGAAAGCGTGTGGCGTTAAGACTCGCCGAAAAAGCGGACATCGTTGTCCACAATTTCAGGCCCGGCGTCATGGATCGACTTGGCTTCGGCTACGAAGCCCTCAAAGCCACCAACCCGGCCTTAATCTATGCCGAATTCACCGCATACGGCACCTCCGGTCCACTCGCTCACATTGGAGCTAACGATCTTGCGCTGCAAGCCCATAGCGGGCTCATCAGCGTCACGGGAGAGCCAGACCGCCCGCCGGTGCGGTGTGGCACTGCAATCGTCGATATGCACGGGAGCCTTGCGGTCGTAGCCGGAATATTGGGCGCTCTATTCCACCGCGAAAAAACCGGCCAAGGCCAGCGGGTAGAATCGTCGCTGATGCTGAGTTCGGCGCATCTGATGAGCTATTTCTATACCGAATATTGGATGGATGGGACGGTCCGCAAACCGATGGGGACCGCCAATCACCTCTCGGTGCCCAATCAGTCCTTTCCAGCCAAGGACGGTGAAGTCGTTATTATCGCCAGCACAGATGAGATGTGGAAGCGATTTGCGCACGCGCTTGACGCCGACCAGCTTGATGTTCCCCAATTCTCCCGCGTGTTTGACCGCCGCGCCAACAGAGATGAGCTCATCGAGACGGTATCAACCATAACCCGTACACTTAGTTGCGCCGAAATCGTCGATCGACTGGGGGTGGCCAAAGTGGTCGTTGCCAAGGTCAATTCGGTTGGCGAAGCCGCCGACAGTGAGCAACTCGAAGCGGTTGGTGGAAAAGTCATGCTCGAAACTGAGAATGGAAAGTTTCCAAGTGTCGTTTCCCCTGTCCAATTCAGCGGGGTCGACATCAATCGCGCCGTTTCCCCACCAAAATTGGGCCAGCACACTCAACAGATCCTCGGGGAAATCGGCTTCGACTCGCGCGAAATGCATGCACTGGAGGAGTCTGGCGCGTTTGGAAGCCCAGCGCGCGCCGCTGAATAGGAGTGAGGCAAGCCGATGCGATGTGTCATCCTTGACGACTACCAAACAGGAGCGCGACGCTCGGCAGATTGGGAGCGCCTCGTTCCTAGGGTCCAGGTCGAGAGCTTTGTCGAACATATCGCCGACAAGAACGAGCTGGCAAAGCGACTTGCTGGCGCACAAATCGCGGTGGCTATCCGAGAGCGCACCGTGTTCGATCGCGACCTGTTGTCTGCTCTCCCCGATCTCAAGCTTCTCGTCACCTTTGGGATGGCGAACGCGTCCATCGATATCAACGCCGCGAGAGAAAACGGAATTACTGTATGTGGGACGACGGGGGCCGGAAATCCCACCGTTGAGATGACCTGGAGCCTGATCCTGGCTCTCGCGCGCCAGCTTACCATAGAGAACCAATCCCTCCGCGACGACGGCACATGGCAAAAAACGTTGGGGTTCGACCTTTTTGGCAAGACATTGGGTCTTGTCGGTTTGGGACGGGTCGGTACCGGCGTGGCTCGCGTCGCTGTAGCATTTGGCATGAACGTCCTCGCCCACACACCTACGCTTACAGCCACCCGCGCGGCGGAAGCTGGCGTAGAGCCTTCCAGTTTCGAAGACCTTCTTTCCGGCTCGGATATCGTATCCATACACGCTCCGCTGACCCCCGCCACCCATAGCCTCTTCGACCAGCAAGCCTTTGCGATGATGCGGCCCGGCGCACTGCTGATCAATACGTCGCGTGGGCCGATCGTGAATGAACCCGCGCTCATCGAGGCGCTCCAGACCGGTCATCTGCGCGGCGCGGCACTCGATGTATTTGACGTGGAACCCCTGCCAGCCCGACACCCGTACCGGACGACACCGAACCTACTGGCGACACCGCATTTAGGCTACGTGACGGCCGACAATTATGCGGCGCACTCCGCTGGCGCCGTCGAAGACATCGAGTCATGGCTCCAGAACTCTCCGATCCGCGTCCTTACCTGATTACGTTAGCATGAGCGGTATCGATACATCCCGTCATCACCGACCCACCGCTCCATGCGGCCCTCAGCGACCAGATAGTTCAAGATGGCCGCAGCCATCGTCAACATCACGTCACGCTCGGGACCGTTCATGTCTCCCCTAAACATCGCAGGCACCAAGGCAGCGCAGGTTTGTGGCCTGGTTGCTGCCTTGTGGCCCCGTTCTGCTCGAGTGAGATAGGAAGTTATGTGAGCCGATGCGCGAAGGCCAACCGCGTGAAAGGGACGTCCATGACCCGGTAGGCCCAACACGTCGTCCGGTACGTCCCGCAGTGATTTCAGAAACGCAATGGCTTCAGAAATCGGCTCAGCTTCCGGCCGCTCCCAATCCACTCCCACAAAGGGGGTCATTTCCGGAAGCACTTGGTCCCCGGTAATGAGAAAGCGCCCCTGCCGGTCGAAAAAGCACGCGGCCAGAGGAGAATGGCCGCCTCCCGCCTTCACGAGCCACTCGCGGTTGCCGAAGTCAACGCGATCCCCATCCCGAAGCTCATGGTCGAGATCTGGCAAATCTAAAGCGTCACGCATTTTGAGGTCCGCGTCAGAGCTCGTAGAGCGCCTCATGTTGGTAGCAATCCCCATCAATTTTAGAAACCTGGACCGTGACTCCTTTAGCGCTGCGCCTTGTCGGCCCAGCCGCCTTTTTGCCCATGACCATTCCGGCAACGTCATATGCAACCGGATGCCCCAGTTGCGGGCGAGGGCAGCGGCGTGGCCCGCATGGTCCGTATGTCCATGTGTACAATATACGTCGATCGGGGCCCCAAGGCCATTGAGCTCGGCCAAGAGAAGTCCCCAGTTGTGGGAGGCGTTCGAGCCAGTGTCGACAAGAGCCTCGGACCCTGGCTCGCCCAAGAAGAGCCAGGCATTGACGTGATCCAGGTCATCGTTCACCGACCCCATAGGCAGCCGGATGCGCCTGATATCTGCCGCTTCACAAATCTTCTCGAGACTTTTACCCCTGACCGTCATCGACGCAGTGCTCACCAACGCCTCCTACCGAAACTACCCGCTGGCAAATATTGCGCGGAAAGAGCTCTGACCATACCCAAGTTGCAACTGCCAGCTGTGCATTAACGCCATAGTGGGCATCGAGAACTCCGCACCTTCCTTGATACCCCGGGGCCAGCGCGAAGGGATTGTCTTGGCGCGGGTCCAGAACTTGATCGAGTCCGTGCGGCGCTGGTTGGGGTCGCCGAAAGCTGAGGCTTTCCAACACCGAACGAGTGATAGGCGAGCGGGGTGGGGATAGGTACGTTGATGTCAATCATGCCAATATTGATACGCGCCGCAAAAATCACGGGCCGGCTGGCAAGCGCAGTCACGCTGTATGACGCAAGAAAAGATCCGTCCCGATCTTACCTGCAACAAATTGCGTGTTCCCGGGCCAGGTCTGCTGGAGAATAGCCCAAAATTGAAGATTAAGAGTGGCGCGCGTGTTTAGCGATCGGGCTGCAAATATTTGACCCTGCTCGTTCTCGCTGGGCTCGTCGGCGACTTGGTCCGTGGCTATGGTGGGTTCGGCTTTGCACTCGTTGCGGTCCCAGTGCTTAATCTCGGCTTCCCCTGACAATGACGGTGCCTTCAGTACTTCTCATTGAGTTCGCAATCGGCCGATTTGCGGTTCGCGGTGGCGTGAGAAGTGCGCCAAGCGCATTCCCGTCCAAGACTTGGCCTCATCCCTCGACTAACAGGATGACATCGCACTGGCCGAGGCGCGCGCTTTCCGCCAGCACATGTAACAGGAACAGGAACAGAAACAGAAACAGAAACCGCATAAGCTCGGGGTTCAGTATTGCGCCCTCATTTCTCCCGTTCGTGCCCCTTCATTTGCGCTACATAATGGCCACTAGAGGAACGCAGTACCCAGATCGGTTAGCCGGCCAGGTCGCCCAAAAGGATCGGTTTGACCGGTGGACGAACACGATAATGGCCGACTTTGTCGGGCACGACCCCCCGTTCGCGCGCGATGATCTCGGTTACTGTCAGCCCGCACAGCCGGCCCTGGCACGGCCCCATGCCGCTACGGCCAAAAGATTTGGTCTGGTTCGGCCCCAGACACCCCAACTCGACGTAGCCTCGTATCTGCCCTGCTGTCACCTCTTCGCACCGGCACACCAACACATCATCCTGGGGCGGCACCCGGTGCGCCTCGCTGGGCCGATAGAGAGCGTCGAGAAAAGGCCGGATACGGGTGTGGCGCTCCAGTTGCCGGTGCAGCGGTGACGCGCGCTGTTCCAGATCGCCGATCGCCCCTTGCTCAGCAGCAGCCGAAAGCGCCGCCAACCGCCCCTGGTCAGCCGAAGCCAACGCCCCGACGATGCCGCGGCTGTCCCCAGCGACGTAAAGCACACTCTCGTCCAGTCGGCCCCATTGGTCGGTCACTGGCACCCAGCACAGTTGCGCTTCATCCCACCGGTGCTCGGCACCTGTGGACAGGCTGAGCTGGGCATTGGGCACCACCCCCTGATGCAAAAGAACCAGAGACGCCGGCAATGTTCTCACCTTGCCGCGATGGACAAAGGTCACACCTTCGGCGGCCGATGAACCGGTTACGGCAAGTTCGCGCGCGCCAGAATAGACGGGTATACCGCTGCCTCGCAAAGAGGCCAGCATCTTCAGGCCCTTGCGTAAATCGCGCCACCCGAGGATCGCGCCGGCCAGGTGCGGGAGCGCCCGGACATACCCCGACGTCTCCGTGGTGTCGACAACAGCGGAAATGGCAACTCCAGCACGCAGATATTGCCACGCCAGCAGATAGAGCAGCGGCCCGCAGCCGGCCAGAACGACCGGCTCCCGCGGCATGGCACCAGCTGATTTGAGCAGGATTTGCGCGGCCCCCGCCCCCATGACGCCGGGAAGCGTCCAGCCCCTGATCGGAAATGGCCGCTCCATCGCCCCGCTCGCAAGGACAACATGCTTGCCTATGATCGTTCTGGCGCGATTTTCGGTGACATAGTCGACAACGCCATCGCTCTTTACATTCCAGACCGTCGCACCCCCGCGATAGTCGACACCGCTTACCCGGAAAGCATCAGCCAGTGCCCGGCCCGCTGCGTAATCAGCGCCGAGAATTTCGATACGGTCAACGGGAGCGGTTTCGATACTGCGGTAGATCTGTCCGCCGGCCGCCGGCTGATCATCGAGCGCCACAACTGATAGTCCAAGCGTACGCGCCTCGCAGGCCGCAGCCATGCCGGCCGGACCCGACCCGATGATGACAAGATCCGCCCTGTCCTCGCTCATGCTATTCTCCGTTATCAAAGCTCAGCGCCGCAGCACCGACCTGCCGGGCCACGGCCATTCCGTCCCTGACAGGGACGAGACAGCTCTGACGCGCCGGAACACCATCGATTTCGACGAGGCACTCAAAGCACACGCCCATCATGCAATAGGGCCCGCGGGGGGTGCCCGCGACCACGCTTGACCGAAAATTGTCAACGCCGCCCACCAGAAGCGCGGCCGCAACACTGATCCCGGCCGGAACCTCAATCGCGCGGCCCTCAAAAGTTATCGTCACCGTTTCCGATGCCGGGGGCTTCGAGAGCTGGTAGAGAGCATCAATAGCCATTGGAAAAGCTCGCATTGGGTTCCAACAGACGTTCGCCGCGGAACGACTTGAATTCTGGAGGGGCCTGAGTGAGCCCGCTGACCCACGGCCCCAGGACGTAGCAATGGGAAGCGGCCAGGGTAACGCCGCTGTGACTGGAAACCACGTAGGCGCCCGGGCTGGTCCGCGATTCCTGGTAGATCGGATATCCGTCCGGGGTCAAAGGCCGTAGCGCGCCCCACGCCCGTACAAGCCGGGCACGGGCAAGAGCGGGAAACGTTTCCACGGCACGTTGCGTGAGCCATTCGATTTTGTCGGCCGACGTCCCGTCGTCAAACCCGACATATTCGGCGGTCGAGCCCAGCTGAACAGAGCCCTCCTTGGTCTGGCGGCACTTGTTGGTGGGATAGTCGAGGAAAGGCTGCAACCGCTCGGTGATCAGCACCTGCCCCCGGGTCGGTTTGATTGGCGCATGGACGTCGACCTGCGGCGCCAGATCGGCATTGCCCAGCCCGGCGGCCAGAACGATGCGATCACTCGTCCAGCTTTGACCATCCCGGGCAACAGCCCTGAACGTACCATTTCCGGCATCGTACTTGATCTCCTCAACGCTGACATCGTTGATGATCTCAGCCCCCTTGAGCCGTAGAGCGGCATGGAGTGCCCGCAACAGCATCAGCGGATTGGCCTGCCCGTCCAACGGACAGAAACTGCCCCCCACGACCGAAGTGCCCAGGCCGGGCAGATACTGCTTCAACTCGGCGCGGTCCATGATCCTGAACGGAACGTCCCCGCCGTTTTCGTTGATCTTTTCCAGCGTTTCGGCCCGTTTTTCGACTTCGGCTTCGCTGAAACCGAGCCAGAAACCGCCCGGCTGCTGCAGCCCCGAATCGACACCGGTGAGATCGAACAATTCCTGCTGCAGTTCCGGCCACAGCCTGAGCCCCTGCTTGGTCCACTGCACATAATCAGGCATCGTCGTGCCTTTGCCATGCACCCACACGAGCCCGAAATTGCCGCGGGAGGCACGGAACGCCCCGTCGTCCTGGTCGAGAACACGGACCCGGGCACCTTCGCGCACCGCACCGTAGGCGATCGCCGCACCCAGAAGTCCGCCACCCACTATGGTAATCTGGGGGCTAGTCATTCAGATCGCCTCCTCCGCGGCCAGGCATTCCCGCGCTGACAAACAACTTCAGATCCCGCGACACGATATTGATTCTGATAAACACCGGTTTTTGCTGCCGCCGGTTCAATGGCGGACCGCCTCCATGACTATCGATCTCAAAGCGATCAGTTCGCTTGAGGATTTATACGGCGACGCAATCGCTGAAATCCTATTGAACTCAGCTTATTAAGCGGCCCAATGCAGCGCAAATCAAAATCCGCATGCGGGTCATTCACTATTGATATGGCAAACGGGAGACAATCGGGCATGGCGAGAACATGTATTGACGTATCCTCCCCCCGGGGATACGAATTCGGCATGACCCATCCTGATCATCACGCGTCGCACCCCGCGATCATCAAACGCCTCAAGCGCGCGAATGGCCATCTCAGCGCGGTTATCGAAATGATCGAGTCGGGCCGGCCCTGCCTCGATCTCGCCCAGCAGCTCCATGCTGTCGAAAAAGCTGTCGCCAATGCCAAAAAGACCCTGATTCATGATCACCTCGATCACTGCCTGGGCAATGTGGGCAGCGCGCTGCCGGACGAGGACCGCGCTGTTATCGATGAGTTTCGCGAGATTGCCCGCTACCTGTAAGGACACGCAATGCTGGACGTTCTGGCCGACCGCACCTACCGCCACCTGTTCGCTTCCCAGATCATCGCTCTCCTCGGCACTGGTCTGGCCACAGTTGCTCTGGGGCTGCTCGCTTTCAGCCTTGCTGGCGCCGATGCCGGTACGGTTCTGGGCATCGCGCTGGGCATCAAAATGATCGCCTATGTGGGCATTGCTCCGATCGCCTCGGCAATCACGGAGCGCCTGCCCCGGCGCGCCACCCTGATCACGCTCGATCTGGTCCGTGCCGGCGTCGCCGTGCTTTTGCCGTTCGTCACCGAGATCTGGCAAATCTATGTGCTGATCTTTCTGCTGCAATCGGCTTCCGCCTGCTACACACCGGCCTTTCAGGCGACCATTCCCGATGTCCTGCCAGAGGAAAAGCGATACACACGGGCCCTGTCTCTCTCCCGTCTGGCGTATGATCTCGAGAGCGCCGCGAGCCCTCTGATTGCTGCCGCGTTGCTCGCCGTTGTTTCATTCAACAGCCTGTTCATCGGAACCGTTCTTGGCTTTATCGGCGCAGCGCTTCTGGTCTTTTCGGTTGCGCTGCCCCATCCGCAAAACCCGGCGCCGGGCAATTTTTATGACAGGATGACCAAAGGGGTCCGCATCTATCTCAAGACTCCCCGCTTGCGCGGAATGCTGGCCCTGGGGCTCGCGCCCGCCGCGGCAGGATCGATGGTCCTGGTCAACACCGTCGTTCTGGTTCAGTCCAGCTTCGGGCTGGGACAACAGGAAACGGCCCTGGCGCTGGCCGCCTACGGCGGCGGCTCGATGATCGCGGCACTCACCCTGCCGCGCCTGCTTGATCGTTTGCCGGACCGAACAGTGATGATCGCGGGAACAGCCATTCTCACCATCGCCTGCGGACTTGGCAGCCTGTTGTCCACGTATCAGGCGCTGCTGGCCCTCTGGCTGCTCATCGGCATCGGCTTTGCCATGACCATCACCCCCGCGGGACGACTGATCCGCAGATCCTCCAATTCGGGCGACCGCACCGCGCTTTTTGCTGCCCAGTTCGCCCTGTCTCACGCCACCTGGCTGATCTGCTACCCGCTGGCGGGCTGGCTCGGGGCCGGGCTGGGCATTAGCACTACATTCCTGATCGTAGGGCTAATCGCCGGCTTTGGGCTTGTGCTTGGCTCCAGGCTGTGGCGTACGCCGGACACCGAGGCGGTCGAACATACCCACGCGGACCTGCCAGGAGACCACCCGCATCTGGCCAACGCCACACCGGCAGCGGGCGGCTACCGGCACAAGCACACCTTCGTGATTGATGCCGACCATCTCTCCTGGCCGACACGTTAGCCCACCACCACCTCCGCAGCGCGGGGGGCGGTCTGGGTCCGGCTCGCCAATTCGGCCACGCTCATGCCCAAAGAGCGTGTGCCGTCGTGTTTGTAGGCGGCGTAATAGGCCACATGGCTTTCGATTTTTAGGTCCGAAACAGTCAGCACCCTGACCGCTCCGCTCGCGATGTCGATCTCGGCCGCAGGGCGAAGAACAAAGCCGACCCCAAGACCTTCCTTGACGATGCTCAATATCGCCTCCGACGAATCGCTGCTGCTGAGCTGGTAGTTTCGAATCCCGTTCAGCCGCAGGGCATTTTCGATTTCGACAAAGGCGAATGACTTTTTTGAGTATGTAATGACCGGATGAGCGGACAATTCCGCGATCGTTGTCCTGGCGGTCAGGGGCGACGCGCTGTGAGCTATCCACACCTGCTCGTACCGGCGCAATGGCAGGCAGCGCACTCCTGGATCCACCACCGGCCCGATCAGCAGCGCCATGTCGATGGCTCCGTCATTGAGCATATCCCGCAGGATGGGGGACCTGTCGATCCTGAATTCGATAGCCATTTCCGGCCACTCGGCGCGCAGAAGGCTCACCATTTTGGGCGCCCAGTCCCGCGCAATGGCGCTCGGAAGGCCAATGCTGACCCGCCGCACGGCCGATTTCCCCTGATCCCCGGCGATTGCTGCCATCTCACTGGCCATATCCACCATCCTTTCGGCGTAGTCGAGCACCCTGTAGCCATGACCGGTGAGCCGGACTGGACGGACAGCCCGATCAAACAGCGCAACGCCAAGCTCGGTCTCGAGGTAACGGATGCGCGCCGAAATCGCTGGTTGCGTGATACGCAGCCGGTTCGCCGCCGCATTGAAACTTCCCAACGAGGCCACCGCGAGAAAAGCTTCCAGCTGCTTGATTTCCATTCTCAATAACGATCCTTTATAGTATTCGATCCACATTATAAATTTGACAGAATACAAGGCCGCTCGCTAGCCTGTTTTCAACCTAGGAAGCGATCCGCGTGCCCAGAATTTTTCATATACACTCCATATCAGAATATCTTCCCGGGCCGCGACGCGGTTGGGCGGCCCGGTTGCCATGAGTGCGGCCATTTCTGTACCGGCATGGCGCGGGGTCAGCTACTCCGCTGGCATGGTCGCACTCTCGACATTGGGGGCAGCCTACTTTGTCGGCCTGTTCAACCCGTTTGTTTCCGAGGCATTTGGCATCAACCAGGCTACACTTGGACTGATTTTTTCGGTCTCCACCATCGCCGCCGTTATTCCCATGTTCCTCATTGGGCGGCTGATCGATGCTGTAAGCCTTCGCCGATATACGATAGGGCTGCTGCTTGCTTTTGCCGCCGCATGTCTGGCCATCGCATGGTCGCCGAATCTGGCCGTTTTCGTTGTCGGCGTGTTTTTCATCCGGCTGGTGGGAGACTGGTTGTTCGCCCATGCCGGGCTGACGGCGTCCGCCCGCTTCTTTGGCACCACCCGCATGCGTCTATCGGGCCTTACCGCCATCGGCTATGCCGTCGGGCCCATGGTGTTCCCCGGCGCCGCCCTCGCGCTGACCGCGACCTATGGCTGGCGCGCTGCTTGGTTCGCCATTGCCGCGTTCATTATCATCTTTGCCGTGCCCGCCTGCGCGCGGCTTCTGCCCTCGGCCATATTCGCCCCTTCCACAGCGCATATACCCCGCAAAGCCTCCATCCGGGTACTTGACCGCCGGATTCTCGTATTCCTTCCCGCGCTGATGAGCGCACCTCTGGTGTTTTCCGGTCTGCTCTTTCACCAGTCGGTCTGGAGCCAGCCACGCGGTGGAGCCGAATGGCTGTCACTCGGTCTCATGGTCTATGCGGCAGCGCAAATGAGCGCCATGTTCGTGGCGGGCTACCTGGCCGAGCGGTTTTCGGTCTATCGCATTGTGGCGTTCCACGCCCTGCCCGCGGCGATCGGCCTTGCGATCTGCACTGTCTGGAGTGCCCCCTGGACGCTGGTTGTCTATCTCGCGGGGGCCGGTGTCGCCACCGGTTTCACCCTGACGCTAACACCACTCCTCTTGATCGGACTTTATGGCGACACCAATCTGGGAGCCGGACGCGCGATGATCCAAAGCGTTACACTCGTTTGCGCCGCGGTCTCCACCACCGCGATGGGTCTGTGGATCGACGCTGATCTGGGCATGAAACTGGTGTTTGGCGCCAGCATCGCCTATTTCGCGCTCGCCTCGCTTTTGGCCCGCCTCGGCACCCGCGGCCAGCGCAGCGATTGTCAGACGATACGTGATCGCGTTTAGATGACGCGGGTCCGGATCACTGGGCGGCAACAGACATAAACGGATTGGCAAAGCACGTATTGTCATGATCAAACTCAGCCATTTCGAAGCCTTCAACGCGGTGATGCTTTCGGGCTCGATGACCGCGGCAGCCACGATGATGCACACTTCACAACCCAATATCAGCCGCTCGATTTCCAAGCTCGAAAGCGGCACGGGCCTGAAACTGTTCGAGCGTGTTCCGGGAAGGCTCATCCCCACCTCGGACGGGCTCGCGCTCTATGAGGAAGTCCAGCGCAGTTTTGTCGGCCTCAGCCGGCTCACCGAAGCGGCCCAGCGCATTCATCGCACCGGCAGTGGCATCCTGCGCATCGGCGCCATCCAGACGCTGTCGTTGTCTCTTGTACCAAGAGCCATCAAGCGGTTCACCGACGTTTTCCCGCAGGTCAAACTATCGATTCAAACGGCCCATTCCGACGTTTTGTCGCGTTGGGTACGCGAGCACACATGCGATTTCGCCATCGTTTCCACGCCCGACGGCGAGGAAGGTGTCGAAAGGGAATTGCTCTATACCGCCGAGGGGGTCTGCATCATGCACGCTGACCATCCACTGGCCGCGAGGCGCACGATAACCCCCCGCGACCTGGCCGGAGAGCGCTTCATCACCTTTCCTCAAGGGGACCCGCCACGGCTCCTGATGGACCGGATTTTTCTTGATGCCAATGTCGAGGTCTCGCGGGTCATCGAGACCTCTTACAGTTCGATCACCTGCTCGCTGGTCTCTCAAGGTGTCGGGGTGGCAATCGTCAACCCTTATGTCGCGCGCGAATATCTTAATGGCGGGCTGGTCGCCCGCCCCTTTGTTCCCGCTCCGCGCCACAATGCGATCATGATCTTCCCCAGCGGCAAGCCGCTTGGACGGCCGGTGGAAAATTTCATCGAAATTTTGCGCAAGCTGGTGAAGGAGGAGGAGGAATCGATAGGTCGTATTCTCTGGCCGGAATAAGTGAACGCCAGGCAAAGGGTGGGCCACAGGGCCCACCCCCTCTGTGGCTTGTCCTAGCCGAGCAACCAGTCGTTGAACCGGTTGGTCGCTTCTTCCTGACGCGGACCCCAGAACTGGTAGTCGAGTTGCGCCATAACCGAGATATTGTCCGGATGGGTCGGCAGGATCCTGGCCCGTTCGGGATCGACAAAATCGATCGCGTTCGGGTTGGACGGCCCTGTTCCCAGAAGTTCGGCAGCAACCGCCTGCTGCTCGGGATTGGAGCAGTATTTGATGAATTCGCGGATCATGTCGGCTTTCGGGCTGCCTTTTGGAATGACCCAGCCATAGTTGTTGTAATAGCTGTCATCCCAGGTGACCGCGACGGGTGAGCCTGTATCAATGACCGGCTGGGCACGCGTGTTGAAAGTGGGACAGATGTCCACTTCGGCGGTTTGCAGTAGCGTGGGCGTCTGGCCCGCCGATGTCCACCAGACGGCGATTTCGTCCTTGATTTCGTCGAGCTTGGCGAAGGCACGTTCCCAGCCCGCCTCATCGGCCAGAACAGTCGACACGTCTTTCGCCGCGACGCCGTCGGCGACCAGGGCCACCGAAAGCGATTCACGCGCGCTTTGGCGCAGTCCCCGGCGACCAGGAAGTTCATCGGTCTTCCACATATCCGCGTAGGTCATCTTCTGGGGGAAGGTATCCGTGCGATACGCGAGAAGGAAAGCAATGGTGCTCGAGTTGATGAAATACCTGGTCTTCATCGACTCCGGAATATCCTCGGTCGCACCGGACAGGTCCAGTTCTTCAAGGTAGCCGCCCTCAGCCAGGGTCACGGCAACATCCTGACCGATGCCTTCACAGAAATCCCACTTGTAGGTTCCCGTTTCAACAACCGCACGGACTTCGGCCAGCGGGTTCTCGCGGCGTTCGACGGCGATCACCTGAATGCCCGTTTCTTCAAAATAGGGCTGGTAAAAGGCTTCATTATAGACGTCGTTATTGGCGCCGCCGCTACCACCGACAGTGAGCACATTGTCCTGCGCTCTGGCGCTCGTCCAGATTGCGGGCGTCGACAGCACCGCTACCGAGCCAGCGACGGTTTTGATGAACGTCCGGCGATTGGGTTTGATCAGTTTCGACATTTCTATTCCCTTCCTTTGGTTTTTATTTCTGCTCGACCTGACGCCGGTTGAGCAGTTCTGACGCCAGGACCACGATGGCGACCACGGCGATCAATATGGTGGATACGGCGGCCAGCGTTGGGCTGACCGCGATATGCGCCTCGCTCCAGAGTTTTTTCGGCAGAGTCGACTGCAAGCCGCTGCTGACGAACAGGGCGACGGCAATCTCGTCGAACGACCGCATGAAGGCGAACAAGAACGAGGTAATAAACCCGACCTTGATCAGCGGCAGCGTGATCCGCCTGAACGTTGTCAACGGCTTTGCACCCAGCGTCCAGGCAGCCTGATCGAGTCGGTAATCGTAGTTCTGCAGCACCGCAACAAGCGTGAGAACCACATAGGGAACCGCCAGAACGGTATGGCCGATGATCAGCCCCAGATTGGTCCCAACCAGGCCAAGGTCAGAGAAGAAGTAGAACATGGCCAGAGCGACGATGATATTAGGCACCACCAGCGGCAGCAGAATATAGGGCAGCACCAGCCCCTTGCCCTTGAAGCGGGCCCGATTGATCCCGAACGCGGCCGGAACACCCACCAGAAGCGACAGGATGGCTGTTGCGATACCGACGATAAAAGAGCGGATCGTTGCTTCCTGCCAGATCGGCGACGAGAAATAGCGCTCGTACCATTGTAACGAAAAGCCACGCGGCGGCCATTCGACAAAGGGACTCTCGGTGAATGACACCGGAATGAGAAAGAACAGCGGGACAGCCATGAATGCCAGGATAAGGGCAGTGACAACCGTCAGCACCGCGCGGCCTTTCCTGGGCCCGGTCCATTGCCTTCTGGGCAGAATGGACCCGATGACACGGCTGATGGCCACGGTAATCGACCCCAGCCAGGCCGTGACGGTACGCATGATCGACCCGCTCGCCCCCCCGCTTCCGGTCGATCCGGTGATGGTGGCGATGCCCAGAAACTTGTCGAACACCAGGATGAAAATGATCGAGATCACCAGAACCATCACCGAGATGGCGGCGGCCAGCCCCCAATTGAACAATTCATCGATCTGCTGGATCAAGACCTGCGCGATCATTGTTTCGCTGGGCGACCCCAGAAGCGCCGGCTGAACGAAAATCCCCACCGAGACTATGAACGTCACGAGCGCCGCCGAGGCGACACCGGGAAAAGAGATCGGGAAATAGACCCGCCAGAAAGCGTTGCCCGGCTCCGCACCGAGCGTTGCAGCGGCCGATTCCAGATTGCGATCGATGTTCTGCATCGTCGAGAGCATCGAAAGCACGGCGATCGGCATCAGCGCATGCGACATGGACACGACGACACTGAAAAACGTGAACAACATATCGAGCGGGACATCGATGATCCCTAGCGATACCAGACCCGAATTGATCACCCCGTTTCTTCCCAGAAGGATGGTCCAGGCAAACGCCCGCACCAGCACGCTGGTCCACAGGGGCAGGAGCACAACGATCATCAACGCGTTGGTACTTCCCTTCCTCGCCGTCGCCAGAAAATAGGCCACCGGGTAGGACAGGACGATGGTGACAATTGTGGTCCATAAGCTGATGTTGAGCGTTGTCAGCATCACGGAGATATTGCGGCCCTCGAACAGCTCGATGTAATTGGCCCAACTGAAATCGCCGGACCTGTCAGTCATGCTGATGGTCAGCATGGAAAACACGGGATAGATGAAGAAGATGGCCAGGAAGGCCAGCAGCGGGACCAACATGAACCCGCCGCCCAGGCGCAACAGCTTTCGACTTGGCTTCGGGGCGGTCGCGATGGCGCTCATTTCAGCTGTTCCCCCGCAAAGACAAGTGTATCCTCTGGTTTCCAGGTCACATGAACCTTGGCCCCATGCGCGAGCACCTGGGTTTCCGGGCTGGTCAGTTCGACGGCACTGACCGTGGTTCCATCAGAAAGAGCCGCATAGTGCTCGGTCATCGTGCCGGTCATCACGCTCTCCTTGATAGTCGCAGGGAGCGAATTTCGGCTGGAACCGGGGGCGTGGGCGATTGTCAGATGCTGGGGCCGGACCATGCACAGGGCGGGCTCGCCCGCGGAAGTCCCGATAGCGGGTTTGCGCCCCCGGATCACCGCTCCATCAGCGGTCTTGACCACTATATGGCTGTCTTCCTCGCCAGCGACGGTGGTGCTCAGAAAGCTTGCGCCGCCCAGAAAATCACCCACGAAACGGTTGGCGGGCCGGTGATATAGATCCGCCGGGGTGCCGATCTGCTCGATTCCGCCATCGCGCATGATGCAGACGCGGTCAGACATGGACATCGCCTCGCCCTGGTCGTGGGTCACATAAAGAACGGTGGCTCCAAGGGCACGGTGGAGATGCTTGATCTCAAGCTGCATGGAATCGCGCAGCTTCTTGTCGAGGGCCCCCAGCGGCTCGTCCATCAGGATAATTGAGGGCTGATAGACGGCACAGCGCGCAAGTGCCACGCGCTGTTGCTGGCCACCGGACAACTCTTTGGGAAGACGGTCGGCCATCTGGGGCAGATCAACGATTTCAAGGACGCGTTTGACTTCGCGTTCAATATCGCTGGCCGGCATCCTGCGCATACGCAGTGGGAAGGCTACATTCTCAAACACCGACAGATGCGGGAACAGGGCATAGTTTTGAAATACAACGCCGATATCGCGCTTCTGGGGCGGCATGTATGTCGATACCTTGCCGTCGATCAGGATTTCACCGGCATGAGGTGACACCAAACCGGCGACAAGCATCAAAAGTGTCGTCTTGCCCGACCCAGAGGGCCCCAGCAAGGTCAGGAACTCCCCGTTTCCGACCTCGAGCGTGGTCGGTCGCAGAGCTTTAACGGGGCCGTAGCGCTTTTCGAGTTCCCTGACCTGGAGCTTGGCGGTCCTGGTGGCGGCGTCTTGCATGTCAAGTTTCCGGAGCATTGGTCGAATTCGGCACTGCGGCGCTGACGATGATTTCAACAAGGACGTCAGGCGCGCCCATTTCGCATTGTGCTGTGGCGCGGGTTGGCGCCGCGTTGGGCGCTGTCCAATCATTCCAGACAGCGTTCATCGCCTCAAAGTCTCGCTCAAGGTTCTTGATCCAGATCTGAGCGGTTAAAAGCTGGCTTTTGTCGGTCCCCGCCTCGGCCAGGAACCCCTCGATCTTGGCAAGCGTATCGCGTGTCTGTCCGGCGATGTCCTGGCTGCGGTCATCCGCGGTCATGCCGCCAAGAAAGACCATCCCGTTATAAACGACCGCTCTGCTCCGCCTTTTGTCGGTCGCAATACGCCGAATTGTTTCACTCACTGTTGAACTCCTCTTTGTCGCGGCAGACTCCCGCCGGCTTCTGAACGGATAACTGGGCTTCAAGAGACCTATCCAGGCAGTGGATAGCCACCGTGCTCACTTGCCCTTGCCAAGCAACACGCACCTCCCCCATTTCCTTATCGCCAGCACCACCGGTTTGGTGTGGCATAAAGAAAACTTTATCTTCGCGTTTTCCGGCTTCGTTTCGGTCCTGTAAATCCAAACCAAGCATTGAGTTTGGAAAGGTCTCCACCGATCCGCGGTCCGACAAAACTGCCGGCGGGAATTTCCAATATAGGTGCGAAGAAGGGTGAGGCTTTTCTTGCATTCAATTACCGTATGAACCCCGGGAGGGGCTAGCAAATAAAAATGATGATAGGGTGCATGTCATTTTGATATGGGGCTTTCCGGCTACCCGTTTCACTGCCAATCCTCCACCGCAAAGCGCTCCGCAGCATCGAGGTCCACGTCAAAACCCAATCCCGGAGCGCTCGGCAGGGTGAAGTGGCCGTTCTCGATAGCCGGTTTGTCGGGATAAAGTTGGTGCCAAAACGGATCGCGATCTTCCTCGGGATAGATCTCGGCGAAGGTGCCGTTAATAGCGCCGCCCATCAGATGCATGCTGATATGAGGCTCGCCTACCTGGGCCATCCTGATGTCAGCCAGTTCCGCGGCGGCGGCAAGTTTCATCCATGCCGAAATTCCGCCCCCACGATTGTAGGTCAGGTTCAACACATCCACCGATTCCGCCGTCAGCAGCCTGAATGAGTCGAATACCGAAAGATCGCTCTGCCCCGCGCCAATGGGAATGCCCGCCTTGAGCCGGACATCACGCAGCCCGTGCGTGATGTTTCTGGGATGAACCGGCTCCTCGAGCCATTCAGGCTTTACGGGCTTGATCAGGTTTGCGAACCGGACAGCGTCGGTTGGGTTCCAGGCCATGTTGGAATCGACCACGATCCGGTAGCTGTCCCCGGCAATCTCGCGCAGGATACATACCCTTCGCGCATCCTCCTCGGCACTCAGCGCGCCAACCTTGAACTTGACACCAGCGAGCCCCAAAGCTTTGAAATTCAGATACTCCGCTTCGATACCCTGGGCGTCGGTCGCTGTCTCATAATACCCCCCAATGCCGATGACTGGCACCGATTTGCGGGCGCCTCCCAGCAATTGCCAGAGCGGCAAGCCAAGGCTTTTGGCGCGAGCGATCCACAGGGTGCTGTCGACAACGGCCATCGCCTGGATAAAGTCCGCTTTGGCCGCATACGCGGTAAATCCGGTCAGCATCCCATCCCACAGACACGCCGGTTCGTGGATGGACCGCCCCACTATCTGGTCGCGAAACGTCCTGGTGATAAATGCCTTGAGCCTGGAACTGTACCCGCTCTCATTGCCGATACAAACCGTTGTTACCTGCCCGTCTTCGAGTACGATCTGGCAAAGCATCGCCGCACGACAATCGACCTTGTAGGTGCTGCCGCTGAACTGCGATTTCAGCGGCGTCGAAATTTCGCGCACGCGAATGCTGGTAACTTTTGTCATCTATTTCCTACTTTTTAACTCACGTTTGCTTCATCAATAATTTCCAGTACCAGTTCTGTACCAGCATACATCCAATATATACGGCCATACCGCATCTATTTACTTAGGATCTGCTTACTCGAACTGTCACAAGTGTGAGAACGCTTGAGACTTTTGTCAAACTTATATATTCTATGTTATTAGATAAATGTGATTGATGATTATGGAACTACGTCAGCTCGTGACATTTCGGACCATCGCTGCGTTGGGGAGCTTTGCCGCGGCAGCTGGCAAACTCAATGCTACCCAGCCTGCCATCTCCGCGCGCATACGTGCGCTCGAGCAAGAACTGGGCATAGCGCTATTCGACCGCACGGCCAGGCCCGCCCGGCTGACGCCTGCCGGCCATCGACTGTTGGAGCAGGTGGATGTGATCATCTCGGCTACCGATGAAATTCGTTTGGCCGGCGGTGGCGCGTCGGGCCAAATCCGGAGCGTGCGGCTTGGCATTCCCAGTGCGCTGGTATCGCGCTGGGCACCGTTTTTGTTCGCGGAAATTTACAAGAACAACCCCAATGCCAGGGTGGAACTTCATATCGACCGCTCGCCAATCTTGCACCAGATGCTAATTAACGGCGAAATTGACTTTGCGTTGACCATCGGCCAGGCGAGTGCTGATGACCTCACTTCGCGGGAAATTGGCCGTTATGGCTACTGCTGGATCCACAATGGCGCCCTTCCCGGCGCGAAATCGATCCGTTCAGTGGCAGATATCGCAAAGCCGGTTGCGACCTACGCTAAAACTTCGGCGGCCTATGCGGAGCTCAGCAGTTATCTCAGGACTCACAAGCTCGACCACATCGCACTGAGCGGCAGCAACTCCACCGATGCGATACTGCGTCTGGTGAATGAGAACCTGGCCGTGGGACTTGTTATGTCTATCGCTCTGGAGGACAGTATCCGCAGCGGGCCCATCGCGGTACTCGACCTGCCGACGAGCATGATTTCCGATGTCGTCTATTATGCCAGCTACCGAAGGGACGGGGATGCCCTTCTAGGTGAATTTCTAACGTCTGCGGCAGCACGTTTCCGCTAGCGGTCTTCAAGCAGTTCAATCCTGTATGGACCGACCTCGTTCATAACGCCGCGATGAAACAGCCTCCTTGAACCACCTCTGGAATTGCCAGACCGCATAGTGGTCTCATGGCGCCAAGTTTCGGAAAAGAAAGGCGTCCATACACAGGTACCCGTTCAATTTGTGAGAAAATGCCTGAACAAAATGATGTGGCGAAGTGTAAAAACTTCGCCACATCAGTGACTGGGACACAGGATCGATCTGCCCCTGGCTATTCTGAGATGCTCACTTGATCCAAAAGAATGATTTCATCGCTGAATACCGCAGGTGCCGTTACACCATCGCGAACTGCGAGAATCTGGACCTGATCGAACAATGGAATGTTGTTGGGTTCCTCTTCCCATACAATCTGCTGTACCTCACCGTACAGGCGCATACGCTTCTGATAATCCAGTTCGGTCGAAGCCTGGGCCATAAGGTCCTGGACTCGCGGGTTGGCATATCCGGTCAAATTTGAGCCATCGCCCTCGACGAGTTTCCCGCGCAACCTGCGATCTGTGTTCGTGATACCGGTTCCGAGCAGCCACATATCCGCTTCGTTGGTTCCGCGACCTGTACCATAGTCCATCGGCAGATAGAGCTGGCGTTGATATGCTGCCCATTCCCAGGAGCGGAACTCTGTCTTGAGGCCCACGGCATTCAAATAGGCCTGGACGGCTTGCGCTACAGACAGGTCTTTTGTGTAGCGTCCGGCCGGAGTCCACAGGACGATCGTGCCGTCGTAGCCGCCGGGGTAAACTTCTTCTATCAGTTCCCTTGCCCGATCGGGATCATAACCCAACGGCCCGAGTTCCACCCTGCCTTGGACCCCCTCGGGAAGAGGACTGCTTGGAACATTTCCATAACCGCTTAGCAAATTGTCAACGATCGCTTGTCTATCAATCGCGAGGCTGGCTGCTTTGCGAATACGAATGTCATCGAAAGGCTCGTCTGTCGTGTTGAGCTCGAAGAATATCTGGAAGGAGCCCGGCACAACAAGAAGCTCTACGTCTTCATTCGCTTCGATTTGGCCCGCGTTCTCCGGGGGGATGGTGGCGGCGATGTCGACATTTCCGGTTTCGATTTCGATCATGCGTGCCGAGTTTTCAGGAATCGGGCGAAAAACAATCTCGTCGGGTATGCCTGGATTCCCAAAGTAGTCCGGATTCCGCGCCACTATCGTGTGCTCGTTGGGAATCCACTCCTGGAAAATGTAAGGGCCCGTTCCGACCGGGTTGTTAACGTAAGTGTCCGGGTCAGCCTGAACAGCCGTAGGGCTGCTCATGAAGCCATACTCGTCGACCAACAATTCCAAGAGTGTTGGTATCGGTGCCCGGCTGCGAATTGCCACCTTGTGGGTGTCGAGTACTTCCACTTCGTCGACAGCTTCGAAAAGCGATCGGACTGGAGACCCGGTCTCCTCGGCCAATAGCCGCTCCAAGTTGAATTTCACCGCCTCGGCGTCGAAGGGTGTCCCATCGTGAAATTCAACGTCGTCTCTCAATTCGAACACCCATTCCAATCCATCCTCGGATTGGGACCAGCTTGTCGCTAGATCGGGTTCGATACTTGTCATGGAACTATCGTTCCACTTCACCAAGCCGTTGAAGATGTGGCGCATCACGATGTGCGAGGTAGTGCTGTTGGTAACCGCCGGATCCAAGCGGTGGATATCGGCACCCTGCGCGAACACCAGTGTTTCTGCCTTTGCACCAGCAATGGGCACTGTGAGTGCCGCCGACACGGCGAGCCCCCAAAGTGCCTTTATATACGTTCCCCTTTTGTAAGCCATTTGGACTACCCTCCTGTTTTCATGGCGTGTTTGAGTTCTTGGCTTTCCTTCCGGAGCTCTCGCGGAATGATCTCGAGAGACGCACGAATAAGCGCTTCCGTGTAAGGGTGCTTGGGATTGTCGAAGACGTCGCTGGTTTTTCCGGCCTCAATCATTTGGCCGTCTTTCATGACCATCACTCGGTCAGCGAGTGCTCGAACAACCTTCAGGTCATGGCTGATGAAAAGATAGGAAAGCCGATACTTTTCTTGTAATGATCTCAGTAGATCTATGATCTGCGATTGGACCGACAAGTCCAGGGCAGACGTTGGCTCATCGAGTACAATGAACCTCGGATTGAGTACCAAAGCGCGGGCGATGGCGATCCGCTGTCTCTGACCTCCCGAGAACTCGTGTGGAAACCGGTGAATTGCAGCCTCTTCAATGCCAACGTCTGCCAGGGCCGCTGCAACGAGCCGCGTTCTTTCGGCTTGCGATTTTCCGATGCGATGAACGCGCAACCCCTCATCGACGATTTTCAAGACTGATTTTCGAGGGCTTAGCGACCCAAACGGGTCCTGAAAGACCACTTGAATGTCGCGTCGCAGAGCTTTTAGCTGCGCCTTGGACCGCCCATTGAGTTGCTTGCCGTCGAAAACAATGGACCCCTCTCCAGGCAACAACCCGAGCACTGTCATGCCCAGTGTGGTTTTCCCGGAGCCGCTCTCACCAACGATCCCCAGCGCTTCGCCCTCCTTCACCTCAAGACTGACATTTCTGACGGCCTGGACATGATCGACAACTCGGCGAAGAACGCCTGCGCGGATCGGAAACTTTACGTTGAGATCAGTTACGCGCAGCAACTCGCGCGCATCCGGCAGGGATTGCAGCGGATCACCCTTCGGTTCACTGGCCACCAACCGCTTAGTGTACTCGTGGGCCGGGTCCACGAGCACCTTGCGCGTGGGACCTGACTCGACGATCTCACCTTCCTTCATGACGCAGACCTTCTCGGCTACGACACGGACCACGTTGAGATCATGTGTGACGAGTAGGAGCGAACAGCCGACGCGGTCGCAGAGGTCGGAAAGAAGTGCCAGGACTTGACCCTGAATGGTGACATCCAACGCGGTTGTCGGTTCATCCGCAATAATGAGGTCAGGTTCATTGGCAATCGCCATGGCGATCATAACGCGTTGACGTTGTCCGCCAGACAATTCGTGCGGATAGGAATCCGATCTGCGCTCCGGTTCCGGAATCCCGACAAGCTTCAGTAGTTCGATTACCCGCGTTTTGAGATCGGTCTTGCCAATTTTTCGATGCTCGGTGATAACTTCTGCAATCTGGTATCCGACTGACTGAAGGGGATTCAGTGAGGTCATTGGCTCCTGAAAAATCATGGAAATGCGGCTTCCGCGCAGCTTCTGCATCGAAAGCTCGCTCGCATCGACCAGTTCTTGATCATTGAAGCGAATAGATCCGCTTAGCGCCGCTCCCGCGGGTAGCAACCTCATTATCGAAAGAGAGGTCATCGACTTTCCTGAGCCGGATTCGCCGACCAGTGCGAGTTTCTCGCCGCGTCCAATGCTGAAAGACACCTTCTTCACCGCATGGATCGTGCCGGAGAAGCTGACCGAAACCTCATCCACCTCCAAAATTGTAGACTCGTTCGCCCGCGTCGCAGTGGTTTTGGTCATTGCACATCTCCGCCTTTCACCAAGGCGTGTGCCTCCCGGTGAAGTTTCGCGTGACATTTGCCAATGCGGCTCGTTTCCGACTCGTACCAGTTCGCATCAGCATCCAGGCGCTCGCGCTCTCTGTCCGACATCCTCTTGATTTCTTTCGGGTTGACGCTGCCGGTGGTTGCGCGGCTTTCGATGAAGGCCCTCGGATCAAGCGCTTCAGTGATTAATTCTTGCGGCAAGTCCAGTGTTGCCCCGGTGATCTCGTTCGCTGCGGCGTCGATCATCTCGGGCGTCACGGAACTGGGCGGTATCCCGGCCGCTAGGCAGTTTCTTATTAGTCTGCCGACGACGTGGTGCACTTCCCGGAAGGAATGTCCTGAGTGTCGAACAATGGCATCCGCCAGATTGCTGGACGTCACCCAGCTTTCCGTTACGAGGGAGTGCATGCGATCTGTGTTTACGATCAGTGTATCGACAATAGCGCTCATCAAACCCAACATCGCAGCTGTGGTTTTCGCCGCGTCTTCCAGCAGAGCCAGTTCACGAACGGATTGATCGCCCGTACCTTCCGCGCGGAAAGTGGCAAGAGCGGTGGCAAGCCAGGTGGAAGCAGGACCTGCTGCTTTCTTGATCGTCTCCAGGCCGACTGGGTTTTTCTTTTGTGGGAAGATGCTGCTGGTACCGCAGAACGCGTCGTCGCACTCAACGATCCCTATTTCCGTCATTGACCATATGTGCAGGTCCGTCGCGAGGTCATTCAGGTCAGCCATTATGAACGAAAGGGACGCGGTCACATCGGCAGCGTAGTAAGCTTCTCGCGCGAGCTTCGCGTTTTCGACTAATCCCTCAAAGCCAAGAAAGTCGGCCGTCAAGGACCGGTCCAGATGCCATGAGGTTCCTGACAATCCAACGGATCCAAGCGGGTTAAGATTCATCCGTCGATAGGCTTGCCGGAGCCGATCGAAATCGTCGTGGGTCCGAGCCGAGAAACTGAGGAGATAGTGGCCGAAGACCCATGGTTGCGCCTGTTGCATGTGGGTATAGCCCGGCATTACTGTTGTAAAATGCCTGCTTGCCAATCGGAGAAGTGATTGGCGGAAATTCAACAGCGCCTTGAAAACTTCGAGGGTATACCTGCGTTCAAAGAGTCTTCGGACCGTTGCACCTTGATCGATCCGGCTTCGCCCGGTGTGGAGTTGGCCCGCGACGTTCTCGCCCAAATGCGATGCAAGATATCTCTCGACTTGAAGCAAGAGGCTTCCTCGCGCCGGATCGATTGGCAAGGCATCTACCCCTCGGTCCTGCAAATCGACCAGGGCTCTCAGGAGAGCCCCCGCTGAAGATGTCTTTATGATGCTTTGCCTTGCGAGCATTACCGTGTGGGCAATGTCGACCTCGATAAACTCGAAGAACCGAGCACTTTCTCGACGCAATCCTGGTTCGCTATAGTGCTCCAAAAGTATCGCATGGGGCGGACTCGATAGTCGCGCTTCGGCGAGCGTGAACTCGTTGCGCTGTTCATTGGTTGAGGGGGCTTGTTCCTGCATGTCATTGGTCCTGACGTACTTCTCTTCCGGCACGTTCAACTTGCTCGGGAATTGGATACACGGGGGTCGAGATGGTCACGCAAGGCGTCTCCCAAAACGTTGAAGCAAAGGATCACTAGGAAAAGGATGCCTCCCGGAAACAGAACCATGTGGGGATTACTGGTCATGTAGCCGCGTGCGCCCGCGATCATCGCCCCCCATTCTGGCGTGGGAGGCTGCGGCCCAAGCCCTAGAAAGCTGAGCCCTGAGGCCACAAGAATTGCCTCGGCCAACGACAGCGTTCCTTGCACAATTATGAGGGAGGCCGTGTTCGGAACGATATGCGAAAATATGATCGAAAGGTCGTTGGTCCCCAGCGCTTTCGCTGCAGTCACGTACTGCCGCTTCGACAGGCTTAGGACCGGACCACGAAAAAGTCGTGCGTTGGCCGGGACCGTTGAGATGGCAATCGCGATGGTAAGGCTGACAACTCCAGGTCCCGCCACGGTTATGACCATGATTGCCAGAAGCGTCCTGGGAAATGCGATCATGAAGTCGATGAAACGCATCACCAGGTTCGTGACCATATTGTCGTAATATCCACACAGGGCACCAATCGCGATGCCGACCGCCATGCTCGTTCCGACGCTTATCAGGGCAACGAGCAGGGTAATGCGTCCACCCCACAAAACGCGGGCCAATATATCGCGCCCTAGTTCGTCCGTTCCGAATAGATGTGCCGCGGACGGTCCTTGCAAACTATGCGCCAAGTCCACCTTGATGATCTCTGACCACCCAAAGAAAAGAGGGGCAAAGGTCGCGCCAACGATCACAAGAAACAAGACGACGGCAGACATCGTCGCAGCGACCGAGGATCCAAGCACGATCCTGGTGAGTGCTCCCAAGGCTGACGTACGTTCAGGAATAGGTAATTCTGGGGTCGAGGAGACCATAGACAATATCCACGAGTAGGTTGATGAGAACGACAGCGAGCGCGAAGAAGAGAATGGCGCCTTGGACGACGTAAATGTCACGAGCCGCGATAGCATGGATCATGTAGCGACCAAGGCCCGGCCAAGCAAAGACCGTCTCCACAATCACAGCGCCGCCGAGCAGTCGGCCAAAGTCCAGTCCAAAGATGGTAACTAGCGGAATGGATGCGTTACGAAGAGCGTGACGATAGGTAACCTTGCGTTGGGATAAACCTTTTGCACGGGCAGTTCGGACATAGTCTTCAGAAAGGGTGTCCAGCATGCTAGCGCGTGTGAGTCGTCCGAAAACGGCGACATAGGGGAGGCCAAGCGCGAGAGCCGGGAGAATGAGGTGCCAGATGGTGCCTCTACCAGTTGGCGGAAGCCAACCCAGGTACGAAGCAAAGAACAACATCAGAAGGAGCCCCAAGAAGAAGTTGGGCATAGATATGCCAAGCACTGACACGCTGGTGACGAATCTATCCCAAATGGTTCCTCTGTTCAGGGCCGAGTATATTCCAATCGGCACTCCGAAAACGATCGCAATGATCATGCCGGCCGCTGTCAGTTCGAGCGTGGCCGGAAATGTGCTGAGTATTCCCTGGAGTACAGGTTGTTGAGTCTGGAATGAGGTCCCCAAATCTCCTTGCGCCAATCGCTGGAGGTAGGTCCCAAACTGCAACGCTAACGGCTGGTCCAGCCCGAGGTTCTGTCGAATGATTTCGACGTCCTGTTCATTGGCATCAGGTCCCGCCACCTGCCGCGCAGGATCTCCAGGAATGGCGTGCAGAATTAGAAAGACCGCCAACGATACGCCAAGCAGCATTGGCACAAGAAGTAGTAGGCGTCGAACTATGTAAGAAAGCACATCGCATCCCTTCATTGCTTGTCTGAGCATTGTTGGGGCCTGTCGAGTCATTGACAAGCGGACAAAAATGCATCCCTTAATAACAACATGTTATGACTCCGAGGCTGCTTGATGACGCTCAATCCTAGACAACTTGAAGCATTCCATGCGGTGATGAAGTTGGGCAGTATAACCCGAGCAGCAAGCGTTCTCGGGATATCGCAGCCCGCCACGAGCAGGCTCATCAAAGACCTCGAAGAGCAAGTCGGCTTCTTACTCTTTCGCAGAGAGGGCAACCGAATAACGCCCGGCTATGAGGCCACCGTGTTATACAAGGAAGTCGAACTGCATTTCCGCGGCTTGGATCTGGTCGAAAAGGTCATCGACCAGATCTCCGGGGATAGTTTGGGATCCCTTCGCCTCGCCGCCACAAGTTCACTTTCTGCATTCTTCTTGCCTGAACTTGCAGCCCGGTTCCTGAATGATAAACCAAAAACCGAGTGTTCCATAACAACGCAGCACTCAAGTTCGATACTTGAGCGTGTCGCATTGCGACAATTCGATCTTGGATTTGTGCAGGTAGTTGGCGAATATCCCGGCGTAGAGGTTACGGAAATGCCCTCGCTTAGCGCCGTTTGCATCCTTCCCGCCGGCGATCCGTTGTGTGCCGAAGGGGAAATTCACCCTGAACATTTTTCCGGCAAGACGTTTATATCTCTTGGAAGAAATAGTCCCCTTCGCATGCGCATCGATGCAATTTTCGAGGAACGCAAAGTTGAGCGGATTTCGCGCGTCGACGCGACACTCGCATCGGCAGTTTGTTCACTCGTTTCGGCAGGTTTAGGATTGGCGGTAGTGGATCCGCTCGTCGCTGCACAGTTCGCTGGCGATCAGGTCGTTGTTCGACCATTCCTACCTAGGATCCCGTTCGACGTTGCTGCAGTCAGACCGTCTCATACCATGCATTCACACCACACCAGCGAGTTCTTGGCGCTTGCCATCCAAAAGTTCAGAAAACTCTACCAAAACCAAGAACTTGTCACAGCTACCCAACAAACCGGCGCGCGTTAGTCAACGCGACTCGACGCATTAATGCCTCAGGGCTTCCCGTCCGACGTTTGCCTTGATCGGCACGGGTCTGGCAACTATCCCCCTAGCTCTATGACTTTTGATCTGGCTGGAGCCGATGCTGGAACGAGCATCGACACCGCGCTTGCCTCCAAGATGATGGCGGATGTCGGCGTGACGCCGGTTGCCGCAGCCGTTGCGGAGCGGTGGTCCAGGCGAGCGATGCTGGACAATCTCGATCTGGCGCATACGGGTGAGCTAAATCTTGGCGGTCGCGAGGTCGACGCGATAGAGGACTTACATATCGGAGTTGAGAGAGGATTGCAGTTGCCTACATCAGATCCCGGGGTTGGAACTGAATATCGGCCGGGCCCGGCGATTGGAACAAGCACTTGATGCGTAGCCTGATCAACCGATGGACGGGTTGACTCCCCCTGCCTGCCGGACATCGGACGCAACCGTCATCATGCCAAGAGCAGTTTCAAAAACTTCTCCGAGTACAGCAAAAGTACAACTTAGGGGTATCCAATCCTTTTTGTTATTGTTTTTTCTTTCCTTTTCACAACGTCTGTCCAGTCCATCAATAACACTGCCGAGCGACTTCTTTTTATTTTTAACATCTTATCCTGTTGGTCAGCTTTTCTCTGACTTGGACGAACTAGCATTGTGGGCTTTTGCGGATCAAAAGTGGCCTGAGCCCCGAGTCTCCCACAGGCTACTTGAAAGTACTGGGACACATCAAACGCGCTATCGCAGCTGCTGGCGTCGCCTCCACCGTGAAAGCCATAACCGGGTGAACGGGAGCCAACGCGCGCCGTCGCAAAACCGGCTGAGCAATCGGTTGCGCCGAATTCTTACATTGCCTCGGGCCGATCCCCGGCCGGCCGGCTTTAATGGCAGTCCTTGAGAAGCGGACTTTCGAAACTCTGCTACATGTCGGCTGTTCGCTTGCCCCCGAAGTCTGTTGCGGTGCCCTAAGACCTTTCTGCTATCAATAGAGCGCCTTTGAATATTGGACAAAAAAGGCTGCAAAATATTGCCTTGCATCAACGGCCTCAACAGGGCGCAACAGGGAGGACAACCTTGAGAACACGTATAATCGCGCTTGCAGAATTGCTGGCAAGGGGCTGCGTCGGGATCGGCGCCATTGCCGTCGGTCTGATGATGGTCCATGTGTGCATGGACGTTGGCATCCGCGTCCTTCTGCGCATTCCAGTTTATGGCACCATCGAAATCGTGTCCAAATACATGATGGTGATCATCGCGTTCGCGCCTGTCGCCGAATTGCAGCGTCAAAGGCAGCACCTGTTCGTCGAATCCTTTACCGCCCTTGCGCCGCCGCGGTTCAACAGAATTCTCGACTATATCGTCATCGTCTATTTTTTCGGCCTGGCCGGATTTTACATCTATGCCTCAGGCAAGAAGGCGCTGGAAAAGACAGCGGTTCACGCGTCCCTAAGAACCCCGGCCTTCGACATCCCCATATGGCCCGCCTATTGGGTCATTCCGGTCACCATGGCGGTTCTCGCCATAGTTTTGATCACCCAGATCCTCGCCGGTCCCGCTGTTGAGAAAGCCGCATCCCGTCATGGCCACGATCTCGAAGGAGCCGCGAAATGACCCCCATCGTGATTGGAACAATCGGGCTGATCGTCCTTGTCATCCTGCTGGTGGTGCGCGTGCCCATTGGCGTGGCTCTGGCGTCCGTTTCGGTCACTGGCATTTTTTTCATCCGTGGCGAGCGTGCGGCTTTGACGGTTCTTGGCAACGTCCCCTACGATTTCATTTCTAAATGGACCTTGTCGGCGGTGCCGATGTTCATCCTGATGGGCGCCATTGCCTCCCATACCGGGCTGACCCACTCCCTGTTCAACGCCGCCCGACTTTGGCTAGGCCGCCTACCTGGCGGACTGGCAGTGGCCACCAACGTGGCCGGCGCCGGCTTTGCCGCGGCAAGCGGATCGAGCCTTGCCACGACCGCCTCGATGTCGCGCATCGCCGTGCCGGAAATGCTGAGGTTGAAATACGATCCGGGACTTGCGACCGGCGTCGCTGCGGCGGTGGGTACGCTGGGGGCCCTGATACCGCCCAGCATCATCATGGTAATTTATGCGGTGTTCGCCGAGATCAGCGTTGGTAAAATGCTCCTGGCGGGCCTTATCCCCGGGATCATCACCGCCGTCGCCTACGCGGGGCTGATCATCGTCCGCGTCAGTCTGAATCCGAACCTTGCCCCGTCCCTGCCGGCCGGAAGCGTGAGTTGGAGAGAGCGCTTTGCGGCTATGAGCCAGGTTTGGCCTCTGCCCATACTGATTCTCGGCGTTATCGGCGGCATCTATTCGGGTATCGTGACAGCGACCGAAGCCGGGGCATTCGGGGCGGTGCTCGCCATCGCCATCGGCCTGACGCAGCGCAGGATGTCGTGGGCGATCTTGCGCGACAGCCTGACCGAAACCGCCCGGACCACAGCGATGATCTTTTTCATCGTCATCGGTGCGTCGCTTTTCGCTACCTTCCTGTCGCTCAGCCAATTGCCCGCAGTCATGTCCGAGATGGTTCTCGCAACCACAGACAATCCGCTTTTGATCGTCCTGATCGCGGCGGGTATCTATCTGGTTCTCGGTTGCTTTCTGGATTCGATCGGTGTGCTGCTGCTCACCTTGCCGATCTTGCTTCCGATCTTCGATGCGGCCGGCATTCACCCGATCTGGGTGGGTGTCATCCTAGTTAAGTTTCTCGAAATCGGGTTAATGACACCGCCCGTCGGACTCAACGTCTTTGTTGTCAAAGGCGTGCTCGGCGATCAGGTGACGCTCGGCAACATTTTCAGGGGCGTAAGCTGGTTCCTGATCGCGGAGGCGGTGGTCATGACCATTCTGATCGCCTTTCCCGAGATCATCCTGTTTCTGCCCAACCTGGTCAATTGACCGTCACTCATGAACTCATTGGAGGAGGAAATCATGAAAAACCTACTTGTCGCCAGCAGTCTCGCGCTTGTCTTGAGCACGGGCACGGCGATGGCACAAACCGACATTCTGTACGGCAGCGCCACCACGCCGACCTCGGCGCAGAACGAACACGGTACGGTGCCCTGGCTGGAAACGGCCAGTGAAGCCGTAAACGGTGAAATCACCTTCGATCTTCAGGCCGGCGGGGCCATCGTGACCGGCGATACCGCGCTCAGCTCGCTTCGCGACGGTCTCGTCGACGGGGCCGGCATTATCGCCACCTATTATGAATCCGACCTGCCGCTAAATTCGCTGATCTCGAACCTTGCCTTTCTTGGCGGCGATCCGCGGGCGACCTCGGGCGCCATCGCAGAGTTGACATTGCTCAACTGCGAGGACTGCATGGACGAGTTCCGCATGTGGAACGTGGTGCCATTCGGACCCTACGCGACCGACCCCTATAGCCTTGCCTGCCGCAACCCTGTGTCCGAGCTAGACGACCTGCGTGGCCTGCGCGTCCGAGTTTCAGGTAGCGCCTGGAGCCGGATGGCGGAAGCTCTGGGCATGGTGCCCACTTCCATGCCTGTGGGGGAAATCTATGAGGCCCTGCAACGCGGTACGGTCGATTGCACTTTCACCGGCCTCTCGCTGCTCGATACGCTCTCGCTGGGTGAAGTGGCCCAGAATGTGATCGATATTCCGGTTGGCTCGCTCTTTACGCCTGCCAACCTGGCACTCAATGGCGATTTTTGGCGCGGTTTGCCTGAGGACCACAAGCAGGCTTTGATCGATGCCGCCCCGTTTGCCGTCGCCAGCACGGCCTACGGATACCTTTCGGCCGCCGAAGCGGTGCGCGAGACCGCCGAGGAGCGGGGCATAAACATCGCCCCCATGACCCAGTCGGTGCAGGCTGCCGTCGATGAATTTGTTGCCAACGAGCGCGCCAGCATTATTGAAGACGGCCAGTCTATGGGCATCGAGAATGTGGAGGAGATCGTTGCCAAATTCGAAGAACTGAACGCCAAGTGGGAAGATATTGTGGCCTCGATTGCCGACACCAAGGAAGCTCTGTCTAAAGAGCTATCATCAGAGATTTACACCGATTTCCCCGACTTTGACTGACCTGCTCCTTGGTCGAACACCGTGCCGCCGGAGGAATCCGGCGGCTTTTTTGCGAGTCGTCCTATTTGCGCCGGGTGGCAAAAATCCCCCGGGCACTCGCCACGACGTCATCGCCAATCCGAATCGCCGCCTGCACAAAAACCATCCGCCCCGTGCGGCGCAGAACGGAAACATCGGCCACCACCCAAGAGCCGAGACCCGCCGGCGCAATGAAGTCAACGTCGAGGCTGACGGTGACGACGAAGACATTATCCCCAGCGAGCGCGGCTCGCGATGCCCGGCCCAGCGCAATATCGGCAAAGGTGGTCATCGCGCCGCCATGGCAGACGCGGTTCTGGTTGAGGTGACCTTCCGCTCACCTGAAATGCGAACCGGCCTCCCCTGTCCTGGACTGTCTGCCAGATCGGCCCGAAGGCGTTGCCATAGCCCGATGGGAGCGCAAGAGGTTCGAAAGCCGGATCGACGTCCGGCGCGATGGTTCTGGTGTCGGTCATGCCGCCCCGATTTTAGTGCTTTCAGTATGAGGATCTGGCCAAGGCATCGGTCCGGATCAGGTCCCGCACCACGTCGATGACCTTTTCCAGAACCGGGGAGGTGTTTTGGCGGTGCCAGACCAATTGCAGCGATGTCGTGGGAGTCTGCTCGGTCAACGGAACATAGCGAACATGGCGGATCTGGATGTTCTGCAGCGATGCGGGTACCAGGGAAACCCCGAACCCGGCGGCGACCAGCCCGATCAGGGTATGGGTGTCGGAAACCTCGTGAGCGATATTGAGCTTGTAGCCCTTCTCGACGAGCGCGGACATCATTTTGCGGCTGAAGTCGCGGTTGGCACTGGCGACCACGCGAATGAGCGGGAGTTTTGCGATCTCGTTGAGCGTTATCCCGCTTCGGACCGCCAGCGGCCCTTGGCTGGGACACACAAGAACGAAGGGTTCTTCGAAAACGGTCAGTGCTTCGAGTTCGGGCGCGGATATAGGACCGCGCACGAGCCCGATGTCGATCCGCTCCTCGCGCAACGCCGCCAATTGCTGGGAGATGGTCATTTCCTGAAGGCTCGGCGTGATGCCAGGATGACGCGCCACGATTTCCTGCAGCAGATGGGGCACCGTGCCGTAAATCGAGGAAAAGATCGCGCCGATCGCCAGCGGGCCGTCTTCGCCCCGGGCGATGGCCTGAACCACATTTGCCGCGTTCTGGGTGATGTTGAGAATGCGCTTTGCCTCGACCTGGAAGGCCTTGCCCTCGGCGGTCAGTTCCACATGGCGGCGCGAGCGGTTGAACAATTGCACCTTCAACTGATGCTCGAGCGAAATGATCTGCTGGCTGAGCGGCGGCTGCGCAATGCCCATCCGCTCGGCGGCGCGGGTAAAGTTGAGTTCTTCGGCCACCGCCAGAAAATAACGCAACTGGCGAAGCTCGATTCGCGGCGCGCGCTCCAGCGGCCCCTCGGCCGGTTCGGTTGTGTCGCTCTCGGAACGGGATTTCGCGGCCACTGGCTATCCCCGCAACCACAAATCGTGGAGTTCATTGAGATAGGCTTCGAGCTCGGCCTGCGCCAGATCGACTCGGCCCGCGCGCAGATGAGCGATAATGCGTTCGCGCGAAGCGAAAACGCGTTCGCCGGTCAACGATCCCAGGCGAGCCACCCAACCCTGAAGCAATTCGATGAGCACATCGGCGAAAACCACAAGGATTTTGTTGCCCGTCGCCTCGGCCAGAATGCGGTAAAACTGCACGACAATGGCGGACCTTTGCCGGGCATCGCCACTAATCGCTCGGGCCTCGGCCACATTGGCTTCCAGCGCTGCAAAATCGGCTTGTGTCAAAAGCGGCGCTGCTGTCGTGAGCAGCATGACGGTCACCGAGCGCATGGCGATGGTCAGGTCGGACACCGAAAAATCGGTCAGGCGCAAGGCACCCGTCAGATGGTCGTTGAGAACCTGAGGTTCGGTGTCGAGCACGAACGCTCCGCCTCCAGCACCGCGCTTTAAGACGATATAGCCGCTGATTTCGAGGGTTCGCAGCGCTTCGCGTACCGTATTCCGGCTCACTTGGAACTGAGCCGCCAAATCACGTTCACTGGGCAACCGATCGCCCTTCTTGATCGTGCCGTCCTGTATCCGACCCTGAATCTGGGTGATGATTTCCTCAAACGTGCGCTTGGGGCGCGCGGCGCTAAACAGGCTGTCGGACCGGGCGGGCGTTCCGGCGAATGCCGCCTGTTTGGGTTTTGGTGTCATTGAAAAGCCAATCTGGATTATACCTGCCGCTTCTAGCACGGGCGGCCCGCCCGATCACGCATTACAAATCGGTCCTAAGCGGAAGCCCGGGACAGGGCGTATCCAGACGCAGAATGCTGCCCAGTCCGGCGGCGGTCACGTAGAGGCTTTTCATATCCTCGCCGCCAAAACAGCAATTGGTGGTCATTGTGCCTTGGCCGAATTCGATCCGCCTGAGGTGATGTCCGGCAGAATCAAAGACCTCCAAGCCGCCGCTGCCGGGCGTACAGGCCCAAAGGTTACCCTCGACATCAAAAGCGATGCCATCGGGGCGTCCGTTGACCATCCGGCAGAAAATGCCTCGGGACTCCAGCTTGGCGTCCCGGAGCGAAAATTTCTCGATCTCGTGCGAAAACGTGAGCGCCAGATAAAGATTTTCTCCTGAGGCATCGAAGGCCAGTCCGTTGGGGAAAAACCGTTTTTCCGCGACAGTCGTGCACCCTCCGCTCTCGAGATCGCAGGCCAAGACGCGGCCGGCGATCGGATCGAAAATGCCCTTGTCGGCGACAGGATCGGTGACGTAGAGCCGACCGTCCGGCCCAAAGCACAGATCGTTGGGTGCGTCGAACCCGGTGCCGGGACCGGGCTCCACCTTGCCGTCGCGGATCACCTGCACGGACGGCGTGCTCTTTTCGTGCGCTGCAAAAATGCCGCCGTTCTGGGCAACGAAGAAGGCGTCCTTTCCCATTGCCAGCCCGTTCGGCCCTCCGCCGGTCCTGGCCAGTCTTTCCGACGTTCCATCGGGCCGCAGCCGGTAAATGCAGGCGTGGTCCATCGAAACGAATACCAGATCCGTTCCGGTCCAGACCGGACCTTCGACGAAGCCAAACCCCTCCCCCACGACCTCAAAATCTTGCATTGCCGACCGTCTTTCCTCCGGTTTGACCTCAGATCAAAATAGCATAAAGGATTTATGGTTCAACCATTGATCTTTTATGCTTTTGCCTTAGTTTTGCCGGCCGCGCTCTGTCGGCGCAAAGAGGTGTTTTCCGCCATGGTCCCCTTCAAAATGCGCCTCCCCATTCCATCGCCCTGCAATACGGCGCTGGGCCTCGGCCTCATAACCCTCCTTGCGGCAGGGATGGCTGTCGCAGTCCGGCGCGATGCAGATGTCGGCCTCATAGCGTTCTGCGCCGCTTTCGCCTTTTTGGCGCTCAAACTCAAATCCGCGCAAACATTTTCCAGAACGCTGGCGATGGTTACGGTCGGTGCGCTTGTGTGGTGCGGCCTTTCCGGCTTTGCCGTTTTCGAAATCATTGTGAATGGTGCTTTTAACGCCTGTCTTTACGGAGCTTTTATGGCGGCGGTGATCGCGCTCCGGGACCCGATCGATGCCTCACCGGCCTTCGGCACCGCCAAGGCTCTGCTCGGCCGGCAGGTCGGGGCGCGCGCCTATCCGGTGCTTCTGGCGGCCGGGCACATCCTGTCCCTCGTTCTGCATATGGGCAGCATCGGCCTTTTGGGCGCGCTCACCAATACGGGCGATGGGCGGGTGGACCGATGGGCGGCAACCGCAGCGCTCCACGGCTTTTTCACCACAACCTTGTGGTCACCGCTATCGGTGGCGCCCGCCGTGGTGCTCACCAATTTACCGCACGCCAATCATGGCGTCGTGCTGGCGCTCGGGCTGGCGGGTGCAACGATCATACTGGCCGCGAGCCTCATACGGCATTGGCTGCTCGGGCCGCGTATCGCCGACGGACCGGCTGGCGCCCAGCGCACACCCGTCGCTTGGCTGGATTTTGCAAAGATCACGGCGATGATCCTTGCTATTTTCGTGGCTTTGCAGGCGGCGACCGCCGCGCTGCATGTTTCCGCTTTGGGATCCGTCGTCATTATCGTGCCTTTCGTCGTGATCGTGATGATCCTTTTCCAATCGCTCGGCCAGCACGGCCTGGCTCGGGCGCGCGATCGCCTTGCCTCCCTGATCTTTGTCGAGCTTCCCGCCCGGTCCGATGAAATCGTGCTCATGGTCATCGTCGGATTTCTCGGAGCTGCCGTGTCGCGGCTGGTGCAGACCCTACCCATATCCCAAACGCTTTTCGACCATCACATCGGTGCCGTCGCCGTTCTGCTGGGGTGTTTCTGGGCCATTATCCTTGCCGCCATGGCCGGGCTTACCGGACTGGTGACCGTGGTGGTTCTCATGCAGGCGATCCCGGCTCCCGACGTGCTCGGGGTGCCGCCGGAACTGGTCGCCATCGTCTTTATCGCCGGCTGGAGTATTTCGGCCGCCGCCTCGCCGCTCACGCCCACCACCTTGCTGGTTGCCCAAGGGTTCCGGATCTCGCCAACGCGTGTCGCCTGGGTCTGGAATGGCGGATTTTCGCTGGCGCTTGTTATCGCTGCAAGCGCTGCGTTCAGCGTGGCGATCTGGCTTACGCGACATCCAATTTCATAGCAGCGAAGTCTAACAGCGAACCGATTGCATCTTAGACGCGTCTTTCCGGTCCCACTATCGTTGAGAACGCTCGACCCAAGCTCCGAAAGCCCTAATTCGTTAGCCGCGCGAAAAACAAACAGTTTATATTCAGATACCTGGAGACGATATCTTGACCTATCTCGTAGCAGCCGACGTGCCGAAAACTGGTGCCGGGACGCGCTTTCGCGGTATGCTTGCCGCTCCCGGGATCGTCAAACTGCCGGGCGCCTATAACGGCATGGCCGCATTGCAGGCCAAACACGCCGGATTCGAAGCGCTCTATCTCTCCGGCGCCGCAATGTCCGCGTCCATGGGCATGCCCGATCTGGGCATGCTGGGCCGCGACGACGTGACCGTTTTCATCCGCCAGATCGTAAGGGCGTCAGGCCTGCCCCTGGTCGTCGACGGCGACACGGGATATGGCGGCATCCTGAACGTGATGGACATGGTGCGCACCTTTGAGGATGCGGGCGCCGCCGCCGTTCATATCGAAGATCAGAATCTACCCAAAAAGTGCGGACACCTCAACGACAAGAGCCTGACCACGCCCGAAGAGATGGCGGCAAAGGTCGCCGCCGCCGCCAAGGCGCGGCGCACTCTCGTCGTGATCGCGCGCACCGATGCGGCGGCCAGCGAAGGCCTCGATGGGGCCATTGCCCGGGCCAAACTCTATGTCGAGGCGGGAGCGGACGCCATTTTCCCCGAGGCGCTGACGGATCGCTCGATGTTCGAGGCCTTTGCCCGTGAAATCGATGTGCCGCTTCTGGCCAATATGACCGAGTTCGGCCGCACACCGGCCATGAGCGCGCAGGAGTTCGAGGATCTGGGCTTCAAGATGGTCATCTGGCCGGTCAGCAGCCTGCGGATTGCGGCCAAGGCCCAGACCGGCTTTTACGAGCACCTTTTCGCCAATGGCCGGGCCGACGGCAAACTGGCCGAGATGCAGACCCGTGCCGAGCTTTACGACCTGATTGGATATGCCGAGCACGAACAGCTCGATCACACAGTTGCCCAAACCGTGCTGACCGAGGCGATGGGCGCAAAAGCCTAAAGCAGCGCCAGACAAAGGACGAGGAGACCACCATGGCTATGGACGTTATGACCGACGCCGAGGAGCGCCGGGCGATCAGCGAAGAACTTCACAAATACGACGTCAGGATCGCCCATCCGGACGATCCGCCGCTTTTCACGCGCGAACCCAATTCCACCATGCGGCCGATCCACTGGAAGGCCGCAGATCTGGCGCGGCTGCTCGAAAAGATCGGCACGGTGCTAAAGCTCGAAGCGGGCGGACAACGACGCACGCTGCGCCTGAGCAATCCCGGGCTTGAATACGGCACGACGCCGACCTTCTGGTGTTCGATCCAGTATATCAATCCGGGCGAAATCGCCGATGCGCACCGCCATACAGCAACGGCGCTGCGGTTCATCATGGAAGGCGTGGGCGCCGACACCACGGTGGATGGCGAGCAATACGTCATCAATGAAAACGATCTGGTCCTGACACCGAGCTGGGCCTGGCATGACCACGAACACAAGGGCGACAAGCCCATGATCTGGCTCGACGTGCTCGACGTCTCGCTGGTGCGGTCCATGCACGCAGTGTTTTTTGAAGGCATGGGAGGCGATCTGCGCCAGGAGGTTCAAGGCGTGCCCGACGAGTCGTTCCGCAAGTTCGGCTCAGGGCTTTTGCGGCCCATGAACACGCCTCGGCGCATCGGCGGACCGAGCCCAGTCCTCGCCTATCAATGGCCGCGCGTGGAAGACGCCCTAAAGCAGGCCGCCGGCGGAGAGCCCGATCCTTACGATGACGTTCTTCTCGAATATCAGAACCCGCTCACGGGCGGGCCGGCCTTGCCCACGATCGGCACCGCGATCCAGATGCTGCGGCCCGGCGCCAAATGCAAACCGCACCAGCATACCGGTAGCGTTGTCTATTACGTGGTGCGCGGCGAAGGCACCACCGTGGTCGACGGCACGGCCTATGACTGGGCCAAGGGCGATTTTCTGGCCCTGCCCCCCTGGGCCGTGCACGAACACGCCAACCGATCGGACGAGAATGATGCGGTAATGTTCCAGGTCAACGACATCCCGGCGCTCAAGGCGCTCGGGCTCTTTCGCGAGCGTGCGGTTTGAGACGGGACGTACGGATATGAAAATCGCACGTTTTGGCGAAGACCGGATCGGAGTGATCCGGGAGGACCGCATTCACGACATTACCGATCTGGCACCCGGCACGGCGGGATCGTGGCCACCGGTGGGCATGATCCAGTTCATTGCGGTCTTTGACACGCTCAAGCCGGACATAGAAAAAGCCGTGGCGTCCGGCTTCGGCAAGCCATTGTCCGATATCGCTTTAGAATGCCCGGTGCCCTGGCCCAACAAGGTCATCGCCTTTCCGGCAAATTACCACGAGCACATATCGGAAATGGGCGACAACCTCATTTCCAAGTTCAAGGCCAGCGGACAGGGATTTTTCCTCAAATCCAACTCCAGCCTGAGCGGGCCGAACGACCCGATCGTGTTGCCGCTTCTCCCGGACCGGGAAATCCATCATGAGAGCGAGCTGGCCATTATTATCGGCAAGGGCGGGCGCGACATACCGGCGGGCAATGCCCTCGACCATATTTTCGGATATTCCTGCCTGATCGACGCCGTCGTGCGTGGCAGGGAAGAGCGCGTCATGCGCAAATCGTTCGATACGTTTTGCCCGCTTGGCCCCTATATCGTGACCCGCGACGAGATCGCCGACCCGACCGATATCGAACTCGAGCTACGCGTGAATGGCGATCTGCGGCAAAAGGCCAATACCAAAGACCTGATCGTGTGCATCGTGGAGATGATCGCGATGGCGTCCTCGATTATGACGCTCTACCCGGGCGACGTGATCGCCTCGGGAACACCGGCCGGCGTTGGCCCGATGACCGCCGGGGATAGGGTGGATATTTCAATCGAAAATGTCGGCGCCATGTCGCTCGCCGTTGTTGCCGGCACCAGAGCCGCGCATCCGGTGTGGAACAAGAAAGACTGACCGGTCGGGATCCGGAAGGAACAGGGAGGAGACATGGAAACCGTTGCGATAATCGGCGCCTCAATTGCTGGGCTCGGCGTTGCGACCGAACTTCGGGAGGAAGGCTTTACGGGTGAGATCGTTTTGACCGACAGCCAACCGCATCTGCCCTATGACCGCCCGCCCCTGTCGAAATCGTTCCTTGTCGATGCGCTGGCCATGCCGGAGTCGATTGCGCTCGAGTCTGAAGAGGCCATCAAAAACAACGATATTACGCTTTTGCTTGGCAAGCGGGCCGTTGGGCTGGACACAGATGCCATGACCGTGCGGTTCGACGATGACAGCACCCTCAAAGCCGATCGCATCGTTTTGGCGACCGGCGCCCGGGCCCGGCAGTTTCCCGCCGCGCGCTGCAAGGGGCATATCTGGTCGATCCGCGATCTCGACGATGCCCTTGAACTGCGCGATGCAATGCGCAAGGGTCAACGGATCGCCATTATCGGGGGCGGCTTTATCGGCGCCGAAGTTGCGTCGAGCGCCCGCAAACTCGATCTCGATGTCGATATTTTCGAAGCGCTTCCCCTGCCGTTCGAAAGAATTGTCGGCCCTCGGATCGCCGAGCGCCTGCTGACCCTCCACGCCGATGCCGGGGTCAGGGTGCATTGCGGGGTCGGAGTAGAGAGCGTCGAGGTCGATGTTAACCAGGCGCGCATGACGCTTCAGGACGGCACATCCCACACAGCCGATCTGGTCGTTGCCGGGCTCGGCGCCATTCCCAATATCGAATGGCTGGCCAGTTCCGGGCTCGAAATCGACAACGGCATTGTCTGCAATCATCTGGGGGAAACCAGCCGCGCTCACATCTATAGCTGCGGCGACGTTTCCGCCTGGCGCGACCCGCTTTCAGGGCTTCGGCACCGCTATGAGCACTGGACGAGCGCCAAGGAACAGGCCCGCATCGTTGCGGCCCATATCGTCGGCACGGATGCCGAAAGCTGGTCCGAGCATGTTCCCTATTTCTGGTCCGATATCCACGGCAAACGCTTTCAGGCGCTTGGTTCCTTGGCGCCGGAAGGCGATGTGCGGTTCGTTTTCGAAGACCCCGAGCGCGGTGCCTTTGTCGCCGAATATTGGCGCGGCGGAAAATTGACCGGCGTGGCTGGCTTGTCGGCTGCGGCCAGGACCATGCGCTACCTCGCCCAACTCAAGGCCCAATTGCAATGAGCGCCGGCGCTGCCATCGAACGTGCGGGCGTCACAGCGGAAACGGGCGGCATCGAGTCCGCCCTCGTTTCCTTTGTGCACGATCTGGATTTGGCCGACATTCCGGCCAAAACGCTCAACAGAGCAAAGATCGTCGTTCTCGATACGTGGGGGGCGATGCTTTCGGCGCGCGGGCATGAAAGCGTGATGCCCGTTATCGATATGGCGAAAGGGTGGAGCGGCCCATTCAGGGGCAGTTCCTTCGGGCTGGCCGCTCCGTTGCTGGCTCAGCACGCGGCCCTCGTCAACGGCACGATGGCGCGCGCACTGGAACTCGACGAGGTCCATGAGCCCGCCATGCTGCATTCGGCGGCAACCATCGTGCCGGCCGCCCTAGCGGCCGCGCAGATTGTCGGCAACATCTCGGGCAAAACCTTTCTCGAGGCGATAATTGCCGGAATCGACGTTTCCGCGCGCCTGAGTCTCGCCACCATGCCGAAAACGCCCCGCACCGCGCCCCGCACCATGTCCCTGACCTATCAAACCGGCATTCTGGCAGGCGCCCTGACCGCAGCCCGCATCGCGGGGCTTTCCCAGAGCGAGATGCGCAATGTTCTGGGGGTGGCCTACAGCCAATGCGCGGGCAACCAGCAGGCGCTTTACGAGGGCGCCGACACGGTCCGGGTTCAGCAAGGGCTCGGCGCCATGACGGCAATCGTGTCGCTCGAACTCGCCATAGCCGGGGTTTTGGGCGTCAAGGATCCGTTGTCGGGCCAGTCGGGCTTTTTTCCAGCCTTTCACGGCAATCACTGCAATATGGAGGTGCTGCTGGGCGATCTGGGCAAGCGCTTCGAGATCGACAATCTCAGCATCAAGCCGTTCCCCTGCTGCAAATACACCCACACCGCCATCGCCGCCGCGCAGGCAGCGCGGGCCGACGCACGGTTCGATCTCGACCGTATCGAAAGAGTGATTGCCCACGTCAATTCGCACGAATGCTTCCAGATCGTTTGCGAGCCGCAGGATTTCAGAGCCCTACGGGCCGGTCTGGCAGGCGAAAACGGGCGGGTGCGCGCCCAGTTCAGCCTGGTCCATATGGTGGCGACCTCATTGCGGTACGGCACGGTCGAGGTCCAGCATCTGGATCCGGACGCGCGCATGGATCCCGAAACGCTCCAGTTGACGGAAAAGACCACCGCAGTGATCGATCCGGACTATCGAAGTGGCGAAAAACCGCAGGCATTGCCGGTGCCGGGTGACATCGAGGTCTTTCTGATCGGCGAAGACGCGCCTATCCGCGGCACATGCAGTGCGCCACCGGGGCATCCCGACAATCCGATGACGCTTGACGACATATCCCGGAAATATTCCCGCGTTCCAGAATTTTCGACCCCGGTGCTCGGCGACCGCACTCTTCCGCAGGCGGTCATGGCGATCGATGGTCTGGGCGCGATCGGTCCTTTGATCACGGCGCTCCGCGCACCGGCCTGAGACGTTTCTTTTCACGAGCAGATCGCTCGGAAAACGCAGTCCATGCTTGACAGTTCCTCCCTCAAATCCATAATGGTTCAACCATTGAACATAAGGACCATATTGTGACTCGGCCTCTTCAGACAAAATCGGCCGTAGCCGTTGTGACCGGCGGCGCCGGTGGCATCGGCGCAGCGTTTTGCGCACGCCTTCTGTCGTCCGGCGCCGCCCATGTGGTGGTTGCCGATCTGGACGACGAGCGGGTTCGCGCAACCGTCGCCGATCTGCGCGCGGCCCATTCGCACGCCAAGGTTTCCGCGCTGGTTCTCGATGTTACCGATGAAAGCGCCGTGAGCCGTGCTGTCGAAAACGTCATCTCTTTCTGCGGCAGGCTCGATCTCTGGTTTTCCAATGCGGGTGTCAGCATCGGCAAAGGGCTCGGGACGCCCAATGAGTGGACACTGGCGCTGGGGGTCAACGTTCTCGGCCATGCCCATGCCGCCCGCCATGTCATCCCGGCAATGGCGGCACAGGGTGGTGGCCATTTTATCGTGACCTCGTCGGCCGCCGGCCTTTTGAGCGACTTTCGCTCGGCCCCCTACTCCGCCTCGAAACACGCCGCCGTCGCGCTCGCCGAGTGGCTGGCGATCACCCATGGCGCCGATGGGGTCGGAGTGAGTTGCATCTGCCCGGAAGGCGTCCGGACGCAAATGACGCGCGAAAGCAGCGCCAAGGCGGCCTCGGGTATGGAATTTCTCACCGCGGACGAGATGGCCGAGCGCAGCTTTGTCCAGCTCGAAGCCGGAAAATTCCTGATTTTGCCGCACCCCCGCGTGGCCGAATTCGAACGCCGGCGCGCGGACGACCGGGAGCGCTGGATCGCCGGAATGAGCAAAGCGCGCCAGCGCATGGCCGATGCCAGCGCTCCAGAAAAAATCCAAACGGGAGACCCGAAATGACCCTCGACGCTCAACACCCGACATATCCCATGGATCGTCGCGAACCGTTCGATCCCCCTCCCCAGTATGCCGAGTTGCGCAAGGACGCCCCTTTCGCACGCGTTCGCCTGTGGGATGGCACGGCGCCTTATCTCCTGACCGACTATGAGGACATCAAATTCGTGCTCTCGCACGACCGGTTCAGTTGCGAGCCGAACCGTGAGGGTTTTCCGCACGTTTTTGAAGGCCGCATGGTCGCAGACAAGGCGGACAAGTCGTTCTTGCGGCTCGACAACCCCGAACACGACCGGCTGCGACGCATGGTGACCAAGGAATTCACCGTCAAGCGCGTCATGGCCCTGCGCCCGCGCATCCAGTCGATCGTCGACCGGCTGATCGACAGCTATTCCGCCATGCCCCAGGGTTCTGACTTCGTCGAACATTTCTCCGGGCCCCTGCCGACCGAAGTCATCACCTATATGCTCGGTATCCCTTATGAGGATCACGAGTTTTTCCATCATCACACCAAGGTCCAGTTCGGCGCGAAATCGACGCCGACCGAAGTGCGCCAGTCGCTCGATGAACTGTTCGGCTATCTCGATGCCCTGATCGACCGGAAGGAAAAAGTACCGGGCGACGATATCGTGACGCGGCTGGTCGAGGAACAATTCGTTCCCGGCCATGTGGACCGCGAAACGCTGATCAACATCGTGCGCCTGCTGCTCAGTGCCGGTCACCAGACGACCCAGAACATGACGGCGCTCGGCGTTCTCACGCTTTTGAAGCATCCCGACCAGTTGGCCAAGATCAAGGCCGACCCCGAGCTGATCCCGGGCACTGTCGAGGAATTGCTGCGCTATTCGAGCGTGCTCCATATGGGCGCACGCCGGGTTGCGCTCGAGGACATCGACGTCAACGGCCATGTGGTTAAACAGGGCGAAGGCCTCATCTGCTCGATTCCCGCGGCGAACCGCGATCCGCGCCTGTTCCCCAATCCCGACGCCGTCGACGTCGAGCGCGAAGTAGCCGGACACGTGGCGTTCGGGTTCGGGGTGCACCAGTGCGTCGGCCAGGTACTGGCGCGCAACGAGTTGCAGGTCGTCTACGGCACGCTTTTCGACCGGCTGCCCAAACTGCGCCTTGCGGTGCCGTTCGAAGAACTGCGCTTCCGCGACGACATGTTCGTCTATGGCGTCCACGAACTCCCCCTTGCCTGGTCATAAAAAGAGGAAACCATGAAAGTTACAGTCAACAGATCCAAATGCATCGCTGCCGGCCAGTGCGTGATGAAAGCGCCCTTCGTCTTCGATCAGGACGAGGAAGACGGCATCGTGATCCTTCTCAACGACAGCCCCACGCAGGAGCAGGAAAAGGCGACCCGCCTTGCCGCCAAGGTATGCCCGGCTGCCGCCATCGAAATCATAGAAGACTGACGAACAAGGGCTGACCAGGCCGGGAGGAAATCATGGGCACCGAACAGATCGAGCGGGCGCTGAGTGGCGTACGCGTGTTGGATTTGACCCAATGGGAGGCCGGCTCGGCCTGCGCGCAAGCGCTGGGCTTCATGGGCGCGGACGTCATCAAGATCGAGCGTCCGAAGAGCGGCGACCCCGCCCGCATCGCCTCGGCCGATACGCCGGATGCGGACTCGCTTTATTTTCTGGTTCTCAATGCGAACAAGAAAAGCGTCACCATCGATTTGCGTGCCGATGAGGGCAAGGCCCTGCTGCGCCGGCTGATCGAAAATTCCGACGTCTTCCTGGAAAATTTTGCACCCGGGACCATCGAACGTCTCGGCTTTGGCTATGACGCGGTCTCGAAAATCAATCCGCGGATCGTTTACGGGTCCATTCAGGGTTTCAGCGAGGAAAGCCGATATCGGGATTTTCGGTGTTTTGACGCCATCGCCCAGTCCATGGGCGGCGCCGTAGCGTTTACGGGCGAAGCCGACGGGCCACCGCTCAAGCCGGGCTATACATTTGCCGATACCGGGTCGGGCCTGCATCTGGCCATCGGCGTCATGGGCGCTTTGTTTCAGCGCCAGACAAGCGGCACGGGCCAGAAGGTCCACGTCGCCATGCAGGAAGCGGTTCTCAATTTCGGGCGCATGCCGCTGGCGCGCCATCAGGTAACGGGAAAGATCGCCGAGCGTGTCGGGAACAGTTCACCGAGCAGTACCGCCGCGCCATCGGGCCTTTATCCCTGCAAGGGGGGCGGGCCGAACGATTATTGCTTTGTCTATACGGCCCGAGATCTAGCAACGGGCAACAAACAGTGGAACGCGCTTTTGAAAACCATCGGGCGCGACGACCTGATGGACAACGAAAGGTACGGCACCCCGGAACTGAGGTTCAGGCTGCGTGAAGAAGTCGACGAGATCATCACACCCTGGATGACGACCAAGGACAAGCGCGACGCCATGGCTCTGCTCAATGGCGCCGGTGTGCCGGCCGGGGCGGTCTTCGACACCCAGGACCTTCTTGATGAGCCCTCGTTCCGGAAAACCGGAATGCTAAGCGAGGTCGATCACCCGACGCGCGGCCGCGTGGTCCTGCCCGGCTGGCCCGTCAGGATGAGCGGATCGCCCACCCCCAAGGTCGTATCGCCCCCGCTTCTGGGCGAACACACCGACGAGGTGCTCGCAGAGGTTCTGGGGCTCGACGCCGATGGCTTGCGCGATCTGCGCGATGCGTCGGTCATCTAGCGAACGGGATCATCGCATGCAGCGCAGGATACCGGCGACATATTATCGGGGCGGCACCAGCCGGGCAGTCGTCTTTCACCGTAAGGACCTGCCACCGCTCGGCGCGGCGGGCACCCAATCCGCCTGGGATGCTCTGATCTGCGCCGCTATGGGCAGCCCCGACCCTTCCGGCCGCCAATTGGACGGGATGGGGGGCGGTATATCCTCGCTGTCGAAAATCGCCATCGTTTCGCCCTCGGTGCGCAGCGATGCCGATTTGGACTATACGTTCGGTCAGGTCGGCATCGACACCGCCTCGGTCAGCTATCGCGGCAACTGCGGAAACATCAGCTCAGCCATCGGCCCGTTCGCCGTCGAGGAAGGATTGATACCGGTCGCGGACGGGATGGCGGCGATCCGCATTTTCAACACCAACACCGGCAAGATGCTGGTGGCCGAGTTCGAGATTGTGGACGGTGTCCCCAGACTGGACGGCCCTTTTGAAATCGATGGCGTCGCCGGCACGGCCGCACCGATAAAACTGTCTTTTCTCGATCCCTGGGGCGCCGTGTCCGGCGCCATGTTTCCGACCGGCGAGCCTCTTACCGAGCTCAAAATCGATCCGGACCGGGCCGTTTCCGCAACCCTGATCGACGTTGCCAATCCCACCGTCATCGTCGCTGCGGAGACGCTGGTTGGTCCCTCGGACAACTTTGCGCCCGCAGATTTCAGCAGGGACGAAATTGTCGCCAGGGCCGAGTGCATTCGGATAGCCGCGGCGATCGCGATGGGGCTTGCGGCCGATGAAAACCAGGCACGGCAGGATATTCCCAACCTGCCGCTCGTTGCCGCCGTGCTGGCGCCGCGAAATTTCACCGCGCGGTCGGGCCGACAGATTGGCGCGGAGCGCGTCGACATCATCACGCATATGTATTCGGCCGGCCTGCCCCACAAGGCTTCTCCGGTCACGGGTGCCATGGCCCTTGCCGCAGCGTGCCAGGTGCCCGGCACGCTCGCCCATAGCCTCGCGCGGGCGGGGAGAACCGGAGACGATGTCAGGATCGGTCACCCCTCGGGCGTATTGGATGTCGCGGCGCGTTGCGTTGACAGTCAAGGGATTTGGACGGCGCACTCCACCGGTGTCTACCGCACCGCGCGGCGCCTGTTTGAGGGCAATGTTCTGGTGCCCTAGCTTGGCCGCCATTTTGGATCCGTCGATAGGGGGCACGTCATGCTTGGCGTGCCCCTAATGCGTTTTCATGCGCTTTCGACCCGGCTGAATACGTCCAGGCTCTTACTAAAGTCCGATTCCATATTGGATCGGGTCTACCCGCTCGTCGCATAAATTTTCCCGGAACCCGGCGGATTGCACGCGGGGAAAAGTTACTTCGAGGATGGAATCGCGATGTCTCAGGATGCTCAAAAGCGCCACTACCCGGTAATAGTGATCGGTGCCGGTCCGGTGGGGCTGGCGCTCGCCGGAGATCTGGGCTGGCGCGGCATTCCATCGTTGCTCGTCGAGCGGGGCAATGGCGACGTCTTCCAGCCCAAGATGGACATGGTCGGCATTCGCACCATGGAATTTTGCAGGCGTTGGGGTATCGTCGACTGGGTCGAAAATGCCGGCTACAACCGGGAGTACAGTCAGGACTACGCCTGGGTTTCCGCGTTGCACGGCGGATATGAATTCGGGCGCGAGGAATTTCCCAGTGTCAAAGACGAACCCAAGCCCGAGCAAAGCCCGCAAAAGCGCGAACGGTGTCCGCAAAATTTCTTCGATCCGGTTCTCACCCGGTTCGCCGAGCGGTCGGGGCTCTGCGAGCTTCGCTATGAGCACGAATACGTGTTCCACCGCGAATTCGGCGACACGGTCGAGGTCCGGCTGAAAAATCTTGCCGACGATTCCGAATTTACCGTCACCTGCGACTATCTGGTCGGCTGCGATGGCGGCGCAAGCAAGGTCCGGGAGGCCCTCGGGATCAAGATGTCGGGACAGCCCACCCTGACCTATACGACCAACGCCATTATCGAATGCAAGGGCCTCGAAAAGCTCCACGACAAGCGTCCGGGCTATCGCTACATCTTTATCGGCCCCGAGGGCACATGGGCTACGCTCGTCGCGATCAATGGCCGCGACCGGTGGCGTCTCTCGCTTGTTGGCGATGACACCATGCGCACCGTTTCCGAAGACGAGATCCGCGAAACGTTCATCCGGGCGGTGGGACGCGAGGATGTGGAGTTCAAGGTGCTCTCGATGATGCCGTGGATCCGCCGCCAACTCGTTGCCGACAGCTATGGCACCGGCCGCGTGCTGATTGCCGGGGATGCCGCGCACCTGACCTCGCCCACGGGTGGGTTCGGTATGAACATGGGCATTCAGGATTCTGTCGATCTGGGCTGGAAGCTGGCAGCCAATATCGAGGGCTGGGGCGGCCAGACGCTCATCGAATCCTACGAAATCGAGCGGCGGCCGGTAGCCATCCGCAATGTCGAGGAGGCGACCAACAATCTCAAGCTGATGCTGACCCCGCGCAAGCACCTCAACCCCGACGTGTTCGCGCCCGGCGAAAAGGGCGACGCGGCGCGCAAGACGTTCGGCGATGCCTATACGGAGATGATGAAGCGTGAATGGTATACCATCGGCATTCATCTCGGATACCGGTATGAGGGGTCGCCCATCGTCGTTCCGGACGGCACCGACGAGCCGGAAGACACCGTCAGCACCTATGAGCAAACCGCCCGCCCCGGCCATCGCGCGCCCCATGTTTGGCTCGACGATGAAACCTCGATGCTCGACTATTTCGGCAAGGCGTTCGTCCTGCTCCGGTTCGATCCATCGGTTTCGGTTGCGCGGCTGGTCGATAGCGCCGCAAAGGCCGGCATGCCGCTCGATATCCGCGATATCGGGTCTGCCAAAGCAAGAACGCTTTACGGAACGCGCCTTGTCCTCGTGCGGCCCGATGGCCACGTCGCCTGGCGCGGCGACGAGCTGCCCGCCGAGTGCAGCGCCATCATCGACACCGTACGCGGCATCAAAGACCTGCCGGCCGCCGCCGCGCGGGAAGCCTGAGCCCTGAACCCCCGGGAGGATTATATGTCAGGAAAAAGCCTTGGAGCCCTTTTGCGCGAAGACGACGATCCGGTGGATTCGGCCACGGGACGCCGGGCCGGCAAGTATGCGGTGCTGACCTTCTTCAAGGCCGTCGCCACCAAGGATCGCGACGCTTTCGCCGCCAATGTCACCGACGACGTGATCCACGAAATCCCGTTCAGCGAAAGCGGTTCGACCGAACCCGGGAAATATCGGCGTTTCGAGAGAAAGGCCGCCGTGGTGGATTTCTGGATGGCGATCTCGGACGGGAGCATCAGGGCCGAACGGCCCGAAGACGTCGAATTGTCCGTCAATGGCGACGGATCGCGCATCTTTATCGAGCAGCGCGGCAACATGACGATGCCCAACGGCAAGGTCTATCGCAACCGGTACGTTTTCCGCTTCGACGTGCGGGATGGAAAAGTCTGTCACTCCCGCGAATACTTCAACCCGGTCACCGCCGCCTATGCGTTTGACCGGCCGATTGCCGGAAGCCTCGTGATCGAAAGCCTGCCCTGACGGGCACCCGCATGTCCGGCATGGGTCTCACGCTCTATTGCAGTCCCGGCGCCTGCTCGCTGGCGTGCCACATCGCTCTGGAAGAAGCCGGTGCGGCATACGCCATCGAAGAGATAGCGGTCCATCGCGGTGAAACCGGCACGCCGCGCTATCTTGCGATCAATCCGCATGGCCGCGTCCCGGCGCTCGATATCGATGGGGCCGTGCTCACCGAAAACCTCGCAATTCTGATATGGATTGCAGACACCTGTCCGCATGCGGGCCTGATGCCCAAGGATATGTGGGAAAAGGCGCGCTGCATCGAGTTTATGGCCTGGATTGCCAGTACCGTTCATCCCGCTTTTGCCCGTATCGTCAAACCACACCGCTTTTGCGACGATGCGGGCAGCCATACGGCGCTCGGAGAAAAGGCGAAAGCCGATTTCTGGTCCTACATTTGCGAGATCGATCGCATGATCGGCAGTGGTCCCTGGGTGACGGGCGAAAGGTTCGGTCTTTGTGACGCCAATCTGCTGCCGTTCTGGGGATTTGCCCGACGCATGCGGTTGCCCATGCACGAGGTTGCGGCTTTCACGGGCTGGAAAGACCGAATGATAGCCCGCCCTGCCGTCCGCCGCGTTCTCGAGCGCGAAAACAGTCTTTTGCTCAAATCCGCCTAACCCGTTTGAGGATAAACCCATGACGCCCCAACCTCCGCACCACCCCGACCAGTATCCCGCCATCCGCTTTGTCGCCGGACATCGCCATATCGTGCTGTCCGCCATGGTGGGGGCGACGGTTCTGCTTTGCCTTTTCGCCGCATGGCAGACGGCGCAGACCGGCTGGATCGCGGCAGCGGTGATCGCCGGAGCGATTGTTCTTCTGTCCGGCAAACTCGCGCTCGAATTGATCGCGCTGATTGCCGAAATGCTTCTGCCGCGATAGTCAACGCCCGGCCAAAATCATGGATGACCAATTCGATCTGATTGCGGTTGGCGGCGGGATCGCCGGGCTCGTGGCGGCGCTTGCCGCAGCCGAGGCAGGCAAACGCGTCGTGGTGCTCGAGCGCAAGCCTGAAGACCGCTATACCAACGCCACCCGCTTGTGCGGCGGGGTGTTCCATTGCGCCTTGCGCGACCCCAGAACCGCCCCCGATGAGTTGGCGAGACGGATCGAAAAGGCATCGGGCGGAGCCGCCGGGCCCGCGCGCGTCCGCTCCCTGGCCGACAACGCCTTGCGGGGTGTGCGATGGCTGGAGGTGCGCGGCATCAAATTCATGCGCACGAGCGCCAATTCGCACCAGGCTTTCGTTCTCTCGCCGCCCAATGTGATGCGGCGCGGGCTCGACTGGGAAGGGCGCGGGGGCGATGTCCTGATGCGCACGTTGGAAAAGCACTTGTCGGCCCACAACGGCGCGGTCTTGCGGGGCTTTGAGGTGCAAAGCCTCGTCATGGATGCCGACCGGTGCATCGGGGTGCGCGGAACCGGGCCAGGCGGAGGATTTGAGTGGCTTGCCCGCAATGTTCTTATCGCCGACGGCGGATTTCAGTCCGATCCCGACCTCGTGGGGCGTGAGATCGCCACAGCCCCGGAAAAATTGTTGCAGCGCAATGGTCAGTCGGGGCTCGGGTTCGGCCTGCGCATGGCGCAGGACGTCGGTGCGCAGATTAGTTCGCTCAAGGGCTTTTACGGTCATATCCAGAGCCGGGGCGCCATCGACACCCCCCAACTCTGGCCCTACCCGTGGTGGGACGATGTCGCGATGCAGTCAATCGTGGTCGATGGATCCGGACATCGGTTTTGCGACGAGCGCCGGGGCGGTATATTCATCGCCAATCGGCTCGCCGAACTGCCCGATCCGCAATCGGCATTCGTCGTCTTCGATACCGCAATCTGGAACGGCGCAGGCCGGAAAGGCCAGATTGCCGCCAACCCCAATTTTGTTCGGGCCGGGGCGTCGATCCACTGGGCGCAAACGCTCCAAGACCTAGCCGCCAAGGCTAAGATCGAAGGTGCTGCGCTCGTCGCGTCGGTGGCCGAATTCAACGCCTCTGGACCAAAGGTGCCCATTGCAGCTTCGCCGTTTTTCGCTGCACCACTCTGTCCGGGCATCACCTATACGATGGGAGGCATCGTCACCGACTCGTCGAGTCGGGTTCTGGATACAAGCAATACAGTCATCCCTGGGCTCTACGCAGCCGGATCAACTACTGGTGGGATGGAGGGGGGGTATGATGCGCGATATATCGGCGGGCTAATCAAGAGCTTGGTCAGTGCCCTTTTGGCCGGTGAGCACGTCAGCGGCAAGGTACATCGCTCAAACACTTCACCCTCCCCAACGTGACATTTAATTGAGAGACTTCGTCTGCCTTAGTCGCCGTGCAGCCGGCAAGTCCTCGGCGACCCTTTGGCGAGGAATTGGAGACAACTGATATTCAGTAGCCGACCATCTCTGCCATTCCAGCCACCGTCGTTGCATACCAAAACGGGCGTCGGCCCCACGGTCTGAAACCGCTGATGGCTATTACGGCGCGACCTGCGGCCAACGAGACAATTGGACGAGGCCACTGTCGGTTAACTTACCGCGCCCCTCTCAGCGTCCCTCGAGTGACCGTATCTCGCAAGCCGCCATTGAGTTCATCGTTCCTGCAAGCCGTTCGGTCCGAAATTTAGGACCAACAGCTGCATCTTGTGGCCCGCCGCAGCAGCTTTGGAACATCACCGAGTACAGCAAGAGTACAACCTGGGAACATGAAATTCTGTTAATAATTGAATTTATTCTTCTTTTCGGAATGTCCGTCCAATCCATCATGGGCGCGATGGAGAATTCTCTATTTTTTCGGTCACCTACAGATATTTCCTAAATCATACCGAGATCGGGCCGACCGACATTGCGGTCCTTCGTAATAAATATGCCTTTCACCACCCGATTTTTCAAAGTGTTACCATCTCAATGTAAGCTTGGGTGCGCCGATAAAGTTCAGATATGGGCGATCAGGCCTCCCCAACCAAATCCCGAAAAAATCCTGCTTAGCCAAATGGCTAGCGAAGTTCTGCCTGGTGCGATGCTCTGTTGGATCCCTGTGGGAAGCGCACTAGGCCGGAACGGCACGAGCCAGTGACTGACCCGCCGGGATGGTCGGCGATGCGGCGTTGAGCTGCTCGACGGCAAATCCCGCTGCTGACTTGTATTTGGCCATGAACGCGCTGCGTTCGTGGGATGGAATGACGTCTTCGATGTCCTCGAATACGCCGCCGCACCGCTCGTCGACAATGTTGAGCAGTCCGAACGGTCCGGCGCTGCGGTTGCGCAGGATGACCTGGGAAATCGGGCCGCAAAGCTTTTCATTGTAGGCGGCCAGCGCGGCCGGGGTGATGCCTTTTTCGAGCATGGCGGCACCGAGCACGCGAGCGTCGACGATCGCCTGGCTGGCGCCATTCGAGCCGGTTGGGTACATGGCATGCGCGGCGTCGCCCATCAGTATCACCGGCCCGTCCTGCCATGTATCGACCGGATCGCGGTCGATCATGGGGTTCTCATAGGCGATGTCGGCGCGGCTCAACAGGTCCGGCACGTCCAGCCAGTCATAGCGCCAGTCGGCGAAATGGTCGATGAACTCTTCGACAGCGGTGGGCCGGAACCAGCCGCTGTTCGTCCAGTCCCCGCCGGTCTCAACGGTTCGCTCGGCGATCCAGTTGATGGTGGCAAGCCCGGTTTCAGGATCGACCGGGGAGATGGGATAAAAAACCAGCCTGTGCCGGTGCGTGCCCAGCCCCACGAAGGATGAGCCGGTGCGGATCGGCTTGGCCTTTGTGGTGCCGCGCCACATGATGGCGCCGCCCCAGTTGATGGGAGGCTGATCGGGGTGCATCTGGGCGCGGATTTGAGAGTGGATGCCATCGGCGCCGACAAGCAGCGTGCCCGTCTCTTGCGCCGTATGGCCGTCCGCGAGACGGATTTGCGCGCTAACGGTGCCGTCGGAAGCGTGCTCGTAGCCGGTCACCCTGTGGCCGAGCTTGACGCAGCCGGGCCCGGCGCGCTCGACGAGCTTGTTGTAGAGCAGCATGTGCAGGCGGCCGCGATGGGCCGAATATTGCGGCCAGCTGTAACCGGCCAATAGTCCGCGCGGCTCGGAATAGATGTCGTTGCCGTTGAGCCCGACCAGCGCCCATTCCCTGGATGGCACGCCGATCGTATCGAGATCGTCAGGGCCGATGCCGAGGTCATAGAGCTCGCGGACCGCGTTGGGCTGGAGATTGATCCCCACCCCGAGCGGAGCGAGTTCGCGTGCGGACTCAAATACGGTGAATTTTACGCCGATCTGATGAAGCGTCAGCGCCATGGCCAGACCGCCAATGCCGCCGCCGGCGATGAGTACGCGAGGTTCGGTCACTGATTTCCCCTATCTCTTTTTCGCGGAAACTAGCCAATTGCGGCGGCAGTGTCCAACCCGCCGGCCCGCTCGAGCGGCGATCTTCCGTTGTCAGTCGATGGCGTAAAGATCGATCTGAACGGCATTGGCCAGCCGCGCACCGGTGCCCACGAACATGGTCTTGTTGATCCATGCGTAATCTGGATGGCCGGTCTCGAGCCGGGCACCGCTTCGCATGTAATAGGATTGCGGTGGGCAGGCTTCTCCCGCCGCCAGCCTTTGGATCACGTCCTCGGGGCCGTGCCGGATGCCGAAGTTGCGTATCTCGATTACCGCACCGTCATCGGTTTCGAAGGCGTAGCGCGCATCGAGTTCGGCAATGCCTCCCTCCAGGATCATCTGCCAATCGGCGCCCATGTCGAGAATGCGGCCGGAAATCTTCGGTCCATGCACGCGCCCACCCTTGATGGGTATGACCCGCTTTGTGCCGGCGGCGGACGGTCCCACGCTCACGGGCTTGGAGAGATGGACCTCGAGGGTACAGAAATAGCTAAGGCCGGGGGTAGGAAGAGAGGTCAATATTGGCTCGTCGATGTGGTTGGCGCCGGAAAGCCATAGCCTGACCAGCCGCGAATATCCACCGCCGTTCGTGCGATGGGACCTGCCGCTCAACGTTCCACGCCAGCGTTCTGATCCCGGCGGTCCTGGTGTCAAAGCGCTCGCTCTTTAGTCGTCGTCGAATTATTTCGCGATCCTCCGACCGGCAGGGCGATGGCGCCCGCGGTAAGGACGGTGGCCAGCATCGCCATGTTGTGAAGGTATTTGGGCAAGGGCTCCACATCGCCAAGAAGCGGGAAATAGGCAAAGGCATTGCGCCCATGAAGGGCGTCGTCCGCCATTTTGTATATGTGGTGCACAAGGGGCTTGCTTCAAGACCCTCGCCTCGTCGTAAACGACTTGCCCCTGACACTATGTGAGGCTGAGAAATGTTCAATTTCGATCATCAAGTGATCATCGCCGGAGGCGGCCCGACAGGACTGATGCTGGCGGGCGAGCTGGCGTTGGCGGGCGCAGATGTCGCCATTGTTGAGCAGCGGCCAAACCAGGAGGTTGAGGGCTCCCGAGCGGGCGGCCTGCACCCGCGCTCAATCGAAGTCCTCGACCAACGTGGCATTGCCGATCGATTCATCGCCCAAGGCGAGAAGCACCATGTGGTCCATTTTGCCGGAGCGCTTCTCGATGCCAGCGATCGCCCGTCCCGTCACAATTACACACTCGCACTGTGGCAGGAGAAAATCGAACTGGGCCTCGCCGAATGGGTTTCGGAACTACCGGCGAAATTCTATCGCAGCTGCAAGGTTACCGGCTTCACCGAGCGCGATGACGGCGTATCCGTCGCCCTGGATGATGGCCGGTCACTGGGCGCGCAATATCTTGTCGGTTGCGATGGCGGGCGCAGCATCGTGCGCAAGAAGGCCGGCATCGGTTTTCCGGGCTGGGATTCCGATATCAGCTATCTGATCTTCGAAGCGGAGATGTCGGGCCCGCAACTTGGCATCCGTCACGGCCCGAAAGGTCTTTATGCCATCGGTCCGCTGGACGGCGAAAATCGCTTCCGCGGCGTGATAACCGAGCAAGAACTCGAACGGGGAGACGGACCCGATATCCATGACCTGCGCCGGGCGCTGGCCGCGGCGTATGGCACCGATTTCAGCGTTCGCAACGTCACCTGGCTCTCACGCTTCACCGATGCCGCGCGTCAGGCCGAAACCTATCGCAAAGGCAGGATCCTTGTGGCGGGCGACACCGCCCATGTCCACTCCCCCGCAGGAGGACAGGGGCTGAACATCGGGCTACAGGATGCCGTCAATTTGGGCTGGAAACTCGGCCAGGTGGTCAGGGGAATTTCAGCGGACGATTTGCTGAACTCCTATCATACAGAGCGACACCCCATCGGAGTGGCCCTGCTCAAAAGCACCCTTGCGCTGACCGCGCTGAATCGTGGCGACGAACGGACCAATGCCCTGCGTGAGATGATGGCCAAAGTGATGCAAATGGACGGGCCGCGAAAATGGTATGCGGCACAGATGTCCGGATTGGACGTGCATTACGACCTTGGCGAGGGTCACCCACTGTTGGGGCGGCGGATGCCCGATCTCGACATCACGACCGCAAACGGCCCGACGACGGTCTTCAATCTTCTTTACGATGCCCGGCCGGTGCTGCTGACCTTAGGCGAAACCGAGAACTTCGATATCGCGGATCGGGAAAACCGCATCAAGCTGGTTGAAGCGACGTTGGAGGGAACCATCGAGCTTCCCGTCATCGGTGCGGTCGAAACGCCTGCGGCAGTCCTGATCCGGCCCGATGGACATGTTGCCTGGGTCAAGGATGGGAATCCTGGAAGCCTTGGCGGTGCAATCGCCAAGTGGTTTTGACCGCAACGTGGTACTGACGGGGAATGGAGCAAGGTGGGTGTCCTGTATGATCGTTCGGTTCACTGGATGGGCCATCGACCGGCGTACGGCGAGTTCTGGCATGGCACCTGGGAGAACGGCAGAAGCTATATTCGGCGCATCGATCCTTCTAGCGGTGAAGTGCTGCAGCGACTGGACATGCCGGGCGGGACGGCGGTTTCGGGCCTCGAATCCGATGGCGGCGACCGCTTTTTCTGCGGGGGCGGAGACGGCCCGGTGGTCCGCTCGATCCGAAGACCGAGCCGTATCGTCCCGTAGTGATCGGGAACACCCCCTCGCCTCGGTCCATGCCGGCTTGCGGAACGCCATCTTTTGTCTGAAGCTTCCGAACAGTTCCGAGATTGCACGAACGCATGGCCCACTCTAGCGAACCCGCCAGTCTCTGGCGCAAGGAAACAAAATGAGTTTCGTCAACAGAACCGAGGCTGGTCGCAGGCTGGCGAGGGCCCTCGCAGATTATCGGGACATGGAGCCGGTCGTTTTTGCCCTGCCCCGTGGCGGCGTTCCTGTGGCTGCCGAAATCGCCGAAGCGTTTTCAGTGCCCCTGCATCTTCTCATCGTCCGCAAGATAGGCGTGCCGGGCCAGCCAGAGCTTGCCGCTGGTGCGGTTGTCGATGCCGAACACCCGATCGTCGTGCGCAACGACGATGTGATCCGCGGCGCACGGGTTTCAGAAGCCGAATTCGAAAAGGCGATGCGGGACGAAGTTGAGGAGATCAAACGCCGCCGTTCCGTTTATGTGGGTGAACGAGCATATCCGGAGATCAAGGACAGGATCGTGATTGTCGTGGATGACGGCATCGCGACGGGAGCGACAATGCGAGCGGCTCTGCGGGGGTTGCGCAGCCGCGGCCCCCGACAGATCGTGGTGGCGACCCCTGTCGCGCCGAGCGAGACGCTGAATCTGTTCACACAGGCCGATCAGGTCGTCTGTCTTGAGCGTTTCAGCGATTTCGGCTCGATCGGGGAATATTACGGCGATTTCCGCCAGGTCGACGATGCCGAAGTCATAGCGGCTCTTGAGAAGTCCAGGCGCGCCGAGCGCTAGGCCGGGCGGTCAAGCGCAGCGATGTGACGCTCGATCTCGGACGTCGGATGATTGACGAGATCGCTGGCAAGCTCAGTGACAATCCTGTCGCGGTTCGCCTTTCCGGTGCTCCGAAGGACGCCCAAGGCCTTCGGCGGGGCCACAATCACTATCCGGGTCGACTTGCGCTCCTCGGCTATGCGGTCGAGTTCCCGCGCCGTTTCACTGAGAAACGCCACTTCGGCCTCGGCGTGCCGGTCGGTCTGATCTGAGCCGCTGCGCGAGCCGTCATGGCTGTCATAGACCCGCGTCGGACGGTCCCGGCCCATATCACGGGCGGGCGGGTGAGGCTCTACCTGTACGCTCAAAGGCTTGAGATTGGGTGCCTTCTCATCGCCGGCATTCTCAAAAAACAGCGCCTTGGCGCCATCGCAGACGAGAACCAGTGTGTCCTTGGGAAAAATTGGCCGGCGGGAAGCGCGCATGACCGAGACCTCGCAACTACTTTTCAATGGTGCGGAAGGCGTGGTCGCGATCCGCTGCGGCCAATGTTGTCCCGCTCGGCGCTACCAGCATTGATCGGGATCAATTGGGGCGACGCCCGAGGATTGAGATTCACGCCGGCGAGATCGGTTTCGAACTTGCGTGTTTGATCGTCCAAGGGCAGCAGTTTCGCGCGCTCATGCGTCCAGCGAAGCGCATCTGGTGAAATGATCTTCACTAGCCATCCCGATGCACCATTCTGGCTCACGAGAAAGTCCGGATCCGAGTTTGCTTCGGCGGAGCGTAACCGTCGTTGATCGGCGTCAAGGACCGTCGCCAACTCGAAGACGTGCAGCCTGCTATCGCCAATCAAGGTTTTCACCCAGATGGACTGGCGGGGAGTTTGTCTGCTGGTGGCGCTAAATTTGCACTGGCGCCCAACTATTGCTGCGTTCGCTGGCAAAGATGGCATCGAGCACGGCCATATTGATGATCGCATCGGCCACGTCGTGCTCAAGCGGCTGCTTTGCAGTTATGGCTCGGGCAAAGGCGTTGGCCTGCTCAGTATATTGATCACAGGCGGGCACAATCTCGCGGCGCGCCAATTCTCCACCCAGGCTTTCCCCTTTGTCGATCACGATCGCAGTATGCCGATCGGCCGGCGCATTGAACGGAATTGCTATCTCGAGCCGGCCCGATGGCCCCAGGATCTCCAGAGACTGGGCCGGTACGAGCTGGGTGGCGCTGGTAAAGTTCAGTTGGCGCCCCTCGCCGAAATCGAGCAACACGCTGGCCAACCGATCGGTGCCGAAACCGGGGTCGCGATCAATCAGCGCCAGGGCGCGCACGGGCGTAGCCTCAAAGAAATACCGACCGGCCACAACCGCGTAGCAGCCGATATCGAGTAGCCCCCCGCCCCCGATCTCGGCCTTGTTGCGCACATTGTCCGGTTCGACGTTGTGATAGGCGAAAAGCGCTCGCATCGCTTTGACCTCCCCCAGCTCGCCGGACCGCACAATTTCCCTGGCCCGCTTCCACTGGGGGTGATGGCGCACCATGAAGGCTTCCCCTATCAGGATCCCCTCTGGCGCCGACCGGAGGCGTCGGGCGTCGTCTGCGGTGATGCCGATAGGCTTTTCACAGAGCACATGCTTGCCCTTGCTTGCCGCCGCCAGGGTAAAATCGACGTGCAGATGATTGGGCAGTGGATTATAGACGGCGTCGATCTGGGGGTCGTCGAGCAACTGCTCATAGCTGCCGTACGCCCTTGGTATGGCAAACCGGTCGGCAACCGCCTGGGCTCGCGCCCCATTGCGCGATGCAATCGCAACGATCTCGGCGTGGGGCGATTTGAGCAGTCCGGGAATGACGTGATTGATGCCGATGGCTGCGGTGGACAAGATTCCCCAGCGGATTTTTTTGTCCCTACTCATGCGCGGCTCCTGTTGATGGCTTGAAAGATTGAACAAGGCGGCCGGTGCGGTTGGCCTTCAGGGCCTGCCGTCTGCTTGCACGGCCCTGAGCGCATCGGCCACCAGGGCATGATCTGCAACGTCGGTCAGGCCGCTCACGGTGGCCGCCCCTATGACACCCGCAGAGCGCACGACGATGGGAATGCTGCCCCCGCTGGCGACGTAGTCGGCTTCGGGAATGCGCCAGCGCTTGGAAAAATCCCAGTTCTTGTGCTGGGCCTCAATACGCATATACAGCGAACTCTTGTGAAACCGCACCGCCACCGCCCGCTTGCGCCGGACCCAATCGATATTGTCGGGCGTCGCTCCGGGCATGAGCGCGAGAAAGACCGGTGCATTGCCATGGGAAACTTCAATGGCGATCGGCAAGCTCTGGCGTGTTGCGGCATCGCGGATATAGGCCCCGATGGCCCAGGCGACGGCATAATCGAAGCGCTCGAGAACGAGGCTCTGGTGTTGGGAGGTCAGCTCTTCAAGCGTTGGTTCGATGGGGCTCATTGGGATGTCCTTGACTGTGGTGCTACATGGCGGAATAGCCGCCATCGACGTTGATGATGGCGCCGGTGACGAAGGCGGCAGCCGGCGAGCACAAGAACAGGGCGGCGCTGGCGACATCGTGCGGCTGTCCCCATCTGCCCATTGGCGTGCGCTCGAGAATGCCGCGAGAGCGTTCGGGATCGTCACGCAGACCTTGGGTAAGAGGCGTTGCGATCCAGCCGGGTGCCACTGCGTTGACGCGGATGGCATCGGGCGCATAGGCGATGGCGAGAGACTTGGTCAGTTGCGCGATACCGCCCTTGCTGGCCGCATATCCGGGCACAAGGCCGCCTCCGAAAAAGGACAGCATGGACGCCATGTTGAGAATGGCCCCGGTTGGCGATCTGGCCAAAGCAGGCCGCGCCGCCGCACAGCAGCGCATGGCACCATTAAGGTTCACCTCGACAATCTGGGCGAAAACCGATGGGTCGAGCTCTTCACCGCGCCGGATGATCCCGGCGCAATTGACGAGGCAATCGAGTTCGCCCAGAGCAGCGACCTCGGCTTCAACAGCCGATGAGTCGCGCACATCGAGCGTGATGGCGGTCGCGCGGGACAATCGGGGGTCGGCGGCCAGGGCTTCGATTTCCTGGTCACTAACGCCGGTGACAGTGACATTGGCTCCGGCCGCGAGAAAGCCTTGCGCGATCGCCGCGCCGATGCCCGAGCTGCCACCCACCACCAGAACGTGCCTATCACAGTACCACTCCTGCGCCCAGGAAAAGCTGACAGGATCGGCTTGTATCATCGGTCTCAACGAATGAACCGGTCGAGGTAGTCGGCGCCCAGCCCGACCGATTCATAGTGCTCGCGACACATGTCGATCTTGCTGAACACGTCCTCGTATCCGGTGTGCCTGTTATCGGAATCGAGATAGATCATCGAGCCGGTGATGTTGAAAAACGTGATCATTTCCGGGCAGTCTTCCGGAACCACAAGCGTATGGATTTCACCGGGTGGCTCGAAGACGTATGATCCGGTCTCGGCAACCCAGTCGTGCTCGAGATAGTGCCAGCGCCCCTTGATCACATAGCCATGCACAGGATTGGGGTGCAGGTGACGCGAGAGCACGCCCGAGCGTCTGACCCGCAAAAGATTGCACCACTGCCCCGCGAGCGTATTGAGCATGAGCGGGCGAAACCAGACGCCTTCGGCCTGGGGCACCCAGACGCGCTCGTCCTCGGGTATGGCGGGCACGGCGATCTCGGCAGCGGCCAGGACGTGCGTTGAACCGTTCATGTTCCGGTACATATATGGTCTCCGATCACTATGAGGTCAGCCCGTGGTGCCCTGCTCGGCTTTCCAGGCGCGATATTCGTCTTCCGCCGCTTCGCTGAGAGGGTAATATTTGCGCAGGTCTCCGCCCTGCGACAGACGAAGGCGCGAGAACTCTTCCCACTCCACGTGATGGCTGCAGCGCTCGATCAATTCCTCGGCCATGGCAACGGGAACCGAGACGACGCCGTCGTCATCGGCGACGATGATGTCTCCAGGCATGACCAGAACATTGCCGCACGCGACCGGCACGTTGACAGCAAAGGGAATGATTTCGGTCTGGGCGTGATAATTGGGCGTCACGCCCCGCACCCAGATGCCAAGATCGAGTTCCTTTGCCTTGGCGGAATCGCGGATGCAGCCATCGACAACGATGCCCGAACCGCCGCGACCGGCCAGGAACGTCAGCATCATCTCGCCGAAAATTCCGCTCGCCATATCGGCGCGCGCATCGACAACGACCATGTCGCCGGCCTGCGCGGGATAAAGCACGTGGCGATGGAGCTGCAGCTCGGGGTTCTCGTACTCGCCGGCGCCATAGATGTCTTCGCGCTTGGGCATGCACAGGAGCGTCAGTGCGGGACCGGCGACCGAATAGCCCTGCCGCAGCGCATTCGGCCCGCGCATATGCGGATTTCGAATGCCCATGAAGGAGAGTTCACTGCTTGCCGTCGCCGATCCGATTGCGGCCAGTGCGTCGCAGATGCGTTTGGCGGGACGCGTTATGTCCTTGATTTCCGATGGTGATTGCACAGCGTGCCTTTCCTGTAATGTGTATCTGCCGGACGCGTCAGATCCACCCGCCGTCAGCGATATGGTTCTGACCGGTGATTGCCGAGGCCTCCTCGGAGCATAAAAACAGCGTCAGCCGGGCGATATCGTCGGGGACGAGCCGGCGCTTGAGAGCCTGACGCTCCTCGCGCATGGCATCGGCCTCGGGCGTGAGCCATTTTGCGATCTGCCGTTCGGTCATGATCCAGCCTGGAGAAATTGCATTGACGCGGATACCGTCAGGGCCGAAATCGCGGGCCAGGGACTTGACGAGACCCAATATGCCTGCCTTTGCAGCGGTATAGAGCGGCATGCCGCCAAAACCGGCCAGCCAGGAAATCGAACTCATGCAGATGATCGATCCTCCGCCCAGTTCGCGCATGCCTTCGATCACGGCCTGGGAAGCAAAGAATTGATGCCGGAAATTGACTGCCATCAGGGCATCAAAGTCCTCCGGGGTCACATCAAGGGCCGGGTGGCGGTCATCGCGTGCAGCGTTGTTGATCAGGATCGCGACCGGTCCCAAAGCGCTCCGCAGATCGGCGATGCCTTTGCGCAGGGCGACAATGTCGGTGATGTCCACGGCAAAAAACCGCGCCGATTGACCTAACGCGGTCAATTGGCTCTCGAGAGCTTCGCCCTCGGTCCGGTCGATATCGAAAAATCCAACATGCGCACCCTGGGCGGCAAACGCGCGTACAATGGCGGCGCCGATGCCACCAGCACCGCCGGTCACAAGGACTGTCTTGCCTTTTAGGTCCGGATAGATCGCAGTCATTATCGTCTCACGCGCTCAATCTTGCGCCAGTTTCGGCATCAAAAAGGTGCAGCCTGTCGGGGTTGAACCGTACGGGCAAAGCGCTGCCCGGACGGCTCGAAATGCGCTCACGGAATACCCCGCTGATGTCCGTCCCAGCGACGGTGAGGGTGACGTGGGTTTCAGAGCCGGTCGGTTCGATCGTAACGATCGTGCCCGAGAGACCGGCTTCATCAAGGACCAGATCTTCCGGCCGAACGCCGAGTTTGACCGCCTGGCCCTCGACCACACCGCGCGTCTGACCGAGAGGGACGACCGTTCCATCGCTCGCGACGAATTGGCCATTGGCGATACGGCCTTCGACAATGTTCATGGCCGGTGAACCGATGAACTCGGCGACAAACAGATTGGCCGGTTCATCGTAGAGTTCGAGCGGTGTGCCGATCTGCTCGACAATGCCGTCGTGCATCACGACTATCCTGTCGGCCATTGTCATGGCTTCGATCTGGTCGTGGGTGACGTAGATTGTAGTCGTACCCAGCCGCTGATGAAGCGCCTTGATCTCGGTGCGCATGGCAACGCGCAATTTCGCATCGAGGTTCGAAAGCGGCTCATCAAAAAGAAACACTTCAGGATCGCGAACGATGGCGCGCCCCATGGCCACGCGCTGACGCTGGCCGCCCGAGAGTTGGCGCGGGTAGCGATCGAGCAGCTTTTCAAGCCCCAGGATACGCGCTGCATCATCAACGCGCCGCGTGACTTCGGGCTTGGGGGTACGCGCAAGATGAAGCGAGAACCCCATATTCTGGGCGACTGTCTTGTGGGGATAGAGCGCATAGCTCTGGAAAACCATGGCGATGTCGCGCTGTTTGGGCGGCAGATCGTTGACCACCCGCTCCGCGATGGAAATCGTGCCGCCCGATATCTCTTCGAGGCCAGCAATCATCCGCAACAGCGTGGATTTCCCGCAGCCCGACGGGCCGACGAGTATGACAAATTCCCCGTCGGCAATATCGAGTGAGACTCCATGAAGGACCTCTACCGCCCCATACGCCTTGCGCGCTTCCTTTATCGATACCGTACCCATTGTCAGTTCCCGTCTGTCGCATTCGCTTGGTGTAAAATGGTGCTCAATCGTCCCAGGCAGGCGCCTTGTCAGGATCGATCATGCGGTCGCCGCGATCGAGCTTGCGGATGGCCCCGATATCGTCCGCGTCCAAAGTGACCCCGGCTGCCGCCATGTTCTGGGCCAGCCGTTCTGAACTGGAAGAGGCCGGAATGACGATGTGCCCCTCGGCCATGAGGAAGGCCAGAGAGATTGCAGCGGCCGAAACGCCATGCTTTTCGCCAATCCCGCCAAGAACCGCGTCCTTGCTGACCTTGCCCTTGGCCAGCGGCATATAGGCCGTGAGCGGCAAGGCTTTTTCTTTGGCGTAGGCCGTGAGTTTTGGGGCTTGAAGGAAGGGGTGCAGTTCCACCTGGTTGGTGCTCAAGGCACCGGCACCCAGCAGCGTCTCGGCCTTCTCGAGCAGGGCTATCGGAAAGTTGGAAACGCCTATGCGTTTCGCCCAACCCTTCTCCTGTGTGTGCGCCAGGGCAAGCATGTAATCCTCGAAAGGCACCGCATCCTTGTCCGATGGCCAATGGATCAGCAACAGATCGACCCCGTCCACGCCAAGGGTCTCGAGGCTCTTTTCGACCGAAGGCAGGAAATCGGGCTTGGCCAGGTTGGTATCGGCGACCTTGGTGGTGATAAAGACCTCCGAGCGCGCCAGCCCGGATCGGCGAACTGCTTCGCCGACGCTGGATTCGGTATCGTAGCTTTGAGCCGTATCGATGTGGCGATACCCGATCTCAAGTGCATTGAGAAGGGCCGAAACGCCGTCCTCGCCCGTGCGCCCGAACGTGCCGAGCCCGAGTTTTGGGATACCTTGGGCGGTCGTTGCGATCATTGTTGCTAACTCCTCGAAACATCTCAAAAATTGGCGGGCTTCAGCCCTTGGTGGCTCCGGCCGTCATTCCGCCGACAAACATGCGCTGCATGGACAGAAACAGGACGGCAATGGGCACCGTCATGATCATGGACGCCGCCATGACCGCACCCCAGTCGGTGTTGAACTCGGTTGTGAATTCGGCAAGCCCGATCGGCAGGGTCTTGACCGAAGAGTCGGTGGCAAAGGTCAGTGCGAAGATGAACTCGTTCCAGGTGGTAACGAACGAATAGACCAGCACCGCGATGATTCCGGGGATGGAGAGCGGCAGGGTGATCCTGAACAGAACCCCGATGCGCGAAGAGCCATCGATAATGGCCGCCTCTTCAAGCTCGACCGGAATGGAGCGGAAATAGCTTGTGAGCATCCACACGGCCAAAGGAAGCGTGATGATCATGTAAACGAGGATCAACCCCAGATAGGTGTTGACCAGCCCCAGCGTGCGCAAGGTGACAAACAGCGGCACGATGATCGCGGCCGTGGGCAGAAGCTGACCGATCAGAACGAAGGACTGATAGAACGTCTTGCCCCTGAACTTGAACCTGGCAAACCCATAGGCGGCAAATATCGCGATGAACAATGCCAAACCGGTCGCGCCGAAAGAGATGATCAGGCTGTTGAGGAAATAGCGTGGCACATTGGATTCAAACAGGACGGCCCGGTAGTTCTCCAGGGTGGGCATGGCGGGGAACCACACCGGAGGGATTGTGTAAAGTTCCCGCAACTCCTTGATCGAAGAGACCCACATCCACAGAAAGGGGAACAGACACACCGCGGCCACGAGCGCCGCACAGACATAGATCAGGACAAAACTTGCTTTGGATCGTCTCACAGCGCCTTCTCCTCTCGGGCCGATGACACCTTGATGTAGATGGCCACGATGACCATCACCGCTGCAAAGAACAGCACGGACAAGGCGGCGGCCTGGTTGAACTGGACCGATTCAAAAGCGAGTCGGAAAATCTGGATGGGCGTGATCAGGGTCAGATTGGCCGGACCGCCTCTGGTGATGGCGTATATCGTCGTGATGTGATTGAGCGCCCAGATCACAAGTAGCAGCGTGACGGCGACTATGACCGGACGAACCTGAGGCAGGGTGACGTGCCAGGTTTCGTCAAGAAAGTTCGAGCCATCTACCCGCGCGGCTTCATAGAGATCCTTTGGGATCGATTGCAGGCCCGCCAGCACCATGATGGAAACGAACGGAAAGAGCTTCCAGACGTTTATCGCGATCATTGCGGGCATCACGGTATCGGGATTGGTGAGCCAGCCGATGGGCTCGTCGATCACGCCGGGCGCCGTCAGCATGTAGTTGATGATGCCGAACTCGGTGTGAAACATCCATGCCCAGGTCAGCGCTGCCACGATACCGGGGACCACCCAGGGAATGACGGCGATCGAGCGCAGGATACCGCGCCCAGGAAACTTCTCATTGAGAAGGATGGCCGTGGCCGTGCCGAGAATGACCTGAAGGACGACCGAGCCGCCAACCCACCACAAAGTGTTGGTGAAGGCGATCGGCGTGGTACGCGCACCCAGGACCCGTTGGAAATTATCGATGCCAACGAAGTTGCCTTGCTGATCGGTGACGCTGAGCAGACCCGTATACATGACAGGATAGGCAATCAGCATGGTCAGCACTATGAGAGCCGGCAGTGCAAACAAAAGCCCCGGGGATATCCGTCCCATGATGACACGCTCCAGAATTGATGAGGATGGAGTGCCAGCCGAATGTCTTCGGCCGGCACTCCTTTGGGAGGCTCAGTACTGGTCCAGGAGATCCTGGATATCGAGAGCCGCATCATCCATCGCGGCCTGAGCATCCTGCTGACCGATCAGAATCCGCTGAATGCCATCGAAATAGGCCTGAGTGATCTGCACCCATGCCGGGTGCGTGGGCACCGGCTGCGTAAAGGGCAGCACTTCGCGATAGGGGGCCAGCTGCGGGTCCTGGAAGCGTTCCATATCCATTGCCGACTCACGGGCTGGAAAGGTGTCGGTGTAAACACCCATATTCTCAGGCTGCGCCATCCACTCGATGAAGATCTTGGCTTCCTCGGGATTGTTGGCGTCGGTCGGGACAATAAAGCTCCAACCACCCAGAATTGCGGACGTATCAGCCCCCTCGGGATGAGGCATGGTCATCACACCGAGATCGATATCGGGATTTTCCTGCGCTATCGACGCCAGATCGAACTGACCGGCCTGATACATCGAGACAGCCTCGGCAATGAAGAGGCGACGGTTGGCCGTGCCGTCATTTTCGAGCGTCGAGGAGGGAGATACGCCATGCTCGACGAGCATGTCTGTATAGAACTCAACGGCCTCGACTGCCTCGGGCTGGTTGACGGTCGCCTCTGTGGCGTCATCGGAGATGATGGAGCCGCCATTCATCCAGATGAAGGGCAATGAACGAAAGATCGTGTTGCCGACCTCGCCGCCGCCGGTGATCGCAAACCCATACCGGCCATCACCGGTCAGCGCCAAAGCGGCGTCGACGAGTTCGGACCATGTCTGGGGAGGACTATCGGGGTCGAGCCCGGCTTCCTCGAAATGACCGCGGTTGTAAATGACCGCCAAGCCCTCGGCTCTGAAGGGAAGTCCGTAGGTCTCACCTTCCCAACGGACATAATCGAGCGCGGCGGGAATGAAATCATCCGGATCATTGATGATGTCGTCAAGCGGCATGACCAGGCCGTTCTGGGCATATCCGGCAATCCAGCCGTGCTGAACATCAATGATATCGGGCGCCGAACCAGATTGCAGCGCCGTGATGACGCGCTGCGGCAGACCATCTGACGTCGTTTCTTCGATCACGATGTCGATATCGGGATGCTGTGCTTCGAACTGCTCGACGAGCTCGGTAGCTCGCGGCGCGTGGAAATTTGGGGACCACCAGGTGACCGTCCCGGCCATTGCGGTTCCGGCCATCATGGCCAGGGTCGATGCACTTGCCGCCAAGACGGCGGTCTTTCTGAAAATCATCATGTTCTCCTCCCTGGGCGAAACATTCGCCAGTTGGGCTCGATATCCGAGCCGTCCAGATCACCGGTCAGCGATATTTGGCGTAGCGGGCTGTGCCGCTCCCGCCGCCTCCACGGCGTAACCACTCTCCCAAGTGGCAAACCAGTTTAAGTTCATATTTGAACTTTGCCAGTTCTACTGTTAACTATGGTTCAAAAAATCCCCGCTTGTCAACTGCGCAGACACACGGGGATTGGACTGTCAGTCGTCGCCTTTACCGAATGTTGCCGCCCCACCGGCGATGCCGGCTGTATTGATCGTTCCGTTGAACAGCGGAACATCGGTGGCGACGTAAGGGAATTGCGCGCAGGCCTCTTCGATCAGTTCGACACCGAGCCCGGGCGCCGTCGGCGCCAGCAGAGCGCCATCCTCAAATTGCAACGTTTCGCGCACAAGTGTCTTGCGCCACGGCACATCCACCGACACCGTCTCGAACACCATGAAATTGGGAATGGCGATTGCCGCGTGAAGCGTCATGGCGTTCATCACAGGCCCGACCGGATTGTGTGGCGCTACCGGAATCAAGCTGGCGTGCGCCATGTGAGCGATGCGCTTGGTTTCGGCCAATCCGCCGGCATGGGACACGTCGGGCTGCAGAATGTCGACCGCTTCCTTCTGCAGGGCTTCGGCAAACCGTGCCGGCTCATACCAGCGTTCTCCGGCTGCGATGGGCACCGGACTGGCGCGGCGCACCTGGGCCAATGCATCGATGTTTTCAGGGGGCGTGGGCTCTTCGATCCAGGTGAGATCATAAGGCGCCAGCGCCCGGCACATGGCTATAGCGGTGGGAACATTGAGACGCCCATGGACATCGAGCATGAGATCGACGTCCGGGCCGACGGCCTCGCGCACTGCTGCGACGATATCGATCGTTTTGGCGCGCTCGGCCCGTGTCATTTCAAGATCGGCGGCGTCAAAGGGGTCCCATTTCAGGGCACGATAGCCCATTGCGACCGCCTTGCGCGCCAGGTCGGCGTACTGATCCGGCGTTGTTGCCCCGAAATACCAATGATTGGCATAGCATTTGACGCGATCGCGATAGCGCCCGCCCAAAAGCTCGTAGGCCGGCACGTTGAGCGCCTTGCCCTTGATATCGAGGAGCGCGGCATCGATCGCCCCGAGCGCCGTTCGGAAAACGGCCCCCGTGCGCCAGTAACTGTCGCGATGCAACTCTTCGATCAATGCATCGCTGGCGAAAGGATCGCGCCCAACCAGAACGCGCTCGAGCTCTTCAAGCGCGGCGACTACAGTAAGCGTTTTCCATTCCAGCGTTGCCTCACCGACCCCATCAAAGCCTTCGTCGGTATAGAGTTTGACGAAAACGAAATTGGTTCGCTGCACATTGGCAACGAAGGTCTTCAGCCCCGTGATTTTCATTGCTCGGCCTCCCTGGTACGCGGATCAAACACCGCTTCGAGCATTTCCCTGTAGTCAGCGGCGCTCGGCTCACGAGGGTTCGTGGCGTGACTGTGGTCGGCAAGCGCGCGCTCGACGATCCAGTCAAACTGCTCGCGCCTCACACCAAGAGCAGCAAGGCCGGGTGGCATGTCGAGCCGCCCATTGAGAGCCTCAAGGGCCCGGGCGAGATCCTCGTTTGGCGCGAGCCCCATGGCCATCTTGAGCCGATCCATCTTGCCGCCCACCGCTTGCGCGTTGAACCGTACCACCACAGGCATGAGCAACGCGTTGAGCGTGCCATGATGGAGCTTGGGTTCGGACAAACCACCCAGCGCGTGACTGAGCGCGTGCACGGCGCCAAGCCCTTTTTGAAACGACAGCCCGCCATGAAGCGCGCCGATCATGAGCTCTGTACGGGCTTCGAGTTCGTTTCCGTTTTTGTATGCGATTTCGAGATTGCGCCATATGCGACCCGCGCCGTCGAGAGCTAAGGCCTCGGCGGTTGGATTGAAGCGCGGCGAAAACAGCGTTTCGATACAATGTGACAGGGCATCAAGCCCCGTGGCAGCGGTCAGGCCAGGCGGCAGACCGAGCGTGAGTTCGGGATCGCAAATGGCACGACGCGGGATCAGGTAAGGGCTAATAAATCCGAGCTTGCGTCCATCCTCCAGGGTCAGGAGCGCAGCGCGCCCGACTTCTGCACCCGTTCCTGCCGTCGTGGGAATGGCGATGACCGGCGCAACCGCCGAAGTGATCCGCTCGACCCCACCATAGATTGCGGCATAAGTTTCGAGTGCCCCTGCATGGGTTGCCGTAAGAGCCACGCCTTTTGCCAGATCGATCGGCGAGCCGCCTCCGAGAGCAACGACCCCGTCGCACCCTTCCTGTTCATACAGCGCACGCGCCGCAGAGACGGCGCGTTCAGTGGGATTAGACGGCGTGTCGAGGAAAGCGACGGCGTCGGGCAATTGAGCCATGACCTTGTCGAGCAGTCCGGTCCCGGCAAGCCCACGATCGGACACCACCAGAGGACGCATGATGGAAAGCTCCTTTGCGGCTGCCGTCAGTTCGGCGACAACGCCCACGCCAAAATCGATTGCTGTCAGGTATGTGATCCGGGCCATAACCGATTACTCCCCCTTCAGCCGCGCAATAGCTTCGGCCTGCATACTGTTGGGAGACATTTCCATGAGCTCGATCCTGTGGCCGTCGGGATCTTCAATCCAAGCCTGACGGTTTCCGTCGGCTCCTTCAACGACCGGCTTGGAAAGTTCGACGCCAGCAGCTTCGAGTTCTCTGGCAGCTACGCCGATATCGGGCACTTCGAGACACAAGTGGTTGTATCCTGTCCTTTCCGGCCCTGGCACGCCCACGCCCTCTCCTCCTGGGAAGATCTCGAGGTATTGCGTGTCGCTCACGCTCAGATAAACAATCCACAGTCTCCCTTCTCGATCGAGCCGGAACATTTCCTGGAACCCCAGCCGCCCGACGTAAAAGGCGAGTGTGGCTTCGATATCGGTCACCTTGATGGCGATGTGTGTAATGCGACTGACTGTCAGCATGAACGAGGGGCCTCCCTGGCACTGTGGCGGCCGATCGAAATACCATCCCGGATCGAACCTCCCTGCAAAGCCCTGCGTCTCCTCCAGGAAAAACAGGGCAAATAAATTCAGATTTGAACTTCAGTAGTTCATATTTCTATGCTAGATGGACAACACCGATTGTCAACTGGAGTTTCCCAGCGCATGGCCGAAATCGCCGAAGACAGCGCCAGCAAGCACACCATTCCCGTGATCGATCGGATGATGGAGGTCCTGACGGCGATCGAGCAGCGTCCGGCAGGACTGACCATTCGTGACCTGACGACTGAACTCGGGCTGCCACGCACAACCGTCTATCGCATCGTCAACACCCTTCAGCACCACGAAATGGTACGGCGGGACGATGCGGGCATCTACCATCTTGGCCGTCGCCTGCTCACATTTGCTTCTCATGTTGCCTCAAGGGCAAGCGAGCTCGACCTTGTGGCCATATGCCAGCCTCATCTTGACCGACTGGCAAGCGAGCTCGGCGAGGGCGTCAAGCTCAGCGTGATAGACAATGACGGCATCCTGGTTCTTGCAGCGGCACAAGGGCGGCGTGAATATGCACTTACGGTCGCTCCCGGACAGCGCATGCCCATTCATGCCGGCGCGGCCAGCAAACTGCTGCTCGCCTTTCTCGAACGCGAGGTTCTCGATTATTGGCTGATCAAGCCTCTCGCGGCCTATACCAGCAAGACAATCACCGATCCCAAGCGGTTGCGCAGTGAACTCACGCGAATTCGACGGCTGGGTTGGGCCCAGGACAAAGGCGAGAATGCGCCGTCGATCCACGCTTACGCCGTGCCGGTCAGAACGCGATCGGGGCGCATGGTCGCTGCCCTGAGCGTCCCTTTTCTGGCTGGCACCGAGCCCAGCCGTATGGAGGAAATCCGCTTGGCTGCACTGGACACAGCTCAAGCCATAACAAAGGACATGTCTGAATAGGGCAGGAGGAGAAGCTGTGAAGATCGTCGACCTGCGATGCGCCATCATTGGCAAAAGCCCGGTGGTGAGGATCGTCACCGATGAAGGCGTTTCGGGGTATTCGCAAGCCGAGACCTGGAAGCCCTACCTCAAACCCCACATTCTGGCCCTGCGCGATGCCTTGATCGGTGAAGATCCACGGCTGGTGGAACGCGTGATGCGCAAAATTCGTCAGCGTGGAGGTTTCAAACCGTGGGGCAGCGCCGTGAGCGTCATCGAGATGGCCCTGTGGGATATCGCCGGCAAGGCTGCCAATGTTCCGGTTCACCGCCTGTTGGGGGGCACGGTTCGTGACAGCGTCAGGGTCTACAACGGTGCTGTTCGGTTTCCGCTCGCTGGCCATCGGCCGCAAGACTACGCGGCCGATCTCCAGAAAATGATGCAGTCGCCCGAAGGGTTCACCATCATAAAGCAGCCGATCGGGTTTCACTCGGACATGAAACGCGCCGTGCCCGATTTTTATTATGGCGACCCCAGTGCCAGCCCACTGCATGGTGCCCTTGATCGAGGTCCAATTACAGAAAAGGGTCTCAATCACTTTGTCGATTGCGTGGCGGCTATGAAGGAGGTGGCAGGCGACAGGGTCGGTCTGGCGCTGGATTGCGGTCCGGGCTGGATGCTCTCAGATGCGATAAAGCTCGCTCATCGCCTCGAACCCTTTTCGCTAATGTGGGTCGAAGATCTTTTGTCGGGCGATTACACGCCATGGGTGGACGCCGGCAGCTATAGGGAACTCACGCGACGCTCGACCACGCCCGTTCACACTGGCGAGCAGATTTATCTGCGGCACAATTTCAAAGAGCTGATCGAACGTAATGCCGTGCACGTCGTCGGTCCGGACCCGGCGGACGTGGGTGGGATTGCAGAACTCAAATGGATCGCCGAATTCGCCGATATCCACGGCATCATGATGGCGCCGCACGGTACGGCCAATGGTCTGCTCGGCCTGGGTGCCCTCGTTCAGGTTTGCGCCACCCTGCCCGACAATTTCATTGCATTCGAGTACACGATCGGCGATCCCGGATGGTGGTACGATATCATTGAAGGTCTGCCCGATCCCATAGTCGTCGATGGCAAAATCGCTGTATCCGAGCGCCCCGGCATGGGCGTGGACCTGATCCCGGAACGGGCGAGGCCATATCTGGAACCTGACGATCAAGACTTTTTCGACTAGGATTTTCCGGTTCGCCCGGCTGAACATTGCCGCCGTTCATAATCAATATTGGCGCCTGCGCATGATCGGCGGCCCATCCCGAGAATTAGTCTGCCAAAACGTCGCGATGTGGCTCACCAGGTCTCCAGGCTTGAGCGCTTTGGGGCACCATTGAGGGAGCTGCAGGCAAAGATCATTGCCGCAGAGTTGCCTCTGAACGCCATTAGAACGGCGCCGCATGTGTCATGCGGCGCCGTTTGCACAGGAACAGACCAACTAGTTGCTCGTGACCGCGACCTGCTGTGGCAGCGAAATCCGGAGCCAGGATAACATCTGGGCTATCTCCTGTTGTTGATTTCCGCTGAGAAGTGACCCGGTTCAGGGAGATTTTTCCAC
>SWCE01000887.1_pt1 | contig 117216 bp, 127 predicted proteins | sample 4690061 | NCBI WGS metagenome assembly SWCE01 (sample SAMN10267279, study PRJNA491770) | bioreactor metagenome | isolation source: DHS bioreactor inoculated with subseafloor sediment | place: Japan: off Shimokita Peninsula | collected 2012-10 | reverse complement strand
CGCCTGACCACGACGCAGATCTACACTCACGCCATGGAGGAAGATTTGCGCGCTGCGCTCGAAATGACCGAAAGTCCCACCGAAATCACCACGGGCGTTGACGATGATGGGGATAAGGCATTGCAGCAAAAGGACAAACAGGGATAAGGATAACTGTCTGGGGGACAAAGGGTCGTCGGTTCAAATCCGGCCGCTCCGACCATTTTTTCAAAGGGCCTGCGCAGAGAATGCGCGGGCCCTTTTTTGCTGCGCGCTTGGCCATATATGTGGCAAACTTGGTATCCCGCCTGTACCATTTCAGTGTGCCTTGGCCCGGGGGGCCGAGGCCAACATTCCTGAAAGCCCTCTAACAAGGCGGTTCAGAAGGCGTTCAGCCGTCAAGCGATACCGATGTGGAATGTGGCGCCAACGTGGCGTTCACCACACTCAGGAGGCTACCGTGACGACTTTCAAGACGATTATCTCAGCGGCAATCGGACTGGCGGGTATTGTTTCGTCGGCGACTGCAGTATTGGCCGCGCCAGCGGCGTCCACAACCACACTCAATGTTCGCTCCGGCCCCGGCACCAGCTTTGGCGTCCTTGATACGCTCTCGCCCGGCGAGGTTGTGGACGTTACCGAATGTGTCCCCAGCGGCTGGTGCCATATTACCCACTCAGGACCCAATGGTTGGGTCAGCGGCAGCTATCTGGCACCCGTTTCCCCACCCCCGACACCACCAAGCCCCGATTGCAGCTTCGGAATTACTATCGGCCCCTCTGGCCCCGATTTTTCGATCAATTGCGGCGGCGCACCCGCTCCGACGCCCACACCGCCTGCCCCGACGCCACCGCCCCCGACTGGCGATGAAGCCTGCTTTTACACGGGCATCAATTATGGCGGCGACGAATTCTGCTATGGTGTTGGTACCCGCAATACGCTGAACGCGACCTTCAATGACGAAATATCATCGGTCCGGTTGTTCGGCGCAGCAAAAGCCCGGCTATGCACAAACGTCAATCTGACCGGTTCGTGCGTCAACGTGACGGTCGACTCGCCAATTCTCGAGCCAGCCATTGCCAATCAGGCCTCTTCGCTGCGGGTCTACACAGGGCTTCTACCCCTTCCGCTGCCGCTGCCGGTACCCCTGCCGACACCGATTCCATCGTTCTCTACCTATTCGACAGGACCGATCGATCTGCCGCAAACCTTCCGGGCAAACCTGGACAATGGCGCAGTCGGCGGATCGGGAACCGACATCTGGTTCCGGGCGGTCACGCCCTCGAGCCGGTTCATTACCCCGGTCAATGGCGCCAGCCTTGCTTTGGGCGATGGCAGCAATCGCGGCTTCGTCGGCTGCTTTACTGAAACCTTCAGCGCCGATCCCGTACCGCTCGAAGCCGTTTCGGTGGGAACCTACATATGCGCCAAGACCGGTGAAGGGCGTATCAGCCAGTTCCGCATCAATGGCATAGCGCCCTCCTCTTTGGCGATCGGCTATACCACCTGGTCGCACTGACCTGGAAAAAGGCCCGGCAGGCATCCGCCATGCCGGGCTTTTTCACATTCTTCCATGGACATACTCCCCGGCGTTGTTCGATAAGACGGCCTGCAAGGGGATAGAAATGACTGACAATTGGAAGGGGCTCTCCGAAGCCCTTTTGCTTTGGCCGGGTTTTGAACGGGGCGCTGCGACGCTTATCAATCTTTCGGAGAATCACACCTTCCGTATCGATAGCCCCGATGGCGGCAAGGCGATCCTTCGCGTTCATCGACCCGGCTATCATTCTCGTCTGGCCATCGAGAGTGAACTGGCCTGGATGCAGGCTTTGCGGCGTGACACCGGGCTTTTCACGCCGAGACCGCTGGCCGGTAAAGACGGCGTGCTGGTTCAGGAAGCGCTGTTCCTCAACGAAACACGGTATATGGTCGCCTTCGCTTTCGAAGAGGGGGTGGAACCCCAGGTGTTTGACGACCTTACACCGGTCTTTCGGCAACTCGGCGCGCTTGCGGCCCAATGTCATTCGCACGTCATCGACTGGAAACCGCCGCAGCCATTTGAGCGACAGGTCTGGACCGAGGGCGCGATCCTCGATCCAGACGCCATCTGGGGCGATTGGCGGGCAGCGCCTGGAGTCACCGGTCCTGTACGATCAACGCTGGATCGCCTCGACACACATCTGCGGGCCCAACTGGGCACCTATGGCATGGGCAAGGACCGGTTCGGGCTCATCCATGCCGATATGCGCCTCGCCAACCTGCTGGTGTCGGACGGCGTGACGCGGCTCATCGATTTCGACGACTGCGGCTTTTGCTGGTTCGGCTATGATTTCGGCGCGGCAGTCTCCTTTTTCGAGGACAGTGAAACCGTCCCTGACCTGCGTGCAGCGTGGCTCGAGGGGTACTGCGAATACCGTGCCTATGGGCCGGAGCACGAGGCCATGCTCGACGCCATGGTCATGCTGCGCCGCATGGCGCTGTTGGCGTGGACAGGATCACATGCGGAGACCGATCTGGCGCAGAGCCTGCATGCGACTTTCGCCGCCGGCACAGCGGAGATGGCCGAACGCTATCTCCTTACCGGCACTATCGACCGGTAAGGCTCAATCATAAAACAAGGACACCCGGTGTCCGCCGATCTGATGGACGTTGATATCCATGTCGTAGATGTCCTTGAGGGCCTCAGGCGTGATGATTTCGTCGCGCGAGCCGTGGCGGATCACCCGCCCATTTTTCATGGCGATGATATAGTCGGAATACCAAGACGCGAAATTGATGTCGTGCAGGACCAGAACGACCGTCTTGCCCAACTCTTGGCAGGCGCGCTGCATGAGCTTCATCATTCCCATAGCGTGCTTCATGTCGAGATTGTTGAGCGGCTCGTCGAGCAGGACGTAACCGGTATTCTGACACAGCACCATGGCAACGAATGCCCGCTGGCGCTGGCCGCCTGAAAGCTCGTCGAGAAACCGATCCCTGAGATCGTCGAGGTTAAGGTAAGCGATGGACTGATCGATATGGAACTTGTCCTCGATCGTCAGCCTTCCCTTGGAATAGGGATAGCGCCCGAAGGCCACTAGATCGGCAACCGTCAGGCGTGCCGTCATATGATTGTCCTGCCGCAGGATCGACAGTCGCCGGGCAAGAACGTCGCTAGGCGTTGTGGAGACGTCGAGTCCGTCGACTGTCACCGAGCCCGCATCCATGCCAAGCAGGCGGGAAACGATGGATAGCATCGTAGATTTCCCGGCCCCGTTGGGCCCGATAATCGAAGTGATGCCGCGCGACGGCAACTCGAGTGACACGTCGTCGACAACGGCGGTTTCACCATAATATTTCTTGATGCCGGATGCGATGATCATCGGGCCGCTCCACGCAGAATGAGGATAATGAAGACGATACCGCCCAGGAACTCGACGATGATCGAAAGCGCTGTGTTGAACGAGAAGAGGCGCTCGACAACCATCTGCCCGCCCACCAGGCAAATGACCGCCAGCAGAACCGCCGCCGGCAGCACATATCGATGTTTGGCGTTGCCGATCATGACATAGGCCAGATTGGCCACCAGCAGGCCAAAGAAGGTCACGGGCCCGACCAGCGCCGTAGATACAGAAACGAGCACTGCGACCAGCACCAGAATGATTGAAACCGTGCGTTTGTAGTCAACGCCAAGATTGATGGCGTTGTCGCGTCCGAGCGAGAGCACGTCGAATGTGTGATTGATGCGCCAGGCGATAACAGAAACAATGCCTATTATCACTGTTGAAATGAGCAGCAGATCGGAATTGACGGAATTAAAGCTGGCGAAGAACCGGTCCTGAAGTATGGCAAATTCGTTGGGATCGATGATGCGCTGCATGAAGTTGGAGAACGAGCGAAAGAACGTCCCGATAATGATCCCGACCAGCACCAGAAGGTGCAGACTGCGCTGGGCCCCGGTAAACAGCCAACGGAACAGAAGCAGCGCGAATGCGATCATCACCCCGGTTTCCATGAAGAACATGGTCATGGGATTGATCATCGCCGTTGCCAGCCCTCCCACCGAAAACACCAACGTTGTCTGGATCAGCACATACATCGCATCGAACCCCATGATCGAGGGGGTGAGGATGCGGTTGTGCGTCACAGTCTGAAAAAGCACCGTCGATACCGCTATGGCGTAGCCCACGAGGATCATCTGCAGCACCTTGGTGCCCCGGAACGGGATGATGAAACTCCAGCTTCCCCGAGCGCCAAGGGTCATGAAAAGGACAATGCAGATGAGAGCCAGCGCACCCAATCCGGCCAGCACCTGCCAGGGCCGAATGCGGCGGCGCGCCATCATGATGACATCAGCCATAACGGGCCTCGCGACGCAGCAGAATGTAGAGAAAGATGGCGCTGCCCACGATGCCCACGACCGTTCCAATCGGAATTTCGTATGGATAGCGGACGACGCGCCCCACGATGTCGCAGGCCAGAACGAAACCTGCGCCGAATACCGCAATCCAGGGAATTGATCGTCGCAGATTGTCTCCCATTAGCATTGAGACGACATTGGGTACGATCAGGCCAAGGAACGGAACAGCGCCGACGGTCACGACGACGGTCGCGCTGACCAATGAGACTATGATGAGCCCCAGTGTCATCACGCTGCGGTGGTTCAGGCCGAGATTTGTGGTGAACTCCTCTCCCATTCCCGCCACCGTAAACCGGTCCGCTGCCAGCCACGCGACCAGCGTTAGCGCCGCGGCAATCCAGAGCAGTTCATATCGTCCGCTCAGCACCGTCGAGAAATCTCCTGACTGCCAGTTGCCCAACGATTGCAGCAGCTCGAACCGGTAGGCGAAAAACGTGGTGATCGAGGAGATGATGCCCCCCAGCATGATGCCGACAAGCGGAACCAGCAGCACCGAGCGCAAGGGGATTTCACGCAGGATGCGCAGAAAAAGCGCCGTTCCGGCCAGTGCAAAGACTGCCGCCACAAGCATTTTGCCGATCAGGGGGATGTCAGGGAAGAACAGCAGTACGACCAGCATGCCCAACCCGGCGGATTCCGTCGTCCCGGCCGTGGAGGGTTCCACGAACCGGTTACGCGCCAGCATCTGCATGATCATGCCGGCGATGGCCAGCCCCATCCCGGAAAGGATGAGCGCCAGGGTACGTGGAATACGGCTCACAAGCAGGATCATCAGGTCGCGGCCATCCTCGCTTCCCGAGACCAGGGTCGCGAGCGAAACGTTGGAAACGCCGATGAACAGACTGACAACGGCAAGGGCCAGCACGAAAGCTGCAGCAATAAGAAGGCGGGTCACCGGGGTTGTCATCTCCGATATGATGCGGCGCACATCCCGAGAGATGGGGTGTGCGCCGATCGGTTCAGCGGATTATTGCTGTTATTGGACGTCGGCGCCGATGGCCGAGCCGACTTCGACGATCATCTCGTTGAGCGTAAAAAGCCCGCCATTGACGATGTAGAAGTTCACCGGATTGACATAGACCACCTGGTCATTCTGCCAGGCCTTCATCTGGTGCACGAGATCGTTATCGAGCACCTGCTGGGCCGGCTGGGCGCCCTCGGCAGTGCCGACGGCGGCATCGCGGTCGAGGACAAAGAGCCAGTCAGGATCGGTTTCGAGCAGGAACTCGAACGAAACCGCTTCGCCGTGGGTAGCCTCTTCAACATCCTCGATCACCGGCACAATGCCCAGATCATCGTGGACCCAACCAAAGCGCGAACCCGGCCCAAAGGCCGAAATCCGGCCACCGCTGATGCTGATGAACAGGGCGTTGCCTGCGGTGGGCGCGATTTCCTGCACGGCTGCAATGTTGGCGTCGATCCCGGCGATCAGTTCAGCCACTTCGGCCTGCTTGCCGAAGATTTCCCCGAGCGTTTCGGAGCGCTGTTTGATGGTGGCCGGGAAATCGGTCCAGTCGACCGACAGATCGAGCGTGGGCGCAATCTCGGAAAGCTGCGGATAGACCGATGAGGAGCGGCCGGCCACGAAAATCACATCGGGCTGCTCGGCATTGACCAGTTCATAATCGGGCTCAAAAAGCGAACCGATCTTGAGGGCGTCACGGTACTGGCTCAGATGCTCGGGGAAGCTGGCATCGGGCACACCGTCAACCTCAACACCGATGGCATTAAGTGTGTCGATGGTCCCGAGATCAAACGAGAAGATCTTTTCGGGTACGCTAGGCAGGACGGTTTCGCCCTGCGCGTGTTCGGCAGTGATTTCCTGCGCAGACGCTCCAGCGGTGAGGGCGAGCGAAGCTGCTAGGGCGAGTACCGCAGTCGCGGTCCGAAGATAGTTTGAAGAGTTCACGATCACAATCCAATCATTGGCTAAAGGTCGGATGCGCGGCCAAAAGATGACCATCAACATCAGGTTATTAGCCAGCACGATAGCTTGCGTCAATATAGTTGATCGTTACAATCAGGTTAAAACGCTGATGGCTAGGTGCGCGCCTTGTCCAGCAGGTCGCGGCATTGCTCGAGCGTCTCCAGGGCCGATGATAGTGTCTGGCGCTGCTCGGCGGAAAGTCCTGTTGATACGGGGGGATGCGACTCGCCATGTGTCTTGGGCGCCGCCAGCGTATGGTGCGCGCCGAGTTCGACAAACTCTACAGCGTCGACAGCTTCGGCTGCCTCGACATGCGGCTGGGGTGCTATTGGGCGGATGGATCCGGTTTCGCCAATGGCCACGACATGTTTGGCGCCCTGCTCCTTGAGGATGCGCTGCACGCCCTTGATAGTGAAACCCTGATCGTAGAGGAGGTGACGGATACCCTTGAGCAACTGAACGTCATCGGGGCGATAATATCGCCGCCCGCCGCCACGCTTGAGTGGCTTGATCTGCGTGAACCGCGTTTCCCAGAAACGCAGCACATGCTGTGGTAGATCGAGTTCGTCTGCCGCTTCGGATATCGTCCGGAAGGCGTCTGGCGATTTGTCCAACGCAAGTGCCCCGGTAAAAGTTGTTATTTTCCAGATCGAACCATAGATTTGTTGATCTTGGATTTCAATACGTTGGATGGTTTGAACACAAGAACCTGTCGCGGCAGGATAGGAACCTCCTCTCCAGTCTTGGGATTCCGGCCAATTCGCTCGTTTTTGGAGCGCACCTGAAACGAGCCGAAAGACGACAATTTCACGTTGTCGCCCGACGCCAGAGCGTCGCTGACGATCTGAAGAACGCGTTCAACGAGTTCCGCCGATTCGGTGCGCGACAAGCCGACGGACTGATAGACTGACTCGGCCAGATCGGCACGAGTCACGGTTTTTCCCGACATGGTGTTCCCCTCAATCTCATTGAGACCCGCAACAGCCCCCAAGATTTCAACCACTTAACGCCCAAAACAGTTCGGGGTCAACGCCTACCACACAATGAGCGCGGCCCCCCAGGTGAACCCACCACCCATCGCCTCGATCATCACGAGATCGTCCTTCTTGATTCGTCCGTCCTCGCTCGCCACCCAGAGCGCCAATGGAACCGACGCCGCCGAAGTATTGGCGTGCCGATCCACGGTAACGATGGTCTTGGCCTCGGGAATACCCAGCTTCCGGCCCGCACCGTCTATGATGCGCTTGTTGGCCTGATGGGGAACGAACCAGTCGAGTTCTTCGGTCGTCTTGCCGGTCTTGGCCAGCACCTCTTCGACAACATCGGAGATCATGCCAACGGCGTGCTTGAACACCTCGCGACCTTCCATGCGCAGATGACCGATCGATTGGGTGGTCGAGACGCCACCATCGACAAAGAGCTTGTCCCAATGGCTGCCATCGGTGCGCAGGCTCGAAACCAGCACGCCCTTCTCGGGCGCGTCGTCGGCGACCTCCTGGGCTTCCAGGATTATGGCCCCCGCCCCGTCACCAAACAGCACGCATGTGGTCCTGTCGTTCCAGTCGAGGATGCGCGAGGCGGTTTCGGCGCCGATGACCAGCGCCCGTTTGGCCATGCCGGTCTTGAGGTAGCTGTCAGCCGTTGCCACGCCGAACACGAAACCCGAGCACACAGCCTGCACGTCGAAGGCCGAACCTTTGGTGATGCCGAGTTTCTGCTGCAGGATGGCAGCCGTTGCCGGAAAGGTGCGGTCGGGGGTCGTGGTTCCCACGATGATGAGATCGATCTCGCTCGCATCCATCCCTGCACTTTCAAGCGCGCGTTGCGCAGCAACCAGCGCAAGATCAGAGGTGTACTCGCCTTCCGCGGCGATATGGCGCTGCCGGATACCGGTACGCTGAACGATCCACTCGTCCGAGGTATCGACGATCTTGGCCAGGTCGTCATTGGTCATAACGCGTTCGGGCAGATAGCCACCAACGCCACGCACAACAGATTGGATTTTGGTCACGCGGAAGGTGCCTCCAGATTGGACGGTTCCGCCGGCACAGCCAGCGCAGGGAAGCGTTTCATGCCTTCCCCGATCTTTGCGAGGAGATCATTGCGCGCCATTTCATAGGCGACACCGAGGGCGCTCTTGTAGCCGATCTCATCGGTGCCACCATGGCTCTTGATAACGACACCATTGAGGCCAAGAAAGACGCCACCGTTGACGGTGCGCGGATCGAGCTTGGAGCGGACGGCGTTCAAGGCCCCGCGAGCGAACACCGCTCCGATCTTGCTCATCAGCGAAGAGGTCATGGCGTTGCGCAGATAGGTTCCCACCTGCCGGGCCGTGCCCTCCGCCGTCTTGAGCGCTATGTTGCCGGTGAACCCCTCGGTGACCACGACATCGACGGTGCCCTTGCCCAGATCGTCCCCTTCGACAAACCCCTTGTAGGTGAACCCGGCGCCCGAGGTTTCAGCAAGGATCTTGCCGGCGTCCTTGACCCATTCATTACCCTTGGCTTCCTCGACCCCGACATTGAGCAATCCGATGGTCGGGCTTTCGATATCAAACAGCGCACGGGCCAGAGCGGCGCCAAGGATCGAAAAATCGACAAGCTGTTGGGCGTCCGCGCCAATGGTCGCTCCGACATCGAGCACAACGATATCGGACCGCAAGGTCGGCCAGATCGCCGAAATGGCAGGGCGGGAAATACCCTCCATGGTGCGCAGGCAAAAGGTCGCCATGGCCATCAGAGCGCCGGTGTTGCCGCCTGAGATCGCTACATCGGCCTCGCCGTCCTTAACCGACTGAATCGCCGCCCACATCGAGGAAGTGCCCCTGCCCTTGCGCAAGGCCTGGCTGGGCTTGTCATCCATGGTGATGACGTTTTCGCTGTGCCGGATCTGGGAGACGGATTTGAGTTCAGGAAATTCTTCGAGCAAGGGGGCCAGCACCTCCTGGCGCCCGTGAAAAATAAATCGCGCGTCCGGATGCTCGCGGAGCAGCAATTTCGCGCCGTGCATCGGGGCACGTGGCGCATTGTCTCCGCCCATTGCGTCGACGGAGATCGTTATGGTTTCAGTCATTGCCTGCCTTGAAACGTTCCCGAAAATCGGCGCTCACCATAGTCAATGGAGCCCGCCATGCAAGCCCGTCAATCCTTCTTGAGCGTCTTGAGCGCGGCGAAGGGCGAGAGTTCGGCCGGATCGTCGCCAATCTGATCCTCGGTCAGTTCCGCACCGGGTTTGCGCGGATAAAGATCTATGGCGAGGGCAAAGACCTCCAGCACCAGATCGGCCAGATCGATCTCGTCGCCCTCGAAATAGTCCGGCAGGTCATCGTCCTCGAGATTGACAAAGATTTCCGCTCCCGCAGTCGCTTCGCTCGCGGCATCATGACCGGGCAGAAAGACGCGATCGATCGGCTCATTGATCGTTTGAGACACGGGATCGCCGGACACCACGCAGGGTTGAACAACCGTTCCGCTGACAGTCCCTTTGGCCTGAATGCCGCCGCGAAATCTTGTTGCCGTGACCTCGGCCGAAAAATCGGTGAGTTCGCTCACCTTGAGCCGTTCGGCCAACACGGCTCGCTGGTCCGCATCAGGCTTTATGATGGTTACCCGGCCCGATGCCGGGATCTTGTCGACCCGAATCTTGGCGTCAAGGTCGAATTCGTCAGGTCTTTGCGTCATTTGGGATCTCCAAACGTCACTTTGCCGGCCATGATCTGCTCGACAGGTTGGGCCCCGAGTGTCTCGTCGCACTTCAGGATATAGTCGGCAAACCGTTCGGCCTGCGGATGGGTTGCACCGGCATGAAAGTTTCGGGAGACGAAATCGATAAGCCGCGCCCTGTCCCCTGCATCCAGAATCGAGGAGAGATTTGAGAGCATGCCGTAAAAAAGACTGCCCATTTTTTCAATGCGCTTGCCGACCGAGAGGTCCCCGACCCCCATTTCACGCAGCGAGCGGTCCATATCGTGAAAAAAACAATCGAATACGTTCTGGGAAAATTCCTTGCTCTGCTTTTCGCTCGACCGCAATCGCCGGAAAACAAGGGCCGCGTGGAGCGAAATCATGTCGAAACGCCCGGTCATCGTGTCTGCGACACCCCAATCGGCGTAGAAAATCTCGCGCCGGGATTGCGCCACAATGGCACTGTAGACGGCGTAAACGGGCTCGGAGAGCTTGGTCTTGCGGAACAAGGACAGGATCATTCTTGGGGTCTCACAGCGAGAAAGGCCGGCCGATCGCTACCGGAATTCGATTGGCCGCTTGCCAGAGTCGGGCCTGGACGGCTAAACAACACCAAAATCCCTGGCGCATTTGTCGCGAGGCTATAGTCGAGAGAGCTGAGGAAAGTCAATTCCATGACCCTGCGTCCCGCCCTTGTCCGCCTGTCCCCTATTGCCGCGGCAATCGCGCTTGGCCTGACCCTGTCGGCCTGCTCGGGAACGGGCCTGATTTCCCAACGCACCCAGGGCTACGTGCTGCCCGACGATGCCATAACCCAGGTTCGACCCGGCTCGAGTCAGGATTTCGTCCGCATCGTTCTGGGATCACCCCAGACCACGAGCACCTTCGGTGGCGAAACGGCTTGGTACTATGTCGAAACGAAAGTGACCCAGACCGCGTTCGGCCTGACCAGCATTCAGGAACGCACAGTGCTTGCCGTCTATTTCGGCGCCGACAAGCGCGTTACAGACCGCGCGCTCTATTCGCTCGAGGACGGTCGGGCCTTTGCCATCGAGCAGCGCCGCACCGGATCTTTCGGCGAAGACCGCAACTTCGTGGAATCGCTGCTCCAGTCCATCTAGCGTTTGATCCGTCCCGATCTCACGAGTATCGGGACGGAACCGCACCCGGCCCTATTCAACGATCACAGCCTGTTGCCTGCCGATGCGGCGTGTGCGCAGATCATCCCAGCCCAAAAGCAGGATGGTCGCCAAAGCGATCGGCAGCGCGATCAGATTGACCGCCTCCCAGCCGAAAAAGTTCAGAGCCAGCCCGGCGCCTATCGAGCCTATCGCGTTTGAGCCGAACACCAACTGCTCGTTGAGCGCTTGAACCTTTGCTCCTTCTTCGGGCCGGTAGCTCTTGGTCAGCATCACCGTTGAGCTTATAAAGCCGAAATTCCAGCCAACCCCAAGCAGCACCAGCCCAAGATCGAAATGGACCGTGGACGTGCCCATCAGGGCGGTGCCGACACTGCCGATAATCAGCAGCATGCCGATCGCCGCAGTCAGATGCGTGCCGAGCCGCTTGACGATTTCGCCGGTGACAAAGCTCGGCGCGAACATGGCTACTATGTGCCACTGAATGGCGTTGGCCGCCTCGGCCGGCGCGTGTCCGCAGATATGGACCATGGCGAGCGGCGCCGCGACCATCACGAACGTCATGAGCGAAAAACTCGCCATGCCCGTCAACACCGGCACGAACACCGCCGGTGTGCGGATCATCGCCTTGAGTGGCCGCCCCTGCTCGGATACCGGGCGCTTCGGCTCGCCCTTGGGCAGGCGCGTGAAGCTGAGCAGCAGCATGGCCACCAGAGACAGACCTGCTAGCGCGATAAACGAGCCGGCATAGAGCGCGCCTGGTATGGCCTCGGAGGTCGTGGAAGCCAGCCGCGGGCCCAGAAAGCCCGCGAGCACGCCACCGAACAGCACCCATGACACTGCGCGCGCCTTGGCGCCTTCAGGCACGCTGTCGGCGGCGGCGAAGCGGTATTGCTGGCCGAAGGCTCCTGCCGCGCCGATCAGCATCATTGAGGCTGAAAAGACAAGGAAACTGTGGAGATAGATGCCCAGAGCGGCCAGGAGGCCACCACACCCGGCAATTCCCGCGCCCAGCAGGAAGCCGCGCGTGCGGCCCAGCCGGTGTAGCGCGATGGCCGCAGGGCCGGCCATCAGGGCCACGCCGACGATCATCGCCGTGGTCGGCAGCGTCGCAAAGGCGGGATCGAACGCGAGGTAAGCGCCGGCCAACGCGCCGACCGCCATCACCATGCCCTGCGAGGATCCCGCTATGGCCTGCGCACCGGAGAGAAGGAAGATATTGCGCATACTGGCCATGGGGATGCCCTTACGACTCAGGGATTGGATTGTTCTCCGCCAGCATAGCCTTCAGAATATTTTCGCGCCACGGCGTCGAGCACGCCGTTGACCATGCCGGGCACTTCGTCCTCATAGAATGCGTTGGCGACATCGACATATTCGCGGATCACCACCTTGAAGGGAATGTCCTTGCGCATGGTCAACTCGAACACGCCGGCCCGTAGCAGCGCCCGGAGGGTGGCATCGATACGGGTCATGGGCCAGCCGCCCTGCAAGGCGCTGTTGATGACCGGATCAAGCTTGATCTGGTTGGTCACCACGCCGCGCACAATGTGGCGGAAATAATCGGCGTCGGCGGGCAGATACTGTTCGCCCTCAACCTCCCGGCCGAGCCGGAAGCTCTCGAACTGGCTCAGGGTTTCCTCTAGCGTCTGTTCGCCCACATCCATTTGATAAAGCGCCTGAACGGCGGCAAGACGGGCCGAACCGCGCTGATTTGCGGGCTTTGGGTCATTGGTGGGATCGGCCATCGTTCAATCCTCCATCAGCAGCGCCTGCAGCGCCGCCATGGTCATGGCCGCGGCGGCCGCGCCGCCCCCCTTGTTCTGTTCGGACATTTTGGCGCGCGCCCAGGCCTGCGCCTCGTTTTCGACAGTCAGGATGCCATTGCCCAACGCCAGCCCGTCAGCGACGGCCAGATCCATCAAGGCGCGTGCGCTTTCACCCGAAACGATCTCGTAATGGGTGGTTTCTCCCCGAATGACGCAGCCGAGCGCGACATAGCCGTCATATTCGTCACCCTTGAGTTCGGACGCCATGGCAATTGCCGCGGGGATTTCCAGCGCGCCGGGAACGGTCAGCACCTCATAGGTGGCGCCGGCCTTGTCAAAGGCGGTCGTTGCGCCTTCGAGCAGTGCATCGGCGAGTTCGGTGTAAAAGCGGGCCTCGACGATGAGGTAATGCTGGCCTTCGGCCGAGCCGGGCGCAATCGCGAAAATGTCGCCAGAACTGGCCATTGTTTAATCCTGTCGGGTTCAAAATGCATCGCGCCATGCGTCAGCCGGCGCCACGCCAATCTAGTGAGATTTCTCCATGAGGCGCGCGGCATAGCGCGCCATCAGGTCAACTTCAAGATTTACCGCATCGCCCTCGGCATAATCAGGCCAGTTTGTTGCGGAAAGGGTGTGGGGGATCAGATGGACCGAAAAACGGTTCCCGTCCACCCAATTGACGGTCAGCGACGTGCCGTTGAGCGCCACTCCGCCCTTTTTTGCGATGAAAGGGGCCAGATCGGCCGGCGCTTCAAAGGTGAAGGTGATCTGGTTGCCGATGTCCTTGCGCTCCACAATTGTCGCCAGCCCATCGACATGACCGGAAACGATGTGTCCGCCAAGTTCGTCGCCGACTTTGAGTGAACGCTCGAGATTGATGCGACGTCCCTCGGACCAGTCCCCTACGCGCGTCACATCAAGCGTTTCTCGGGCCGCGAACACGTCAAACCAGTTCTGCCCGCCTTCGCTGCCCCTGTCGGTCACCGTCAGGCAGATGCCCTCGCACATGATCGAGGCGCCCAGATCGATGGTTTGGGGCTCATAGCGCGTGCCGATGCGGAGCTTGCGCCCGTCATTGCGGTCTTCGACCGATAACAGCGTGCCGATGTCGGTGATGATGCCGGTAAACATGGGGTTCAGACCTTCTCGAATGTGGTGAGCATATCGCACCCCAGCGCACGGCTTTCAACCGCGCTGAACCCCAACTGTGCCAAACGCTCCGGCAACGAGGTGTTAACAGTGGCGGCAATGCCCCCCTCGCCGACCTCCACATCGCCTTCTAGCAGATGAAACCGGTCGATCAGTCCCGCATCGAGCAGCGCATCGTTGAGCCCTGCCCCGCCCTCAACCAGGATCCTGCCGATGCCCCTTGCGGCCAAAGCCTCCAGCGTGGCCCCGAGGTCCGGTCGCCCGTCCCGCCCGGTAACACCAATGACATTGCCATGCTGAGAAAGTGATTCAAGTCGAGTGTTTTCTGTAATGATTACAGTTTGTTGACGCGCAGTGGTCGCAAACAGATTCAGGCTCCCCGCCAGGTCAGACCGCCCCGCGACGACCACCCGCAGCGGCACCCTGCTCTCCAAACCGGCCAGCCGCACATTGAGCCTTGGATCGTCCAGCCGGGCCGTGGTTGCGCCCACCATCACCGCGTCGGACAAAGCGCGTTGCATATGCGTCCAGCGCCGTGCGTCTTCCCCGGTGACCGCCACATTGCCGCGATCGGCGCGCCCGATCATGCCGTCGCGCGACACGGCCAGCTTGGCAGCAACGAATGGCCGTCCACGCCGAATTCGCGAGATGAAACCCTCATGCAGCCCTTCGATGCATCGCAAATTCTTCCCTACAACGACGTCAAGCCCGGCATCGCGCATTTTTGCGATGCTCTGCCCGGCAGTGCGCAGGTCGGGATCGGACGCGCCGCATACGATTCGGGCGACACCCGATGCCAGCACAGCATCAACGCAGGGCGGAGTTTTGCCCCAGTGATTGCAGGGTTCGAGCGTCACATAGAGCGTCGCCCCCCTCGCCTGCTGTCCGGCCATGGCCAGCGCCTGCGGTTCGGCGTGGGGACGACCGCTGATGGCGGTCACGCCACGACCCAACACCGTGCCATCGGGAGAAACGACGATGGCCCCAACCGTGGGGTTTTCCGCCGTTGTTCCACGATATGGCATGGCAATGCGGGCCGCAGCCTCGAGCCAGCGCAGATCGGCTGGCGAGAGTTCACTCACCCCCGGTCCTCGGGATCATCGGCGCCCATTTCGGTCAGGAACGACTGGAAATCGTCGGCGCTGGAGAAGTTCTTATAGACCGAGGCAAAGCGCACGAACGCCACGTCATCAAGGCCCTTGAGCCCTTCCATGACGTATTCGCCGATCTGGTCGGACGTCACTTCCACGTCGCCCACGCTTTCGAGCTGGCGGACCACCCCCGAAATCATCCGCTCAGCGGTCTCAGGGTCAACCTGACGTTTGCGCAAGGCGGTGTTGACCGAACGGGCCAGCTTTTCACGGTCGAAGGGGACCTTGCGGCCCGATTTCTTGACCACGATGAGATCGCGCAACTGCACGCGCTCGAACGTGGTGAACCGACCGCCGCAGCCGTTACAGACGCGGCGGCGGCGGATAGCGTTGGAATCCTCGGTGGGCCGGGAATCCTTGACTTGCGTATCGTCGTTCCCGCAATAGGGGCAGCGCATGGGCTTATCCGTAAATGGGAAATCTGGCAGTCAGCTCAAGGACCTTTTCCTTGACCTGGGCTTCGACGGCCCCGTTGTTTTCGTCGCCATTGGCGGCCAGTCCATCGACAACTTCAACCATGAACTCGCCGACCAGCCGGAATTCCTCGACGCCAAAACCGCGCGAGGTCGCAGCCGGGGTGCCGACGCGAATGCCCGAGGTAATCGCCGGCTTTTCGGGATCAAAGGGTACGGCGTTCTTGTTGCATGTGATGTTGGCGCGTTCCAGCGCGGCTTCGGTCGCCTTGCCGGTCACCGATTTGGGTCGCAGATCGACCAGCATCAGATGGTTGTCGGTGCCGCCCGTGGCGATCTCCAGCCCACCCTTGACCAGCGTTTCGGCCAGCACCTGCGCGTTGTCCACAACCTGGCGGGCGTAGGCCTTGAATTCGGGCGTCAGCGCCTCGCCGAATGCCACGGCCTTTCCGGCGATGACGTGCATCAGCGGACCGCCCTGGATACCTGGGAAAATGGCCGAATTGACCTTCTTGGCAATTGCCTCGTCATTGGTGAGGATGAGCCCGCCGCGCGGCCCGCGCAGCGTCTTGTGGGTCGTTGTGGTCGCCACATGGGCGTGTGGGAACGGGTTGGGGTAGACGCCAGCGGCGACAAGCCCTGCCACATGCGCCATATCGACGAAGAGGTAAGCCCCCACCTCGTCGGCGATCTCGCGAAATGCCGCCCAGTCGAGAATGCGCGAATAGGCCGAAAAGCCCGCAACAATCATCTTGGGCCGATGTTCCTGGGCAAGCTGGCGCACCTGGTCCATATCCACGCGCCCGTCTTGCTGGCGCACACCGTACTGGATGGCATTGAACCATTTGCCTGACTGATTGGGCTTGGCGCCGTGGGTCAGATGCCCGCCGGCGTCGAGGCTCATGCCTAAAATGGTATCGCCGGGCTGCAGCAGCGCCTGATAGACTCCTTGGTTGGCTTGGGAGCCTGAATTGGGCTGAACGTTTGCGAATTCGCAGCCGAAAAGCTCCTTGGCGCGATCGATGGCGAGTTGCTCGACCACGTCGACAAACTGGCAGCCGCCATAATAGCGCCGGCCCGGATAACCTTCCGCATACTTGTTGGTCATCACCGAGCCCTGGGCCTCGAGGACAGCCCGGGAGACAATGTTCTCCGAAGCGATCAGTTCGATCTCGTGCTGCTGGCGGCCAAGTTCGTCGGCAATCGCCTTGGCAACCACCGGATCATGATCGGCAATCGTGCGGGTGAAGAAATCGGGAAAAAGCGGTGCTGTTGCGGTGGCGCTCATGGGCGGGCCCTCGACCTGTTGCGGAAAGATGCTGGTGGCAAGCAAGCGCGATCCGCATAGCACGGAGGCTCCTGCGATTCCAAGCGCAGATCGGCGCTAACGCCCCTCTAGCGCCTCTCTTTCGATCCGGCGGCGCAGCTTGGCCAGGGCGAGGTTCTTCATCTGCGCCTCGGTGGCCGTGATCGGCGCTATTGCGACGACCTCGATGCCGGTCTCGACATCTATGGCCGCAACACGAATTTGGGGGCCGGCCTGACGGAACTCGAAAAGAACCTCGCGGCCTGCCCCCATATCAAAAATCTCCGCTCGAGCCGTATCAGGCGCTGATTTCAGGGAAATCAACCTTGCCCTGGGCATCGTATTCGTAAACGTCGTCACGGAAGCTTACGACGCCGTTCCGGTTCGCCCAAGCGGTAAAGTAGGTCATGAAAATCGGTACGGGATTGGACACATCGGCGTCGATACGTTCGCCCGAGGCGAAGTTGGTATTGACGTCGATGATGTCATAGCCGGAATCGCGCAATATCCAGGCGACGAACTCGGCCACGTTAGCAACGCGGACACAACCGGACGAATGGAACCGGGCGTTTTCCGAGAACAGGTCCTGTTGCGGCGTGTCGTGCAGATAGACAGCGTGCGGGTTGTGGAAATTGATCTTTACGTGGCCCATAGAGTTCTGGACACCGGGATCCTGACGGAACGTGTAATTTACCGCCTCCTCGGTCGACCAGTCGATAGCGCTCTGGGGCACTTCGTTGCCGCTGCCGTCGAAGATGCGGATCGAATATTCGTTGAGGTAGTTGGGGTTGTCGTTGACCAGCCTGATGATATCGCGGCGAATGATCGAAACCGGAACCGTCCAGTAAGGGTTGAAATTGATCTGGTGGATGCGGCTGCGCAAGATCGGGGTCTGGCGATCGATCTTGCCCACAACGGCCGTGTGCCGGCGCGCCACCTGCCCGCCTTCTGTCGCTTCGATGGCGGCGGCGGGGATGTTGACGTTGACATACCGATCCTCGAGCTTGCCCTCCATGCGGCGAACGCGCTCGATGTTGAGCTTGATCTGGTTGAGGCGCGTGGAGGCCGGAACCTTCATTGCCCAATAGGTATATTCGTCGACCAAGCCGTTGATCTGCAGGCCGTGCCGTGCCTGAAAGCCGCGGACCGCGCCGTCAAGCTGCGCATCGAACTGGTCCGACAATGGCGTTTCGCGCGGCAAATCCCCCGTGTGGGCGAGATAGACGCGCAGATCGCGCACCGGAGCGCGGTCGGACCCAAGGCCAAGGCGGTAGATGGTTTCGGGCACGTCGGGCCAGCCACCGATGGCGTTGAGGCGTTCGTAATATTCGGCGACGCGCTGGAGATTGTATTCGGTATCGACCGAAACGATCGGGTCGGTGCCGCCGATGGCGTTCATGGCGGTGCTGGAATTGAGCTCAAGCTCTTCCTGGGTCACCACCTTGCGGCCACCGCCGAAAAGCGATTGAGACAGGGCGGGCATCGGGAAAGCCGCCGTCGCCGCAAGGGCGGACAGACCCGTCACGACCGAACGCCGATTGAGTTTTCCTTTAAAATCGCGCATCGCGTAAGTTCACCTATCGAGAGAGCCTGGGAGCCGAGCGGTCCTTTTGCACGAAGGCGCTCAGGACCACAACGCCGCTCACCGGACTTTGACCACCCTATCTGGCCAATGCATCCAATTAAAAATTCCGGGAGCGTCATATATCGACACCACGCCAGCTAGAAAGAGTTTGCGGCGCAAATGAGAAACGCCGGCCCTGGAGCCGGCGTTTGCGTTTCGAGTGTGGCGGCAATGCCACAAAAAGCGTTCTCTAGAGCTTGTAGAGGATCTGATCGACCCAGAAACGCTCGAGGCGCGAGAGGGCGGTGTTGAGGCCGGAAAAGTCCGATTCGCCCAGCCCACCGACCTTTTCGATCGAGTTGAGGTGGCGGTCGTAGAGCTCGTCGATCACCTCGGCGACCTCTTCGCCCTTGGGTGTGAGACGGATGCGCACCGAGCGGCGGTCGGTCTTTGAGCGCTCCTGGAAAATGTAGCCGGTATCGACCAATTTCTTGAGGTTATACGAGACGTTAGACCCCAGATAGTAGCCGCGGGTGCGAAGCTCGCCGGCTGTCAATTCGCTGTCGCCGATGTTGAACATCAAGAGAGCCTGGACCGGGTTGATGTCGTCCCATCCCATGCGGTCGAACTCGTCCTTGACCAGGTCCAAAAGCCGGCGGTGCAGGCGTTCGACGCGGGAGACGGCTTCGAGATAGAGCGGCTTCAGGCTCTTGGGTTCATCGGCCTTTGCAGCGGAAAGATTGTTAGCCATTGGTTCTGCCTCACTGTATTTTTTTAGCGCGATTTTTCGCGTCTGTGAGGGCAATCTAGCGAGCTGCCGATAAGATCGGTTTAAGAGACACGCTTAATGGTATCTTACGGGGAAACTTGATGTTTTTAGGTTTTCAGTTCCTTACACCCGTATCGAAAACTGTAACCTTTACGGCCCGTTACACCGCAAAGCCCCGGATGGCGTGACGCCCACTGGACCCCCGGTGGACTGTCCACCGGAAGACGGGGAACGCCCACTGTTAATCGGCCAGTTGTCTTTGCGCCGAAAGCTGGGCGATGGCCAAAAGTCCAAAAGTTGCCAGCATGACCCCAAGTTTGAAGATAAAACTCCACAAACCCAAACTAACCCAATTGGTGCCCACCAGATAAAGGCCGATCTCGATGACCAGGGAGGCGGCGAGCATGATGGCGCCCCATGACGATCGGATCCACAGGCCGACCGCCGCGAACAGGCGCATGAGGGCGAGGACTGAGAGCAGGACGAAGCCGGTTGTGCCGATGGCGGTGATGGGACTTGCCGAGCCGGCGCCCAGACCGAGCAGGCGCGCCGCGTCTCCGAGCCCGATGAACAGGCTGAGCAGACCAAGTATGCGGGCAACGAGCCCGAGCGGTTCGTTTCTGAAATCCATGGAACAATCCCCCGGTCGGCCAGAGCTAACGTGATTTGGGCGGATGGGACAAGGATTGATTGGCCGGCGCCTGCGTCGTCCGGCCCCTTTGCGTGGCGATTGCGGGCTGATATTGAGCGGATCGACATTGTTTTTGGCGTGGCCTCGTTGTCTTCATCTGATTTGACCCGTCAAGTCAGATGAAGCGAGACACTATGCGGAGAAACGGATCGATGAGTTTTGAAAAGCACGACATGGAGTTTCTCGGTGGCCGGCGGCTGCGCAGGCCGCGCATGGCGGACTGGAGCCGCAGGATGGTGGCCGAGACCGTGCTGACCCCTGCCGATCTGATCTGGCCGATCTTCGTGATCGAGGGCCACAATGAACGCCAGCCGATCAAGACCATGCCGGGCGTGGAGCGCCTGAGCATCAATTTGGCGGTAGAGGCGGCCAAGGCGGCGCGTGCGGCGGGCATTCCCGCGTTGGCGCTGTTTCCCAACACCGACCCCTCCAAACGCAGCGAGGACGGCATCGAGGCCACCAATCGCGACAATCTGGTGTGCCGCGCGCTCTCGGCCATCAAGGACGCGGTGCCCGATATCGGGCTGGTGGCCGATGTGGCGCTCGACCCCTATACCAGCCACGGTCATGACGGGGTGATGGCGGGCGAAGAAATCCTCAATGACGAAACGGTCTCGATCCTCGTCAAGCAAGCGCTGGTTCAGGCGCAATCGGGGGCCGACGTGATTGCGCCGTCCGACATGATGGACGGGCGCATCGGGGCGATCCGGGGGGCGCTGGACGATGCGGGGTTTGAAAAGACCATTCTTCTTTCCTACGCCGCCAAATATGCCTCGGCCTTTTACGGCCCGTTCCGGGACGCGGTGGGGTCGGGAGCGCGGCTCAAGGGCACCAAGCTCTCCTATCAGATGGACCCGGCCAATTCCGAAGACGCCATCCGCGAGGTGGAGCAGGATCTGGCCGAGGGCGCGGACTGGATCATGGTCAAGCCCGGCATGCCCTATCTCGACATCTGCCGCATGCTCAAAGACCGGTTCGACGTGCCGGTGTTTGCCTACCAGGTGTCGGGCGAATACGCGATGATCGCCCACGCGGCGCAAGCGGGCATTGTGGACCGCGAGGCGGCGATGGTTGAAAGCCTGATGGCTTTCAAGCGCGCGGGGTGCTCGGGCATCCTCACCTATTTCGCGTTGGATATGGCGCGGAAGATCAACGGCTAGACACCGGGTGGCGAAGGCCGTGGTTGTCCCCGGCCTATCGCCCCCGGATTATTGCCGAGGTCCATTGGGCAGTGAAAATGGAGCCGGTGTTACCCGACGCGCAGGGCCGCTATGGGGTGGTCAGCCGGTCGACCGCTTTCGTCCATTGTACTGCATAAGTGGACGTTTCGCGCGGCGGCAAGCTCCGGGGCTTTGCCCACTGGCCGTTTCCGGGCTCCAGGGCTCTTCAGCAAGCACCTTTCGCTTGTACGAGAGCTAAGGGGCGAGAGCAGGCTCAGGCCGCGTTCGAAGGACTTTGTTGTGCTGCGGTCGCACCGAGGCGCTTCGCCTGAGCGAGTCCTTCGCGGAGGTTCTCGGCCGCCAGTGGGCGCAGCGCCTCCATGGCAGGAGTCACGTCAGCCAAGGTGAGTTCGACCTCGACAGAAGTGAGGTCGAGTCCCCACTGGTCCTTCAGAATGCGCTGCAGGTAGGGTGTTGAGTGATCCCAACCATGCCTGGGCGTTCCCGGACCGTATCCGCCACCACGTGCGGTCATGAGGTAACCAGGACGTCCCTCAAGTGGCCGCTTTGGACCGGGTACGAAGCGTGGCTCGGAAAGAACGAGGTCGATCCATGCCTTTGCATGGTGCGCAACTCCAAAATTGTAGAGCGGAATGGCGAAAAGGAACACGTCCGCGGAGATCAGCTCATCGGCCAGTTCAGCGGCGAGCGCGCGCGCATTCTCCTGACCGGTTGTGAGTTGCTCGGGTGGTGTCCACATCGACGTTACGGCATCGCGCCACGCTGGCGCGGGCAGCGGGGTGGTACCCACCTCGCGATGGATTACGTCCGAGAAAGCGTCATCGGCGCCGGCAGCGAATGCGTCGGCTAGACTGCGGGTCACGGATTGGTCGGCGCGGATGGAGGCATCAAGACGGTAAAGTTTGGGCATGGGCTGGCTTCCGGTTTGAGGTCATGGCAGTTACAATCAGTAACTCACGAACCATATGTGCCTTGCTCAGAAGCTCTCAAGACGGCACTTTTTCGATACGGTGGTACCCAAAATGAAACCAGACTCAGACCATGGCGACGTCACCTGCAAGTCGGTCCGCGACATATTTCCTGCCATCTCGTCCAAATGGGCCATGCCGATTGTGGAGCTTCTCGTCGAGCATCCCCGGCGCTTCTCCGACTTGAAACGCGCCCTCGGCGCGGTCACGCAGAAATCGCTCACAGCCGCATTGAGGGACCTTGAGCGAGACGGGTTGATTACGCGAATCGTCACTCCAACGATCCCACCTCGCGTTGACTATGAGCTGACTGAGTTGGGGCGGTCTATGCTGAAGCCGGCCCTGGAAATGGCGCGTTGGGCGCTCGCGCACCGGCACGAAATCGGCCAGGCTCGCGAACGCTTCGCAACGAGGACCCAGCTCCTCTAGACAAGCGAGAGTGCCAGTTCGTCAGGGCGCTAGCAGGCGCAGACCAGGTGTGACCTGACATCGAATGATACTCGACGTGGCATCGATCAGGATCGCCTCCAAGCTGCAAGGTTGTTATCTACCTGATCGCTGCAACGTCCGCTTCAGGGGCGTGGCCGATCGCGTCCTGATGGCAAAGATTGTGTCGCTTCCAGTCCTTGCTCGCCGGCACCAAGCCGCAAATTTACATCACCCGGCCACTTCACCACCAACAGGCGCTTCCGCCTAGCCGGGCGGTGTCGAGAGGGTTTCGATGACGTGGCATTGGGCGATCCGGCCCTGGCGGCACTGGTCGAGCATGGTGGAGAGTTCGGCCTTTAGCGCGGTGAGGCGCGAAATGCGCAGTTCGATTTCGGCAAGGCGGCCCGAGGCGATGGCGTCGACCTGGGCGCAGGATTGGTCGGGGTTGTCCTGCAGGCCCAGCATGGCGCGGATGGATTCGATTTCGAAGCCGAGTTGGCGGGCGTGGAGGATGAAGAACAGGCGGCGCACGCTTTCCTCGTCGTAAAGGCGACGATTGCCCCTCGTGCGCACGGGCTGGGGCAACAGGCCGATCTGCTCGTAATAGCGGATGGTGGGAACCTTGACCCCGCTGCGCCGGGCCGCTTCGCCAATCGGAAAATTTTTCATTTGCCGCTTGCTCCTCTAGTCGCTGGAGATTCTAGCATCGGGGCGATTTGAATTGAAGGGTATGTGCAAATGAGCGGATCGTGCTGCAACCATAACGAGGCAGATCAGGCGGCCAGAGCCCAGGCCGACACAGTCTATCGCCGTGTCCTGTGGGCGGTTCTGGCGATCAATGCCGTCATGTTCGTTGTCGAAATCGGCGCCGGCATCGCCTCGCGCTCGGCATCGCTGCAGGCCGACGCCGTGGATTTTCTCGGCGATGCGGCCAATTACGGCATCAGCCTTTTCGTCGTGGGATACGCCGTGCATATCCGCGCGCGGGCATCGCTGGCCAAGGCACTGACCATGGGCGCGTTCGGGATTTGGGTGCTGGGGGTTGCCGGGTGGAACATGGTGACCGGGGCAACGCCCCATGCCTATACGATGGGCATTGTGGGGTTCAGCGCGCTTGTGGCCAATGCCGCGAGCTTTGGGCTGCTGTGGCGCTTTCGCGAGGGTGACAGCAATATGCGCTCGGCGTGGATCTGCACGCGCAATGACGTGGTGAGCAATATCGCCGTGCTGCTGGCCGCGCTGGGCGTGTTCGGTACCGGCACGGGCTGGCCGGACGTTCTGGTGGCATCGATCATGGGTGTTCTGGCACTTCAGGGGGCGGCGGTCGTGACCCGGCAGGCGCTGGCTGAACTGCGGCAGTACAGGGTGCGGCCCGCCGAGTAGCGAGCGCTGAAAGCGCGGACGGTGATCGGGCCGGCGTCCGGCTGCGTATAGAACGGCATGACCGAAGCCACGCAAGCCCTCATCATCGGTTCGACAGGCGGGATCGGGCGCGCACTGCTTGAACAGGTTCGCGCCTCGGGACGCTATGATCTGGTCACCGGTCTTTCGCGTTCGGGCAGCCCGGCAATCGAGATCACAAAGGAGGCCTCGATCGCATCGGCCATGGAGGTGGTGGCGGGCCAGGGCGCGCTGCGGCTGGTGGTCATTGCGACCGGCTTTCTGCATAGCAGCGGCATCGCGCCCGAAAAGGCGAACAGGCAAATGAGCGCGCAGGCGCTGGCGCAGGCGTTCGCCGTCAACACCATCGGCCCGGCGCTTGTGCTCAAGCATGTCCTGCCGCTCCTGCCCCGTTCGGGGCGATCGGTGGTCATGGCGCTTTCGGCCAAGGTGGGCAGCATTTCGGACAACAGGCTGGGGGCTGGCACAGCTATCGGGCGTCCAAGGCCGCGCTCAACCAGATCGTGCGCACCTGTGCCATCGAATTGGCGCGAACGCACAGGGAGGCCATTCTGGTCGGCATGCATCCGGGAACCGTCGATACGCAGCTTTCGCGGCCATTCGCCCGGTCGGGCCTCGATGTGCAACAGCCCGAAGGGGCCGCCGGCGCGATCCTTGCGGGCCTCGAGCGATTGACGCCATCAGATTCCGGCGGGTTTTTCGACCGAAGCGGGCACCGATTGCCCTATTGAGCGGGAAATCTCGGTTATGGTCTTGTCATTGACGCCCAGTGTTCCAACATAATCCTCAACCTGAGGAGCATTGACTTTGGCAACCGATTTTCTGGGGCGCATGCTGCGCGACGACCTTCCCAATCCCAACACTTCGCCCGAACTGTTCGACGGGATTCTGACGCGGCGCGCCGTGGCCTTCCTGATCGACTGTGTGATCATGGGCGCGGCGATCGTTCTGGTTACGCTGGTTGCCGGTATTCTGGGCATTTTCACGTTCGGGCTGACCTGGCTGTCGATCCCGCTGATCGTGCCGGTCACCTTCATTGCCTATTATGCGGTGACGCTGGGTTCGCCCGCGCGCGCCACGCTGGGCATGCGGGCCACCGACATCGTGCTGACCCCGACGCGGGAGACGACGCTGGACGGATGGATGGCGATGATCCATGTGGTCGTGTTCTGGATTTCGTGTTCGCTTCTGACCCCGTTCATCATCCTGATCGGGCTGTTCACGCCACGCCGCCAATTGCTGCACGACATGATCGTGGGCACGTTGATGGTTCGCCGCTCGCCGATGGTGCGGCACTGGCAGGCCTATGCACGATCGGGCGACGTTCCCGGCTAAGGTATGCGGCCATTCAGGCGATGACTGGCTGCAAACGGCGCTTTCCGTGCCCGCTTTTGAGATTTGTCGCGTTGCACACCGGGTTCCGTGCGATTACTATCCGGGCGTGAGCTGTCCGGGTTTCGACAAGCGGGCCGGACGGCTTGAAAGTTTTCGGTTTGCCGCGTCTGATTGAGGTGGCAGACACCCTGCGGGCCAAGCGAGTACCCACATGGACCATACGCCGGAAAGTGCGCAGTTCTTTCTGACAGCCCCATCGCCCTGCCCCTATCTCGAGGGCAGACAGGAACGCAAACTTTTCACTCACCTGTCGGGCCGGCGGGCGGCGGCGCTGCACCATCTGTTGTCCGACCACGGGTTCCGCCGTTCGCAGAACCTGATCTATCGTCCGGCGTGCCTCGATTGCGACGCCTGCCAATCGGTGCGCGTGCGGGCCATCGATTTTCTCCCCGCGACCCGGCACCGGCGCAACCTCAAGCAGAACTCCGATATCGTGGCCGAAGTGGTGGCGCCGATCGTTTCAGCCGAGCAATACGGGCTGTTCAAGCGCTATCTCGACTCGCGCCACGATGGCGGCGGGATGACGCAGATGAGCTATCTCGACTATGAGTTCATGGTCGAGGACACCCCGGTTCAATCGGTGCTGGTCGAATACCGGCTGGCGAAAGACGGGCCGGACGGGGTGGCGGGGCAACTCGTCGCCGCCGCGTTGACGGACCCCCTGCCCGACGGGCTGTCGATGGTTTACAGCTTTTTCGATCCCGCGCTGGCCCGGCGCGGGCTTGGCACCATGATGATCCTCGATCATATCGCGCGCGCCAAACTGGCGGGCGGCTATCTCTACCTGGGATATTGGGTCAAGGATTCCCCGAAGATGGCCTACAAGGCCGCCTTCCAGCCCCTCGAAGTGCAGCGCGGCTCGCGCGGCTGGGTGGACCTCGACCCCGAGACGGGCGCGGAAGCCGAATAGGTGCGCATCATAGGCAAGATACTGGCCGCACTGGTTGCCGCGGGCTATCTGTTTGCCTGCTGTCTTCTGGCCGGCATGGCGATCGTTGCGGTTCTTGGCTTCATCTACCCGGCCATGGACCTGTTCAACCACATCCAGCCAGTGCTGTTTTTCGGCCTTGGGGCGCTGGTGATCGCCAGCCCTATCTTCGTGCCGTTCCGTGCGCTGCGCGCGCTGGCGCTTTCTATTGCCGCGACGGGGTTTGTTGCCTCGAGCGTCATTTACGTTCCCGAACTGGTGGCGGGGCTTTTGCCGCGCGCCGCTGTTGCGCAGGCCGAGCAGACCTACAGGTTGATGACCTTCAATGTCTTCGGACGCAACGAGGAGCCGGAAGCGATCGTTGCCAACATCGATGCGGTCGATGCCGATATCGTGGCGCTGCAGGAATACAGCCCCGGACTGCGCAGCGTGGTTCACCCGCTTCTGGCAGAGCGCTATCCCCATTTCCAGTATTGCGCCGGGGGCGAGCGGGCCTTTGTGGGGCTTTATGCAAGGCTGCCCTTCGAGCCGCTCGATGCGGATGCATGCTCGGCATCGATCATGAGCACCGACCGGACGGCCCGGATCATCGTGCGCTTCCAGACCGAAACCGGGCCCGCGTTTTCGCTGGCCACGACCCATAATGACTGGCCGGCGCCGGTGACACGGCAGGCCGAGCAGTTCGCAAAGCTCAGCGAAGCGCTTTCGACGGTCGAGCCGCCGCTGGTTCTGGTTGGTGATTTCAACTCGACGCCGTGGTCCTATGCGCTGCGGGGCTTCGTGAGCACGGCCGAGCTGACGCGCCACACCTTCAACCTGCCGACCTTCCCAACGCTCTGGTACTACCTGCGCGACTGGCGGGGCATGCTGCCCTTCCTGCCGCTCGACCATGTGATGACGCGCGGGGCGATCGCCATTCACGATCTGCGCACCGGCGAGCCGAGCGGCAGCGACCATCTGCCGATCATCGTGGATTTTTCCGTGGGGGATGAGGGGGCCTTATAGAAGCAGTAAGGCCCCTTACCCGGCTGGCCGCGCTGCGTTCCCTTCTCCGGCTCCGACCCATTCACCACGGTCATCCCGGGCGAAGACCCGGGACCCAGTACGCTCAGAGCCCCGATGGCCACCGCCGAAGACAGAGCCGCACGTGCCGAGTGTACTGGATCCCGGCGCAAGGCCGGGATGACAGTGTTGATTTGGTTATGCAGCGCCTGGGCCCCGGCGTCGCCTACCCGATAAACCTGTTGTTGCGCGGGAAGCCGGTCGGGGGCTGGCGGCCGGCCTGGGCGCGGTCGCCGATCCAGTCGAGCAGCTCTTCCATGGATTTCGAATAGTTCCGGCCCGAAGAATCGGTCCAGGTCAGGCCCTCGGCGGAATTGAACAGCTTGGCGTCTGAAATGCCGCCATCCTTGTATTTTTGCAGCCGGACGCCCTTGCCGCGGCTCATTTCGGGGAGCTGGGCGGCGGGGAAGACCAACAGCTTGCGGTTCTGGCCGATGACGGCAACCGTATCACCCTCGGCGCGCACGCACAGCTTGGCTTCGCCCTTGCCGGAGACGTTGAGCACCTGCTTGCCCTTGCGGGTGTTGGCGATCAGATCGTCTTCGGCGACCACGAAACCATTGCCGATATCGGAGGCGATCAGGCGCTTGGCGCCGGGCTTATAGACAAAGAGATCGACGATATCCTGGCCTTCCTCGATATCGACCATGATGCGCACCGGCTCGCCATGGCCGCGCCCGCCGGGCAGCTTGTCGGCGCCCAGCGTATAGACCTTGCCGCCGGTGGTGAGCATCAAGAGCTTATCGGTGGTCTCGCAGGTGAGCGCGAGCTTGAGCCTGTCGTCGGTTTTGAAGGTCTGGGCCGAAACATCGTTGTTGTGGCCCTTGAGGGCCCGAATCCAGCCTTTTTGCGAGAGGATAACGGTGATCGGCTCGCGCTCGATCATCGCGGTTTCGATATCGGCCAGATCGGTCTGGGGAGCGGCGGCGAACTGGGTGCGGCGCCGGCCGAGGGGGGTATCGGGGCCATAGGCTTTCTTGAGCTCACCGATTTCAGTGGTGATGACGCCCCACTGCTTTTTCTCGGAAGCGAGAATGGTTTCGATGTGGGTCTTTTCCTCGCTGAGTTTGTCGAACTCGGAGCGGATTTCGATTTCCTCGAGCTTGTGCAAGCTGCGCAGGCGCATGTTGAGGATGGCATCGGCCTGAACGTCGGAGAGGTCCCATTTGGCCATCATTATGGCCTTGGGCTCGTCCTCCTCGCGGATGATGCGGATGACTTCATCGAGGTTGAGATAGGCGACGAGATAGCCGCCGAGCACTTCGAGCCGGTGTTCGATCTGGCCGAGCCGGTAGCGCGAGCGGCGGACCAGCACGTCCTTGCGGTGATTGAGCCAGGCCTTGAGCACCTGTGCCAGATCCATGACGCGAGGGATCTGGCCCTTGTCGAGCACGTTCATGTTCAGCGAGAACCGGCTTTCGAGCTCGGTGAGCTTGAACATGGATTCCATGAGCAGCACGGCATCGACTGTCCGGGCGCGCGGTTCTAGGACGAGGCGGATGTCCTCGGCGCTTTCATCGCGCACGTCCTTGAGCAGCGGCAGGCGGCGGGCGAGCAGCAGTTCGGCGATCTTTTCGACGAGCCGCGATTTCTGCACGCCATAGGGAATTTCGGTGATGACGATATTGTAGGTGCCGCGCCCGCTGTCTTCGATCTCCCACTTGGCGCGCACGCGGAAACCGCCGCGGCCGGTGGTGTAGGCGATCTCGGTGGCCGCCGGATCATCGACCAAAACACCACCGGTGGGGAAATCGGGGCCGGGAACGAAGCGGATCAGGTCTTTTGCCGTCGCATCCGGATTTGAGAGAATATGCAGGCAGGCGTCGCAGAGCTCGGAGACGTTGTGGGGCGGAATGTTGGTCGCCATGCCCACGGCGATGCCACTCGAGCCGTTGGCGAGAAGATTGGGGAAGTTGGACGGCAGGACGACGGGTTCCTCGTCCTCGCCATCGTAATTGGGCCGGAACTCGACGGCGTCCTCGGTGATCGCTTCGAGCAGGCGCTGCGCGACCTCGGTCATCCGGCTTTCGGTGTAGCGCATGGCCGCTGCACTATCGCCATCGATCGAGCCGAAATTGCCCTGCCCGTCGACCATCGGGTAGCGGACCGAAAAATCCTGCGCCATGCGCACCAGGGCGTCATAGACGGACTGGTCGCCATGGGGGTGGAACTTACCGATCACGTCACCGACGATACGCGCCGATTTCTTGTAGCCCTGCGCCGGATCGAGCTTGAGCAGGCGCATGGCGTGCAGGATGCGGCGATGGACGGGTTTGAGCCCGTCCCGCGCATCGGGCAGCGCGCGCTGGGTGATGGTGGAGATCGCATAGGAGAGGTAGCGCTCCTCAAGGGCGCTCCTGAGATCGACTATACGTTCCCCGTCCTTTCTGTCGTCCTTGGGCGGATCGATAGTATCGGCCATTGGCCATCCTTTTCAGGGCAAGCGAATCAGAGGGGCAGTATAGCCAAGCGCGCTTGAAATTGCCGGATTGCTTGGGGGTTTTGTGGAAAACCTGCGAGCACCGGACCGAAATCCGCGCCGGGGTGACCGGCGCGGGGGCAGTGGTCGATTACTGGGGGACCAGCGTGTAGCTGGCGAGTTCGCAGATATCGATTTCGAATTCTTCGAGTTCAGGACCTTCGGCGGTCTCGAAGCGGAAATCATAGAGGCACTGATCGGAACCGTCGCCAATGAACACTGTACCGTTGTAGCCGGATTCGAGAACACCGATCTCGGCAAGAAGGTCCTCTCCCCAGTTCTCGTCGTTGGAGGGCGAGGCGTAGAAATAGGTCAGCGTGTAGCCGGATTCGTTGATGAGCGTGAACTCAACGTTCTGGGCGAGCGCCGGGGTGGAAACAAGGGCCGTGGCGGCCAGCATTGAAAGGATAGTCTTTTTCATGTCGTCCTCAAAAGCTGCGTGTTGCAGCCAGGCTTGAGGTAGCCCGCCTTTTGAATCGACGCTAGTGGGCATTTCATGATCCGCTAGAAACCCCGGGGCTTTTTCATCCCGCCGTGAGGTTCCTGACCAGCCATTCACGCGTTTCCGGCTGCCGTATCTGGCGGGCCGCCCAGACGTGGCGGTCGAGAAAATACCCGGTCAGCGCAAAGGCGGCGGCGATGTCTTTCGGGGTGGGATCACCGGCGCCGGTGAGAAAGGCCGGGAGCACGAAAAGGCGGTCGACATAGGGAGCGGCGGCTTCGGCGCTGACCGCCCTGCCCGTTTTTGGCGAAACATGGGTGAGGTTTTCGTGCACGCCGGTCACGGCGCAGGTCTCGATATCCAGCCCGAAGCCAAGCTCCTCGAGCAAATACATCTCAAACCGCGCCAGCTCGGCGGCGAGATCGAGCGGGTGCCGATCCTCATCGATCAGGGAAATGACACCGCGCAGCAACTCGTCATGCGGATCGCGCTCGGGAAGAAGGCGAAGATGATCGGCGAGCAGCTGGAGAAGATAGAGCTTTTGCCGGTCGGAGAGGATTTCGGCGGCCCGAAGGCGGGTCGCTTCGGCGGTGAAGGTGCCCAGATGGTCTTCGAGGCGGGCTCGCCAGGTCAGTTGGGCCGAGTTGCCGGCCTGCAGAAAGGCGGCGTGTTTCGGTGACCGCCCGCCGCGCACCAGCCCCAGGCAGCGCCCATGGCCGGGCACCATGGCCTCGAGGATCAGCGCGGATTCCCCGTGCCGCCTGACGCCGATGATGAGACCTTCAGAGGACCATTCCATGCGCATTTTCCATAGCGAAATCGACCCCTTGGCGTCCCTCACCCTCTGTCACCCCGGCCACCGAGCCGGGGTTCGGTACATTCAGCGCCCAATGCAGAGCCGCGAGCGCTGCCGGTTACTGGGTCCCGGGTCAAGCCCGGGATGACAGCGGTTGGTTGCGCAGCCACACTGCATCTCCCTCTGTCACCCCGGCCACCGAGCCGGGTCCAGTACGCTCAGCGCCCAGCGTAAGCCACAAGCGCTGCCGATTACTGGGTCCCGGGTCAAGCCCGGGATGACAGCGGTTGGTTGGGCAGCCAAACTGCATCTCCCTCTGTCACCCCGGCCACCGAGCCGGGATTCGGTACATTCAGCGCCCAATGCAGAGCCGTGAGCGCTGCCGGTTACTGGATCCCGGGTCAAGCCCGGGATGACAGCGGTTGGCTTGGCGGGCCATTGCGTCAAACCAGTGTCTTTGTCTGGTCGCGCGTCCGAACCGATAAGTGGTGTCCGCCTTGTCGGGGCGCGCTCTACTTGGTCCAGTCGAGCCCCATTTCGCGGTAGCGTTCGGGGTCGTCGGCCCAGTTGGCGCGGACTTTTACGAACAGGAACAGATGAACGTCGGTTTCAAACATCTCGATCAGTTCCTTGCGCGCTTCGGCACCGATGGTCTTGATGGTCTGCCCCTTGGCGCCCAGCACGATCATCTTGTGGGTGTCGCGGGTGACATAAATCACCTGCTCGATGCGGTAGGACCCGTCCTTCTGGATCTTGAAGCTCTCGGTCTCGACGGTGGCCTGATAGGGGATTTCGTCGTGGATGCGCAGGAACAGCTTTTCGCGCGTCACTTCGGCAGCGGTCAGCGCCATTGTCAGATCGGTCAGATGCTCTTCGGGGAAGTGCCATTCTTCGAGCGGAGCCTTTTCCCGGCACCATTCAACGAAATCGGCGACGCCGTGCCCGCGCAGAGCGGAGATCATGAAGGTGGTCTCGAAATTGACCTTCTCGTTGATCTTTTTCGACAGACCCAGCAACTCCTCGTGCTTGACCTTGTCGATCTTGTTGAGAACCAGAACCTTGGGCTGGCGGATATTGTCGAGCCCGTCGAGCAGCGCTTCGATCTCGGCGTTGAGCCCCTTCTGGGCATCGACGATCAGTGCGACCATGTCGGCGTCCCCTGCCCCCGTCCAGGCCGATTGCACCATGGCGCGATCGAGCCGGCGCTTGGGCGCGAAAATGCCCGGTGTGTCGATAAAGACGAGCTGGGATTCCTCGATGGTCAGAACACCACGCACCTGAGCCCGCGTCGTCTGGGCCTTGTGGGTGACGATGGACACCTTGGTGCCCACAAGGGAATTGAGCAGCGTCGATTTGCCCGCATTGGGGGCGCCGACCAGGGCGACGAAGCCGCATTTGGTCGCCATATTGTTGGTTTCACTCATTGGTCGGCCTTCCACACGCCTTCACGCAGCAGGAATTTTTCAGCCGCCTGATGCTCGGCCAGTTTTTTCGAGGTTCCGGTCGCCGTAATCGCTTCAAAGCCGCGCACGGAAACCGAGATTGTAAAGACCGGCGCGTGATCGGGACCCGTGCGCGCCGTTTCGACATAGGCCGGAGGCTCCAGCCCTTTGGCCTGCGCCCATTCCTGCAGCGCGGTCTTGGAGTCGGCCCGCCGGGCCTGCGCCACGTCCAGATTATCACCGAACATGCGGGCCACGAAGGTATAGGCGGGATCGATGCCGCCATCGGCATAAATCGCGCCGATGACCGCTTCGCAGACATCGCCCAGAATGGCGTCCTTGTCCGCGCCGCCGGTACGCGCCTCGCTCTCGCCGAGCCGCACGAATGAGCCCATACCGAGTTTGCGGGCCACCCGCGCGCAGGTTTCCTTGCGCACAAGCGAATTCAGCGTACGCGAAAGTTCGCCCTCATTGGCCTTGGGCAGACGCTTGCACAGCATGTCGGCCACCACGAGCCCCAATACCCTGTCGCCAAGGAATTCAAAGCGCTGGTAGGACTCGGCGGTGCGTTTTGAAGGGGATACGGCGCTTGAATGGGTCAGGGCGCGCAACAGCAGGCCGGGGTCGTTGAAAACATAGCCCAGCCTTGTCTCAAGCGCTTCTCGGTCGCGCGCCCTCAAGCTCATTCGTAAACCGAAGTGAACATCCGGTCGAACCGGACATTGCCCGGCCAGCGCCAGATCTGCCAGGGCGGGATGTTATCGGTAATGGAAAAGAAGCGCCATTCGGCCTTGCCGACGAAATTTTCGAACGGCACATAGCCGACCGCCGAAAGCGAACGGGAATCGAGCGAGCGGTCGCGGTTGTCGCCCATCATGAAGTAATGGCCGGGAGGCACGGTATAAACGCCGGTGTTGTCGAACTGGGCGTTGTCGGAAATCTCCTGGGTGACATAGCTCACACCATTGGGCAGCGTTTCGCGGTATTCGGTAACCGGAATGTCGACGCCAGAACTGTCTCGGTCGACGGTGGTGCCCACCTGCTCGCGCTCCACGGTCTCGCCATTGATGGTCAAACGCCCGTCGATCATCTGAATCTGGTCGCCCGGCAGGCCGATGACGCGCTTGACGTAGTTTTCGCTCTGGGGCACGGGCCGGATCACGGCGATATCGCCCCGCTCGGGGGCGTTGCCCATGATGCGCCCGTTCCAGGGTACCTCGGAATAGGGCAGCGAATAGCGCGAATAGCCATAGCTGTATTTGGACGCCAGAATGTAATCGCCAATCATCAGATTGGACTGCATCGACGCAGTGGGGATGGAAAACGGCTCGAAGGCGAAGGTGCGGAACACCAGAGCAATCAGCAGCGCCTGAACGATGATGACGATGGTTTCGCGCAGTTCGCCCTTGCCGGTCTTCTTCTTGGCGGCGTCCGACATAGGGGTGCTCATGGGTTGGAAATCTCGCAGGTTTGTTACGGGAGCGGCCGGGCCGGGTCAACAGGCAGGGCCTCGATGATGACGAAGGCCTGCGCCATGCCATTGTCGTCGGTGATCGAGACGTGGATATGGGGCTGATGCCCCTCGGGAACAAGCCTTGCCAGCATCGCGGCGGCGCCGCCGGTCAGTTTCATCGTGGGTTTGCCGCTGGGCAGATTGACCACGCCCATGTCGCGCCAATAAACGCCGCGGGAAAGGCCGGTGCCCAAAGCCTTGGCGCAGGCCTCCTTGGCGGCGAAGCGCTTGGCGTAGGACGCAGCGCGCAAGCGCCGCCTGTCGGACTTGTTGCGCTCGATCTCGGTAAAGCAACGCTGCGTGAACCGCTCGCCGAAGCGTTCGAGCGTGCGCTCGAGGTGGGCGATTTCGCAGATGTCGTTGCCCAGGCCGATAATCATTGCAGCCCCCTGCTCCCCGGTTTTACAGCCGGCATAGCGGCCAATTCGGGCGGCAGGTTGTCGGGCGAATAGGCGGGAACCTTGTATTGGGTCAACGATACCAGCGGCACGCCCACATCGGCCTCGCCGGCCGAGCGGTCCACGATGCAGGCGGCGGCGATCACGTCGGCGCCCAGGGCCTTTATCGCATCGATGCATTCGCGGATCGAGAGGCCGGTCGAAACGATGTCCTCGACGATGATGATTTTTTCGCCCGGCTTGACCGAAAAGCTGCGGCGCAGTTCGAACACGCCATTGACGCGCTCGGTGAAGATGGCCGGCACGCCCAGATGGCGTGAGGTTTCATAGCCGGGAATGATGCCGCCGACGGCGGGGGAGACGATCTGGGAGACGTCGCCATAGCCTTCGGCCCTGATCTTTTCGGCCAGCGCCTTGCAGAGCTTTTCAGCCTTGTCGGCGAACATGAAAACGCGGTTTTTCTGCAGGAACACCGGCGAGCGCAGGCCCGAGGACAGGATGAAATGGCCTTCGAGCAGCGCATCGCAGGAGCGGAAAATATCGAGGACTTCTTCCTGGGTCATTTGGTTTGGCTCTCCGTTGTCTCTTGCGTTCCCGCTTCAAGCGCGCCTTCCATGCCCGAAATGGCGTTGGCCTGAACCATGCTGGCGCGCTGGACCCGCGAGAGGCCCGGTGTGCGTTTGAGCGTTGCCAGCACGTCTGTCAACTGCGTGAGGTCGTGAACCTCGAGCTCGAAGATAAGCTCATGGGAATCGGCGGCAAGAGCGCGCATGGCCAGATTGGAGATATTGGCATCGCAGGCGGCGATGGCCCCTGTAATCTGGGCCAGCGAGCCGGGCCGGTTCTGGGAATACATCGAAACCACGACCTTGAACCGCGTCTCGGGTTTCCCGGCCATGTCCCAGCGCACGTCGATCCAGCCCACATCCATATCGTGGAAGCCGGCCAGGGCCTCGGATTCCATGGGATAGACTTCCATGCGCCCCGACTGATGGAAGATGCCGATGATGCGGTCTCCGGGCACCACGCCTTCGCGCGAGATATCGACGGGCATGTTGAAATCGAACCCGACCATCGTGGCGAATTTCTTGATGGCGGTGTGCTGGCCGCCGGGCATGCGGAACTTGAAATATTGCGCATTGCGCAGCGCGAACCAGCCTTCGGCGTCGTTGGCGACGGGCAATACAAGTCGGCCCTTGCGCCGCCGCTTGCCCTTTAGGGCCGTGGTTTCGCGCGCCAGATCCTCGGCGGTGATGCGCCCCTCGCCGATGGCGGCCAGCATGGAATTGCGGTCGGTGATCGAGAAGCGGTTGGCGAGGGCTGCGATCTCGTCCTCGCTGAGTTGAAGCGACTCGCGCTCGATCACCGCCATGAGCACCTGCTCGCCCAGTGAGATGGCGCGGGCGAAGGCCCCCTGGCGCACGGCACGGCGGACCGCGGACCGGGCCTTGCCGGTCATGGCGATGTTTTCCCAATTGGGCGGTGGGGTGTGGTCGGCATCGCGCAGGATTTCCACTTCATCGCCCGAGTGAAGCTGGGTGATGAGCGGCATCACCGTGCCGTTGATCTTGCAGCCCACACAGGTATCGCCGACATCGGTGTGAACGGCATAGGCGAAATCGATGGGTGTGGCGCCGCGCGGCAGGGCAATCAGCCTCCCGCGCGGGGTAAAGCAGAACACCTGATCCTGGAACAGTTCGAGCTTTGTGTGCTCGACGAACTCTTCGGGGTTATCGCCTTCGGTCAGCCGGGCAATTGTCGAGCGCAGCCAGTTATATGCCTGACTCTCCTCTTCGAGCCTGTGCATGTCGCCGGAAATGGCTTCCTTGTAGAGCTGGTGCGCGGCGATGCCGAATTCGGCGATGGCATGCATTTCCTGGGTGCGAATCTGCAGCTCCACACGTTGGCGACCGGGGCCGACGATGGTGGTGTGGATCGAGCGGTAATCGTTGGCCTTGGGGACCGAGATATAGTCCTTGAACCGGCCTGGCACGACCTTCCAGCTGGTGTGGATGACGCCGAGGGTGCGGTAGCACTCATCGATGGTATCGACGATGACCCGGAAGCCGATCATGTCGGAAAGCTGCTCGAGCGCGATCGCCTTGCGTTCGATCTTGGAATAGATCGACCAGGCCGATTTGAGTCGCCAGGACACCTTTGCCTTGATCCCCTGCCCGGCCAGATGCTCTTCGAGTTCGCTGCGGATTTCCGCGACGATCTCGCGGCTGGAAATCTCCATCTGTGCCAGACGGGAGGCGATGGCGCTGTAGTGCTCGGGATAGAGCGATTTGAACGCGAGATCCTCGAGCTCGTTGCGCATGTCCTGCATACCCATGCGGCCGGCCAGCGGCGCATAGATGTCCATGGTTTCCTGCGCGATGCGGCCGCGCTTGTGGACGGGCATGAATTCGAGGGTGCGCATGTTGTGCAGGCGATCGGCCAGCTTGACCAGCAGAACGCGCACGTCCTGGGAAATGGCCAGCAGCAGCTTGCGCAGGTTTTCGGCCTGAGCCTCCTCGCGGGAAACGAGGTTGAGGCGGTCGATCTTGGTCAGCCCGTCAACGATCTGGCCGATCTCGGTGCCGAACATCTCGTCGATCTCGGCGCGGGTGGCGTCGGTGTCCTCGATAGTGTCGTGGAGCAGCGCCACGGCGATCGTGGCATCGTCGAGCTTGAGATCGGTCAAGATGGCGGCGACTTCGAGCGGATGGGCGAAATAGGGGTCGCCCGAGGCCCGCGTCTGGCTGCCATGCTTTTGCATGCCGTAAACGTAAGCCTTGTTGAGCAGGGCTTCGTCGGCATTGGGATTATAGGCGAGAACGCGTTCGACGAGTTCGTACTGACGCATCATGCGCCGGGGTACTCCAGGCAAATTCAAGTTCACAAACTGCAAAGGCGCCGGGCCGGAGCCTGACGCCTTTGCAAATACTATAGGGAAAGGCTTGCGCCGATCAATCGTCGCGACGCTCGGGAGGAGCCAGCGACTCGATGCCGCGGAGCAGCTCTTCCTCGGAAATGGTGTCGAACACCGGACCTTCTTCGTCCGAAGAAGTTTCGATGCGCGGCGCGATATCGGATTCGGGCTCGTCGACTTCCACGTACTTCTGGAGCGAGTGGATCAGATCTTCCTGCAGATCGTCAGGCGAAATGGTGCCATCGCCGATCTCACGCAGGGCGACGACGGGGTTCTTGTCGTTGTCGCGATCCACGGTGATCTGGCCGCCAGAGGAGATCATGCGGGCGCGATGGGCGGCCGCAAGAACCAGCTCGAAGCGGTTCGGAATCTTTTCAATGCAATCTTCTACGGTGACGCGTGCCACAGCCGGTCTCCATTGCTTTAGGGGAGTTGCCCGTTCTCTTACACGAGGGCTATGGCGATGACAAGCGGGCGTTTGCCCTGCCGGGCGATGTTAATTTGCGCCCCGGGTGAACTTCTTTCGCCCCTGCGGCGTTGAGCCAGATACGTGCTTGCAAATTTTTCCGCCGTTTTTTGTTTTGGAGCTTTTGTCCATATGTTCGATTCCAGGGAAAAGGTCGTGCTGTTCATAGACGGCGCCAACCTTTACGCCACGTCCCGAGCGCTTGGCGTTGATATCGACTACAAGCGATTGCTGAGCGAGTTTCAGGACACCGCCTATCTGTTGCGCGCCTATTATTACACCGCGCTTGTGGAGGATCAGGAGTACTCCTCGATCCGCCCGCTGATCGACTGGCTCGACTACAATGGCTACACGGTGGTGACCAAGCCCGCCAAGGAATTTATCGACGCGCAGGGGCGGCGCAAGATCAAGGGCAATATGGATATCGAACTGGCCATCGATGCGCTCGAGATGTCCACCCATTACGATCATCTGGTTCTGTTTTCGGGCGACGGCGATTTCACGGCCCTCGTCGCGGCCCTACAGCGGCGCGGCAAGAAAGTTACCGTCGCTTCGACGCTGACGACGCCAACCCCGATGATTTCGGACGACCTGCGGCGGCAGGCCGATTATTTCCTCGAGATCGCCACCCTGGCCAAGACCGTGGGACGCCCGCAGGTTGACCGCCAGCAGGCGGCCAGAGAGGATGTTTCGCCCTGATTCTTGAGCGAGACGACCTTGGCGCTTCAGACCAACCCACCATCCGATTGCCCGCTCTGTCCGCGGCTGGCCGAGTTCCGGCATATCAACCGGCAACAGTTTCCCGATTGGCACAATGCGCCGGTGGACAATTGGGGCGATGTTGCCCCGCGCCTGCTGATTGTGGGGCTGGCGCCGGGACTGCGCGGGGCGAACAGGACCGGGCGGCCGTTTACCGGCGATTACGCCGGGGACCTGCTTTATGCAACGCTCAAGAAATTCGGCCTGGCGACCGGAGAGTTCGAGGCCGATCCCAATGACAGTCTGCAGCTCGTCGACACGCTGATCGTCAATTCCGTGCGTTGCGTTCCGCCGCAGAACAAGCCAACGGGAGCGGAAATCGCCACCTGTCGCCAATTTCTTTCTGCGACAATCGCGGCCAACCCGCAGGCAAAAGCGTTCTTTGCGCTGGGCCGCATCGCCCATGAATCGCTGCTCAGTGCGTTGGGAGAACGCCGGGCCGCCTTCCCGTTCGGCCATGGACGCGAGCATCAGCTGAGCGACGGGCGGACGCTGATCGATAGCTTCCACTGCTCGCGCTACAACACCAATACGGGGAGGCTGACGACGGAAATGTTCGAGGACGCGATGGGCAAGGCGAAGGCGGCGATAACGGCAGAAGGCTGAGCGCCCACCTCCGGCGCCGGGGGGAACTGGATCCCGGCTCGAGGCCGGGATGACGGTGGTGGGGAGGTTGGGCTCGGGAAAAGCAAGACTGACCAATTGGCAGAAGTCGACGCCATTTTTCTATAGCTCGCCCCTTCTCCTCCGGTCATCCCGGACTTGATCCGGGATCCAGTACACTCAGCAATCGAGGAGGCCCGCCCCTCTCAAGCGGGATCAGCCCTGCTTTAGAATCCGCTGCTTGTCGCGGGCCCAGTCGCGATCTTTCTGGACGTCGCGCTTGTCGTGGGACTTGCGGCCCTTGGCGAGCCCGATCAGCAGTTTGGCCATGCCGCGCTCGTTGAAATAGAGCTTCAAGGGCACGATGGTGTTGCCCTGCCGCTCGACGCCCTTGGCGAGTTTTTCGAGTTCGCGATGCGAGACCAGCAGCTTGCGGCGGCGCTTTTCGTCGTGGTTGAAGCGGTTGGCCTGCACGTATTCGGGGATGTTGGCGTTGATGAGCCAAAGTTCCCCACCCTCGGGCGACACGTAGGATTCGGCGATCTGGGCCTTGCCGTTGCGCAGGGATTTCACTTCTGTCCCGCGCAGCACGATGCCGGCCTCGATGGTGTCGAGAACCTCATAGTCGAACCGGGCCCGGCGGTTTTCAGCCACCATGCCGGTTTCAAGCAGACCTTTTTCTTTCTTTGGTGCCATTCTCTATCGATCAGTTGATGAGCCCGGCGTGGACCAGAGCGGCGTCGATCGCGGCGCGCGTGGTCTCGGTCACCGGGACGAGGGGCAGCCGGATTTCGTCGCCGAACAGACCCAGCTTTGAGGCGGCGTATTTGACGCCCTGGGGGTTGGGCTCGATAAACAGTGCCTTATGGAGTGGCGCAAGCCGATCCTGAATGGTGAGTGCCGTGCCGAAATCGCCGGCCTGACAGGCGGCCTGAAACGCCGAGCAGAGCCGGGGCGCGACATTGGAGGTGACTGAAATGCACCCCCTGCCCCCATGGGCATTGAACCCGAGCGCGGTGATATCCTCGCCCGAGAGCATGATGAAGTCCGAGCCGAGCGCAACGCGCGTCATGGTCGCCTTGCTCATATCCGCGGTCGCGTCCTTGACCCCAACGATATTGGGGCAGGCATCGCGCAGACGCTTCATGGTCTCGACGTTGATATCGACAACGGTGCGGCCGGGCACCGAATAGAGAATGACCGGCAGGCTGGTTGCCTTGGCGATGGCCGAAAAATGCTGAAACAGGCCCTCCTGATTGGGCTTGTTGTAATAGGGCACGATGGTGAGGATGCCATCGGCCCCGGCCTGTTCGGCAAATTCGGCCAGATGAATGGCCTCGCGCGTGGAATTGGAACCCGCACCGGCAATGACGGGAACACGCTTGTCGGCCACTTCAATGGCAATCTCGATGACGCGGCGATGTTCCTCGTGGCTGACCGTCGGGCTCTCGCCCGTGGTACCCACCGGAACCAGACCGTTGGTGCCTTCCTCGATCTGCCATTTGACGAAGCGCGCCATGGCGTCTTCATCAACAGCACCCTTATGGAACGGCGTTACCAACGCCGTGATCGACCCGGAAAACATGTGAGACAGTCCTTGATTTTCGACAGATGGCGCGCCTGGCAGCCGCCCTTAACGAGATTATCGCGCTTGATCCCTAACGGGGTGTTTCTTGATGGCGCGGGATGACGGTTTTGTCACCCCCAAAACTGGCGCACCATAGTGGCACTTGCGTGGCGCGACAAGACGGGGCCAGGGCCTGATGTTACCGCGATTGTCTGCGCCGCCGGGCGTGGTATGAAGCATCATGTTCAAGCGCGCAACTCCCCTGCCTCAAACACCGCTTTTTTCCGATCTGCCGGTCCGGACGATCGTTTGCGGAGCGGCCCACACCAGGATCGCCGTTCACATTCACGGCGAGATCGCCGACGATGTGCCCCCGATCGTCTGCCTGCCGGGCTATGTGCGCAACATGTCCGATTTTGCCGCGCTGCCGCGCGCCATCAACCGCCTGCCCGATACCGGTTTCGCCTTTATCCTGATCGACCTGCCCGGCCGGGGGCGCTCGTCCTATCTGGGCAAGGGAGCCCGCTATTCCACGCTGGCCGATGCCGATTGCGTGCTCGATGTGATGGCGGCGCTCGATGTGCCGCGCGCCGTTGTGGCCGGCGAAGGCCATGGCGGTCAGGTGGCGATGGTCATGGCCGGCCGCCGGCCGCTCGCGGTTGCCGGGACGATCCTGATCGATTCTGGCCCGGTGACCGATCCGCGCGGCCTGGTACGCACGCGCAACAATTTTCGTCATCTGGCAGCGCTCAAATCGCCTGCGGCGGCCAGTGCCGCCCTGCGCAAGATCTTGAGCACCGACTATTCGGGCGAATCCGAAGTGCGGCTCGATGGGTTCGCGCAGCGCATTTATGCCCAGGATGAACGCGGGAAGCTGCGCGCGCTTTTCGACAGCCAATTGATCGAGCAGCTCGAACAGTTCGAGTTCGACGACGTTCTCGAACCGCAATGGCCATTGTTCGACACGCTCTCGCACGCGCCGCTGATGATCGTGCGCTCGCAACTGACCGATCAGGTGCGGCGGGCCACATACGATGAAATGACGCATCGTCGGCGCGATGCGGCCACTCTGGTCATCTCCGACCAGGGATCACCGGCGCTGCTCGACGATTCCGCGGAGCATGAGGCCATAGCGGCGTTCTTGCGCGATATCTGCCGGGCAGACGACGAGCAAAGCTGACGCGCAAGCCGCCTACGACTTATTGGCCCTGACCAGCGCCTTGGCCTGCGACACCCATTTTTCGCGTTCGATGCGTCCCCTGAAGGACAGGCGGGCGTTCATCATGGTGATGGATTTGGCGTTCCAGGCGGCAATCTGGCTGAAATGATAGACGCCGTTGTCGTGCAGAACCGATTCAAGTTTGGGGCCGATGCCCTTGATTTTCTTGAGATCATCGGCTTGCCCACCAATGGGACCGTCGAGCAGGCCCAGGGCTGGATCGCAGAGGTCGCGGGTGGCCGAGGGCCTGGCCGCTTGCTGTTGATCGGGCTGCGGGGCCGACGCTGTCTGCCGGCGCGGGCCGAGCATGCGTTTAAGCATGAAGCCTACAAGGCAGCCGATGAAAAAGGCGGCGAGCAGCAGCAGGGCGCTGGGAATGATGTGGGGCGTGGGATCCATGGGTGTTGCCTTCAGCCGCGATCTTCGGGTGCGCCATACCAGCCGGTCGCGATGCCGATCAGCACGGCCAGCATCAGAAACGGCCAGTTGATAGCAATCAGATACGCAATGTCACTCACTGCCAAGCCCCTCTTCCCCAATCGGTGCGCGTCGATAGCTGGTGCGCACAACCCATTATGCTATTGCGCAATATCCTCGAAGCTGAAGACGATGCGCCGGTTTTCCGCCTTGCCAGCCGCCGTATCGTTGGATGCGACGGGAAGGCTTGCCCCATAACCGACGGCGAAAAGGCGCTGCGGGTCGATCCCCTGCTCCACCAACCGATCAACCACGGCCTCGGCACGGCTGAGGGACAGGACGAGATTGGTTTCGGCGCGCCCATCGGCGTCGGTATGTCCTTCTACATAAACCGGAAGCGAAGGGCAAACGGCCAGTATGCCGGCGATTTCGGCGATCACGCCTTCCGAAGCCGCGGTCGGCGCCGTGCGGCCCGAAGCAAATGATATCGGGTTGTTCGCGGTGAGCGCTGTGACCTGCTCGCGGCACTGAGCTGCCTGGGCCGACAGGTCGGTGTTTGTGGTTGCGGTATCGGCCGGGGCGACAGGCTGTTCTGCCGACGCATCGTTCTGGACGATTGGATTGTCGGCGGGTGCGGGCTCAGGGTCTTGCTGGAGCTGTGCCGCATCGTCGGACGGCTCGCTGGCCTCCGCAGTCAATTGGGGAGCCGTGTCCGTCTCATTTTCGAGCGGTTCCGGCTCAGGCGCACCGGCGTCGGCGTTTTCTGTTGTATCTCCAGTCTCAGCGGTATGTTCCTCAAGCAGATCTTCAACCGACTCCACGATGTCCTGCGCAAGCGGATCGGCGGGTTGAGCGGCTTGCTCCTGGTTCGGGCCGGATGTTTCGACCGCGACGACCCATTCGGTTCCGGTGCCGACTGAAGAACCAAGCACGTCGGTCAGTGCCGCGATATCCTGATCGGGCGCCAGAGTACCCGAAACGCTCCATTCCCCTTCATCATAGGCGATCGAACCGTCAACCAGCATTTCGCTCGCTGCGATGGCCTTCATGGCGTCGCGCAAAAAGCCAAGGGGCGCGCCTTCGGCAATCGTCATGCCATCGTGGTCGCTCCCTGCCCGCTCGGCCAGGATGGTGGCGATCGAAGCGTAGGGCACGTTTCCGGTCAGCGTGGGCTGGCCGGCAGCGATCTGGATAGCCCAGGCGAAGGGTTCTCCGGATTCAGCGCCGTTCTCCACCGTCTGATCGAGTGACTGATACTGGGCGAGGGCCGCTTGGGTTGGGGTCAGCAAGACGAAAGCTGGTACGGCAAATGAGAGAAGGCGGGGAAAAATCATTCAAAGCCAATAAGTTTGCGCCGCGAGGCGGCAATGTCGGTCGACTCGGTAATCGGGCCATGAGTGTAAAGCATTTCGGGCTGTAGCGAAGCCATTACACGCCCTGATTTCCTGGGCAAATGGGCCGAACGCAAAAAGAAAGGCCCGGCAAGTGCCGGGCCTTTCCAAAAATCGCCTCGAGGCGAAGAGTTCTTAGAACTCTTTGGAAGCTTCGAAGGACAGACGGTAGTCGTCGACCGTATTGGCGTATGCGTTAATGCTGGTTTCGAAACCGCCGCCAGGAGCGTAGGTCAGGCCAGCAGCGCCGTAGATGTAGTCAGCGCCACCGTTGTCGGTGTAGCCGAGTTCAGCGTTGGCAGCGATGGTTTCGGTGACGTCAGCGTCAACACCAGCATAAACGGTGAAGATGTCAACAGCAGCGACTTCCTGGTAGCCGGCGCCGATGTAAACGGCAACGGTATCAGTGGCGTCGAACGAACCTTCACCAGCAACACCCCAATCGCCGTTGTCTTCAAAGAAGGCATCGGTGTCGAGCGAGAACATGTCGAGGGTAGCCGAAGCGCCCAGCGAAGCAATCCAGTAGCCGGTATCGTCGAAGATCACGCCGCCGCGGACTTCGAACGAGTCGAATTCAGCGGTAACAGCAGCGTAGAAGTTGACCGGATCAGTGGCGCCGTAAAGGTCGCCAAGGAGAACGGCAGCTTCAGCCGAGAACATGCCGCCGTCATATTCAACGCCGAGCAGTGCAGTGCCGTCGCCTTCGAGGTCTTCGAGACCGGCGATAACGGTGAAGCCATCAGCGACCAGCGATTCGATGGTGATGACGTGGCCGCCCTGAGTAACAGGGTTGACCAGATCGTTTTCGTCGAAATCCCAATCGAAGTCGCCGAGTTCGTCATTACCATAAGCATGGTCAAGAACTTCGGTGTCGAGGATCTTGTCCTTCTTACCAGCCGAAAGAACGGTGGTGTCACCGAACTGAACGTAGGCTTCGCTGAAACCGATAGAATCAGCACCGACCATCGGAAGGCCGGTGTAGGTGCTGTCACCTTCAAGCCCGATATAGGCCACGGCAGCACCGGCGTCGGTCTGCGTGGTGGCTTCGAAGATCAGCTCCCATTCGGTAACAGATCCGACTTCGTAAACGCCGCCGATTTCTTCGTGATAGTATTCGTAGGACACTTCACCCGAGATCGACAGGCAGGTGTCGTCGGATTCAATGGTCAGGCCCGAGATGCCGTAGGCATCGCAGACGCCGAGCGACACAAAAGTCGCCGGAATCGGATCAGCGGCCTGGGCACCCGTCGACAGGGCCAGAACAGCTGCAGAACCCAGAAGAAGGCTCTTAAGTTTCATAATTGACCTCCAAAGTCAGTCATTCAGTTTGGCCGGGCTATCCGGCAGTTTGTCGAAACGCGACCACATTATTGTTGGTGTCGTGTGTTGCCGTCGCGTTGCGACCGACAAACGATCCCATGCATGGATTCGCAAGACCCACTCTAGCGATGCCGGTTGAGCGCGCAACAGCCGTTAGCCCTGTTCAACAGCCGTTCGGGCGGGTTGCAAAGGCATTGTTGCAAAATGTCCACACATACGGAAACCACTCGTTAATATTTGAGGCAATTAGCCTTTACGACTCCTTTATGTATCGCCTGCGAAAGACTGTGACGCGCGCAGGTTTCGCAAAACAGCCACATTGGTGATGTGCTTGGGTTCGGACCGCCGCCTGGTCCTATAGAGGTTTTGTTATTGTCCCACTGGCCCCCGTTATCGTCACGCGCGTGCAGCGCGGCACTGGTTATCTCGATGCTGATGGCCGGCAGCCTGGTGGCCCAGGACGACGCCGCCGATGTCGAGCAGATGATGACCGATGCCGAAGCGCTGGCGGTGGGAATCGATGTGACCACCCGATGCGCGCTCTTTGACACCGCGATCGACTATCTTTCACCGCTCGAACAGGTTGCGGCCCAGATCCGGCTTCGCGAAATCGTCGCCGCGGCATCCGAGGAGATCGAGGACACACCCGATCGGGTTGCGCAGATGCGTGCCGGGGCGGCGGCGCGGGTCTGCGGCGATCCGGACCTGGCACCCTATATGAGTTTCAGCCGGCAGATCGCGCGCGACGTTATCGACATCGCCCTTGTCGCCTGGAAAACCATTGACGTGCCGGGCTGCAATTATTTCGCAGATGACGGTTTCATGCAGGCGGCCGAACGGGCCAGCGCCGCGGCGCAACAGGCGACTCTGGAGGGAGAGGCAAACCGCATCGCCTATATAGAGCAGCGCGGCGCGGCCTGGGCCGAGGTCTTTGCCGCCAATTGCACGAATCTTCGCTTTGAGCCGGTCGAGACATTGCCGGGACAGATCGCCCTGGCGCTGCCGACCGAATAGGTCCTGGAGCACTTCTGCCTTTCACTTGCTCGGCCCTGCGGGTCCGAGCCGGATAGGCAGCATCAACTTGTCCAGGAAATGCTCCAATTCCCCCCTTTCAGCCTGCGCGATATTGCGCTAAACCCCTCTTCGAATGGGGCTGTAGCTCAGTTGGGAGAGCGCGTCGTTCGCAATGACGAGGTCGTCGGTTCGATCCCGATCAGCTCCACCATTTCCTTCTCTCACGGCGCGTACCACTGCGGGCATGACGGCGCTAGAACCGCGCCTATGCGCTACGTTGCGCCTGCGACGGCGCGGCGAAAACGTTCGCCGGGGTCCTCGGCTGTGCCTCGTCCATTTCCTTCTCTCACGGGCCATACCGCTCACGGCATGACGCGCTAAGACCGTGCTATGCCGTTCACTGGCCCTCCGAGGGGCGCGCGAAACGTCGCGCGGGGTCCTCGGCTGCGCCTCGTCCGACTGTCTGTCCTTATGGCGGTCAGCCGGGAAGCTGGGCTAACAGACGCTTTGCTGCGAGGAGATGCGGGCGGTCGATCATGCGGCCCTCGAGCCTGAGGGTTCCGGCCCCCGGGTTATCGGCAAAGGCGGCGATGACGGCCCTTGCGTGGGCGATTTCGGCTTCGGTGGGGGAGAAGGCGGCGTTGATGACGGCGATCTGGGTGGGATGGATGGCCATCATGCCCGAAAAGCCGTCGCGGCGGGCGCGCGCCGCATATGCCCTGAGCCCTTCGGTATCGATGAAATCGGGATAGACCGTCTCGACGGCCGGGACGCCCGCCGCGTGGGCGCCGAACAAGGTGAGACTGCGCACCATTTCGTAGGGCGGCGTATAACTTCCACCGGGGCGGCGGGCCGTGGTGGCGCCGACGGCGGCGGGGAGGTCCTCGGCGCCCCAGGTCAACCCGCACAATCGGCTGGCGACGGCACCATAGGTGCCAAGCCCGAACACCGCCCTGGGGGTTTCGGTGGCGATGGGCAGGATCGGGATGTGCGACAGACCGAGCATGGCGGCCAGTTCGGCGACGGAGCTTCCCGATTCCGATTTGGGCAGCACCAGAGCGTCGGGCTTGGCAGAAAGGATCGACTCGAGATCGGCGGCGAGATCGGGGGAGCCGAGCGGATTGACGCGGACCATCAATGTCACCTCGCGGCTGGCGCTCGAAAGGAACTGCGCCACATCCTTGCGCGCCCAGGGTTTTCGCTCGGGCAGCACCGAATCCTCAAGATCGAGGATCACGGCATCGGCGTCGCTTTTCAGCGCCTTTTCCATGCGGTCCGGGCGATCTCCGGGGACAAAGAGCAGTGAGCGCAGCCTCATTTTGGCCTCCGCCGGATCAGTGCGGTGCGCGTGCAGGTGCAGACGATTTCGTCGTGCTGGTTGATGGCGCGATGGGCGAAGGTGACGATGCCCGCTTCGGGGCGGCTGCCGGAAGCGCGCAGGTCGATCACCTCGGATTCGATCCTCAGCGTGTCGCCAATGAATACGGGTTTGGGCATTCTGACCGCGTCATAGCCCAGATTGGCGATCAATGTTCCGAGGGTCGTTTCAGCGACCGATATGCCCACCATCAGCGAGAAGGTGAACGTGCCGTTGACGACGATCCGGCCGAACTCTGTGCCCTTTGCGTATTCGGCATCGAGGTGGAGCGGTTGGGGGTTGTGGGTCAATGTGGTGATGAGCAGATTGTCCGCCTCGCTCACCGTGCGGCGGATGGGATGGGCGATGGTATCGCCGATCGACCAATCGTCGAAATAGCGCCCGCTCATTGATTTTCCTCCGCAATTTCCACCAGAACCGTGCCTTCGGTGACTTGCTCGCCGCTCGATGCATTGATCGCGGCGACGGTGCCGTCAAAAGGTGCTGACAGAGTGTATTCCATTTTCATCGCTTCGAGGACGATGAGCGTTTCGCCCTTTGCGACCCGCTGGCCGACGGCAATGGGAATGGCGGTGACCTTGCCGGGGATGGGGGCGAGAATTGCCCCATCGGCTGCCGCGCCGCCATGGGTGGCGTCGGTGCGGTCGGGGGAGAAGGCGAAGATTTCGCCTGCCTCGGCGATGAGGGTGCGGTGAGGCGATTTGTGGACGATGCGCGGTGCTTGTGTGCTGGGGTGGGGTCTGTTCGAGCGGAGCGAAACCGTGACCGGTTCTGACGCCAGGCGCATGCGGATTGTGCGGTTCGGTTCGGCATTCATGCGGAAGCCGACGAGATCGCTCCAAGCCCCCTGCCCTTGCGGCAGCATGGATTGCGCTGCAAGTTCAAGGGCTTGTGCGGATGGTTCGACAGGTTGATTCAGCGTATCGCCGTGGCGTTCGATGAAACCGGTGTCGATGTTTCCGGCGCTAAAATCGGGTTCGGACAGCGCGCGGGCGAGGAAGGCGGCGTTGGTTTTGACCGGGTGGATGGCGATGGACCGGCAGGCTGTTTCAAGCCGGTCGATGGCCTCCTGGCGCGTCTCGCCATGGGCGATGAGTTTGGCGATCATGGGATCGTAGAACGGGGTGATGGCATCGCCGGTTTGAACGCCGGTTTCGATGCGGACGTCCTCGGGCAGTTCGAAGATTTCGACCGTGCCGGTCGAGGGCATGAAGGCGTTGGCGGGGTCTTCGGCGTAGAGTCGGGCTTCGACGGACCAGCCGGAAAAGCCCAATTGATTCTGTGACTTGGGAAGGGTTTCTCCCGAAGCGATTCTGAGTTGCCATTCGACGAGGTCGACGCCGGTGATCGCTTCGGTGACCGGGTGTTCGACCTGCAAACGGGTGTTCATTTCCATGAACCAGATGCGGTCGGCGCGCAGGCCTTCCGAGGCGTCGGCGATGAATTCTATGGTGCCCGCCCCTACGTAATTGACCGCATGGGCGGCCTTTATGGCGGCAGCACAGATGGCGGCGCGGGTCGGCTCATCCATTCCGGGCGCCGGGGCTTCCTCGATCACCTTCTGGTGGCGGCGCTGCAGCGAGCAATCGCGCTCGAACAGGTGCACGACATTGCCGTGCCGGTCGCCGAACACCTGCACCTCGATATGGCGTGGGCGGGTGACGTATTTTTCGAGCAGCACGCGGTCGTCGCCAAAGGCACTTTTCGCCTCGCGCCGGCACGATTGCAGCGCGGCTGAAAAATCCTCGGGCCTTTCGACCTTGCGCATGCCCTTGCCACCGCCACCGGCAATGGCCTTGATCAAGAGAGGATAGCCTATCTCGTCGGCGGCGGGGATAAGTGTCTGGGGGGACTGGTCCGCGCCCATATAGCCGGGCGTTACGGGCACGCCCGCCTCTGCCATGAGTTTTTTGGCCGCGTCCTTTAAGCCCATCGCCTCGATGGAGGCCGGGTCGGGGCCGACCCAGATCAGGCCGGCATCGATAACACCTTGCGCGAACTGGGCATTTTCCGACAGGAAACCGAAACCGGGATGGATGGCATCGGCCCCGGATTCGAGGGCGGCGGCGATGATCGTGTCCCCGCGCAAATAGCTCTCGCTGACCGGCGACGGCCCGATATGGACGGCTGCGTCGGCCATGCGGACGTGGAGCGCGCCGGCATCGGCGTCCGAGAATACCGCAACAGTTTCAACGCCCAGGCGTCGTGCGGTGCGGATGATGCGGCAGGCGATTTCGCCGCGATTGGCGATGAGGAGACGCTTGATCATCATCTACATCCTGAACAGCCCGAATTGCGGGCGCTCGGGGATCGGGGCGTTCAGCGTGACGCGGAAGGCGAGGCCCAGAATTTCGCGGGTTTGGGCTGGATCGATGATGCCGTCATCCCAGAGCCGCGCCGTGGCGAAATAGGGATTGCCCTCGGCCTCGTAGCGGGCGCGAATGGGATTCTTGAAGGCTTCCTCGTCCTCTGCTCTCCAGTTTTCGCCTTTTGATTCAAACCCATCGCGCTTGACGGTGGCGAGGACCGATGCGGCCTGTTCGCCGCCCATCACCGAGATGCGGGCGTTGGGCCAGGTGAATAGGAACCGCGGGGAATAGGCGCGGCCCGCCATGCCGTAGTTTCCGGCGCCGAAACTGCCGCCGATGATGAGGGTGATTTTGGGCACCGTAGCCGTGGCGACGGCGGTGACGAGCTTGGCGCCGTCCTTGGCGATTCCGCCCGCCTCATATTTGCCGCCGACCATGAAGCCGGAGATATTTTGCAGGAAAAGCAGGGGGATACGGCGCTGGCAGCACAACTCGATAAAGTGGGCGCCCTTGAGCGCGCTTTCGGAAAACAACACGCCATTGTTGGCGATGATGCCGATTTTGGTGCCCCAGAGTTCGGCAAAGCCGGTGACCAGCGTCGTGCCGTAGTTCGCCTTGAACTCGTGAAAGCGCGATCCGTCCACGATGCGGGCGATGATTTCGCGCACATCGTAAGGGGCTCTGACATCCAAGGGAATTATGCCGTAAAGGTCTGAAATATCGTAATTATTTTTTTCTATGCCCAATGTATCCCCGGTGGACTCGCGCCCCACGCCCAGTGGACTGTCCGCAAGGGTGGAGACGATGTCGCGGATAATGGTCAGCGCGTGCTCGTCATTTTCGGCGATGTGATCGACGACGCCGGACTTCTTGCCGTGGGTTTCGGCGCCGCCCAGTTCCTCGGCCGAGATGATCTCGCCGGTGGCGGCTTTGACCAGCGGCGGGCCGGCGAGGAAGATCGTGCCCTGATTGCGCACGATGACCGTTTCGTCGCTCATGGCGGGAACGTATGCCCCGCCAGCCGTGCACGAGCCCATGACGCAGGCGATCTGGGGTATCGATTGGGCCGACATCTGTGCCTGATTGAAAAAGATGCGCCCGAAATGGTCGCGGTCGGGGAACACTTCGGCCTGAAAGGGCAGATTGGCACCGCCGGAATCGACCAGATAGATGCAGGGCAGACGGTTTTCGAGGGCGATTTCCTGGGCGCGGAGGTGCTTTTTGACTGTCAGGGGAAAGTATGCGCCGCCTTTGACGGTGGGATCGTTGCACACGATCATCACCAGACGGCCCGAGACCTGCCCGATGCCGCAGATGATGCCGGCGCCCGGTGCTTCGTCTCCATACATTCCGTTGGCGGCCAGTTGGCCGATTTCGAGAAAGGGGGAGCCGGGATCAAGGAGGCGCTCGACGCGGTCGCGGGGGAGAAGTTTGCCGCGCGCCACATGGCGCTGGCGGGAGGTTTCGGGGCCGCCGAGGGCGGTCCTGGCGACGGTATCGCGCAGCTCGGCGGCCAGCGCGCGATTGTGCGCGGCGTTGGTGCGAAAGGTCTCGGACGCCGGGTTGATGGCGGATTGGAGGGTGGGGGCGGTCATGCCATGCGCCTCGCTAGGGCGGCGGTGAATGCGGAGATGCTGCTGCTGGATCCCGGGAATAAATCCCGCGATGACAGGGTGGGACTTTGGGTGCGCTGGTGGCCCATCATATCCCGATCACCTCGCGCCCGATGAGGAAGCGGCGGATTTCGTTGGTACCGGCTCCGATATCGTAGAGTTTTGCATCGCGGACGAAGCGTTCGACCGGCCATTCCTTTGTATATCCGGCGCCGCCCAGCGCCTGGACGGCTTCGAGCGACACCTTTACAGCGTTTTCCGAGGCCAGGAGGATGGCGCCGGCGGCATCAAACCGCGTGGTCTGGCCCGCATCGCAGGCTTTGGCCACCGCATAGACATAGGCGCGGGACGAATTGAGCGCGACATACATATCGGCGATTTTTGCCTGCATGAGCTGGAATGAGCCGATGGGCGCGCCGAACTGCTTGCGATCGCGGATATAGGGCAGCACGGTATCGAGACACGCCTGCATGATGCCGAGCGGGCCGGCGGCGAGGACGACGCGTTCGTAGTCGAGGCCCGACATCAGGATTTTCACCCCCTGCCCTTCGGCGCCCAGGACATTTTCGGCCGGAACCTCGCAATCGGTGAAAACGAGTTCGGCGGTGTCCGAGCCACGCATGCCCATCTTGTCGAGTTTGGGGGAAACGGAAAAGCCTTTCATGGCTTTTTCGATGATGAAGGCGGTAATGCCCTTGGGACCGGCGGCGGGATCTGTCTTGGCGTAAACGATCAACACATCGGCTTTGGGCGCGTTGGTGATCCAGAATTTGGTGCCGTTGAGGACATAGCGATCCCCGCGCTTTTCGGCGCGCAGGGACATCGAGACGACATCGGACCCTGATCCGGCTTCGGACATGGCGAGGGCGCCCAGATGTTCGCCGGAGATCAGTTTGGGCAGGTATTTGCGCTTTTGGGCCTCGGTGCCCCAGCGGCGGGTCTGGTTGACCGCGAGGTTGGAGTGGGCGCCGTAGGACAGGCCCACCGAGGCCGAGGCGCGGGAGACTTCCTCGACGGCAACGCAGTGTTCGAGATAGCCAAGACCCAGGCCGCCAAATTCCTCTTCCACGGTGATGCCATGCAGTCCGAGTGCGCCCATCTCGGGCCAGAGGTCGATGGGAAACGTATTGGTTTGGTCGATCTCGGCGGCACGCGGCGCGATCTTGTCGCTGGCGAAACGGTGGGTGGTCTCGCGGATGGTATCGGCCATGTCGCCGAGGGCGAAATCGAGATGGGTCATTGTGGTCTCCTCAGCTCCATGAACGCTTCTCGATGAAGATCAGCGCCGGGTTTTCCAGCAGGCGCTTGAGGCGCTGGATGAATTTAGCGGCGTCGTAGCCATCGACGATGCGGTGATCGAAGCTGGACGAGAGGTTCATCATGGTGCGCACGGTCACCTGATTGTTGATGAACACGGGGCGGCCCATGAGCTTGTTGGGGCCGATGATCGCCACTTCGGGGTGGTTGATGATCGGGGTGGCGGCAACGCCACCCAGAGCGCCGAGGCTGGTCAGGGTGATGGTGGAGCCCGAAAGCTCGTCGCGGGACGCCCTGCCCTCGCGCGCCGCGTTGGTGACCCGGCTCATCTCGCGGGCGCAATCCCAGATGTCGAGCGCCTCGACGTGGCGGACGACAGGGACCATGAGGCCTTCGGCGGTTTGCGTGGCAATGCCGATATGGATGGGCTCGAACTGGCGCAAGACGCCCGCTTCGGCGTCGTAATGGGCGTTGACGTGCGGAAACTCGGGCAGCAATTGCGCAAGCGCCCGCATGAAGAAGGGCAAAAGCGTGAGCTTGGGCTGGGCGCCCTGGCGCGAGGCGTTGATCTCCCGGCGCAGCCCTTCGAGAGCGGTCATGTCGCAATCCTCCACATAGGAGAAATGCGGGATGGAGCGGGCGGAGAGTTCCATGCGCTCGGCGATCTTTCGACGCAGGCCGATGATCTTTTTCTCGTGGACGCCCTGGCGCTCGCGGGCGGCGGGCTCGGGCGCCCTGGACTTGAGATGGGCATCGAGGTCGGCATCGGTGATGCGGCCTTCGGGGCCTGTACCGATGACGTAGTTGAGGTCGATATCGAGATCCTCGGCGCGGCGGCGGGTGGCCGGGGCGATGAGGATTTGGTGGTGGGGAGTGGGTTTGGACTCTGCGCTTGTGGCCCGCTCTGCCTGGACTCCGGGAACAGGCCCCGGAGTGACAGGTTGGGGGTTGGGAGACGCTGAAGACTGGGCCGCGGGCGCTTCTCCATCCCCTGTCATCCCGGCCTTGAGCCGGGCTCCATCAGGCTCGGAGGATGGAGTTCTCTCACCGGCGCCGGGGGTACTGGGTCCCGGGTCTTCGCCCGGGATGACGGGGGTGGGTGGGACGGCGGAGGGGGATGGAGCCGCAGGCGCTTCTTCTTCCCCATCGCTTCCCCGGTCAAGGCCGGGGTCCATGGGTGCTTGCCGTTCGCTCGCCGGTTCGCTTCGGCTCGGGCGGGCACCGGCATTCGCCGGGGAAGCGGGGGGTGGGGCGGCCTCTGCCTCCGCCTCGCCTTCGATCTCAAGCTCGACCAGAACCGAGCCGACGGGCGCCTTGTCGCCTTCGGCGCCGAATAGTTTGAGCACCGTGCCGGCGACCGGCGAGGTCATGTCGATTGTCGCCTTGTCGGTCATCACGTCGACGAGCGTCTGGTCCTCCTCGACGTGGTCGCCGACCTTGACGTGCCAGGCGGTGATTTCGGCTTCGGCGACGCCTTCGCCGATATCGGGCAAGCGGAAGGAATAGGTCTTCATGCCACCGCCTCCACACAGCGCTTGAGCGCTTTGGCGACGCGCACCGGACCGGGGAAATAATCCCATTCGAAGGCGTGCGGGTATGGGGTGTCCCAGCCGGCGACGCGCTCGATCGGGGCGCGCAGGTGATAAAAACACCGCTCCTGTATGAGCGCGGAAAGTTCACCGCCGAAGCCGCCGAACCGCGAGGCTTCGTGCACGATGACGCAGCGGCCGGTCTTTTTGACCGATTTGACGATGGCGTCGATATCAAGCGGCACGATGGAGCGTAAATCGATCAGTTCGGCGTCGATGCCGGATTCGGCAATCGCCGCGTTGCAGACGTGAACCATGGTGCCATAGGCGAGCACCGTCGCCTCCCTGCCCTCGCGCATGACCGAAGCCGACCCGAGCGGCACGGTGTAGTGACCGGCGGGGACTTCGCCGAGCTTGTGTTCGGCCCAGGTGGTCAGCGGCTTGTCGTGGTGGCCGTCGAAGGGGCCGTTATAGAGCCGCTTGGGTTCGAGAAAGATCACCGGATCGTCCTCCTCAATGGCGGCGAGCAGCAAGCCCTTGGCATCGTAGGGATTGGAGGGGATCACGGTTTTCAGCCCCGTCACATGCGCAAAGATCGCCTCGGGGCTTTGCGAATGGGTCTGGCCGCCGAAAATGCCGCCGCCATAGGGCGAGCGGACGGTGATGGGGCACCAGAATTCGCCATTGGAGCGATAGCGCAGGCGGGCCGCTTCGGACACGAGCTGGTCGTAGGCGGGCAGGATATAGTCGGCGAACTGGATCTCGACGATGGGCCGCAACCCGTAGGCGCCCATGCCGATGGCCGTGGCGACGATGCCGCCTTCGGAAATGGGGGAGTCGAAACAGCGGCTTAGCCCGTGTTTTTTCTGCAGTCCTTCAGTGACGCGGAACACGCCGCCGAAATAGCCCACGTCCTCGCCGAACACCAGGGTGTCGGGGTCGCTGCCGAGCTTGATGTCTAGGGCGGAATTGAGCGCCTGGATCATGTTCATGGCCGGCATGGGAGACCCCTCGTCGTTTGCGGCCGTCGCACGACGCCAGCTACACACACCGTCGTCATCCCGGCCTTGAGCCGGGAGCCAGTACGCTCAGAGGATGCGGAACGCGCCGCGGAGGACAGATTTCCGACGCCGAGGGTACTGGGTCCCGGGTCTTCGACCGGGATGACGCTGGTTCTCGGTGATGCGGCCGAAGACAGGATTATTATCATACCCCCGCCTCCCGGCGCTGTTCGCGGATGCGCCAGTCGGGGTGGGCGAAGACGTCCTCGAACATTTCGCGCGGATTGGGCTTGGACTGGCCCAGCGTACCGATGGCTTCGGCCTGCTTGACGGCGGATTTGATGTCGGCGGTCAGCTCGGCGATGAGCGCCTCGTGCTGTTCTTCGGACCATTCGCCGATGGCGATGAGGTGGGCTTTCAGCCGCTCCAGCGGGTCGCCCAAGGGCCATTTGGAGGCTTCGTCCTCGGGGCGGTAGCGGGTGGGATCGTCGGAGGTGGAGTGCCCGGCGGCGCGATAGGTGAAAAACTCGATCAGCGTGGGGCCATGATTGGTGCGGGCGCGGTCGGCGGCCCAAAGGGTCGCGGCATAGACGGCGAGGAAATCATTGCCGTCGACCCTAAGACCGGGAATGCCATAGGCGATGGCCTTGGCGGCAAAGGTGGTTTCCCCGGCTCCGGCAATGCCGGAGAACGAGGAAATGGCCCATTGGTTGTTCTCGACGCAGAGGATAACCGGAGCCTTATAGACGGCGGCGAAAGTCAGGGCTTCGTGGAAATCGCCCTCTGCCGTCGTGCCGTCGCCCACATGACCGATGGCGATCTTGTCGTCGGATTTGAAGGCCGAGGCCATGGCCCAGCCCACGGCATGGCCGAAGCGCGAGCCGACATTGCCCGAAAGGGAATAAAAGCCGTAGTCGCGGGCCGAATAGAGAATGGGAAGCTGGCGACCGCGTAAGGGATCGCGCTCGTTGGAATAGATCTGGTTGCACAGATCGATCAGCGGATAGTTCCGCGCCATCAGCCAGGAGAGCATGCGATAAGTGGGGAAATTCATATCCCCAAGGTCAAGCGCCAGCGCCTGGGCCGCGCCAATGGCCTCTTCGCCCAGCGATTTCATGTAAAAGCTGGTCTTGCCCTGCCGGTGGGCGCGGAACATCCGCTCATCGAACAGGCGCGTCTTGAGCATGGCGGTGAGCCCGGCGCGCAGCGTATCGGGGTCCAGGCGCGGGTCCCAGGGGCCGACCGCCCTGCCCTTTTCGTCGAGCACGCGGATCAGCCCATAGGGCAGATCGCGCATGTCGCGCTCGGGCTCGGAAATGTCCGGGCAGCGCACAGCGCCGGCCTCGGGCACCTCGATGTGAGAAAAATCGACGGGCTGGCCGGGCCGCGCCGGCGGCTCGGGTACGTAGAACGATAGTGCCGGGCGGTTGGATTTATCGCGTCGTGCGACTGTGTCCATGCTGCTCTCCTCCCCGATTGCAACATTGGGCTTTGATCAATATTACTACCAATCAAAGGGGAGAACTTGACTTCATTCTCCGACTATCCCGTAATGGTTGGATATTTCATCCTATCATTTCACGCATATTGAGGAGACGATCACATGGACGAGATGGATCGCAAGATTCTGGCAGTGGTCCAGAATGACTCGTCCCTGTCCGTCGCCGATATGGCGGAGAAAGTGGGCCTCTCGCACACACCCTTCTGGCGGCGTCTCAAGCGCCTAGAAAAGGACGGGGTCATCAAGGAGCGGGTTTCGATCCTCGACCAGCACAAGCTGGGGCTCGATATCACGGTCTTTGCCCATATTAGACTCAAGCAGCACGATGAGGAAACGCTTGAAGCGTTCGAGCGGGAGGTCGCCGACTATCCGGAGGTCGTGGAATGTTATTCCATGAGCGGGGAGACCGACTATGTGGTGCGTGCGCTGGTCGCCTCGATTGAGGAATATGAGCGGCTTTTGAAGCGCAAGCTGTTGCATTTGCCCGGCGTTGTGGCCATCAACTCCCATTTCGCGCTCAAATGCATCAAGCTCACGACCAAGCTGCCGATCGCTGCGGAAACAGCGCGCTAAACGGGAAACGGCCTCACGTCCCGGATGACTGAATAAGAGGAGACGGCTTTGAAAATTCTAGTCCCGGTCAAGCGGGTGCTCGACGCCAACATCACCGTGCGGGTGAAATCGGACGGCACGGGCGTCGATCTCGCCAACCAGAAGATGAGCATGAACCCGTTCGACGAAATCGCCGTCGAAGAGGCGGTCAAGCTCAGGGAAGCGGGCATCGCCACCGAGATCGTCGCGGTTTCCATCGGGCCGGCGCAGGCGCAGGATACGCTGCGCACCGCCCTGGCCATGGGCGCCGACAGCGCCATTCTGGTCAAGACCGATGAAACGATCGAGCCGCTGGCGGTTGCGAAAATCCTCAAGGTGATCGCCGAACAGCAAGGCCCCGATCTGGTCATCATGGGCAAGCAGGCCATCGACGACGATTCCAACCAGACCGCGCAGATGCTTTCGGCCCTGCTCGGCTGGCCGCAGGCGACGTTTGCCTCCAAGGTTGAAATTGCCGATGGCAAGGCGACCGTGACACGTGAGGTCGATGGGGGACTTGAAACGCTCGAGATGAGCCTGCCGGCGGTTGTTTCGACCGATCTGCGGCTCAACACGCCCCGTTATGCCTCGCTGCCCAATGTGATGAAGGCCAAGAAAAAGCCGCTCGAGGAAATCGATGCCGCCAGCCTTGGCGTGGCGCTTGCGCCGACGCTGAGCGTGGTATCGACCGCCAAGCCGGCCGAGCGCAAGCCCGGCTCGATGGTGAGCTCGGTGACCGAACTCGTTGAAAAGCTCAAGACGGAGGCTCGGGTGCTATGAGCATTCTCATCCTCGCTGAACACGATAATTCCACCCTTGCGGTTGCCACGGCCAAGGCCGTTGCCGCGGCGCAGAAGATCGGTGGCGATATCGATGTGCTGGTGGCCGGGTCCGGTTGCGGCCAGGTCGCCGAGGCTGCGGCAAAGCTCGACGGGGTCGCCAAGGTACTGGTGTCCGACGCTGACGCCTATGCGCACCAGCTTGCCGAACCGGTCTCGGAATTGCTGGTGCATCTGGCGGGCGGGTACAGCCATATCGTTGCCGCCGCGACCACTTCGGGCAAGAATGTGATGCCGCGTGTGGCGGCGTTGCTCGATGTGATGCAGGTTTCCGATATTACCGCCGTGCTGTCGGACAAGCGTTTCGAGCGGCCCGTTTATGCGGGTGCGGCGATCCAGACTGTTGAGGCCACGGCAGACAAGGTGGTTGTCACCGTGCGCGCATCGGCGTTCGACGCCGTGGGCGACGGCGGTTCGGCCCCGCTCGAAGCGGTCGATTTTGCGCCCTCGGCTCCTAAGGTGAAATTTGTCTCGCGCGACACCCCGGTCAGCGCCGGGCCGGAACTTGCCAATGCGCGGATCGTGGTTTCGGGCGGACGGGCGCTGGGCTCGGCGGAAAAGTTCAACGAGATCATCAAGCCGCTGGCCGACAAGCTGGGCGCCGCCATGGGCGCTTCGCGCGCAGCAGTGGACGCGGGCTATGCGCCCAATGACTGGCAGGTGGGCCAGACCGGCAAGGTCGTGGCGCCCGATCTCTATATCGCAGTGGGAATTTCCGGGGCGATCCAGCATCTGGCGGGAATGAAGAATTCCAAGGTCATCGTGGCCATCGACAAGGACCCCGAAGCCCCTATTTTCGGGGTGGCCGATTACGGGCTGGTGGGTGATCTGTTCGAATTGGTGCCCGAGTTGACCGACGCGCTGTAAGCGCAGTCACACGCATCAAAAAGGGCGGCGCAAAAGTGCCGCCTTTATTGTCAAGCCGTCCGGCCTGAACACAAACGCTAACCAATAGTTGACGAGGTTAACCATGCAGGCGTACCATTAAGCGGTACTGGCTAAGCTTTCTGAGCTGACGCTATTCGCCAGCCAAGTATTTCATGAAAGAGAGCCAGTACTCCAGGCTTTGGAGGAGGCCTCTCATGACCAAAACCAGACAATTACTCAGCTTATTGGCAGTCGCCGCATCGTCGGTTTCACTATTGGCCGTACAGGCCGGCGTTGCCCAGGACAGTCCGATCGACGATCTCACGCCGGTCACTGACGAAATGTTGAATAATCCGCCCGACGGCGACTGGCTGATGTGGCGGCGCACATATAACGGCTGGGGCTACAGCCCGCTCGATGAAATCAACAAGGACAATGTTGGCGATCTGGAACTGGCCTGGGCCTGGGGCATGTCTCCGGGCGGACGGTCGCAGGAAACGCCCCTCGTTCATGACGGAATTCTGTATCTCCAGAACTCGAGCCATCTCATCCAGGCCCTCGACGGGGCCACGGGCGAGTTGATCTGGGAGTATGAGTACGAACTCCCCGATGAGGTGAATCCCAACGGAGAGCGCAGCAAGGCGATTTACGATGACAAGCTGATCATCGCCACTCGCGATGCGCATCTGATTGCGCTGGATGCCAAGACCGGCCAGCTGATCTGGGACAAGACGGTTGCCAACTACGAGCACGGCTTTGCTTTCTCCAGCGGACCTATCGTTGCGAACGGCGTCGTTGTCCAAGGCATGACCGGGTGCAGCAACGCTCAACCCGGCGGCTGCTTCTTTACCGGGCACGACGTGGATACCGGTGAGGAATTGTGGCGTGTCCACACCATCGCCCGCGGCGATACGCCCGAGGGCAATAGCTGGAACGGTCTCCCCCTGGAAAGCCGCTATGGCGCATCGGCCTGGATCACCGGCTCTTACGACCCCGAGCAGAACCTGATCTTCGCCGGCGTCGGACAGCCCTATCCGTGGAACGTCGAGATCGCGGGGCTGACTCCCCCGAGTTCGGATCCCAACGTCACCAATGAGGCACTCTACACCAACTCCACACTTGCCATCGATGTGACCACGGGCGAGCTCGAATGGTACCACCAGTATCTGGAGACCGACTCTCTGGACCTCGACTATGCCTATGAGCGCATATTGGTGGACCTGCCGTTCAACGGCGAGATGCGGCAACAGGTGGTGACGACCGGAAAGATCGGCATTATCGAGTCGCTCGACCGGACGACGGGTGAATGGCTGTGGGCCCAGGAGACCGCACCGCAGAACGTGGTGCTTTCTATCGATCCGGACACCGGCGAAAAGGAGATCAACCCCGAGGTCATTCCGGTGATCGGTGAGACCACCTTCAACTGCCCGGCCGACCCGGGCAGCAAAGCCTGGCAGGCCACGGCATACAGCCCACGGACCGAGACCCTGTATCTGCCAACGGTTGAGTTCTGCTCCAACACCACGGTCAATCCGCTCGATCCGGGTGAGATTTACACCGGTGGCGGGCTGCAGACCTTTGCTCGCGTGCCGCATCCTGATGGCGATGGCAATATCGGGCAAGTCCGTGCCATCAACCTCGTGGACCAATCGGAGGTTTGGCAGTATCGGCAATATGCACCAGTCACCAGCGCAACCCTGCCGACTGGTGGCGGGCTGGTGTTCGTTGGCAGCCTTGATCGCAAGTTCATGGCCTTCGACGACGAAACTGGCGAAAAGCTCTGGGAAAGCGGGCCGTTGAGCAATTCGCTCGAATCCTTCCCGATTTCCTACGAGGCGGGCGGCAAGCAATATGTTGCCGTTGTCGCGAACTGGGCCTCGGGTCTGGGCCGCCTGGCATCGCTGACCCCGGACATCCGCCTGCCGTCGGACAATCCGGCAACACTGTATGTGTTTGCGCTTCCCGACTGATCGGAAGGCGCCATCCGAGAAGCGGGGCGGGCTCGGAATTTCCGGTCCGCCCCGCGTTTTTCGGGGAGGTTCGATTTTTCGAGACCGCCTTTCACCCACTGCCACCACGGCCAAGTGGCAACGCCCATGGACCCCGGCTCTTGCCGGGGAAGCGCTGCAAGATACGCCGGCACCAATAGAGGAGACACCAATTGTCCTTTGCCTTGCGCCCGGTCGTCACGCTTCTGGTTTCGGCGCTGGCCATTGCCATAACCGCACTGTCGCCGTGGCCCGCCTCGGCACAGGAGCCTGAATTCTACGACGTGCCCTTTGCTCCGGGGCAATGGAATATCGGCCGGCAGCTCAACGAGTCCCAATTTCGCTATTGCGTGGACGAGCGCGATCCCGACTGGGCGATTGGGGATGCCATCGCCGAGGCCATTGCCACGGGATTGCTGCTCGAACCACAACGATATGTGGTTCCCAGCGACATGGTGAGTGAGGACATCACGAAAATCTACCAGATCCTGCTCGAACATTGCGACGTGCAGATGGGCTTCAAGCTCATTCCCGAAGGGCTGCCCGAATGGGTGATCGCCACCCGCCCCTATTACGAAGCCGGGTATGTTTTCATTACCACCGATCCAGCCATTCAGACGCTGGGCGACCTGCCTCCCTCCAGCCCCATCGGAGCGACGCTGGGCACGTCGGCCCATTTTCAGCTCTTTACCTTTGTCTCAACGATGGCGCCGGAAGACCGCTGGCCGGTGTTTCCAATGGGCACCAACCAGCTTTCCATCGACTCGCTGCTCAACGGCACGGTGGATGTTGCGCTGGTCTGGGCGCCCAGCCTGTGGGCCGCGCAACGCGACAATCCCGACCTTGCGGACATCCACGTCGTGGACCCAAGTCCCTTGCAGCCGTCCAGCCTAGGGGTGGGCGGGCTGTTGCTCGCTGAAAATACCTTTTTGCGCACGGCCATCGACGAGGCGATTGAAGCGCTTACGGCGGATGGCACAATCGGCGCCATCCTCGAAGAGTACGATTTTGCGGCTACGCCTGCCCCGTGACCGCGTGGCCCTTTACTTCTGGACGATCAATTTGTTGAGCGATTCCATGTCGGAGGGCAGCGGATCGCCGGCCGGAAAGCCGTTTTCCTGCAGGATATAGGCCATCAGATCGGCATAGACCTCGGGCGAATAGCGGCCCGGCGCATTGGGCGGCATCAGCAAGCTCATGAACCCGAACATTGCCGAGGCCGGTGCCCCGTTGGCGAATTTCTGCTCGAACGCCAGCCCGCGCAATGGCGGCCCGCCGATCAACCCGCCGCGCAGATCGTCTCCGTGGCAGTCGACGCAGTCTCTTTCAAACCTGTCCTCACCGCGATCGGCCTGCTCGGATGAATAGTGCACCGGGCTCATGGTGCTGTCGTCCTGGGCGAAAACCGGTGCGGAAAGAGAAAAGGTGCCAGCGACCAACCCGGTGAGCATCACCAAGCGAGACGCGGGGCTACCAATGATGGGACCCATAATTTCCTCCCGTTGCGGACCAGCTCTCACAGAAGCCAATCAAGGGAAGGCATCTTGAGGTGAGGCGAGATGGTCCTTGAGCCAACAGCAAAGCCGACGCCAAAGGCAATTGCAAGCACAATATGGGTGGTCGGGGGGATCAGCCCGGCATTGCGGGCGGCGCCTTGGCACCGCCCGCAATGCTTCACTCGACGGTGATCGGGGAGCGGCCGAGCACCGATTGGTTGGCCACGTCGAGAAAGCGGATCTCGTATGTGCCGGGTTCGTCGGGCAGCTTGAACTTGGTGGCCTTTTCGGCACTGGCGGGCTGGGCTTCAAGCCATGCGAAATCGGCCTGATCGGTGCGCGCCAGCGACACCCGCGCGCCCTCGACATCCGCAGTCCAGGTCACAAGGATCGTCTCTCCCGGCGCTGCGGAAGCGGGCACATCGAGACCGGCGCCAAAATCGAGGGCGCTGCCCTCTTCAAGCACTTCAATCGGTGTTGAGGCCATGGTGATCCCGCCCTCATCGAGCACATAGCGAACCTCATAGAGCCCTGGATCGGCCGGTGCCGTGAGTTCCTGCTCGGTGTCGTCCCTGACGCGTTGATAATCGCCATAGCTGCCTTCCTCGGCTCCGGCGGGAACGATCGTCACATAGTCGTTGGAGTTGATGGTGCCGGTGTAGCTCACCGCAAAGCGCGCATTGGCAATCACGATTTCGGGCGCCGAAACGCTCACATCGCCATCCACCACCTCGACCGGGGTCGAGGCCATGGTGCGTGCCCCTTCATCGAGCACGTAACGGACTTCATAGAGTCCAGGCTCAGCGGGGGCCGTCAGCTCCTGTTCGGACGCATCGCGCACACGCTGGTAATCGAGATAGCTGCCCTCATCGGCTCCGGCGGGAACGATGGTGACATAGTCATTGCCATTGACGGCGCCTGTGTAGTTGACGGTAAACCGCGAACCGACGGTCACGGTTTCGGGCGCCGAAACCGTCGTCTCGCCTTCAACAACTTCTATGGGCGCCGACGCGAGGGTCCGCCCGCCTTCGTCAAGCACGTAGCGCACTTCGTAAAGGCCAGGTTCGGCGGGGGCCGTCAGTTCCTGCTCGGACGCATCGCGCACACGCTGGTAGTCGGTGTAACTGCCCTCCTCGGCACCGACCGGAACAATGGTGACATAGTCGTTGCCATTGACCGAACCGGTGTAGCCGACGGTGAAGCGAGCGCCCACTGTCACCGTCTTGGGCGCGGAAACCGTGGTTTGCGGTTCGACCACCTCAATGGGGGTCGATGCCATTGTCCGCCCGCCCTCATCGAGGACGTAACGCACTTCATAGAGCCCCGGATCGGCTGGGGCCGTCAGGTCCTGTTCGGACGCATCGCGCACACGCTGGTAATCGGTGTAACTGCCTTCATCGGCGCCGACCGGAACGATGGTGACATAATCGGTGCCATCGACGGCACCGGTATAGCTCACGGTGAACCGGGCACCGGTGGTGACGGACTCCGGGGCTGTGACGGTGACTTCGGCATCGACAACCTCAACCGGGGTCGAGCCGGCTGTTTCTCCAGTTTCCTCAAAGACGTAGCGGACTTCGTAAAGTCCGGTTTCGGCCGGGGCCCTCAATTCCTGCTCGGAATCGTCGCGTACGCGCTGATAGTCGCCAAAGCTGCCCTCATCGGCGCCGACCGGAACGATCGTCACATAATCGCTTGGCTCGAGCGTTGGCGCCCAGCTTACCGGGAAGCGCATGCCGACGGTTACGCTGGCCGGTGCCTTGATATCGACCTGGGAGACTTCGGGTTCAGGCTCGGGTTGGGGCTGGGGCTCGGGCTCGGGCGCCTCCTCGATCACCTGCTTGACCTCATCGAGCGCGTCGGCCAATTCGCTGGCGTTGGAGGCCGGCACGAAGACGCCGCCGGTGTTTTCGGCGATGCAGGAAAGCTGGGCATATTCCTCGGACGCCACGTCAAAGCCGATGACGTGGGTGGTGAACGCGATGCCGCGCTCTTCGAGATGGCTGGCCAGCGCGCACGGATCGGCCTCGCAGTTTTCGATGCCGTCCGAGATCAGGACCACGGTTGCGGGGTTTTCGAGATAGACCAGTTCTTCGGCGGCATGTTCGACTGCAGCCGACAGCGGTGTGCGGCCCAGCGGGTTGATGGCGTTGACCGCATCAATGAATGTGGCGGGCGAAATGGGCTGGGGCGCAATGACCGTTTCGATATCGCCGCAATCGCCCTCACGGCGATGGCCATAGGCCACAAGACCCAGATTGGTCTCGGCAGACCACTGGTTCACGAGGTCGCCCAGCACCTCGCGGGCAATCTCGATCTTGGTGACCCCGTCAATCTGGCCCCACATGGAGCCTGAAGCGTCATAGACCACCATCACGTCCTGTGCGGCTGCCTGAGTGGTGCCAAGGCCAGTGGCCAATATTGCCGCCATAGCCAATGTCTGGATGCGTTTCATCGTCGTCCCCTACCCGTTTTGCGGCGCAGCGCCAGGAGGATCCAAATACAAAGACACGCCAGGCCGCGGGCGCAGTAAACGCAATTTTAGAACGTCTGGCAATCACCCCCAGCGGTGCTGAAGTCCTTGCAAAACGTCACAAATAATTCATAGCGCCAGCGGCTGCGCTCCTAGCCTCGTCACGGCGCGCGCGCCGGCGGCGATGGCGGAAGCCAGGGCAGCTTCGGGGGTTTCTCCGCGCAGCTCGGCAGCCAGAAAGCCTGCCAGAAATGCGTCGCCGGCGCCGGTGGTATCGACCACTTCGACAGCTTCGGCGGGAACCGCGCGCGGCTCGGTGCCTCGCGCGGCGAAGATGGCGCCCTGATTGCCGCGTTTGAGGACCGCGCGGGGGAAAACCCCGAGCAGGGCCGCGATCTGGCGGTGGGGATCGGTCTGCCCAGTCAGAAGCTCGGCCTCGTCGGCGTTGGGGAAAATGATTTCGGCGTCCGCCGCCCAGCCGAGGAAATTGTCGTGGCCGACAGCGGCCAGAAAGCCCGTTGAAGCCGGATCGATGCTGACGGGGATGCTTCTTGCCTTGGCGCGGGCGGCCAGCGCCATGACTGCGGCGCGGGGCCTGGGCTCAAACAGGGCGTAGCCCGAGATGTGCAGCCGGTCCATGCCGTCGAGCAGCTCGAAAGGGAGATCGGTTTCACCCAGGTGGGCGTTGGCACCGCGATCGGTGAGAAAGCTGCGCTCTCCATCGGGATCGACAAGGCAGATCAGCGTGCCGGTGGGATTGGCCACATCGCCGCTCAGATGGGCGGTGACGCCCTGCCCTTCGAAATGGCGACGAAGGCGAACCACATCGGGGGCGCCCACGCGGGCGGCGAAATGGGCGTCGACGCCCATGGCCGCCAGCCACACGGCCTGATTGGCGCCCGAACCGCCGGGCATCTGGCGGATGGTGGCCGGTGTATCGGTGCCGCGCGCAACGGGCCCTTCGGGCACGACGAGAATATCGGTGATGACGTCGCCAACGACGAGGATGCGGCCAGTCACGGTCAGTGGTTCTTGACGAGGGCGGCCGCGATCCGGGCTGCCACGGCGGCGTTGTTCTTGACCAGTGCGATGTTTGCGACCAGCGACTTGCCGTCGGTCAGCTCAAAGATGCGGTTGAGCAGATAGGGGGTGAGATCCTTGCGGGTCACGCCTTGCCGCTCGGCATCGGCGATGGCGGCGGCGATGCGGCCGTTGATTTCGTCGGCGTCGAGGGCGTCGGCCTCGGGGATCGGGTTGGCGACCAGAACGCCGCCGGTCATGTTCAGCGCGGCCTGTGTGGCGATGAGGGCCGCGACCTCCTGGGGCGTGTCGAGGCGGTAATCGACCCCATATCCGCTTTCGCGCGCGAAGAAGGCCGGGAAGGCGTCGGTGCCATAACCGATGACGGGAACACCATTGGATTCAAGCACTTCGAGGGTTTTCGGAATGTCGAGAATCGACTTGGCGCCGGCGCAAACCACGGCGACAGGGGTTTGGGACAGCTCGGTGAGATCGGCGGAAATATCGAAGGTGGATTCGGCCCCGCGATGCACGCCGCCGATGCCGCCGGTGGCAAAGACCCTGATGCCGGCCATGGCAGCGATCTGCATGGTGGTGGCGACGGTGGTTCCGGCGGTGAGGCCCTTGACGAGGATGGCTGCGAGGTCGCGCCGGGAGGCCTTGGCGGCTTCAAGCCCGGTCCTGGCCAGGTCCTCGAGCGTTTCGCCGGCCACGCCCACATGGCATTTGCCGCCCATGACCGCGATGGTGGCGGGCACCGCGCCATTGTCGCGCACGACCTGCTCCACCGCCAGCGCGGTCTCGAGGTTCTGCGGATAGGGCATGCCGTGGGTGATGATCGTAGATTCGAGGGCCACGACTGGCTGGCCGTCGGCCAGGGCGTATTTGATCTCGGGGGAGATCTCGAGGTAATCAGACATGAAAGGACCTTGTGCGTTTGGGCGATGCAAACCACAGCCGGGGCGACAGCGCAAGCAGCGATCTTTAGCCTTTCCTGCCTCTTTCTTCCGGCGTCATACCGGGCCGGGGATCCGGAATCCGGTAACCGGCAGCGCTGGTGCCGGTATCGCTGGCACGGAGCGTACTGGACCCCGGCTCAAGGCCGGGGTGACAAGGGAATAGAGTCGCAAGAAAGCGGTAGCCGCTATGCCGTGATGGCGCCCTTGATCCGGATCACATCATCGGCCAGCTCGGCATCGATCCGGTACACTTGGGCCAGCCTTTGGGCCGTCAGGACCTCCGCCAGTGTCCCCGAGGCCGCCAGCCTGCCGTGGTCGAGCAAGAATGCCCGGTCGCAAAAGCGGGTGGCGAGGGTGAGATCGTGGAACGAGGCGAGAACCGTCCTGCCCCGGCGTTTGACCGCTTCGAGCAATACATATTGGTAGTGCAGGTCGAGATGGTTGTGGGGCTCGTCGAGAATGTAGATTTCCGGGTCGAGCGCCAGAATTTGCGCGAAAAACAGGCGCTGTTGTTCGCCGCCGGAGAGATGGGCGGCATCCTCTCCTGCCCGCCCGGCGAGACCGACGAGGGACAGGGCTTCGTTGCACCGGGCCGCAGCCTCCTGGCGGGGCAGCGCCAGCGGCAGCAGACCGAGCGCCACGACCTCGTAGAGCGTCAACCCGGCCAGCGACACGGACTCCTGGACCAGTGCCCCGACCCGCGCCGCATAGGCCTTGCGGGGCCAGTCCTTGAGGGGCTTTCCATCCAGAAGGACCGTTCCGGTATTGTCGGCCTCGGCGCGATAGAGGACGCGCATGAGGCTCGATTTTCCGGCGCCGTTGGGGCCCAGCAGCGCGTGGAATTTTCCGCGCTCGAGCGCAAACGAGACGCCGTCGAGCAATTGCGCCTCGCCCTTTTTGAGCGAGACCGCTTCAAGAGTGACAATCGGGTCAGAAGCCACGGCGCACCCTCCGCAGGATGAAGACAAAGGGGGGCGCCGCAAACAGCGCCAGCAGTACGCTGAGCGGCAGTTCTTCGGGGGCCAGCACGATGCGGCACAGCAGATCGACCACCACCAGCACGATCATGCCGAGCACCACGGCCAGCGGGATCAGCTTTTTGTGGGGCGCGCCGACCAGAAGCCGGGCCATGTGCGGCACGATGAGCCCGACAAAGCCCACGATCCCCGCTCCGGCCACCGACAGCCCGGTCAGAAGGGCGGCGAGACTGAGCAGAGCCAATCGCAGGACCGGCAGCGGCACGCCAAGGGCCACAGCCCGCTCGTCGCCGAGCAGCACGGCGTCGAGCATGGTGGCGCACAGCCATGTGGCAAGCAGGCCGAGCGGCAGGGCGATGGCCAGCGGCGGAAGGTCTGCCCAGCGCGCGCCGGCGGCGGAGCCCATCAGGAAGGACAATGCCTCGCGGGTGACCTGGGGATCGGCGAGATGGATGAAAAAGGCGGAAACCGAGGAAAAAAACAGCGATATGGCAACGCCAGCCAATATAAGAACCAGCTTATCCATGCCCCTGCCCGGCTGGAAGGCCAGCCCGAGGGTGAGAATAAAGGCAAGCATTGCGCCCAGAAAGGCCAGCAGGTCGAGCCCGAAACTGGCAACGAACGTGGCGGGCAGCCAGACGATGGCGGCGGTCGCCGCAGCGGACGCCCCGGAGGACAGGCCCAGAAGGTAGGGCTCGGCCAGCGGATTGCGCAGCAGGGCCTGCATGATGACGCCCGACAGCGCCAACCCGCCCCCGACCAGCGCCACCATGATGACACGCGGCAGGCGCCATTCCCAGATGATCAATTGCAGATTGGGCTGCGCGTCTGGCAGGCGCAGCAGCGCGCTGATACGCGCATCCCACGGCAGATCGGCGGTGCCCCAGAAGGCACCGGCCAGCATGGCGAGCACGAGAAAGCCTAGCGCCAGCCCGAGGGTGACGCCGTAGGGAGCGCGGTTCATGTTCTAGTTCAGGTCCAACTGTTGGAGGCCAGCTGCGAGGCGTTCGACCCCATCGACGAAGCGCAGCCCAAGTATGGTTTCGGAGAACGGGACGACGACATAGTTCCGTTGCCGGACCGCACGGAGCTGGGAGAGCACCGGGTCACTTTCGAGCTGTGCGCGCTTTTCCTCGGCGGTCGACCATTCGGCTTCGATCAGAATGATGACGTCGGGATCCGCCGTCGCCACCGTTTCCCAGGCCAGATCGGCCCAGCGGCCCTCGATGTCGCCCGCGATGTTTTCAAGACCGACCGACTCCATGAGCAGTCCCGGCGCGCCGCAGCAGGCCGCAGAAAAGGCGGTGTCGGTGCCCGAGTCAAAGAGAAAGGCCGTCAGCCCGGCGCCCGACGCGCCGGTTGCCGCGGCGTCGAGCCGCGTGCGGATATTGCCGGCAAGTGCGTCCGCCTTATCCTCGACGCCAAAGAGCGCGCCAATGCTTTCAAGGTCGATGAAGATGGGATCGGTGGTCATGCGTATATCGGCGGGGTGCTGATTGCGGCATTCGGCATTGACCACATAGGTCCCGATGCCGATGTCGTGCCATTCGGCTTCGGCGCCCAGGTTGGTGTCGTTGAAGGCCGAGGCAAAGCCGGCAAAAAGAAAGTCGGGGTTTTCGGCCAACACCACTTCCCTTGCCGGATAGCGGTCCGAGAGCACCGGGACGGAATTGTAGGCTTCGAGCCACTGGTCGGGGATCGTGTCGTCGAGATAGGCGGTGCCGATCATTCTGTCTTCGAGCCCCAGCGCCAGCATGACCTCTGTTGCCTGCTGGTTTAGCGTAATGGCGCGCGCAGGCGGGGAGTCATAGGCAAAGCTGGTGTCGCAGCTCTCAATTGTCTGGGCGAAGGCCGAGTTGGTCAACAGCGACAGGGCGACGGCGAGTGCCGGGCGCAGCAGGTTCATTGCGATACCTCATGGATCATCAATTGGGGGAGCGATTTTCCGTCTTTCAAAACGGTCGAAACGAAGCGGGCGACATCATCGGCGTTCGCCAGCCGGTACCAGTGTCCGGCCGGATAATGGGCTACGACAGGGCCGTTGTTGCAGGGGAACAGGCAGCCGGTGGTGGCCACCAGGCAATCGCGCGCCACACCCTGGCGCGTCAGTTCCTCGGCAAGAATGGCGCTGAGTGGGCCGGATTCGCGGAAATTGCAGCGCGGGCCGGTACAGACGAGAAGATGGTGCCGATGCGCCGGCACCTCGTCCCAGCCCGCGCCATCTATCGAACCGCGATCAGTCTCCACAGGCGTCGCTTCGGCGGCATTATCGAGGCTGGATCGGGCGATTGCCGCCAGTACGGCCTCATCGCCGATCTGATCGGACGCCAGGGCCAGTTCGCCATCAAACCCGCGCTCACGCTGCCAATGGGCGAGCGCACCGGGCAGCCAGGCGAAAAGACTGTCGGAAAACGGGATGCCGACCGGCTGAACGAGGATATTTTGTGCGCCCTCGCCCACCAGCGCGTCGAGCGCCGACATCGGCCCGGCCTCGCGGCCTTCCATGCGAACGATGGCGCACGGGATCGGGCACGCTCGGGTCAGCGATGCCTGAAGCGCCTTCAAACGCCTGCCCTTCAGATAGGGCTGAGAAATCAGAAAGAGAATTGCGTCAGGTGTCATGAGCCCACCTTCTCTTGCGAGAAGGCGGTGGGCTTTGTGTCAGCGGACGCGCTGCGTAAAAATCCATACCTGCCCCCTGCCGGCACACCTCGTCCGGCTTGTTGGTCTGTTGCAGGCGGCAGGTCTCCTGACTCGCGGCATAGTCTTCATCTCGAAGACAGTGCAACACCCCTTCCCGACTTTCGTCAGTGGTCTGGCGTTGCGATTCGCCGCTTACAGTTGCGAGGGCAGCTCCGGAATTGGCCCCTTATGGGTAATCCGCACCGGTATTCCCTTTTCATCCGCGCTCTACTTGGCGGAACCGTCAGCGGAGCAAGACATAGCCCTGTGCGAGGGTGGGAGCAAGGGGGTTCAGCGCCGAGGCAGCGTCGCGACGAAATCGGCATAGTCGCCGACGCGGATCTTTTCGAGCAGGGTGGAAAGGTCATCGAGGGGGGTCAGTGAATAGTCCACGCGCGCATCGATGGCCGGATAGGGCTGGTCAGAAAAGGTCTTTATCGCTGCAGACTGGATGCCGCGCGCATCGCCGCCCGCCACGTCGCCTGCCGTCAGGGCGGCCAGAAGGCGGAGTTCCAGCGGCCCGCCGGCGCGCAAAAAGCCTTCGGCCATGGCAGGGACAACATCGGCGTTGGCGAGAAGATTTCCGGCGATGGCGATATCGGTCTGCAACTGCATGCCCACACTCTCGGTGAGGTCCGAGCCGCTCCAGCCCGCCGTTGCGCCCGTGCGGTCCATGACGATCAATTGCCGCCGTTCGCGCTCGGGGTCGGCAATTGTCAGGGCATAGACGATTGCCTCGGCCCCCTGCCCGGCTTCGAGCGCCGCCAGCCCGTCAAAGGCATAGAGCGGATTGGTGTAGCCTTGGGTTGCCAGCGCCCCCACCCCTGCGCGCGCGTGGGGCACCAGCGAGCCGACGGCGGGTCCGCCCGTGGCTGTCGCGACGCCGAAAGCACCGGTTGCGCGGTCGTGGGCGAGGATCGAGAACGTCATGGGCAAAAATTCTCCCTGCCGCCTTTAAGGCGGATCTTCTTTTTCGCTCGGACTTTCGAGACGAGAAAGTGGGGACCACTTTTTCTGAAAGTCCTCGTGTAATTTATAGCGATAAATGTATTGCCATGTCCATTTATGCTGATAAATTTAATTTCAGACCAGCGCCTCCACGGCAAGCTCTGGGGGCCAAGTCAGAACCGCAAAGGTTCGTTCACTGGTTTACCGCGCACCCAATGCGCCAAAGGAGAGGTTGTCATGAAAAAGCTTTTAGCCGGGGCCGCCATAGCCGCGCTGATGGCCGCATCGCCGGTCGTCGCCCAGACCCCACCCAATGTCCTTATCGTCGGACAGATCGCCGAGCCGCAGTCGCTCGACCCGCAGGTTTCCACCGCGGTCAACGACTTTCGCATCCTGGTCAACATCTATGACGGGCTGGTCCGCTATGCCGATGGCACGCTGGAAGTCGAACCGGCTCTGGCCACGGACTGGACGATTTCCGACGATGGGCTGACCTATACCTTCAATCTGCGCGAAGGTGTCACGTTCCACGACGGCACGCCGTTCAACGCCGAGGCGGTGAAGTTCAATTTCGATCGCATGCTGGACGAGGACCATCCCTATTACGATACGGGGCCGTTCCCGCTGTCGTTCAACTTTTCGGCCGTCGACAGCGTCAACGTGATCGACGAGCACACCGTCGAGTTTGTTCTGACCGAACCGTTCGCGCCGTTTCTGTCCAACCTCGCCTATCCCACGGGGCTCATCGTGTCGCCACAGGGTGTGATGGACAATGTGGACGATTACGGGCGCAATCCGTCGGGGACCGGTCCGTACCGGTTTGTCGAATGGCAGTCGAACACCCGTGTCGTGGTCGAAGCCAATCGGGACTATTGGGACGGCGCGCCGGCGCTCGAGGCCGTGGTCTTCCGCCCGATCACCGATGCCAACACGCGGGTTGCCGAAATGCTTTCAGGCGGCATCGACGTCATGGTCGAAGTTCCGCCCGACAATGTCAGCCAGTTCGAGGAGGATTCCGCGTTCGAGGTCTATGAGCAGGCAGGGCCGCACGTCTGGTATGTGATGCTGAACGCCCAGTACGGTCCTTTCGCTGACAAGCTGGTTCGCCAGGCCGCGAACTACGCGGTCAACAAGGACGCTCTGGTCAACGATATCTTGCAGGGTACGGCCACGGTCTCGGACAGCCCGATCGCTCCGGCGTTCAACTGGGCCTATAACGAAGATCTCGAGCCCTATCCGTACGACCCTGACATGGCCGAGCAATTGCTGAGCGAAGCCGGAGTCGATAACCCCGAGGTCACCTTCTATGTCACCGAAGGTGGTTCGGGCATGCTCGATCCGATCACCATGGGCACGGCCATCCAGGCCGATCTCGAGGCCGTTGGGTTCGATGTGACGATCGAGACCTATGAATGGAACACGTTCCTGGGGATCGTGAATCCTGGTCTCGGCGAGGATGTCGACATGGCGGAAATGGCCTGGATGACCAACGATCCGGACGTTCTGCCCTTCCTGACGCTGCGCACCAATGCCTGGCCGGAGGCCGGGGGCTTCAATTCGTCGTACTATTCCAATGAAGAGGTCGATGAATTGCTCGAGGCGGCGCGGGTGGAAACCGACATCGAAGCGCGCGGCGATCTCTACAAGCAGATGCAGGAAATCGTCTATGAAGACGCGCCCTGGATCTTTGTCGCGAACTGGCAGCAGAATGCGGTGACGACCGAAGCGGTGGAGGGTTTCTCGTTGCAGCCGAGCTTCCTGCTGCAGCTGGGCGACGTCTCCAAGCAATAGGGCGCCTGACGGGTTACCAGCGACTATCGGGATCGGCGGGAGAACCGCCGGTCTCCACCGGAGGGACAGAGGAGGCCGCCCATGCTGGCCTATATCGCCAAGCGGCTCGTTGCCGCCATACCCGTATTGTTCGGGCTTTCGATCATTGTGTTCGGGATCATGGCCATGATCCCCGGCGATCCGGCCACGGCCATTCTGGGTGCCTACGCCACGCCGGAAAATGTCGAGCGCGTCAATCGCGATCTCGGGCTCGACCGCTCGCTGCCCGAGCAGTACATCGCCTGGATCACCAATGTCCTTCAGGGCGATTTCGGCCGGTCGTTCAGGCTCAACCGTCCGGTGCTCGATGAAATTCTCGAGCGTTTCAGCGCAACGCTGATCCTTGCCGGCGCCTCAATGATCCTGTGTTCGATCCTGGGCCTTTTGGCCGGGGTCGTTTCGGCGGTCCGCCAGTTCGGCTGGACCGACCGGATCGTCACGTTCTTTGTGCTGATCGGCATTTCCACGCCCGCTTTCTGGCTGGGGCTGATCTTCATCCTCCTGTTCGCCGTGCAATGGCGCGTGCTGCCCGCTTCGGGCATGTATGCCGTCTATGGCGGCGGCGATCTGCCAGACCTTCTGATCCATCTGATCCTGCCCGCCACCACGCTGGCCATTGTCGCGACCGGCGTTATCGCGCGGCTCACCCGCGCGGCCATGCTCGAAGTGCTGCGGCAGGATTTCGTGCGCACGGCGCGGGCCAAGGGGCTCAACGAAGGCGCGGTGATCTACCGGCACGCCTTCAAGGCGGCGCTGGTTTCGATCATTCCCGTGATCGGCATCCAGGCCGGGTTCGTGATGGGTGGTGCGGTCTATATCGAGACCGTGTTCCAGTGGCCGGGCATCGGGGCGATGCTGGTCAACGCGATTTCCACCCGTGACATTCTTCTGGTGCAGGGCGGCGTGCTGGTGGTTGCCGTCACTTACGTCCTCATCAACCTGCTCGCCGATGTGGCGCAGGCCATTCTCGACCCGAGGCTCAAGACATGACCCAGGCGATCGCGACCACCGCGCCTCAGGCGTCCTCGGCACGGCTTTCGAGCTGGAGCCTTTTGCTCAACAACCGGCTGGCGGCCGGGGGGCTTGTCATCCTTGTCCTGATCGGGGCGATGGCATTGCTCGCTCCGTTGCTGCCCATTCCCGACCCCGACATCACCCTGCCCGCCAACCGGCTGCAGCCGATCTTTTCGGACGGGCATCTGCTGGGCACCGACCATTTGGGCCGAGACATTCTGGCCCGGCTGATCTGGGGGTCGCGGGTGTCGATTGCCGTGGGGCTTTCGGCCACGCTGATCGCGGCGCTGATCGGCTCGCTGATCGGGCTGGTTTCGGGCTATGCGCGGGGCACCACCGATACCATATTGATGCGCGGCATCGATATGCTGATGGCGTTTCCCTATATCCTGCTCGCGCTGGCCATTGTCGCGGTGCTCGGGCCGGGGCTGCTCAACGCGCTTTACGCCATCGCGGTCGTCAATATCCCGTTCTTTGCCCGCAACGTGCGCGGCATCACGGTGGGGCTGGCCGGCCGGGAATTCGTTGACGCCGCCCGGCTTTCGGGCAAATCGCACACGGCGATCCTGTTTTCCGAAGTGCTGCCCAATGTGTTGCCGGTGATCGTGATCACCATGTCGACCACTGTGGGCTGGATGATCCTTGAAACCGCCGGGCTGTCGTTCCTGGGACTTGGCGCACAGCCGCCGCAATCGGACCTTGGCTCGATGCTGGGCGAAGGGCGCAGCCTTTTGTTCAATGCCCCGCACGTATCGGTCATTCCCGGACTGATGATCTTTGCCATCGTCATGAGCATCAACCTTTTGGGCGATGGCGTGCGCGACGTGCTCGATCCGCGCCTGCGGGCCGGGGATCTAACGCGCCCGCTTTCGGTGACGCGCATCGAGCGCAAGAAGGCCGCCGAGCCCCAGGACAAACCCACTGCCATACTCGACGTGCGCAATCTCGAAACCAGTTTCCAGCGCGGCCGGGCGACCATTCCAGCGGTCAAGGATATTTCCTTCACACTCAACAAGGGCGAGTGCATGGGGCTGATCGGGGAGTCCGGGTCGGGCAAATCGGTCACCGCCCTGTCGCTGCTCGGGCTTGTCGCCTCCCCGCCGGGCATCATCACCGGCGGGTCGGTGTCCATCGAGGGCGAGGACGTGTTCTCGCGCTCGGAAAGCGGCATCAGGGCGTTGCGCGGCTCGAAAGTCGCCTATGTGTTTCAGGACCCGCTGACGACGCTCCATCCCCTCTACAAGGTGGGCGAGCAGATCGCCGAAGCTATCACCACACATCAGCCGGTCGGCAAGGCGGAAGCGAGACAGCGGGCTATCGCGCTGATGGAACAGGTGGGCATTCGCGATGCCGCCGAGAGGGTCGACGCCTTCCCGCACCAATTGAGCGGCGGGCAGCGCCAGCGCATCGGCATTGCCATGGCGCTGGCCAACGATCCCGACATCATCATCGCCGACGAGCCGACAACGGCGCTGGACGTGACCGTGCAGGCGAAAATTCTCGACCTGCTGCAAGATCTGCGGCGCGAGCGCGGGTTGGCGCTGTTGCTCATTACCCACGATTTCGGGGTTGTCGCCCAGGTGTGCGACCGGGTTGCGGTGATGAAGGATGGCCTTATCGTCGAAAGCGGGAAGACGCCGGATGTGCTGCGCGATCCCCAGCACGATTACACCAAAAAACTGATCGCCTGCGTGCCGGAGCTGGGCAAGGGCAAGGATTTTCTTGCCACCGTCCGGCCCCTGTTTGCGGAGGGCCAGCCATGAGCAATGCCATCGTCGTAAAAGATCTGGTCAAGACCTTCGGGGGCAATCGGACGCTGTTTGGTGGCAAGAGCCACGAGGTTCAGGCCGTAAAGGGCGTGACGCTTGAACTCAGGCAAGGGGAAACGCTGGCCATTGTGGGCGAGAGCGGATCGGGGAAATCGACCATCGCGCGCATGCTGGTGGGCCTGGAAACGCCAACCTCGGGCTCCATCGAAATCGGGGGCAAGGGATATGACGCGCTGCAGTCGGAAGGGTCGCGGGCGTTCGGGCGGATGATCCAGTACGTGTTTCAGGACCCTGTTGCTTCTCTGAATCCACGCAAGACGATAGACAAGATTCTTGATGTGCCGCTCAACCTTCTGCGCGGCTATGATGCCGAAAAGCGCAAGGCGAGAAAGCGCGATCTGCTCGAAGCCGTGCAGATGCCCAGGGACACGCTGGAGCGCTATCCGCACGAATTTTCCGGTGGGCAAGCGCAGCGTATCGCCATCGCGCGGGCCCTGGCGGCGGAAGCGAAAATCATGGTCCTCGATGAGCCGGTCTCGGCGCTCGATGTCTCGGTACAGGCGCAGGTGCTGTTGCTGCTGGACGATCTCAAGCGCGAATTCGGGCTGTCCTATCTGTTCATCAGCCACGATCTGGCGGTCGTGGAATCGGTATCGGACCGGGTCGGGGTCATGTATCTGGGCGAGATGGTGGAACTGGACACTGCCGAGAAACTGTTTGCGGCGCCGGGCCACGACTATACAAGGGAGTTGATTGCCAGCGCGCCCAGGCTGGCCGCAGCGGCTCAGTAAGATGTTCCCTAAAAACCCCATACCCTCCATCATCCCGTCCGCCCCACAATCGTCATCCCGGGCGGAGACCCGGGAACCAGTAACCGTCAGCGTCGGCGTTTCAACCGCGAGACCTGCGTGTACTGGACCCCGGCTCAAGGCCGGGGTGACAGACTGGTGGGTGGAGCAAAAGATATGAACGCCCTCGACACCCCCGCCCCTCTTCGCCGCAAGCGTACCGACGAAATCGTCGATGCCATCAAGAAGACCATCATCGAGCACGGGTTGCAGCCGGGAGACCGGCTGCCGCAGGAGCGCGAGTTGATGGAGCAATACTCGGCCTCGAAAGGAACGATCCGTGAGGCGCTGAAATCGCTCGAAGTGCAGGGATTGATCCGCACCCGCACCGGGCCGGGCGGCGGGGCGTTCATCGACACCATGTCGGAAAGCCGGGCGATGAGCCTGCTGTCCAACTATCTGTTCGCCAAGACGGTGACGATTGGCGACATCTATGCGCTGCGCAAGGTGCTCGAGCCACTGGTCGCGGTCAGCGCTATGGCCAATATGGACGCCGCCGCCTATCAGCGGCTCGATGACATCATCGCAATTTACGATCACGAGCCGGCCGACGCGCAGGAGCGCTGGGACCAGCGCATGGCCGAACTCGATTTCCATGCGGTGGTGGCCGAATATGCCGACAATGCGCTGCTCGCCTTCACCTGCCGGTTCCTGCAGCGGCTTTTGAAAGACCTTGCCGTCTGTCACGATATCTATGTGCAGCCCAAGCCGGTGCTGCGCGCGCAGGGCATCGAATATCAGCGCCAGATGATCGCCGCCATGCAGGTTGGCGATGCGGACGCCGTCCACAGGATCATGGCCGATCACATGGCCTATGCCGAACGGTCCATGCTCGACCTGCAGGCGGAGCTGAACGGGGATTTCCTGCACGATCCCGTGGCCCGAGGGCGAACCGGGAAACGGCGGAAGAGCGCTAAAACAAGCGGCTAGAGCCTGTCATCGCCGAATGCGCGTTGGTTTGGCCGTCCACCTGACGGAACTCGCGGCGCCTGGGGCCCGTTATCGCCGTATCTGTCATAATGGATAGGCGACCCGTGGCCACGCGCGCGCAATCGAAACAACAGCAGGGCCTGTTTCCAATTGGCCTGCTGCGCGGCGCTGGTGGCGCCCTGATATTTGCGCTGCCCATGCTGATGACCATGGAGATGTGGCAGTTGGGCATGACGCTGGACCGTTGGCGCCTGCTGGTTCTGCTGGTTGTCGGGTTTCCCTTCCTGATGCGGCTTTCGCGCGAGATCGGGTTCGAAAGCACACGTGACTGGCGGCAGGATTTGCGGGATGTAACCATCGCCTATGGCATCGGGATCGTCACAAGCTCGGCGATCATGGTGGTGCTGGCCATATTGGGCAGTCCAGGAAGCCTGAGCGAGACGATGGGGAAAATCGCGATCCAGACCTTTCCCGCCGCGCTCGGCGCCATGTTAGGGCGGGCCCAGTTCGGCGGCGATTCCGAGCCGGCCAAAAGGGAAGAAACATTCGGCGGCGAAATGCTGATCATGGCAGCAGGGGCGCTGTTTCTCTCGCTCAACGTGGCACCGACCGAAGAAATGCAGCTCATTTCCTTTCGCATGACAGCCTGGCACGCGCTGGCGCTGATTCCGCTCTCGCTGGCCCTCATGCATGCCTTCGTCTTTGCCGCCTCGTTTGCGGGCGGCAGCGAAATTTCGCCGGAAACACCTTGGTGGAGCGCGTTCCTGCGCTTCACCGTCTCGGGCTACATGGTGGCGCTGGTGATCAGCCTGGCAAGCCTGTGGGTGCTCGGCCAGATTGACGGCATGGCATTCGAGAGAGCGTTGCGGGTTACGGTCGTACTCGGTTTTCCAGCAGCCATTGGCGCCTCGGCGGCGCGGCTGATCCTTTAGGAGCGCGTGATGGCACCCGGTAAAGGTAAATCAGGTGAGCAGGTCGAATGGATCGTCGCCGCAGCGAGCGCGGTGCTTGTGCTGGCGCTGGCGGGCTTTATTGCCTTTGAAGCCCTGACCCGAACCGGAGGCGAGCCGCAGATCGGATTTGCCCTGGGCAAGACACTGGCCGTCGCGGACGGTTATGCGGTCGAGGTCACTATCAGCAATCAGGGTCACGTCACGATTTCGGACGTGGTGGTCGAGGGCGCCGTTGCGCTGGGCGGCGGCCAAAGCGAAACCGCCAGGGTCACGCTCGACTATCTTCCGGCGGAAAGTGATACCGCGGTTGGACTGGGGTTTTCACAAGAGATCGATCCGGAGCGACTGACGCTCCGGATCGTGGGTTATACTTACCCTTAGCGCGCTGCCCCAACAGGCCGGGCCAGCGCTCCAGGTTCATTGATGTCGCGCGGTCGAACCGAAAAAGTCTGCAACTTTTTCTGACCGCACTCTAAAGGTCTGCAGGCAGCAGAGCGTCCGGGATGTTCTGGTAGCTGACCGGACGCAGGAAGCGGCGGATGGAGAGGGTGCCCACCGAGGTGTGCCCGAAGTTCGTCGAGGCGGGGTATGGGCCGCCATGCACCATGGCATCGGCGACTTCCACGCCGGTGGGGAAGCCGTTGGCCAGCACGCGGCCCGCCTTGCGCTCGAGGATGGGCATGAGCGAACGGCCCAGATCGGTGTCGCCGGCATCCATGTGGATGGTGCAGGTCAACTGGCCCTGCAGCGACTTCGCGATCTGGCGCATCTGGTCTTCGTCCTTGACGGTGACGATCAGTCCGAGCGGGCCGAACACTTCTTCTCCAAGCGCGTGGTTGGCCAGCCAGGTGTCGCCATCGGTTTCGAACAGATACGGCGTGGCGTTGCGGAGATCGCAGGTGGACGTGAGAAGCTCCTGAACGCCCGATGATGCGGCAATCCTGTCGCGGCCATCGCGATAGGCCTTGGCGATGCCGTCGGTCAGCATGGTCTGGGGGCCGACTTCGGAAAGGGCGGCCTTGGCGGTATCGATAAAGGTCCGAGCTTCATCGCCCTCAATCACAACGGCAATTCCGGGATTGGTGCAGAACTGGCCGGCACCCATGGTCAGCGATCCGGCCCAGCCCTTGCCCATTTCCTCGGCCCGCGACTTGAGCGCGCCGGGGAGAACGAACATGGGATTGACCGAACCGAGTTCGCCAAAGAAGGGAATGGGCTCGGGGCGGGCGGCACACAGGTCGAACAGTGCCCTGCCCCCGCCGAGCGATCCGGTAAAGCCCACGGCCTTGATATCGGGGTGCTGGACCAGCGCCTGGCCAACCGAGCGGTCACCGCCCTGCACGAGCGAGAACACGCCGGGGTGCAGGTTCAGCTTTTTCCGCGCGGCATCGATGGCCTGGGCGACAATCTCGCCAGTACCGGGATGGGCGCCATGGCCCTTGACGACGACGGGGCAGCCAGCAGCAAGCGCCGCTGCGGTATCGCCACCGGCGGTGGAGAAGGCCAGCGGGAAGTTGGACGCGCCGAAGACGGCGACCGGGCCGATGGGGCGCTGGACCATCTTGAGGTCAGGGCGCGGGGCGGGCTTGCGGTCGGGCAGTGCCGCATCGTGACGGCGGTCGAGATAATCGCCCTTCAAAATGTGATCGGCGAAGAGGCGCAACTGGCCGGTGGTCCGGCCACGCTCGCCTTCGAGGCGCGCCGCGGGAAGCCCGGTTTCCTGTGAGCCGATTTCGGTGATGTCGGCGCCGCGTGCCTCGATTTCGTCGGCGATCAGGTTGAGGAACGCCGCACGGTCTTCGCGCGAGGAGTAGCCGTAGGACCAGAAGGCTTCCTCGGCGGCCCTGGCTGCGCGATCGACGAGTTCGGGCGTGCCGACGGCGAATTCGTGACTCGGGCCGGATGCCGGTTCGGAGGCGAAGGTTCCCGCGCCGGAAACCCACTCGCCCGCGATCAGATGCTTGCCGGAAGGGGTGAAACTCATGGGAAACTCTCCGAAATTGGGGGATGGGGTGGCGGTAAACCCGCCAGGAGGATTAAGTATGACTTATTGTCCGCAAGGTCTTTTTACAACCCCGCAAACTGCGCAACGACAAAAGTTTTCCGCTCAGATGCGGGTGGCGGTCCATTCGACGATCTGGCGCAGGATGGCATCGAGGGCGCTGTTGAGGGCCGCGACTACATTGGCCTGATCGAGGGATGACGAAGGAACATCGGCGCTGAAGGTCTGGCTGGCGATTACGGTGCGGCTGCGGTCGCTGACGAGTTGAATGGCCAGCGCGACCCGCGCCATGGCGCCGCCACCGGTGGTATCGAGCTCGAAAGCCCGAATGTCGGTGGACAGGATGACATCGAGCGCGATCGGGTCGGTCGGCTTGCCGATATTGGTGAGCCCCGCATCGCGGAACGATTGCAGCATGCGCGTCTGGACGAGCATGGGGAGTGTATCGGACCATTGAGAGTCGCTGAGGTAGCTCAGCACGCCACCGGGCTGGCGCACGACAATGCGCTGGGTGTCATAGGTCGAAATGGTCGCGGGTTCGCGCACCACGATGGTGCGGTTGGATCGGCGCGCGACGGGACCGGGTGTGCCCGGTGTCAGATCGTAGGTGACCGGCGCGATGGCGCCCAGGCTGAAGCAGCCGGCCAGCGTCGAGGTGAGACCGATGGCAGACATCGATAGAAAGGCGCGGCGGCCGATTTTGGCAGACATCTGGCTCGTCCTTGGTTCTTGTTCTGTCGGCGTTCCCGAACCGCAAAACCGGTGCCCACTTTTGCTGGGAACGCTTCGCTTTCCTTTGTCGCGTTCCCGAACCGCAAAACCGGTGCCCACTTTTGCTGGGAACGCTTTTGTTACGGCGTAAACTCTCGCACGGTTTCTCCGCCGAACACCAGCGACTGCGGATTGCGCTCGATTTGTTGCATAACGCGGTTGAACAGCTCAAGGCTCCGTACCGCCTCGTTGGCGAGGGTGGTGTAGGCGCCCAGACCGTTGTTGGTGAATGTGACAAGGCCGTTGGAAATGGCCAGCGTGCGCTCGTCGAGCGCATTGGCAAGGCTTTCGATGGAGTTGGCCGCCGAGGCGATGTCGGCGATGACCCGCTGCCCCTCGGGGGACGCGGCGACGGTGTTGAGCGTATCGGACAGTTCGCGGATCGAAGTGGCCGCAGCGCTGAAATCGGCAAAGAGCGACTGACCATCCTCGGATGCCACCATGCCGTCGACACGGTCGATGAGCTGGCGCAACGCGGTCGCGGTGGCGCCGAATTCCTCGAACAGCATGCGCCCGTCCTCGGTGGTGATCATACCGTCGATGCGGGCGATGATGGTATCGGCCCGTTCGGTGGCGTTGCCGAGGGTTTCGGTGAAGGTGCGCGTGTTGGTCAATATCTGATCGACATTGACGGCATTGTTGCCCAGCGCCGTCGAGAATGCGTCGATATTGTCCATGGCGCGGGCAATGACTTCGGGATCGACGGCGGAGGAAGCGCGATCGATCAGGTCGAGGGTGCCCTGCAGACCGTCCGAGACACCCGAAAGATTGGTAGCCAGGGAGCGCGCGTCGTCGAAAAAGCCCTGGATGTTCTCGGTATTGTTGGCCAGCGTCTGGGCGAAGGCGCCGATGTCGGAGACGGTGGAGCGCACGTCCTCAGGCGGGATCGCGGCCACGATCTCGCGGACCTGGACGGTCAAATCGCGCAATTCATCGGCCAGCGGGCCGATGCGTTCGCTGGTGGCGGTCATGGAGGACAGGAAGCCGTCGATGCCCTCGGAATTGGACGCAAGGGCGTTGGAAAAGGTCTCCGCGTTGGCGATGGTCGCGGTGAGGCTTTCGCGGTTGTCGGCAACCAGAAGTTCAAGCTCGGACAGCGTCGCCGTGGCGCTTTCAAGCGCCGTGCTGACATTGGAAACCACAGCGTCGAAATCGGACCCGTCGCCGGCGCCGGCCACCAGATTCGCAAGCCCGCTCGATAGCTCATCGATGCTGGTAAGGGTGGAGGTCAGGCGCTCTTCATTGGTGGCAAAGAACGCGTCGATGCGCTCGAAGGTGGTTTCAGCGCTGGCGATAATGTCGCGCGCGCCTTCCATGATCAGCTGGAAATCGGACGCCTCGCCGCGCATGACCGCTATCGTCTGACCCGGTTGCGGCTCAAGCCGGCCCGCTTCGAGCGTGCCGCCCAGAAGCTGGATGTTGGCAAAGCCGGTCAGCCCCTGCACCTCGAGTATGGCGCGGGTGTCGTTCATCACGGGTGCATCGGCTTCCACGCCGATACGGGCCAGCACCTGGCTGGGATCTTCGGGATTGATGGACACCGCCTCGACCGTTCCGACCGGCAGACCGTTGAACAGAACGGTGGTGCCGGGTGCCAGGCCGGTCACCGCTCCATCGAAAACGATGCGATAGACGGCGCGCTCGCTGACCTGATCGGCAACCGAGAACCAATAGACAAAGCCCATGAACCCGGCGATGACCAGGGACACAAAGGCGCCGACGATGGCGTAATTGGCCTTGTTTTCCATCGCTCAGTGATGCTCCAGATGGTGCTTGGCGCGCGGGCCGTGGAAATAATCGACGAGCCAGGGGTCATCGGAAGCCTGCAGCTCGGCCAGCGTGCCGACCTCCAGCAATTTGCCCTGCCCGATGGCAGCGATACGGTCGCAGACTGTTACAAGACTGTCGAGGTCATGAGTGACCATATAGACGGTAAGCCCCAGCGCCGTCTTGAGGCTCAACACAAGTTCATCGAACCGGGCGGCGCCGATCGGGTCGAGCCCGGCGGTGGGCTCGTCGAGGAAAATAATGTCGGGATCGAGCGCCAGAGCGCGGGCCAGAGCGGCGCGCTTTATCATGCCGCCCGACAATTCAGCGGGATAGAGGTTTTCCGATTCGGGGCTGAGACCGACGAGATCGATCTTGAAGCGGGCGATTTCGCGACGCAGCTTTCGGGGAATGTCGAAATGCTCGCGCATGGGAAATTCGACGTTTTCCAGGACCGTCAGCGAGGAAAACAGAGCCCCTTGCTGGAACAGCACGCCCCAGCGGCGCTCGACGGCCACGCGGTCCCGCACGGACATGCCGGCATAATCCTGGCCGAAGACCTCTATTGTGCCGGCGCGCTTGGGCAAAAGGCCGATCAGCGCGCGCAAGGTCACCGATTTTCCCGAGCCGGACGGGCCGATGATGCCGAGCACTTCGCCCTTGCGCACATCAAGCGAAAAGCCTTCGATGACATTGCGGTCGCCAAAGCCCACGACGAGGTCGCGGATCGAGATGATGGGATCGGGTGTGGTTGTATCGACCATGCGCTAAACTCCGATGGCCGCAAAGAACATGGCGAACAGACCATCGGCGACGATGACCAGGAAAATCGCGCGCACGACGGACGCCGTGGTGTGGCGGCCAAGAGATTCGGCGCTGCCCTTCACCTTGAACCCCTCGTTGGTGGCGACCAGGCCGATAATGACGGCCATGAAGGGCGCCTTGACCATGCCGACCATGAGCGTCTGCATGTTGAGCGCGTCCTGCAGCCGTTCAAGAAAGATATCGAACGGGATGCCGCCATAGACCAAGGCTACGACAGCCGCGCCCACGAGTCCGGACAGCGCCCCGATGAACGCCAGGAACGGCAGGCCGATCAACAGCGCGATCATGCGCGGCAGGATCAGCACCTGGTAGGGATCTACCCCCATGACCTTGAGCGCGTCGAGTTCCTCGCGCATGCGCATGGAACCCAGCTCGGCGGTAATGGCCGAACCCGACCGGCCGGCGATCATGATAGCAGCGAGCAGGAGCCCGACCTCGCGCAGCATCAGAATGGCGGCCAGATCGACCACATAGATCGCCACGCCGAAATTGTTGAGCTGGAGAATGGATTGCTGGGTGATGATGGCGCCGACCACCACCGAAATGAGCATGACAATGGGCACGGCGCGGAAGGCGATCAGATCGAGTTGGTTGACCAGCGCAGCAAGCCGGAACGGGGCGCGAAAGGTGAGCGTGGCCCCGGCCGCGGCCATCACCCGGCCAAGAACGGCGTGAATGGTGACCACATCGCCCAGCGCATTGGCGGTCATGCGGCCCAGTTCGTCGAATGGGCGCACAAGCCAGGGCAGCTTGTGCCTGGCGACAGGAGCGTGCGGCTCTATGGCATTGACGTGGCTTAAAAGCGCTTCCTGCGCCTGAGTTGTTCCGGTGATCGCGGTCTGAACGCCCTGCCCCATTTCTTCGCGGCGGCGGGCCAGAAGGAAGGCGCCGACCGTGTCGAGCGCAGTCACCCCGCTCAGATCGAACTCAAGGCGGGACGGCACGGTATGAGCGGAAAAGGCCGAATCGATCCGCGCCTGGATCTGCTGCGTCCATTGCGTAGTCCACGCGCCGGAAAGACGCGCAACGAGAACACCGTCTGCGCCGGACATCTCGATCCTGGGCTCATCGAGCTGGGTCATCAAGTCTGAGCTTATACTCCCGTGCGGGACGCCCACCGGAACGGGGCAGTCCTTGGCGATTCCTTAACATGCGGATTGGCGCTTGTCCCGACAGGGTGGCAAGCTTCACCAGGTTGTGGCCGCACTCGGCGCTGCGGGCGCCCGCCTGCCCCCTCAATCGATCCAGGCGTGGGCCGGATTGACCTTTGCACAGTAGTGTTCGGCGGTTGCGCGCGCTCTCCTGACGACCCGCCTGATGAAATCCTGCTGAGTGGATGCCTGATAGCTGGCAATGATCGGCATCGGCGGGAATCGCTTGGCGACCTTGATCGGATTGAGCAGACCTGAACTGAGCTCGCGGCTGATCGTGACGCTGGGGACGGCTCCGACGCCGAACCCGTCGATAAGAAGGTTGATGATCGCGTAGAGCGAATTGCAGCTGGTGAGCTTTGAGGCGAGAACCTGCTCGTCGTGAAAATACGGTGCCACCATCTGGTATGGCGGGGAATCCTTGGGAAAGGAGATGATCGGCATATCGGCCAGCGCCGCGACAGAATAGGTGCGATCGGGATCGATCAGTTTCGGCGAGCCGGCCCAGGTCATCTGAAAGACGCAGGCCGTGTAGTTGCGAAAGCCGTCGTCGAGAACGGGATGGAGGCAGAAGACCAGATCGAAATCGCCCTTGCGCATGCCGGTGAGCAAGGGCTTGGTCCCATCGACCGTCATTTCGATCTTGAGGTTGGGAAAGGTGTGGTGAAGCGAGTCGATCAGCAGCGGCATCCAGGTCGAGGACACGGAATCGATTGCCCCGATGCGGAGCGGACCGGGGGCATGGCCGGCGCCCTCGCCGATTTCACCACGCAGGGTTTCTATGTTTTCGAGAATGGTTTCGAAATGGCGCAGCACATGCTCGCCATCGAGCGTGAGCGCGAAGCGCCCTTCTCCGCGCTCGACCAGCCGGCAGGCAAATTCGCGCTCGATGGCCGCCAGCCGGCTGGAAATGGCCGGCTGGGTCGTGTTGAGCTCTTCCGCCGTCCGGCCGAAATGGCGGTTGCGGGCCAGAACCACGAAGGTCTTCATGTCGAGTATGCGCATGGCTATCTTCTAGAACGCCATCCACCCGAGGGAAAGGGCCCTGCTCAGGACGCGATCATGACGTGGCGAGCCTGGGTGTAGTCGAGCAGCGACTGCATGGACAAATCCGATCCATAGCCCGAATTCTTCATTCCGCCATGGGGCATCTCGGTGGCGAAAACGCCGTGAGTGTTGACCCATGTCACGCCATATTCGAGCGCGTTGGCGATCGACATGGCCGAGGATGCGTCGCGGGACCAGACCGAGGACGCCAGGCCGTATTCGGACGCGTTGGCCCATTCGAGCGCTTGGTCGGGCGTATCGAAGGGGGTTATGGTCACCACCGGACCGAACACTTCCTTTTGCACGATCTCGCTGGAAATGCCGGCCTGGACGAGGGTCGGCTCGTGGAAGAACCCTTCGCCGTCCGGCGTATTTCCGCCAGACAGGATTTCCGCGCCTTCCGATTTGGCACGAGAGACGAACCCGGCGACACGGTCCTGCTGTGCCCTCGAAATCAGCGGCCCGAATTCCACGTCATCGCGCTCGGGCGCGCCATAGACAAGGCTGCCGACCATTTGGCTCATGCGCGCGTTGAGATCGGGCAGGATGGCGCGGTCGACGAAAATCCGGCACGCCGCCGTGCAATCCTGGCCGGCATTATAAAAACTCGCTTCGCGCAGCGTTTCGACCAAGGCGTCGAGATCGGCATCCTTGAGGACGATCACCGGGGCCTTGCCGCCCAGTTCGAGATGGGTGCGCTTGATGGTCTCGCCGGCGGCGGCCTTGAGAACGGCTCGACCTGTCCTCACATCCCCCGTCAGCGAAATCATCCGCACCAAGGGGTGCGATATCAGCTTCTGGCCGACATCGAGCCCATTGCCGCAGATGATGTTGACGACCCCCCTGGGCAAGATGTCGTTGAGAAGACCACCGAGGGCCAGAAGGCTGAGGGGGGTATTTTCAGACGGCTTGATGACCACGGTGTTGCCGGCCGCGAGCGCGGGAGCGATTTTCCAGGCTGCCATGAGCAGCGGATAGTTCCAGGGGGCGATCGAGGCCACCACCCCGATCGGGTCGCGCCGGAGCATCGAGACCATATTGTCGGCGCGATAGCCATTGGCGGCAACGCCGGGGATGTTGCGGGCGGCTGTGGCGAAAAAACGGAACACGTCAGCCACATTGGCCAGTTCGGCGGCTTTGACGAAGCGCACGGGCTTTCCGGCATTGCGCGACTCCACATGGGCCAGCGCGTCGGCGTTGGCCTCCACGGCGTCGGCTATGGCCCACAACAGGCGCGAGCGCAGTTTGGGCGTGGTCTTGCGCCATTCGCCAAAGGCGCGGTGTGCGGCGGTTACAGCCTGTTCGACCTGACCGGCATCGGCGGATGCCACTTCGGCAAGCACTTTTCCAAGGGCCGGTTCGAACGCTGTTTCACTCGGTCCCTGCCCGGCGACATAGGCGCCATCGATCAAGAGGCGGGTTTCCATGATGCAATTCTCCATAATCGGTGCGCAGCCAGGGGCGACGGGTCAGGCGTTGGACGGGCTTTCGTCGAGCACCCTGATGCGCGCGGGGTCGATCTTGAGGCCGATCTTGTCGCCGCGCTCGTAGATGGTATCGGTGCCAGCCAGGACCCGCAGTTCGGTATCGGCGAGGCGCAGGACGTAGCGGTTCCGGGCGCCCAGAAAGATCCGGGTGCCGACCGTGGCGGTGATCTGGCCTTCATTGGCGGGGCAGATCACGAGGTCTTCCTGGCGCATGGCCAGAAGGCGTTCTCCTTGGGCTTCTGAACCGAGTTCCAGCGTCTGGCCATCGGCGAGCCTGGCGCTGCGGCCCGAAATGGTGGCGGGGAGAAGATTGGCCGCTCCAAGGAAGTTCGACGCATAGCCGGTGCGCGGCTGGGAGTAGATTTCGGCCGGCGCGCCTTCCTGCTCGATCTTGCCCTGATTGAGGAGCACGATCCTGTCGGAAAGGCTCAGCGCCTCTTCCTGATCGTGGGTCACAAAGATCGTGGTCAGCCCAAGGCGCTTGTGGATTTCGATCAGTTCGACCTGCATGTCTTCGCGCAGGCGGGCGTCGAGATTGGACAGCGGTTCGTCAAGCAACAGGACCAATGGCCGGGTCACGATGGCCCGAGCCAAGGCCACGCGCTGCTGCTGGCCGCCCGAAAGCTGGGTCGGCTTGCGGTCGGCCAGGTGCCCGAGCTGGACGGTATCGAGGGCGCCGCGAACCTTGTCCTGCTGTTCGTCCCGGTTGCCGATTCCACGCATCCTGAGGGGAAACCGCACATTTTCGAACACCGAGAGGTGCGGCAGCAGGGCGTAGGACTGGAACATCATGGCGATGTCGCGTTTTTCGGGCGGCAGCCGGGTTACATCTGTGCCGTCGATCTCGACGCTGCCGCTGGTGACGCCTTCGAGCCCGGCGACGATGCGCAGCAAGGTGGTCTTTCCGCACCCCGAAGCGCCGAGCAGACTGAGGAATTCCCCCGATGCGATATCGAGCGAAATGCCATGCAGCACCTGCACGGGACCGAAGGATTTCTTGATCGAAGTCAGACGAACATCAGCCATGGCAAATCAGGAACTCGCGAATTTCTGCACGCCGAGCATGCGGTCGATGATGAGGATCAGGGCAATGGTGATGCCGATCATGATGGTGGAGACGGCGGCCACCGAAGGGTCGGGGCTGAATTCAAGCTGGCCGTAAATCTGCACCGGCAGCGTGGTGAGCCCGGGCGTGCGCAGGAACAGTGCCAGCACCGCCTCGTCAAAGGAGATATTGAAGGCAAAGAACGCTCCGGCGATCAGGCCCGGCCGGCATTGCGGCACGACCACCAGCCAGAGCCGCTGGAGCCGGTTGGCGCCCATGGTCTGGGCGGCCTCTTCGAGGAAAGGATCGGATTCCGAGAGCACGGCCAGAGTGGTCCGCACGACATAGGGGATCGTGATGACGGTATGGCTGATCCAGAGCGTGACCAGCGATACCGGGCCGAACAGAGCACTCCAGAGCATGAGCATGCCAATGGCATAGATGATCGTGGGAAGGACGAGTGGCGAGAGGAAGAACGTCGCCAGACCGCCTGAAAAGGGTAATGCGCGCCGGTGAATGGCGATAGCCGCGGCTCCGCCGATGAGGGTCGCGCTGAGCGTTACTAGCAGCGCCACCTGCAGGCTGAGCCATGCAGCGCCGAGATAGGCATCCGAGGCGAGCACGTTTTCATACCAGCGCAGCGAGAACCCGGCGGGAGGAAAGGCGATGAACTGGCTTTCCGACACGGACACACCGACCACGACGACCAGCGGCGCGAGCAGGAACAGCGCGGTCAGAACCACAAAGATCGTCGTCGCAACGCGCAAGGGAGTGGAAATGGACTTAACCATTGGATCGCCCTCCTCCAAGTCGCGCATATGGCACGAGGATGATCAGGATGCCCACAAAGAGGATAACCGCCTGGGCAGCCGCGAAGGGCCAATCCAGCGTCTGGGTCACCGAACGGTAGATCGACGCTGCCAGAACCTGAATGCGCGAACCGCCGAGCAGATTGGGGGTAACAAAGGACGAGGCGGAAAGCGTGAAGACCAGCAGAGACCCGGCCACGATACCCGGCAGAGCCAGCGGCAGGACAACGGTTCTGAGCGATTGCAGGAACGTGCAGCCCATGGTGCGGGCGGCTTCTTCGAGGCGTGTATCGATGCGGGTTACGACACCGAGGATCGAAAGGGTCATGAACGGCAGGAGCACCTGGACCATGCCGATGACGATGGCGGTCTCGGTTTGCATGAGCGAAAAGTTGCGGCCCACCAGGCCAAGGCTCTGGAGCGTTTCGGAGACCAGGCCCGAGCGCCCCAGCAGCACCATCCAGCCGAAGGTGCGCACGACAACGCTGGTCATGAGCGGCAGGATGACCAGCACGATGAGCCAGAGCCGCAGGCGCGGGCCGACGCGGGCCATGATATAGGCCAGGGGAAAGCCGATGGCCGCGCAGATCACTGTGATCAGCAGCGAAAGCCGAACGGTGCGCCAGAGAACGCCGAGATAATAGCTGTCGGTCAGAAACCGGGTGAAATGATCAAGCGTCGGTCCCTGTTCGCCCGAAACCGACAAGATGAGCATCTGGGCGATGGGGACAAAGAAGGCCAGCGCCAGCAGCAGCACGCCTGGCAGCAGCAACAGCGAATTCTCGGTACGGTCGCTCATTGATTGGCCTCGGAGAACGTGTGCGCCATGCGCGGATACTATCCGCGCATGGCAGGGTAAGGGTTATCCGCTTACTGCGCGATAGTGCGGTTCCAGGCGTCGACCCAGTCGGCGCGGTTGGCCTCGATCACTGTCGGGTCGAAACGCAGAAGACCTGCCACCGCGTCGGGACCGTAAACGACGTCCGCCGCCACTTCCTCGCTCAATTCCACCTTCGAATTGGTCGGGGTATAGCGCAGGGCATCGGCAAAGCAAGCCTGAGCTTCCGGCGATATCTCCATGTCGATGAACTTGAGAGCCAACTCGTCATTGTCGCGGCCGGCGACAAGGTTTGCCGTGATGAAGCTGGCCGGGGTGCCCTCTTCGCCCTGCACGAATGCCGTGGGCAGGCCCGCGTTGCGCAGGGTGAAGGCATAGTCGGAGGCGTAAGGGGCGACCCAGGCGTCGTTCTGAGCAAACTCCTGCTGGATTTCAGGCGACGTCGAAACGATGATCGCGCCGTTTTCCAGAAGCGAACTGACCGCGTCGAGACCGGGCTGGATATCGTCAAGGCTACCACCCTGAACCTGGTTGAGCATCAGAAAGCCCAGCATGCCATAGCCGTTGGAAATATCGGTCAGGACGATATGGTCGGCATAGGCCTCATCGAGAATATCGGTCCACGAAGACGGCGCTTCGGGAGCATTTTCGGTGTTGTAGATCATGCCGATCGCAGCGATCGAATAGGCAGGCCCCTCGCCGGCTTCAAGGTTGGATTTGGCGAAGTCGTAAAGGTCGGCCGCGTTGGAGAGGCTTGCCGGATCGATCGGATCGAGCAGACCTTCCTGGGCGCCGACGATTTCCTGACCGCCCGAGAAGTGAATGACGTCGAACTGGGGCGCCTGGGCCTGGGCCCGCAACTGGGCGAAAGCATCGGCCGAATAGGCCGTGACGATCTGCACGGTGGCGCCGGTCTCGGCTTCGAACGGATCGATGACGCATTGGCGGTGTGCTTCTTCATAGGCGCCACCGAAGGAATTGATGGTGATTGTTCCGCCCTGGGCGAAGGCCGTGGTGGCCATCAGGGCAGCGACGCCGGAAAGGGCGATTGAAGAGTAGATTTTCATGACTGGTATCCTCTCTTTGGTTCCAAGCTGGTGGTGCTGATGCGCGGCCATCCCCTCTGGCGGCCGCGCATGGTGAAGGCTCAAAGCCGGCCAAATTCGACGGTCTTGATGCCTTCCTTGCGGATAAGCCTGCATTGCTCGGCAATGGCGTCGAGACCTTCAGTCATCCGGGCGAAATATGTGCATGGTATCCAACCGGTGGGACCGAAGGTTCGTCCGCCTACTCCGTAGAACATCCCGACTTCCCAGAACTCGTCAGGGTCGATCTTGAAGAAATTCCTGGGCTGATAGAACCACAGCATATCACCGGGTTCGGGCAGGACTGTCTGGTTTTCAGGCGGCAGGCTGGTCGGATCGAAATTGCGGGCGCTTTCGGGCAGGCCCATCATGATTTCGGGGCCCGAGAAGATGGCATGGCTGGCCGGAACCTGGATGGGTTTTTCCAGGGCGCCCCAGATCGCCTTGCACGTTTCGGGTGCGTTGTCCCAATAAAGGGAAATGATCCCCTTAACGTCGGATTCGACAAATTTCAGATAGAGCTTGCGGTCTGTCATTCTGCCTCCAGCAATTCGATATGCCAGCATCACAGGGCATTGGCGCGCATGTGTCCAATCTTAATGCGCGATTGATCCGATAAATCTTTTTTATCGCTTCAGCGCATTGCGGCGCGTGCGGCCTGTCCCAGATAACGCCAGAAGGCCAGATCGTGCTCGCGCACGGCCGGACGCCATTCCGGATGCCACTGAACGGCGAGAACAGGCGCGTTCGTGTCCGAAGCCGAGAGCGCTTCGATAACGCCATCGGAAGCCTGCGCTTCGACCCGCAATCCTTCACCAAGGCGCGCGACCGTCTGGAAATGCACGCTGTTTATGGCCAACTCGCCCTCCCCCATTATCCTCGACAGAAGCCCGCCGGGGGCAATCGAAGCGCCATGAGAGTGTCCGAACATGGTTTCGAGATCGGCGCCGTCGGCAGCGTGATGGGAAAAGGCGGGCGTGGCCCCCGCGCGTTCGTCGGCCAAGGTTCCCCCAAAGGCAACGTTGATTTCCTGCAGGCCGCGACAAACACCGAAGACCGGTTTGCTCATGGCGATGGCCGCGTGGATCAGATGTTGGCTGAGGCCGTCGCGGGCCGTGTCGAAGGGCGGCGTTCCTTCACCCGAAGCCCCATAGCGGTGGGGCTCGATGTTGGAATTGGAACCTGTCAGCAAGATCGCATCGACCCGTTCGACGATAGCATGGGCGGCCAGCGCATCGCTCCAGGCGGGGACGATGATCGGGACGGCGTCGGCGTGTTTTGCAACGGCCTCGAGATAGCGCTTCTTGACGATGCTGGCCGGCTCGCCCTCCACCTCGCGAACGCAGGAAATGACGGCGACGAGGGGTTTTGATGTCAAACGTCGAGCCCTCCGATCAGGCCATATTTGAGTTCGGTGAATTCGGTGATCCCATGATGCGATCCTTCGCGGGCATTGCCGCTTTGCTTGACACCGCCGAACGGCGCCATTTCGGAAGACAATATGCCAGTGTTGATGCCAACCATACCGTATTCGAGATTTTCGAGCATGCGATAGGTGCGGGCCATGTCTGTTGTAAACACGTAAGCAGCAAGCCCGGTTTCGCTGGCATTGGCCGCGGCGAGCACTTCGGCCTCGTCGGCAAAGGAAAAGACCGGTGCGAGCGGCCCGAAGGTCTCTTCGCGTGCCACGCGCATCTTTGCGCTGGCGCCCTTGAGCACCGTTGGTTCGAAAAACGTGCCGCCCAGGGCGTGCCGGTGACCTCCGGTGACCAGTTCTGCACCATGGGCAAGCGCATCGGCAATGTGGGACTGGACTTTTTCAAGCGCGGCGGCGTTGATCAGTGGTCCTTGCGTGACCCCCTCATCGCCGCCATGGCCGATCTTTAGCGCTTCGACCGCCTTGGCAAGCCGGGCGGTAAAATCGTCGGCAACGCTCTGGTGCACATAGATGCGGTTGGCGCATACGCAGGTCTGGCCCATGTTGCGGAATTTGGACGCCATGGCACCCGCCACCGCCGCGTCGAGATCGGCATCTTCGAACACGATGAAGGGGGCGTTGCCGCCCAATTCGAGTGCCACGCGCTTCATCGATTCCGCGGCGCGGCCCATGAGATATTTGCCGACCGGTGTCGATCCCGTGAAGCCGATGAGCCGGACATCGGGATGGGTTACGAACGCCTCGCCGATGGCCCTGGCGTCGCCGGTTATGACGTTGAGCACCCCGTCAGGCACGCCGGCGCGCTGAGCCAATGCCGCCAGCGCCAGGGCCGTAAGGGGTGTTTCGGGCGCCGGCTTGAGCACAACCGTGCAGCCGCTGGCCAGGGCGGGGGCGACCTTGCGGGTGATCATCGCCGCCGGAAAGTTCCAGGGGGTGATCAGCGCAACCACCCCGATCGGCTGGCGCAGCACCATGGCGCGGGTTCCCTCGCGGGGCGGCGGCAGGATTTCACCCAGGATGCGCTTGGCCTCCTCGGCGTAGTATTCGATGTAGGAGGCCGCGTAATCGATCTCGCCGCGCGCCTCGGCGATCGGCTTGCCCTGTTCGGCGGTCAGCAGCGCCGCGAGTTCATCGCGGTGTTCGACGATGAGATCGAACCAGGCCCGGAGTACCCCCGACCGCAATTTGACCGGCTGACGCTTCCAATCGGCAAAGGCTTCCGCAGCGGCATCGAGCGCCCCTTTGGCTTCAGTTTCGCCAAGCAGGGGGACATTGGCGATGACCTCACCGGTGGCAGGGTTGGTGACCGGCGAGTGCGCCTCGCCGACCCATTTGCCATCAACCAGACATCTGGTTTCCATCCAGTCCGCGATGATCATTTCAATTGTCCTTTCCGAGGGCCGTGCCGAGCCGGGAAAGCCCGTCTTCGAGCTGATCGTCCGGCACGGTCAGGGGCACGAGAATGCGGATGGTGTTGCCGAAAATACCGCAGGTGAGAATGACCAGACCCAGCTCAAGCGCTCGCAGGGCGACCGCCTTGGCCGCCGCCGCATCCGGGCGGCCTTCGGCATCGATGATGTCAAAGGCAATCATTGCGCCCGACCCGCGAAGGCCATCGATGCGAACTCCGGTTTCGCTTTTCGCGAAACCTTCAAGCCGCTCGCATATGCGGGCGCCGATCAGGCTGGCGCGCTCGAGGAGGCCTTCTTCTTCAATGACATCGAGCACGGCCAGCGCGGCGGCGCACGCTACGGGGTTGCCCGCGTAGGTTCCGCCCAGGCTCCCCGGCGCTGCCTGGTCCATCAGGTCGGCGCGGCCAATCACCCCCGAGAGAGGAAACCCGCCGGCAAGCGATTTCGCAACCGTGATCAGATCGGGCCTTATCGAACTGTGTTCGATGGCGAACATCTTGCCGGTGCGCCCGAACCCGGACTGGATTTCGTCGGCGATCAGGACAATGCCGTGCGTGTCGGCGAGCGCGCGCAATTGGGCCAGCAAGGCGTCCGGCGCTGAATGAAACCCGCCTTCCCCCTGTACCGGTTCGATGATGATTGCGGCAACGTCGGTGGGCGCAATATCGGCCCGGAACAACCTCTCGAGCGCTTTCAGGCTGTCTTCAACGCTCACGCCATCGGCCTGACAGGGGAACGGCACGTGGAAAATGCCGGCCGGTCCCAGCCCGAGCCGATCCCTGTAGGGGGATATTTTTCCGGTCAAACTCATCGCCAGATGGGTGCGGCCATGAAAGCCGCCGGTAAAGGCGATAACCCCTGCCCGGCCCGTGGCGGCCCGTGCGATCTTTATCGCGTTCTCCACCGCCTCGGCACCGGTGGAAAAGAACACCGACTTTGCCGGGCCGTCGATCGGCGCCAGAGCGTTCAGGCGCTCGGCCAGCGCGATATAGGGCTCGTAGGGCAGAATCTGAAAGGCGGTATGGGTGTAGGCCTCGATCTGAGCCGTGGCGGCAGCCAGAACCTTTGGATGCCGATGGCCGGTATTGAGAACCGCAATACCGCCGGCGAAGTCGATGAAGGATCTGCCCTCAACGTCCCAGATGCGCGCGTTCTCGGCGCGCTCGACGAAGATCGGATAGGCGCTGGCGAGGCCGCGCGCCACTGCTGCATCGCGGCGGGAAATGAGCTTACTGTTTGTCACGATGGTTCCTTGCACAAACGGGTTCAAGGCTCGTGCTAGCATGCGCCGGGCAGCGTGAGAGGCGACATTGCGTTTGCCCTCGTGGTGCTCTAGAGTTTCCACCAATCGCCTTTGGAGACCGAGCTTGACCGTCCCGACCCTGCCGCCACTGCACCTGCTGCGAGCCTTTCACGCGGTTGCGCAGACCGGGAGCATCCGCAGAGGTGCTGAAGCGCTGGGACTGACCCATACGGTGGTCAGCAGGCATGTGCGAAATCTCGAGGCCTATCTGGGATCGAAACTTTTCGACCGCCGCACGACCGGCGCTGTGCTGACCGGCGCGGGACGGGAGTTGTTTGCCGCGACCGATGCGGCGCTGGTTCAACTCGAGAGCGCCATCGAAAAACTCATGCCGCGAACGGCGCTGGGCCGCCTGCGGATATGGGCCATGCCGGGCCTTGCGGCGCGCTGGCTGAGCCCCAGGCTCACCGATCTCCAGGCCGTATTGCGCGAGGTGGAGATCGTGCTGCGGGCCTCGGAAACCGCTCCGGATTTTGATGCGAGTGAAGCCGATATCTTTATCGGATTTGCCGCCACAAACGAGATTCCGGCTGACGCGGAGTTGCTGGCAACGCCCAGGATGTTCCCGGTGGCCAGTCCGCAATGGCTCGCTCAGCATGGCGTGCCTGAGGATTTGCCGGCTGTATCACGCCAGCCGCTGATTCATGAGAATGATCACCGCCAATGGACGTCATGGCTGCGAACGGCCGGACTGGAGCCTGTGCCACCGCTCATGGGGCCGAGCCTGTGGAATGCCAGCCTGGGCCTTGACGCCGCGCTTGCTCATCAAGGCATCGCTCTGGCAACCCAACTGAGCGTGGCGGGGGACATCGCCGCCGGCCGGCTTACGGAAATCCTCGATACCAACGTAACAACCGGAAGCTATTATCTGCAGACGGCCGCGGACAAAAAGAACAAGGGGCATGTGACCCGGTTCCGCAAATGGCTGGAGAGCGAGATGGCCTCGGGCATCTCCAGGGGCGATTGATCGCCTAGGATCGTTTGTCCAACGCGGCCTGACGCAATTTGTCCAGTGTTGTCCGAGGCGTGATGGCCTGCGGATCGAGCTTGAGTTCGATCACCGCCGCCCGGCCTGATGCCAGCGCGCGCTCCATGGCCGGCGCAAATTCGGCGGTGGTGGCGACCGTCTCACCGTGCGCACCGAATGCCCTGGCGTAGGCGGCGAAATCGGGATTGACCAGATCGGTGGCAGAGATACGCCCCGGATAATGGTTCTCCTGATGCATGCGGATGGTGCCTAAAATGCCATTGTTGAAGACAATGGTGATCGGTTTGGCGCCTGCCGCCATGGCCGTTGCCAGGTCCTGCCCGCTCATGAGGAAATCGCCATCACCGGCGAAGCAGACAACCGGGCTGCCGGGTTTGACGATCGAAGCCGCTACGGCCGCAGGAAACCCGTATCCCATTGACCCCGACGTGGGCGCCAGTTCGGTGCCCAGGCGCCGGTAGCGATGGAAGCGGTGGAGCCAGACCGAGAAATTGCCCGCTCCGTTGGTGTATATGGTTTCAACCGGCATGTTGGCCTCGAGCCATGCCATGACCGTACCAAGCTGGATGTCGCCAGGGTTGGCCGGGCAGACCTGCCACTCGGTGTAATCGGCATGCGCGGCCTCGCCTGTGCCCTGCCAGACCGGGTTGGAAACCGGTTCGAGCGCGGAAAGCGACTTTGCAAATTCACGCGGGGTCGCATTGATCGCCAGGACCGGATGATAGACCCGGCCAAGCTCCTCGGGGTCCGGATGAACGTGGATCAGCGTCTGCCTGGGGACCGGTATGTCGAACAGGGTGTACCCTCCGGTCGTCATTTCGGTGAGCCGTGCGCCAATGACGAGCAGAAGATCTGCCGCCTCGATGGTCTTGAGCAGTTTGGGATTGGGGCCGATGCCAAGATCGCCCGCGTAGAGCGGATGGGCGTTGTCGAACCGGTCGGCGCGGCGGAAAGTGGTTATGACCGGCAAATGGTTGGCTTCGGCGAAAGTCTGTATGGCGGCGACCGATGCCTCATCCCAAGGCGCGCCGCCAAGCAAAAGCATGGGCCGCCGGGCTGCTGCGAGCATTTCGCGCAGTTGCACCAGTTGGGCGGGCCCCGGCCAGCTTTCGAGCGGCGCAAAGGGTAAGGCATCGTCCACCTCGGCCATCTCGGTCAGCATATCTTCCGGCAATGCAATGGCGACCGGTCCGGGGCGGCCGCTGGTCGCGACGCGGAAAGCGCGGGCGATCAATTCGGGCAGCCGGGCCGCATCGTCGATCTGGGCCGTCCACTTTGTGACTTGGCCGAACATGCGGCGATAGTCGATTTCCTGAAACGCTTCGCGCTCGATCTGGTCGCGGGCAACCTGGCCGATAAACAGAATCATCGGAGTGGCGTCCTGCATGGCCACGTGCAGCCCCGCACTGGCGTTGGTCGCGCCCGGTCCGCGGGTCACCATGCAGATGCCAGGGCGATTGGTGAGCTTGCCATGGGCCTCGGCCATCATGGCCGCGTTGCCCTCCTGCCGGCAGGTGACGGTTTTGATTTCGGGCGCGTCATAGAGTGCATCGAGAACCGCCAGGTAGCTTTCACCGGGCACGCAGAACACGTGGTCGGCGCCGTGGATCTTGAGCTGATCGACGAGTATCTGTCCGCCGGTGCGGGTGGTCATCAAGAGGCTCCCGTGCTGTCTGCGGTCACACTGTTCCCGATCGGCGCGGGCCGTGTCGAGATCAATCACACGTTATCCCCTGCCCTCGAGCACCGGAATCGACGAGACAGATGCTACCGGACCCGCGCATGCAGGGGTTCGCTTCCGGCAACTTCAGGAATTTGGGGGAAATGGCGGAGAGGAAGTCCGCCATACCTTTATCCGTCAATGTTCGCAGCCATCCGAAATTCCTTCAAAATTATAAGCATTTGGCTATATGGTTGGTTTTTGCCGTTCGCTCGTGTACGCTCCAATCCGGTGATTTCTTTAGGGTTGATTTTAGGGTGGAACGGCGAGCATGGCCAAGCAGACACACAGGCTGAGCGCACGGTCGGTGACGACCATAACCAAGCCGGGCCTGCATGCAGACGGTGATGGCCTGTATCTCGTCGTAGATAAAACCGGCGCCAAGCGGTGGGCCTTCATCTTCCAATGGGACGGCAAGCGCAAAGAGATGGGATTTGGCAACCTGGCATCTATTGGCCTTGCGGATGCCCGAGGCATGGCCTCAGACGCTCGCAGACTGCTGGCAACGGGCAAGAATCCGATCGAGGAGCGAAAGCGCGCCAAAGCCGAGCGCGAAGCCGCTGCCATGACCTTTGGCAGATATGCTGAGGAATTCGTTGGCGACATCACCAAAGGGTTCCACAACGATAAGCATCAGGCCCAATGGCGTATGACGTTGTCGGTCGTCAGGGACAAGGACGGCGAACTGGTCGACAGCGGCTATTGTCTGCCGATCCGGAACAAGCGCCTGGACGAAATCACCACCGAAGACATCCTCGGGATCCTGAAACCCATTTGGGAGACCAAGAACGAGACCGCTTCCCGAACTCGTGGTCGTATCGAGCGCGTTCTCGACGCGGCGAAGGCAAAGGGCTACCGCACTGGCGAAAATCCGGCTCGTTGGCGCGGCCATCTTCAATTGTTGTTATCCAAAAGAAAAAAGCTGAGCCGAGGCCATCACGCCGCCCTGCCCTTCGACGGCTTGCCGGAGTTTATGCCGAAGCTGCGCGCGAAGACCAGTATTGCCGCCAAGGCTCTTCGGTTTGCCATCCTGACCGCGAGTCGGTCCGTTGAGGTCCGCTATGCTACTTGGTCGGAAATCGACTTTGCGGCGAAGCTTTGGACCGTTCCCAAGGAACGCATGAAAAGCAAGGAGCGGGATCACCGTGTACCCCTGACGGATGAGGCTATGTCCCTGCTTGAGGAATTGAAGGAGACGGCGACCGGCGAATGGGTGTTCCCAGGGCAGCGTCCCGGTCGGCCGATCAGCCAAACGGCCCTGGACAAAGCTGCCAAGTCCATCGGTGGCAAAATAACCGTTCACGGCTTCCGGTCTACATTTCGCGACTGGGTCGAGGAAGAGACCGCATTTCCCGACAAGCTTGCCGAGGCCGCTCTGGCTCATAAGGTCGGCGATGAAACCGAACTCGCCTATAAGCGCGGCGATGTGCTCAAGAAGCGTCGCAAGCTCATGGAGGCATGGGAGCGGTACGGAAAGCCACGTCCCAGCGCATCGGTCACACCGTTCCCTGGGCGAAAGTCCAAAGAGGCATAATTCAGACGCATGGGGATAGGTCGGCCAACCGAAAAGCTGGGAACACCTCCAGCCTTCCCCATGCTCCCGAAGGTGGATCGCAGAGGTAGCGATGACCAAATCCAACAAAACTCCTCTTACGCCGACAGCCAAGTTGAGAGGGAGAGGTCGCTCAGTTCCTGTCAGCAAGGAAGGGCCGCATTCCTCTTCGAGGGCTGACCCGCTTAAGGCACTCGACGGCATCATGACAGCCAGTCTCCGGCAATCCGGCAGGCTGCCGGTGCCCAAAACTTCAGACGCTCCGAAAGCCGCCACGGCGCCGCCAGAAATCAAAGATTTTGATCCATTGCAGATACCTGTTTGGACGCTGCTTATGGCATTGGCCTGGATCGCCACGCGGGACCTTACAACTGTTACCTGGCAGCGGAACGACTGGCGTAGAGCAAATGGGTTGCCGGATGGAAGCATTCCGATTGCATCTATTGGTGCAACGGAAGGCGTTTCAGAGCTCCTCGGTGAAGACGAGGATGACGCAGACGACCCCACCGCATTTCGAGCTCTCGAGGCGTTTTCCAAGCTCAGATCGGCTGGTGAGGCCGGGACAATTGAAGTTCATGCAATGTCGGCCAGCCAGGGTCGGCCGATTGCCTTGCGCTCGTTGGACTGGACCTACGGAAAGCTATCCTTTGACCATCGGTACGAGGAGGTATGGAGAGTTGGTGGCGACCTTTACCACACCCTCACCGTTGAGCGGGAAGACCTCCTGCGAGCTTTTCCCGCAACATCTGCCAGGCCCGGTGTCGATGCTGGCGCCGAGATTGAAGCAGGACTAGAAGTTGGCCCTCAAGGGCTGGGGCAAACCGTTCAAATTCTGGCAGATGCAATCTGGCACACTTGGCGGGCTATACCCACCGGATTTCCTCGTCGGGCAGATCGTTTCAAGGCTGTATGGGAGGCCGCTATAAGCCGCCAACCTGCACTGCAAGGCAGCCGTATGCCGTCCGATGATTCTTTCGAGCGGGCAGAAAAAGCCATCCTGGAGCACTTGGGAAAGAAATGAAGCAACGGCTGCCGCGAATTGCGGAACATTGCGGCTTCTAGCGGCCATCTGCGGAAATGCAGACATCAAATCAAAGGGTTATATTCGGTGGCGTAGTTTGTTGTTCGCACGAACAGGAGCAAAGATGCCACTCAAACCCGTATACACCGTCAATGACTTCCTGGCCGCCTTTGGTATGGGGCGCACCCGCTTCTATGAGCTGGTGAAGTCCGGGGCCATCAAGGTCCGGAAGAATGGATCCCGAACCATTGTGACTGGCGTCGATGCACAGGCGTGGCTGGACAGCCTGCCTGAGCACAAAGCCGCTTAGTCCCAAAAGAAAGGCCCCAACGGCAAAAGCCGGGGGCCAGAAAGTAATCCAATGACATCGCTATACCACAGGCGCGCATTGCCGCGCAACGATACCGGCTTGCCAGAATTCCTGGGCCTGCCACTTTTCGACTGGCGGGAAGCTCCCCGCTCCCGCCCCTCGTATTATCCTGAAGGGCTTACCGCCGGCGGCCGGATCATTTACCGCCGCACTCACCGTCCCGTCGAAACTTGCAATGCCATCGCCGCCTTGGCCGGCGTCGGCATGGAGGTTGACCATGCCTAAGAAACTGAATTTCACCGCTACCATCCATGGTCGCACAGAAGGCGACGTTTCCATTGCCATCCTCGGTCGCGAAGCCTGGGCGCTGCTGGAACTGGTCGAAGCTGGCCCCGCCGGTTGCACACCGATTGACAATCCGGCGCCCCGGTGGAGCCACTACATCTGGCTGCTGCGGGGTCACGGGTTCACAGTCGAAACAATCGATGAGCCTCATGCCGGCCCCTTCTCTGGCACCCACGCCCGCTATGTCTTGCATGATGACGTTAAGCTCGACGGTGGGAATCTGAGCGAATGGCGCGCCGACGGCGTCCGCTACCCTCGCAAGCCGGGAGTTGCCGCATGAGCAAATCTCGGCAAGGCAGGTGATGTGTGGGCAAGCGCACTCAAAACCCCATGCGCCGCTCGTGGCTCGATGACACGGATGGCGGATGGATTCCCCATAGGCTCAAGCTGTTGGTGTCGCCCGCGTGGCGACACCGACCTATTCCTCTTGCCAAAATCCTTGAGCGAATAGAGATCGAGCATATGCGGCATGCTGGCAAGGAAAACGGCCACCTGATTGTTTCTTATGACCAGTTGGTGGAACACGGCGTCTCGCGACGGACCATTCGCGGTTCAATCGATCTGGGAGTGGCACTAGGCCTTCTGGAGGTCCGGCAGTCCGGTGAATGGGCGGGTGATGTCCGAACACCGAACATGTATCGCCTGACCTATTTGCCTGAGAAGGATCGAAAAGCCCCCACCGATGAATGGGAAGGCATCGAAAACGCGAAGGCTTTGGATCTCATTGGAGAGTACCAAAGCGGGCTTTCAAAAAAACAGACTCCCAGTGCCAAAACCTGCACTCCACCAGTGCCAAAACCTGCAGTCGATACCCCCTCCACCAGTGCCAAAACCTGCAACTCGCCAGTACCAAAAAGGACACTGCCTCTTATATCTGGGAGGATAATCACCGAGCTTGATGGAGAGCGGTCGCAAAGCGTGAGCCACCACACGCGGAGCGTCGCGACCGCTCCTGCACCCTCTCTTCATGAGAAACGCCTCGAACCGATCCAGGTATCGGCGGCACTCACGTCGATGCTCAGATGCCGAGGGTAATCTGCCAGTGAAAAACCATTCCGTCCGACAGCGCACACCATCGAACAGTAGCGAACGGAGCGCCGTGATACACAAGGATTTTCGCTCAACTTATTGGAATACCGTTCCTTTTCGATAAGAGCGTTCAGCCGTAGGTTTGCCGGAGTAATGGCCACATGGACTGTCGATATGAACTCCAAATTTGCATCTCGCCGACCGAATACCGAAAGGCTTGAAATCAAGATCCCACCCGAACAGAAGCGGCGCGCCTTCGAAGTCGCAGCCCGCGAGGGCGTCAGTGTCGGCCATTTAATTCGCTCCGCTCTCAACGCGACCATTGGCAATCCCAAGCATTTGCAGGGGGAGCGAAATGGATGAGACTTCGCCGTCGAAAAGAACGGGTCTCCTCGACGCGATGGGATACGGAGACAGCCCCTTTGCCGGCTGGCTAAATGACCGTCGTTACACGCTGATGTCGATCGGTCAGGGAATGATCGGGCACGATAGCGCGCGCGATGCAATGCGTGGTTCCGCACAGGGGGCATTTGAAGGCGCGAAATTCCAAAGCGCCTATAATCGCCTTCGTGACGAGCAAAACCGGAACCAGCAGACCGTCATCAATGCGGCCAACAAGATGCGAGAGTATGGCTATAGCGAATATGCGGACGCTGTGGAGACGGGCGGGATGGATCTCAACAGCGCTTGGAATGGCATCCTCAAGGTTATGTCGCCCTCACAGCCGCAATTGACTGCCGATCAGCGCAATTTCCAAATGGCGCAGAACGACCCAGCGTTTGCCGAGTTCATGGGGATCGGGGCTGGGCCGGAACCTACTGACACGCAACGCAATCTGGAATGGCGGGCCGCTCAGTCCGGATTGCAGCCTGGAACACCTGAATATCAGCAGTTCATGATGTCGGGCGGCTCCGGGGGCACATCGCTATCGGTTGGACCTGATGGTTCGGTTTCGTTCCAGCAGGGGGGTAGCAATCGCGCACCGACAGAAGGACAGTCGAAAGACGCAGTATTCGCAACACGGGCAGCCGGCGCCCTTGAAATCCTTAACCCCATCGCCGGGGAATTGACCAACCCTATAGCGCGAGGCGTTGAAGGTGATCCGACCGGCATTGCCCGTGGTGCCCTTCAATCACCACAGTACCAGCAGGCCAACCAAGCCGGTCTAGAGTTTTTGCAGGCCATTCTCCGCAAGGACACTGGCGCGGCCATCACACCAGCGGAAAGCCAAGAATACGGCAGAGTTTATCTGGATCAACCGGGGGATAGCCCCCAGGTTCAAGCGCAGAAAAAGCTCAGTCGCCTCCGTGCCCTTGAGGCGCTTAAGGCTGGCATGGCTCCGCAAGCAATTCTGAACATGGAACAGGCGCTGCTCAATGCGGGCGGCCCTGATGACCCGCTAGGACTTCGCTGATGGCCTCTCTCGCCGAAATTCGCCAGCAATACCCGCAGTATTCCGATATGAGCGATCAGCAGTTGTCTGACGCCCTGTATCAGAAATTCTACTCGGACATGCCTCGCGATCAGTTTGACCAGAAGTTGGGCGCAACGGCTCAGCCTTCGGCCCCTGAATCACAGATCGGCACGCCCGACGCCCCGACGATCAACGTGGGCGGCCGGCAAATCCCTGTGTCGGAATATTTTTCGATGTCTGCTGCTGAGCGTAATGCAATTAAGGACCAGATTGTCGCGCAAAATCCCGGCGCGCGTACAGGACCAATCCAGCCCCAGCCAAACATGGTGCAGGACGCAATTGGTGCTGGCGCGACTTGGCTCGACAGCGCTATTGGCGGCGTGCCCGTTGCCGGTCCTGCTATTCGTGGCGTTGGCGATTTCATTGCTTCATCGACCATTGGAGGTATAACGGGCCAAGGTCGTGAAGCGGTTCAGGGTCAGATCGACCAAAACCGTCAGGGGCTCGAAGAACGCTTTCCGATGACCTCCATGTCAGGATCGGTCACGGGCGCTGTTCTGCCAATGATTGCAGCTGGGGGCACGCCTATGGGCGCTCAGGCGCTTGGCGTGACTGGGGCGAACCTTGGCACGCGCACGGCGGCTTCGGCGGCGTCCGGAGGGGTCGTCTCAGGGCTTGATACGGCTACGCGAGGCGGTACGCCTACAGATATCGCGGCCAGCACAGGAATCGGGGCGGGCTTCGGCGCCGTCATTCCCGGTTTGGGCGCGGCGGCCAGCGCGGCAGGGCGTGGCATCGGGAACATGATCAACACATTCCGAGGTGCGACAGGTAGCGTTGACGAATTGGCCGGTTCTCGTCTAGCGGCGGCACGGCAGGCCGATCAGACTTCGGCGCTCCCTCAGATCAGCCAAGCCGATGAAGCAACGGCGCTGGCCAACAATCAGCCCTTGATGAATGTGGACCGTGGGGGCGGCAATACTCTGGCCCTCATGCGCGCCGCCTCCAATGCCAACCCGGCGGCCCGCGATCTGGTCAATCAGGCCACGTCGAGCCGGTTCGGCATGCAGAGCCAGCGCACGACCGACTTTTTCAATCGCATCATGGGCGGCGACGTTTCGGATTTGGCGCGTCGTGCAGAAATCGGTTCTGTGGCCCGCGCGACCAACAACGCCAACTATCAGCGCGCCATGACCAGCCCGCAGGCCCAGACGGTCTGGAATCAGGATTTGCAGAACCTCTTGCAGTCCGATGCGGTCCAGCGTGCCGTGGCCAATGTCGGGCGCCGGTCCTCAAATATCGAGGCGCTGGAAGGCAATATCTCGATTCGCAACCCGTTTGTTCGGGCCGACGATGGCACGTATCGGCTGGGATCACTGGGGCCGGATGGCCCGACCGCATATCCCAATCTGCAATTCTGGGATATGGTCAAGCGTGACCTCGACAGTCAGATCGGCGTTGCGCAGCGGGCGGGCGACAAGTCGCTTGCTGGCGACCTCGTGGCGGTCAAAAACCGTCTTGTCTCGACACTTGATAATCAGGTGCCGGCCTACGCTCAGGCCCGTTCCGGCGCGGCGGCGTTCTTCGGTGCTGAAAACGCCCTCGATGCTGGTCGCAATGCGTGGCGCGCGCCGAAAGCAATCGATGAAAGCCTTGACGCGCTGAAAAAGCTATCTCCGGCTGATCGGGAGGTTTTTGGTGTTGGGCTCGTGTCCCAGATCATGGATGACGTTCGGGCTGGTAACAACCGCGTCAACCTCATGCGCTATTTCGACACTCCGGCGCGAAAGCAGTTGCTGGCCGAAGTTCTTGGGCCGGGCAAGGCGCGTGAAATGGAAGCCTTTGTTCGTATCGAAGACATCATGGACCGGGCGCGTGGGGCTTTGGGCAATTCTTCGACTACCCAGCAGCTTATGGACCTCGGAATACTCCAAGAGGTCGGGCGCTCAGGCGCAATGGGCGCCGCTGGCGGCGGAATCGGCACCATGATGTCCGGTGATTGGCAAACTGGTGCGTCTGTTGGCTTGCTGGCCATGGCTGGGCGTCGTGGGTATCAGGCTCTTGGCAAGAGAGCAGATGCGCAGGTCTTGCAGAAGGTAGCCGAAATGCTGGCCTCAAACGATCCGGCGATTATCCAGAGGGCTACGGCCAACGCAATGCTGAGCGCGCCGCACATGCAGGCTCTTGAGGCAATCCAGCGTGGGATTGGCGGCTTGGCGCGCGCATCGGTCATTATGGGTGCCAATGAGTGACTAACCGCCAAAAAAGGGCGCAAGCAAACTATGAACCATGCCGCTTTCCCTCACCCACCACGCAACAGGAACAACAATCGCCAAGGCAATGCCATAACCGATGTAATGCCAAGCGTCGTAGCGGGTTTCATGACTGTTTTTCATGCGGACATCGTATCAGCAACCGCTCGGATGCGAAATACTTTCGGTCACAGAGCGCTGTGATGGCCAGGTGGAATTTGTCCCCTTCTCGTCACGAGGCGGTGCCTGCGACAGTGAAATACTACAGACCCCACGCCCGTCTGTCGCTTTCATTTCGCGTGGCACAAGCGACGCAGGCGCTTCGATGGATCATTGATGTGGTTGAGGGACGCAGCTTTTCAATGGGCATAGATATGGCGGCGTTCGCGGAATTGTCCGCAGAGGAAGCCGTGTCGATTAACGAGCATCTCAATCGCCAAGGCTTTGTGGTTCCGGACACTTCCTATGAAGATGATCCCTTGGGATTTCTTCTCGATGTGGCTGGCTTTTATGAAAAGGTGAGGGCTTTCATCGTTGACCACTGCCTACTGCAGTAGCCGCCCTTCCCAAGACTGAAAACTATCAGGAAATATCAATGTCGAACATGATCGCAGCAAGGATAGCAAAGCTGGAAAATGGCCGGATATCTGGCGGGCCCCGCTCGTTCGTCGTTTCCGGAGGGCGGGCCGACGGGGTGGCCGGATTTCTGGGATCCTTCGGCGTCGGGCTCAGCCGGAGCGACAAGGTTGATCATATCGCCGCCGATGGGCAGGGAACTGGCGCGGGAGAAATGAAACTGGTCGGCTGCGACGACATGAGCGTTATCCTCGCCTACGTTGCCGAGCACGGGAAATCACTCGTCTCCACCTTGAGTGACCAGAATGGCCGATATTAGCAAACGGATCGCAAAACTGGAGGCGAAGTCCGCGCCGCCGCTCCACGAGCGGGTCATTACCGTCTTTGGCGGACGGCACCACGAGCTGGAGGCGCTTTTTCGGCAGGAAGGCATCGATATCCGCCACGACAAGGATTTGGTGATCCACATCGCCGCTCTGGAAGATCCCCACGCAGACCCAAGCCCACCACGTCTGGGTAGCATAATCGAGTGCAGGTAGAGGTATCGATGAGACTGACGAATCGTCTGACGCGCCTTGAACGCAGTAGCAGCGCCAATGTCATCGGGCGGATATTTCAGCTACGAGGTGGCAACGGCACCGAAGCGGAGGCCGTGTCCTTTCTCCAAGCAAGGGGATATGAGGTAGGCCCGAACGACTTAGTCCTTTGCCGCACGATATACGAGCGAGCAAAAGGTCAGCCGTGTCTTGTGCCGCTCTCCCTCGAATTCATCGAAAATTCAAAAACCCGACATGAAGACGCTCTAAAGGAGCTCACATAGGCATGGCAAAGACAGGCGGAGCCCGTAAGGGCGCAGGCAGGCCCAAAGGGAGCTTGAACCGTCGCTCGACGGAAGCTCTCGCGGCTGCAGCCGAGCAAGGTATCATGCCAGTGGAATACATGCTTCAGGTGTTGCGGGATGAGGATGCTGACCCTCAGCGGAGAGCATGGGCAGCTGAGAAGTCGGCCCCTTATCTGCATCCCCGCCCTGCCCCACTCGATAGCCTTTTGACGATCGACTTGCCCGACACATCGACCCTAGAAGGGGTGGAAGAGGCTCAGGGAACAATCGTCAGGAAGGTTTCTGCGGGGGAGATAACACCGTCACAAGGCCAGAGCCTGTCTGCTCTCGTTGAGGGGCGCCGTCGCTCGATCGAGAGTAATGATTTGTTGAAACGCATCGAAACCTTGGAAGCCCAAAAGGCCGTTTCGGGAGCCTAATCCCGGAAGTGCCCCGGCTCGCACCAGTATCTCGTTTCGACGCCGGACTGCCCTTGAAAGAGATCGGCAGCAATGGCGCAATTTGCTTCGTTATAGCTAGCGCCGTTATCCGTATCAAATGTGGCCACATGGACGCGCATGGTCCGGTCCAGTACGCTGTTGCGATATAGGGTGAAAACGTCGACGTCTTGACCGACGGCCGGCAGTGAAACTAACGCTGCCACTATGCTAGACATCCAGCCCGAGCGTTTCACAGCCTTTCTCCTCTCATTTCTAGTCGCAGCCGGTGTCTCGACAGCGCGCTGTGTATAGTTGTTGGCGATCAGGCGATTGATATGTGCACGCAATCAGGTAGTCACCATCGTACTCCGTATCGACCAGGTTCCAGCCATTGGCATCTTTCCCCTCGCATAAAACAAAATAGTGTTCGGGCTTTCGCTCACATCCGAGCAGGGCCAACAACAAAGTGAAGAGCAAGGTCAATCTTACCATCGTCAACTCATAGCCTGCTAGGAACGGGCGGACGGATGGCCAGCCCTGGGCCAGGGGAGGAGTAATCGGCATTCATTGTCAACATCTCGCTGGATGACAGACTTGAAGTTGCCGGTGATAGCCACCTCGGCAAGTATCAGTCCAATGGAACAACTGATGCGGCCGGCACGTATCGCCCGTCCACCATTATGCCCGTGGGTTGGCCTTCAAACCTGAATTGGCCCGAAACAGCCATCTCATAGAACTTTGTCTCGCCAATGCCGGTCTTGAGAAAGCAATTGGGGCCCGTGGTATAGCGAGGGTTGGTGTTCAGCGTAATCGCGGTGCATTGATCGTTTTCAAGGCAAGCAGCATAGCACTGGCCGAGATCATCTGCCCGAAGCTCTCCGACATCTGCACCATAAAAATCGACGCCGTTGTACAGGGCAAAGGATATGCCGGCCCCGCTGCTCGCGGTTGCTGTCTGTTGCGATGTGCTGGAATTCTGATAGGCGGAAATAGCGGGTCTAAAATCGGACTGGACGCCTTCCCATTGCTCTTCAGCTACAACGATGGCCTTGCCCGGGCGATTCAGGCCTAGCTGGTCAATCTCGGATGATGAAAAGATGTACATGTCGTCAGGCTCGGTGCGCAGCATCTGCGTGATGACCGCTTGCGGCACATCGAATTGATCGAGGATGTCCAAGATGTCCGACACTGCGTACTGGGCAGAGGACAGGGACTCATCGCCGCCATAGAATTGGTGAACACCTAACTCTCCTATAGCCAACCTGCTTTCGCCTGCGAGATAGAGAAAGGCGCAGGCTGAATAGCACCCTGCCCCGTCCGGAATGAGCGTGCTCAGACCGCGTGCGTGAATGTCGTCGGCGAGCAACAGGGCCGGGTTCATGCTGCCGCCATCACTCCACAGGGCGATAGCTTCGACTTCAGGACTGGCGTTAAGCATGCGCCGGAAATCGAGCGGCGTCTGGCTCGTGATATCCCCCACCATCAATGCCAGGTTGGGCGAACTTTCCGAGATCGAGAAGACGCCGAAAGTCTCCGCCGACGCCGGCGCCGTCAGGATTACGATGGCCGCGATTGATAGACCTAATTTGGACAAGCGATGAGCACCCCACATTGGGGCATTATAAGGCGCTTGGATGGCTCCGTCAGCGACTTTCAGCGTGACGGTTAACCGACGAGCGCGACAAATCTCGTCACGAACTCGTCCTTTCCACACGCGGACTGATGCTGTCGAAAACTTCTTGCGCCCGGAAGGCACCTGCCGTGCTTTGCCCGGATCGAGGTGTGAATATGCGAATGAGCAGATCCTCGCCCGGCTTCACGATGGTATAGGTCGATCCCGGCGTGTAGGTCGAGTAAGCGTAGTTGCCATAGACGTTGGTCTGCATCGTCCCCGACGTTTGCCCTATAGAGGTGCGAGATGCATCAGCGCTTGAGATAATGGCAAAGTGCGTGTGCCCCTTCTCCAGGGTCGTCTCTGCCGCTTTCAGAAGCGAATAATCCTGAATTGTCGTCGGGTCGGTAAAGCCGTTGCCGCGTGCGGAAATGCGGTAAGTGTCGCTTGTTATGGCCGACGCTGACACGCCACCAGAGGCGCCCATTTCGCCATAGGTGGTCGAACACGCCTGCAAAATGAGCAGCAGCAACAGCGCCGCGCTCGTCTTGATGATATTCATTTGCTTTCCCCCAATGCCCTATGCCCTATCAAGGCCATATCTGGCAAACACTCAAGACAATTCTACACGGGTGGTTAAGGTCGGAACGCCGCTATCATTGCATCGGTGACATCCCCCGCGTAGCAGGCCGGCGAGCGTCCACCCGGTCGCGAATATGCGCTGTTGCCTCCACACCGCCTGCCTGACGCGGTGTAGTTGTAAGGGCATGGGCAATTGCCGGAATACGACCTAATGCTGCGATTGATGATTTCCTGAACGATCTGGCTTCGGGGCACTGTCGGCGCAGCCGGATGTTGCACGATGGCCATTTGTGGCGCTGGAGCAGGCGCAGGACGTTGAGTGACCAGGTAATCGCCGTGCACCCACCTGCCCGATTGGCCGGGCTCACTGAGCCTTGCCCACGCTCCATCCATCTCGAACACGCGAACCTGTGTCCCGTTGGCCAAGCTGCCTATCACCGCAGCGCCGGTATTGGGACCGCTCCGAATATTGAGGGACGAGGCAGAGACGTAGCGCATGACTGGCGAAGGCGCCGAAGTGGGAGCAGCGGGTTGTTCGATCGGTGGCCGAGCGGTAACAGCGGGAGGCGGTGGTGCCGGCAGGGCTGTGCTCGGTCGCGACGCCACGGCAGACGATCCGGTCTGCGGGTCCTCGGATCTATTGCACTGAGAAATGCCGAAAATGACCAGCCCTATCAGCAGCCAACCGCCCAGACCTGATTTGCGTTTCGCCACGACCGTTCCCCCTCACAGTCAGGCAGCAGCATGCACGAAAAGGAATGCGCGAGCGAGGCCCGATCAGGCGCGGCCCCATCATGGCCACATTGCCTCACGAGAAGGTGATTGCCTTCGGTTGCGGCGGACCTCCCCGCCTGGGGGCTGGACCGGTCTGCTATTCGAGCCCCCAAAACTCAGCAGGCCGGTCCTTTAAGCTCTTGAAGCGCTCGAAGGGTTCGCCATCTTGGCGAAGGCTAGAACGCTGATTGCCTAGCGCTAGACAAAGGGTCCGCCTCGAAGCGCCAAATTCAGTCAACCGGAGGGCAAAATAAAAACCCCGCCTTAGCGGGGCTTAGTCGACGTAAATTCCGCTGGGTTACACGGCAAAATTCAATGACACCTGAGAAAGATCGAGCCTAGCTTCTTCGGAGGCATCACGCTTGCTGCAGTCTACAAACCCGGAAGGCGTATCATCTTTTTGGTACCGATACTCAGGCATGGGCAACGAACGGACCGGCTGGCTTTCCACCTGATCCTTTTCTTTATGATTATCGGACATGGTCAGTCTCCTGATTAAGCTCCCATGGGTAGAAATGTTTCCTGCGAATCCAGCGGAAACCTTCATACTTCGTTACCGTGGCGATATCTAGATCACCGCCCACCGTATTGGCTCCGGGTAAAAACTTAACGAACGAAGCGGATGTTTGTGCCAAAAATTCTGCCAATTCTATAGCGTCCATGATGGGCATTGCCGGGTCCAGAAGTTGTGCCTCACACTGCCGCCGTATGGCAAGTTCTAGGGCCTGAGACTGCTCTTCAGACAAGCCGCTATCTGTGAATACCTTCCGAACGCTACCCGCGTGACCCAGAACGAGCCTAACGCACGCTTCCGGCTGCCCTGCCCACACAATTCCGCACCCGCCCGGCCCTGTGAGTTGCAGCGGATCAGGAGATTGATCGCCTGAGAATTGAAACTTCCACACCTCCCCGCCTCCATCTTTGGCGGAATAACCGGCCACAAAAAACTCAAACGATGCGGATGCCCTGATCTCTTCTGGCAAACCTTTGAATCTAGCCCCAAAATATCCATGGGCATGTTCAACGACCTGCCTGACGGTGTATTGATCGGGGTCGATGCCACCGTCCATCAATTCGAGTCGCAGACCTTTCGTTGCGGTAGAGACGGACTCGACGCCGAAATTTCCCAGCCCGCATGTCATCGCGCACAAAGGCAGGCCTCTGTATAAATTGAAGACTTTGTTGCCATTGTTATAAACGCGGGAAATCTGCTGAGGGGCGCCGTTTTGACCTTGCATAAGCAACGAAGAAGCGCTGTCCGCGACAAACACGATTCCATCGTGGACTTTAATTCCAACGCAGATCGTCATTTACTTCCCCCAATACAAATTATTCTGCCTGAGTCCTGCCTATTCGGCAATACGAAAGGCGAAGTACGGTCGCTCATGGTCTAGCCGCACCACCACTCCTCACCATCCGGCCACCATCTGGCAAGCCGTTCCTCGACCAGCCATTCTCCTACGTCGCGGCCGCCAATTCTGATCGTCGCTAGCGTCCGGCCATAGCGATCGACGCCGCTGCGTTCCACGGTCCACGTATTGGTGTTGAGCAATTCCATGAGCCGTGCGCTTGCGTCAGCTGCCAACGCCTTCTCCCGCTCTCCGCCGCAAATCTGTGTCTGTGGCTCCGGCGTATCAAATCCCTCCAGCCTGATATTCTCGCCCTCAAGCCAAAGCGTGTCGCCATCCACTATGCAGGTCTTGGTGGGGGTATTGGGCTGGCCCAGTGCACACATCTCCATGAATGGCTGCGCAACGGCCGGAAGAGGCGTCAAGCTCAATGCGAGCGCCAATCCTGCCAAGTATCGTTTAGTCATATGCTATCCAATGCGTATTCGATCAGGGCCACGATCAAGCGCAGCAACAGTTTCCAGTCTCGGGGTTCCATGACCGTCTCCATTCATTGCTATGGAGACACCGTAAGCGGGTGCTGACGGGCGGGGATAAATCGGGGTCACCAGAAGCCCAGTATCTGGCCCGCCGCTGGTGCGAGGCTCAGCGCCAGGCAGACAGCGCCGGTTGTGGCCAATATGCGCGGCGACATCAGTTGATTTCGCCCTTGAGTTTGGCAACCAAGGCTTCGGCGCGGATTACCCGAGGATCCTGCGCCCGGAGATATGCTGGCATCGCCACGGTGATGATTTGCAGCAGCTCTTCGAGGCTTTGAAGAGCTTCTTCTCGCGTTGGTGGTTGCATCTCCCCTCCTATTCGTCGTTGGAGGAGTTCAAATCCTTAACCCGTATACCTTCATTCGGCTGTCTCGTCATATGGCCGGATCTTTGAAGGCTCTCACGAAGTATGGTGCGAACAGCCTCCGACACATTCGGAATAGGTTGCTGATCGCGGCGAAATCGCTCTATGGCGTCCAACATCTCCTGATCGAAGCCGATCACCTTCTTGGTGGGATACTGCTCTGGCCTGGGCAAACAAAACTCCATAGTACATATTTCACATATGCGTTATTGACTGTATGACATATATCGCATATACAGAATAGGCGAACCGGGCAGAGGCGGCAACCTCAAATCCCGGTTCTAACCGAAACCGATCTACACGGAGATCGAAATGGCTGAATCAGTTCCTACCATAGGTGCATCCGAAATCGACCCGCATGGCTTAATTCAGCGAGCATGGGTGACGCCGATTGCTTCTCTCACCCCCATGGGTTGTCCCAAGGGCATTGAGCCCCACAAATGGCGCGAGGCCATTGCCTCCCGGATCGAGACGCTGTCCGATCAGATGAACGCCCTTATTGCCGCTCTGGACCGGATGGACGGTGATCCTGATTTGGAGTCCTACGGAGACGAGGAGCCGAGCCTTGGCTGGCCGTTGGGCCATGGTGTTTCCCAGCTTCGCCTTGACATGCCGCATGACGATGATCGGGAGCAGGACGACGCCGACTATGAGGATGGTGGCGACGACGAACCTCTCGAAGACGATGAGGAAGAGCATTGCGCAACGCCGGTTTACCCCGACGAACCGCACAAGGCCCAGTATCTGTCCGGCCTTATTGGAGGGTCGAAGCCATGAAGCGTCGTGACCTCCTCAAATCCCTGCCGTTTGCCGCTGGCGCCGTTGCAATTCCCACGGCTCTGGCTCTTGCACCGCCAACAGCGCAAGCAGCTAGCCTTCCAGAAATGGCGACAATTCCGCTCGACACATACGAGGCAATCACCGCATGGCAGACCGCTCATAAGGCGTCGGTCAGAGCGGCAAAAGCCTACAGCGACCAATTGCGGGTCACTGGCGACAATTGCCGCCACCTCGGCAGAAAATGGTCGAGCCCGGAAGATGCCGAGGCGTGCTCCCAGCGTTGGCGCGAATACGTCGAAGCTGGGAAAGAAGTCGAGATTACCCGCGAACGGATGATGTACGCGCTCCTAAAACTCTGAAGCACCCCACCCGGGCATGGCGGTGACCCCCATTTGTCATCCGCCAGCCCGCTAAAACCGCACCGATTTTTCCAATCCACCATTCACCCCACTGGCGAACTTTAATGTTCGCACAGCCGCCGGAGGCTTGTCCAATGACCACCACTGAAACCAAAACGCGCGTCATCGAAACCAAAATCACGAGGCGCAAAATGCTTAAATCCTTGGCCACTGGTTCTGCAGCGGTAGCCGTTACCACATCTGGCGCTCTCGCCTTTAACAACCTTTCTACAAGCGGCGATATCGGTCAGCGGATCGGAAAGCTTGATGAGCTGATCGCCGACTTCGACGCCATCGAAGTGGAGTTGATTGAGAAGATGGAGGAAACAGATACCCATCTAGGGCCTGGGAAAAACGCACCCGATCATATCTGGGCAGAGCAGTTTGCCGTCGGCGATAGGTTGGATGCTGCAGCGCTCAGCATTTGCTCTTACCACCCAGCGAATGCGGCGGAACATGTCGCGAAAGCCGAGTGGCTGCTCAATAACTGGTGGCGCGACACACAGCCTGAATGGCATGAAGTGCAAGCGCTCTTGCACTCCATGATGGAGATGGCCGCATGAATCGCCGCGACCTTATCAAGGGCTTGCCCGCCGCCGCGCTCCTCCCCACTGCGCTTGTCGCCACCCCATCTGCTGCGCACGAGCTGTCAGCCAAGGAACGATACGATTATCACCTGGCCGAGTTCCAGCGGGCGGCCGAGGAGTTGGACCCGATGATCGGTCGCTGGAACCTCATGCAGCCCGACGGTCCCGGTGAGCCGATCCGCCTTTATGCCCACCGTGTGACCGGCCGCTACGAGGGCGACGGCATCTATGAAAGTGGTCAGGAAACCGCCTTGGGTGGCCGCATTCACTATCGCGTCGAGCTGACCAACGACATCATCGATGGCAAGCGCACATTCATGGTTTCATGCTCCGGCGAACACTCCCGGGTGCTCGAACATGTTCTTGAAACGCGAATAGGAAGGCGGCTCTCCGCACTGTGATGACCCATCGGCGAGGGCGGATACCCGCCCTCGCCTACCTGCATTCTGTGGTCAGATCGAAGTCGCCAAGCCGCTAACCGATTCAGAGGGTCGGGCCGGCAATCAAATTCCGCCTGACCGGTTCGGGGCAGTATCGGAGCGGCCTCCACATCCAACCGTACTTGCGTCCAACTCCCCATTGCACATGACGCAAGCCAAGAACGGATCGGTATCTGCGAAGCATTGCCCTTCTGCGCCGCGCGAATAGGAAATTTGCGCGCTCGGGCTCGTCAGGCCCTTCATTCTCGAATTCCAACGGAAACGCACACAGCAACAAGACGGAGGCCCGCCGCATGAATTCGCGTTCTATCCCACGTGCGATGAGCTTGAGCGCCATCCGATCAGGATCAGCCTCTGAACGAACCACCAAGCGGTCGAAATGCACAGCATTGCCATAATCAAATGGCGGGTCATAGTCGGGCCAATTTTCCATAATGATGGTGGCGAACGTCTCGCTTTGGCTGCTGACACCATCGGCCGCATGCCAGAAATCCTCAAGGTCGAGGCTCGATTCCACACGCCATTCATTGAATTGGGCGACTGCGCAAAGCCCATTGGCACTATAGCAGCGGATCCATACATCCCTGCTCGATATGTATTCGAGCTCCTCGAAATAGGCATATCTGACGCATTGCAACTCGTAACTTCCGTGCTGCTGCCTCCAAGTCGGACGCCTGCTCAATGTGTGTTCAGAGTTTGTGACGATTTGTTCCCACGCCTTGTGGCGTGCGACCCTGATGTTCCAAGCTTTCTGATTCATCCCGCTTCACCTTCCGCCCCGAGTTGCCGAAAAGTGCCCCAAGGAAACATGCATGAGATTCGCGATTTGGTCGAGAACTCGTGTGCCTTGCTACGATGTGTGAATAATGGGGAGCGCACTCACTGATAGTGGGTGCGCGCACCGGCCGTTAAGCCGGCGGAGCACCGACCATGCGCCCCATGGCTTACTCCGTGTCCGATGTGATCGAGATGATCGGCATTGGTCGCACCAAGTTCTACCAACTCGTCAGCGCTGGCGAAATCAAGACTCGGAAGATTGGCAACCGCACTGTCGTCCTGGCGGCTGATTTGAATGCGTGGCTCGCCTCCCTGCCCTCCTCGATCGATCAGGAGGTGAACCAGTGACCGAACACCATTCCTCCCGCCGCGCGAAGCGTCTCAAGCAGGACGCGAACCGGTCTCAGAAGCTTCGCGACAAGCTCAAGGGACAAGGCATCCCCACAACCCATCAGATTAACCGCGCGCTGGCTGAAGGCTTCTTCTACCAGGTGGCCGCCAAGCGCAACGCGGGAATCCCAATGAAGGAGGTCCATATCCCCGCTCAATTGGTGCTGGCTTACGCCCTTCGCATTCTCACATCGAAGTCGAACGGCACCAGCCAGTTCGATCAAGACGCCACTTTCGAGGCTATCAAGCAACGTCTGTCACGGGAATGCAGCACCCCTTTCAGGATCGACTCTTTGAGGATGCTCCCGCGTGATGAATAGCCCCTAGATTTCTGGACGCCTTCTTCCCTAAATTTGAGG
>SWCE01002002.1_pt1 | contig 121634 bp, 113 predicted proteins | sample 4690061 | NCBI WGS metagenome assembly SWCE01 (sample SAMN10267279, study PRJNA491770) | bioreactor metagenome | isolation source: DHS bioreactor inoculated with subseafloor sediment | place: Japan: off Shimokita Peninsula | collected 2012-10 | reverse complement strand
TTTGATAGTGAGATTATTGACATTTACACGGGTTTATATTCAGTCTCATTAAATCTAAATATTTCTTAAAAACTTGTGTTTTAACAGGTCTTTTTGGTGTGCAATTTTATTCATTCTCTCTAATTAATATTTTTACATTTCAGCTATTGACTTTTTATAGTTGGTCTTTCTTGTCTTAATACTATCAAAAAACTATGTTTAAGCAATGTGTTAGTATAAACTAACTATATTAATTATACTATACTGTGCTATTTATTTCTAATCAAAAAAAATCGTCCTTTTGAATGGACTATACATTTGAGCATTTTTTATCATCATTACCTTTTAATCTTATACACTATTTCCATTATCACAAATAATGTCTTTGAAAGTAAAATCATTATTATCCTCCCGTAAATATCTAATTTATGCTATTATACATCCCTTTACTGTTTACTTTTCAATAGTTAATCGTCATATTGTTATTCATCAAGAACGTGTTTACCTTTTGTGCCATCAGCATTAATATAGTATCCATCAATAATTTCGTTAATGCCTCCTCCGAATAACCAGTTATTGGACTCAATAAAGGAAATGAATCTATTGAAAAATTCATCTTCCGATAATTCTATCGGAACCTCTACACAACCTTGAATTTCAAATTCCTTTCTCATATCTCTACCCCCTATTATATAATTAATCCCTGCTTCACATAATTTACTAATCTCACGTCAATGTCTTTGTTTGTCTTTGTTTGTATACTTTCTTACCTAGTAAACTCACAATAAAAATGCTATTAACAACAGAAAATTTTTTATTAAATTTCATTTTTTCTGTATTCTCCTCCTAAATCGTATAAATAATTGATCCCATTGATCAAGAAAATCCATACCATATTGGACTTATATCAATATAGTAGACACAAATACTACTCATTTTAATTTCTCCGTTTAAAAAATAAATTTTCTAACTCAAACACTTTCCGTTAATAGGAAAAGTGCTTAGTTTCTTAAGAGCATGGCACCTCATTATCAAGCCATATCTCGATATCCCGTTTCATTTCAAATATTGAGTCATCCAAAGGTATGCGAATCCCCTGACAACCTCCCTGACAGCGTTCATTACGCAGCTTCCTATCACAGCCATATCCCTGTGCAATCTTTTCTTGTAAAGGTAAAGGGAATTTTTCAATAACATCCACATATTTGTCTGTTTTTTTTGATCTTACAAGTAAACAATAACCATATTTCATAGATAAAGCAAATTCCCATACTCTTCGCTGATATATATCCCGTGTCGATAAGGCCCGCTTGCTATTCTTTATATAGGAATAAGCAAAATGAACTGCGTCGTCGTTGATTGTTACGCAAGTCATTCCCATATCTATATAGCGCTTATGTAATTCTAAGGCGAACTTTTGAACTTTTTCAGGTAACGGATGTAAAAAATCTTTCAAAACATCAAACATATCCGTATCCTCTGCTTTAATTAACTTGTAATCGCACCTAAAGATATTATCATCGTTGCTATATCTTCTCGTTCTCAGCTCTATATCTGCAATCGACAGGGCTTTTAACCCCGTCAGCAAGATTGAATTATTCGGATATGATACTTCTAACGATTGTGCTTCCGAGATATTAAGCCTCTTTACTTCTAAATCAATACCAGTAAAAATAAAACCGCAGAGAGCTAAAAACCGCAAACATTCAATTTGCTTAGAAACAGGAATTTTAGGCTTTGGGCCGGTAAATGAAGGTATTTCAGTTATCAATAGTGAATCGCCACTTTCAGCCAGTTTACTATGATTACCTATGTCAATTAACAGATGATTAACATTATGTAAAAACGGATAGTCTGTTGACTTCTTCGTTTTTTGTGGCTTAGCATATAAATGCCCGTCTGAGATTAAGCGGTCACAAAATAGATATATAAAATCCCTAAAGGCAATAACACCGTTTCGTATATTTTCTTCGCTTGCAACGTTTTCAAACATGGGTTTCAGAGCATAAGTCTCAGGTATGTTCGCCGGTATCAAGTTTTTTATGTACTTAGCGTATTCACTGATTGGTTTTTGCATTAATATCTCACCGTGATTTATACTCATTTTTTTGCTCCTTCTGTTTTTATTATTATACTGTTTCTAATGTGATCAAATATACTTTCAGCATAGCTTATTTAACTTCCCATAAAATATTCTTTAAAAAATCAGTCATCATGATTAAGATAATCCCCATATAACTTCACCACATATTGGAAAACTAATAATTAAATTATAATTATTAGTTTTCCAATATTATTACTTATTCTTAATAAGCAAAAGAACAAAATAGCTTCATCTATTCTGTTCTTGTTCTTTATGTTGAAAAATATTGTATTGTGTAATTTTATTAATTAATTGTATTATATTACATATTACCCAATTAAGCAATTCTTCAAATATATTCAATTTTTATGATCTACTATTCTTTCACTAATAAAGTCACACACTCAACATGCCTTGAGGTAAAAATAAATATCTCTAAAAAATACGCTTTATTTTCGACTTTATGTTTTTAGGATGTCTCTCTTTTCTTATCTAATTTTATATTAATAAATCGCTACTGGCCCATGAGGACCATCAATAATTTCTATCTTCGTTTCAAATATATCTGTCAATAGTTCTGGGTCCATAACCTCTTCTACTGTTCCAAAAGCGGCAATTTGTCCATCCTTCATAGCACAAATTCTATCAGAATATTTGGCTGCAAAATTTATATCATGCATAACAGTTAGAATTGTTCTTTTAAATTCATTAGCAGCATGCCTCAAATGTTCCATCATTTGAACAGAACGGGCAACATCCAGATTATTCAGAGGCTCATCCAAAAGTACATATTCAGTCTCTTGGCACAAAACCATTGCTACATATGCCCTTTGTCTTTGACCACCAGAAAGCTCATCTAAGTATCTATTTTCTAGATCAGTCAAGCCTAAAAAATCGATATATTTAGAAATAATAGCCTCATCGTCCTTAGTTAATCTTCCTTTTGAATAGGGAAAACGCCCAAATCCAGCTAATTGTCTAACAGTAAGCCTCGTTACAAAATGATTTTCTTGCCTTAGAATAGTCAAAATTTTTGCTAAGTCTTCCGATTTAGATTCGGAAACATCCATATTTGCCACCTTAATTAGACCCTCATCCATATCCAAAAGTCTTCCAATCATCAGAAGTGTTGTTGACTTTCCGGCACCATTTGGTCCAATTAAAGAAGTAAGTCCAGCCTTTGGGATTTTAATATTCAAAGGTCCTATTTTCACCTCATCTGTATACAACTTTTTAGCATTAGCAATCTCTATCATAAAGTCCCCTTCCTTAAAATTACAATTAAAAATGTGATTCCACCAAACAATTCAATAATAATTGAAACCACACCTTGAGCATTAAATACATGATACATAAAAAAGTATGCACCTGTGAGTATTAAAAATCCGATGGCAAGAGCCATTGGAAAAATATATCTGTGATCATAAGTTGGCGCCGCTTGATAACTCAAAGTGGCAACTAAAAATCCATAGAAAGTAAGTGGTCCTAGCAATGCCGTTGAGATTGACATCAAAACAGAAACTAAAATAAGCGAAAAAATTACGCTAAATTGATGATTAATCCCCAAAGAAGTACCGACATTCTTTCCAAGTGACAATACATTTAACTTCTTTGAAAAGATAAGCAGAAGTAATGCTACAATTATTATAATTGGAATTGCAATAGGAAAATAAGCAGAATCCGCATTATTGACAGAACCAAATAATCTTGCCTGTAAAATATCAAACTCAGATGGCGCAAGCAGTCTTCTCATAAAGGACGACAAAGACTTCAGACCAGTTCCAATAATTACGCCAACCAAAAGCAAAAGTTGTAGATCTCCATACTTTCCAGAAAGTAACCATCCATAAAGTATCAAACTCATCAAGACCATAGCAACGACTTGAAATAGAAAGGATCCAACACCATTAAAACTTAAAAACGTGCTGACACCAAAGAGAAACATTGTACTGGTATGAATTGTTGAGTAAAGTGCTTCAAAGCCTAAAAGTGAAGGCGTTATCACCCTATTATTCGTAATCGATTGGAATGTAACAGTTGACAAGCTCTGACAAATTGCAGCAATGATCATTGCAACAAGAGCTACCATCCTTCTTCTAACAACTGGGATAAAAGAAGGAGAATCTATTGGAACTGGATTGTTATAAACCAAAAGGCCATAGGAAGAAAGCGCACCCAAAGCAATCAATGCTATCAACAAAATCCAATAACGTTTTTCTTCTTTTTTAGAACGAAAAGCCCTAGCTGATCTATTTTTGTTATGAAGGCTAGAATCGATTTTGACAATTTCTTTATAACTATATTCTAATGCGTTCATCTTAGCCTCCTTTGTTTCGATAAAATAACAATAAATACAACTGCCCCCACTGTTCCAAGTATTAAAGAAACAGGTACTTCAAAAGGCTTTATAATTGTTCGAGAAATGATATCACAAACAGTTATCGTACCCATTCCTAACACACATACCCAAGGTAAATTGCTCCTGAGATCATCCCCTCTATACATTGAAACAATATTGGGTACAATTAATCCTAAAAAAGGTAAATTCCCAATAACAGCGGCAACAATTCCAACTGCAAAGGAAATAAGCCCGGTACCCAAAAGAACGATCCTATCATAATTTATGCCAAGACTTGTTGTAACATCTTCCCCTAGCCCAGCTAAAGTCAATCGATCAGCATAAACAAAAATAAGAAAAGTAACGATAACAATTAGCCATAAATATTCATATCTTCCAATTAGAACTGATGCAAAAGAACCTACGAACCAAGCTTCAATATTTTGCGTCATATGAAAAGCGAGTCCAACAAATGTAGAAATTGCAGAAATGACCGCTCCAAGCATAATTCCAATAATCGGGACAATTAAAGACGAACGAAGTTTAACTCTTCTTAAAAACAAAAAGTAAATCATCGTTCCTACAAACGAAAAAAGGATTGCACCAGTCATTCTTAGAAGCAAAGTCGGTGCAGGAAATAGTAAATAAACAAGAATAAGCCCCAAACCCGCCCACTCAATCGTACCCGTTGTAGTAGGTTCAACTAAACGATTCTGTGTAATCAATTGCATTACCAGACCTGACATTGACATTGCAGCTCCAGTAAGCATTAGGGCAGCTGTTCTTGGAACACGAGTTATAAAGAACATATTCATTCCATCAGCTTGCCCTCGTATGTCATAAACTCCTGTAAACAGTGATATAATACCTAAAATAATAACAACTATAATGGCTAATATAAAAGATTTTGTCCATATTTTATTGTGATGGTAACATTGGGTCTGAGAATTCTCAGACCCTGTGATTTTTTGTATTGTATTTTTTTGCACTATATTTACTCCTTTATACTACTTAGCTAAGGTATTTCCAAATTCTTCAAACAGCTCTAGGTAAGTTTGTATTGATTCATTTGTGTAAGTATCATTTGGTGCATAAATTATATTTCCTTCAGAAATAGCAGTTGTATTTTGAAGAGCAGGAGAATTATCGATAACATCCTGAGCAGGAACTGCATCAGTTAAAGAAGATACTGCAGCATCACGATCTAGTACGAAAATCCAATCAGGGTTACTTTGTGCAATCGCTTCAACAGAAATATCATCACCTTGATGATCTGAAGTGGCGTTACCGACTTCTAATGCTGGAACCCATCCAAAAATTTCATACATTGGTCCCCAAACACGTCCAGAATGAGGAGCTGAAAAACCTATATTCCCACCAGAAACTACAACACTCATAACGGTATCCGTTCCATTATATGCAGACTTAGCATCTGCTATCGCTTGATCAAAATCAGCTACCAGTTTTTCAGCCTCTTCATTTTTATCAAAAATTTTCCCTAAAGAGTATGTAGCATCCTTAAGCCCGTTCACTAAGTTTTCTCCAGGTGTATTAGTTTCTGTAGAAACATCAAAATTAAGATCAATAACAGCCGCATTTGGCACTAATTCTTTTATATCTTCATAATAGTTAGCAAATCTCTGCCCAACAATTACAAGTTCAGGGTCTGCTGCTGCTATAATTTCAAGATTTGGTTCACCATGACTTCCAATATCTTTAACGGACTCATCACTTACATATGGTGAATCTCCAGGCATTACTGGCTTTGGAACCGCTGCTAATTCAATTCCCCAATCAGATAAAGTTTCAAAGGTTCTATTATCCAAAGCAACTACATTCTTTGGATTTACAGGAACAGTAACTGTTCCATGAATATCAGTAATCTCAACTGTTAAAACTTCAGCGGGTTCATTTTCCGGTTGATTCGTTCCAGGCTGGTTAGTTTCATTACCTGGACTTGAGCAAGCTGTCAACATCAGAACAAAAGTTGCTATAATAGTAGTTAATTTGAAAAAATTAGATTTTTTCATACATATCCTCCTTATATTAAGCTTGATAGACAAGCGATTATTGGATTGATGAAATCAATATCTTTATCATATCACTGCGTGATTTAAATAATACCATTTCTATCTCACTATAGTGCACAGTGACAATACAAATGCAATAATATCAATAATGATTATTAATCTCAACACCCTAATTAATTATATCAAATCAAAAAATATTATCAACTATTTTTTGATAGCTTTTTTTAAAAGTTGGTAGTATAGCCCACACTTGTCTTTATTTTGTCTCGATACTGAGAAGAAATCCTTCTTTAATGGATACTGGTACTTCATCCTTATACATTGTCTAGTTAATTGTAGCCTATCCATAATGTTTTAATATGTACTAAATATAAAAATTATGGGTTAAATATATTTACTTTAATTTCATATGAATTATAGAAAATGGATTTCCTTGTTGATCAAATTCCGACCTTTTATATATCAATCCCATATGTTTATAGAATTCTATACGCTAAGCAATGATAAGGGTGATTCATAATAACAAAAGGCAAATTAATGGTACTTCACCCCATCAATTTGCCTTTTTAGTTTATGATTGCCAATCAGCTGGATAGGTCACATAGATAAACCTTGCCTTTCCTTCAACAGAAAACTGAATACTTGTATCCTTTGGAATCAAAATCACTTCTCCTGCATTGGCAGTTATCCGACGTCCATTGATAATAATAGTTAACGTTCCTTCAATAATATAGTCTATTTCATCATATCCTAGGGTCCAGTCGAAGGTAGTATCTTCCATTACCATTAGGCCACAACCCAATCTAGGGCTTTCAGTAAGTGATACTAGGTCCTTCGTATACACTTTATGATTCGGGTCACCTGTGTCCAATCGATCTTCTTCCCCTACAGAAAACAATGGCAATGAAATCGACATTACACCACTAGGATCAACATGCCTCTTTGAAGAATGATTTAGCTTATTACTGTATTCCTCCATTATAATACTACGAACTAATTTTTCAATTTCTGATCTGTTTATATTCAACACTTTGCCTCCATTCCTACTTAAATCTCTCTATCGTATTAGCTTTCAATTTTAAATATACGTTTAGATAGATATATGGCAACAAAAATGGCAGTAATACCACCGACTAACTTCCCAATAATCATTGGTGTAATCAATTCTGGTGCAACACCAGCCGTAAATCCTAAATGATCACCAAATGTGAAAGATGCAGAAACTGCAAAAGCAATGTTAATCACTTTTCCACGTTTATCCATGTCCTTTACTGTTTGAAACATGGCGATATTATTAGCAAGAGATGCAATGAGACCTGCTGCTGCGATATCATTCATTCCTAACAAATGACCTAATTTCAATAATGGTTTCTTGAATAACTTTGTGATTAAAAACACCAATCCATAGGCTCCGGCTAAGGTAACAGCAATACCACCAACTGTTTGGAATCCAACTTCAAGTGTATCTTGATTTTCAAATAATCTAATACCTACTAGTAGGTCTAGGCCCCCAATTGCCAACCCAATGGCAGCAACAGCCACTATAATTTTCCCAAATATATTAAACCCTTTAATCATTCCTTCAGGAATTTTAAACAGTCCAATTGCAATTAATATCGCTACTATTATGATTGGTATTAGATTCATAAAGACTTTAACGATGGGCATACCCATCACAATTCCTGCAACTAATGAGCCAATTGGAATCGTCACAATCCCGCATAATACGCCTTGAGCTAAATACTTTGTATCTTCCTTGCTGATAATACCTAATCCTACTGGGATTGTAAATACAAGTGTTGCTCCCATCATGGCCCCTAAAATACCCCCTGAGAAAAGTACAATTAGAGGGTCTGTAGTCATTTGTTGCGCTAGAAAAAATCCACCCATATCATTGGCTAATAGGGTTCCTGCAAACATTGCTGGATCTGCTCCTAGGAATTGGTATATTGGTACCACCACAGGACTTAACCAATCGGATAACTTGGGTGCTAAAACGATGATACCAGCCATTGAAAGTGCTAAAGCACCCATTGCTAGTATTCCTTCTTCAAATTGTTTCCCTAAACCAGTTCTATTACCCAGTGAACGGTCGACTGCACCGATGGCCATGATAATTGCCATAACCCAAATTATTATTTCATTTATACTCATTTAATTCACTCCATTCTATTTATCAATAGTAGCTTTCATCATTTTTGGGATAGTCCACAGTGTCTATAATACCGACAATTACCATATCAACAGGAATACTTTTACCATCAAAGGACAGACGACCAGAGCTGCCAGTGGTAATCAGAACAGATTCCCCAATACCAGCACCTACATGATCAACCGCAACAACTAGCCCAGGGTCAGCCTCATGTTGGTTTAGTTGTTTTTCAATGAGTAAAAACTTTAAGCCATTTAACTTTTCATCCTTACGGGTGGCCCATAGGCTACCAACAACTTTTCCAATGAACATAGTAACTCCTTTCTACAGGATCCGAATGCCTAAGTCACGCATATAATCCCTAGCCAACGCTGTAATAATGATGTTCTTATCTGCTTCAAAAATGTCTCCTGCCTGTAAATTGAGTTTTCGCACCTTTTCCATGGTAAGGAGTTCCTTCTTATGATTTTGATGAATTACATCTTTTACTTCTCTATTATTCGTTTCATTGATCTTTTCAAAACCCTTTAATGGAAGGATAGAAGCACCATATCTTATCAATTGATTTTTATGATTCTCTAGGACTTGAACCAATGCCCGTGGAGCCACATGTTGACTTTTCTGAAGCTCCATTCCTTCTTCTAAGATAACAACTTCCTTCTTATTCAACAAACGTTGAAATATTGTTGCTTCCTCCTCTGTTTGAGGAACCCCTAGTGCTATACGATTCATATTCAAAACAGGTAGTTCGGTGACAATCACCGTATCTGTATCTGATTGATGATTAACTGACACGATTTCATAGCCTCTTTTTTCATAATAGATACGGATACTTGAATATTCTTTTCCTAAAAATGCAACTGTTTTTTTAGGTTCTTCTTTCTGTAAACGTTGTATGATGATATCAGTAATTTTTTGTACGACTATCTCAACATTGTCCATCTTTATCACCTCTTAAAGATACGCCCTCGTACACCTCTTTTATGTCCACAAGCATTTGCTTCATCGTAATCAATGTGCATAAAAGTTTCAAACTTAGGACTGACTCTCACGATAACATCATCAAATATCAGCGGTCTTTCACTAAACACTTGAACCGATACCCGCTCTTGATCTTTGACACCCAACCTTTCAGCATCTGTATCTTTTACATGGATATGGCGTTTTGCAACTATGACACCCCTATCTAAGACAAAGGACTTAGCACCATTCATCATAATTATTCCAGGGGTGTTGTCAATATTTCCACTTAATTGAACTGGAGCCTTTACACCTAATAAACGTGTATCTGTTAATGAAACCTCCACTTGACAGTTTTTTCGCTCTGGCCCAAGAATTATAACATTATGAATAGTTCCTTTAGGCCCTTTGATACTCACTCGTTCTTCTGAAGCAAATTCCCCTGGCTGTGATAGATATTTTTGGGGTTGTAATTGATAACCTTTTCCAAAGAGTGTATCTATTGCCTCTCGATTTAGATGGATATGCCTTCCACTTGCTTCAATTTCAAATGTTTGATTCATGACTTCGTGTATACGGGAGATTACTGTATCTAAGATTGAATCAATACTGCCTTTAGTCATATTCTCACCCCAATTCTATTGAATTTTCTTTTGATTTCACCATCAAAATCCAACAATAATCCTTTAAAATAGTGACTATTGAAATGCAATTTAGGTGTTTCTCAAATGATTTAGTCTCTTTCATTTCTTTAGCAATAAAATGTTCTAGGTCTTGTAAATATGCATGTAGCTCAAATAAAGCGATGACACATTCTCTATCTTGATAGGTGGGACTAAATGAATCCTTTGGATATAGATTGGAACCGTATGTTTTCTTGTCTTCCAACAACTTTTCAATTTCCTGTATTAGATCTAACTTATCTGAAACTAGAGTCTCTATGGATATTGTTTTGACAACCATTAAGATCCTATTTAAAGCCTCTACTAGGCTCATATTTCCTATATGATGGCTTTTCTTTTGTAAAGTGAGAATACGGCTTATTGTAATATCAACTTTAATTTTAAATTCATAAGCTAAGTGATTTTTCCATATTTCCTGTCCATTTCCATCGTTATAAATTACCATATTTTGAATATTTTCTATATTTTCGGGTTCATTTACTTTTAACCGGGTCATTGGGAAGGTTGCTTTTTCGTTCTTAGTCTCAGAGGTTTTTGAAATTTCCATATATTCAATCGTAATATTCTTTAGGTATTCCTTTGCAGAAGGTGTAATGACAGTACCCGGTTCTAAAACTAAGGATTTTGTTTCTTTTAACTTCGTCGTACGGAGTAGCTTTTTTATTTTGCTTTCCGTTAAAATAGCCATTGGTATTCACTTCCCCTCGATAAAGAAAAGGCTGGGCATAAAGCTTTTATTATGCCTCAGCCCCACTTTATGTCTTCCACCTTTAAGCATTCATCATAAATTGGAATCCTTATTATGATTGGGTATCGTACTTGGGTAGGATTACGTCTACTTCCATATGTGGACGTGGTATCACATGAACAGAAATTAACTCACCAACTGCTTCAGCCGCTGCAGCTCCAGCATCTGTTGCAGCTTTAACAGCTCCCACATCTCCACGAACCATAACTGTTACTAATCCGCCACCTACTTGCTCTTTTCCAATTAATGTTACATTTGCTGCTTTAACCATTGCATCTGCTGCCTCTACTGCTGCTACCAATCCTTTTGTTTCAATCATGCCTAATGCATTTGTATTAGCCATATCATTTCCTCCTTAATTTTTTATATTTTTATTTTGCTATCAATGTTTGTTTTACTTTGCTTACCTTAACCTTTGTAGAACTCGCTCAACAAGTAAATCTACCAGCTGATCTTTACTAAGCCCCAAATCTTCAACAGCTACAGCATTGGCTTCTACAAATCTATCTTCTCCACGTATTTCATCCAATGTCTTAACCCCATAAACAACTCGGCGAAGATTAAATAAATTATGGGGGCCCACATTGTCAGAGGTCGAACTTCCTCCTACAGCGCCACACCCCAGTGTTAAGGCAGGCATAAGGTTTGTAGTTGCTCCTATTCCACCTAATGTAGCGGAACAGTTTATTAGTAATCTTGAAACTGGTACTTTTAATCCAAAGGCTTCTCCAATTTTTTTGTTTGTTGTGTGAATAACCATAGTATGTCCTGCACCTTCAAATTTTAAAATATTGATACTTAAATCCCGGGCTTCTTCCCAAGTATTCACCGTATAGAAAGCTAAAATCGGCGATAATTTCTCCCTTGAATAGGGGGCAAGATTACCGACACGTGTTTCTTCTGCAATCAAAACCTTGGCATCCTTGGGTACAGAAATACCAGCTAATTCAGCAACAACCTGGGCGGTCCTTCCAACGATCTTAGGATTCATTGTACCGTTTGGCCGTAGAATATACCTTTCAAGCTTTAGGGCATCTTCCTTTGATAGGAAATACCCCCCTTGTTTTTTAAATTCTGCAATCACTTTTTCTTTACTGACTTCTTCAACAATAATAGACTGTTCAGAAGCACAAACTGTACCATTATCAAATGTTTTAGATTCAAGAATAAGCTCAACCGCTTTCGGGATATCTGCACTACGTTCTATAAATGCAGGTCCATTACCTGGTCCAACCCCAATGGCTGGTGTTCCAGAGGAATATGCTGCACGAACCATTGCAGACCCACCAGTAGCCAAAATTAAGTTTGTATTTTCATTTTTCATTAATTCATTTGTTGCCTGTATTGTAACTGTTGTAATTACACCAATAGCACCATCTGGTAAGCCAACGCTTTTTCCTGCTTCATTTATGATACGAACCGTTTCTTTGATACAATTTACTGCGCTTGGATGGGGGGAAAATACGATAGTGTTCCCTGCCTTAATGCTTATTAGTGATTTGTAGATCACTGTTGATGTGGGGTTTGTGGAAGGCACAAGGCCTGCAATTACCCCAACAGGTACAGCTACTTCCATATATTTAGCTTCTGTATTATTTGTGATTACACCAACTGTCTTCATATCTTTAATTGCATTTAATACATCTCTAGATGCAAAGGCATTTTTAAGTACTTTATCTTGCCATTTTCCAAATCCTGTTTCTTCCTGTGCCATTTTAGCTAATTTGATACGATTGTCAAAGGCCGCTTTTGCCATAGCCTTGCAAATGGTGTCGATTTGCTCTTGAGATAACTCGGCTAATTCTTTTTGTGCTTCTTTTGCTTTCTTAAGCAGATTCCTAGTTTCTTGAACTGAAACAAGGTCTTTATCTATTAATCCCATTAATGCTCGACTCCTTTATCTAGCAATGCTTTAATCAGCACTGCTTTATTAGCAGATTTAATTTCTGATTTCTTTATGGTAGAAAGATTTAATTTATATGCAAGTGAACGTAAATCCGCCACTCTCATTTTTTCTAATTGTCCTTTATAGAAGGGTAAGTCTACAATTGTTTCTACTCCATGTTCTAAATTCTTTTGCATAATTTCCTTTGATTTAATCAAAGGTTTCAGCTCAGTATCTTTTTTTTCTTTTACTGTCTCATCTTTATTTATTTTTTCTATGATGGGCTGATTTAATTCCTTTGAATCCGAAGGATTATCTTCCTTTTTTCCAAATGATTTCATTAACATCTGCTCCACTTGGTCATCCAAATGTGGGATAACATGGCTACTGATTAGACATCTCTTATTGGCCACAGCTGCTTCACCTGCCTCAACTGCTGCCTTTACCGCTGCGATATCTCCAATAATATGGATTGTCGTCAATCCTCCAGGAATGACTTCACTTCCTAATAGGGTTACATTTGACGTCTTTACGGCTGCATCTGCTGCTAGGATTGCACCTAGCTTTCCACGTACTTCAATTGAACCTAATGCCTTAGCCATATTCACCACCACCTAATAACTGGTTGGGCTATCAGCTACAGCTTGTACAGCTTTAGCAAATGCTTCACATGCTGCTTTACAAGCAGATTGTGACCCTGTTAGTAATGCCCCTGCAAAGTTTGTTTCTGATGGCGGACCATAAAATACACCCATTTTTACATCAGCAGCCTTTAAAGCCGCATCTATCGCTACCATTGCTTCAAGTGGTGGTGCTATTAGATAAGCAATGGCTTCTCCTTCTTTAACATTTGCTCCCTTTGAAAGATAAGAGCCTGTTCTCGATACAGGATGGGCAAAATAAATGATTGAATTATCATCATTTGCACTATAAAAACTAGCTTCATTTTCTATTACCTCAATAGCACGATCTAAACCACTTCGTATCTCTGCAGGACTTGGCCCTGCTAAAATTCCAATCACTTCTCCCACTAATTTTGTAGAAGCATTGGCAGCTCCAGCATACATGCTTCTTGCATATACAACCACTACATCTGATGCCTTTGTTGCTTCATCTAATGCAACGTAGGTCACATCATCTGAATCAGATGTGATAATCCCTAGACTTTTTTGGTTTGGTGCTAGGTTTAATTCCTTTGCCAATCCATTATCAACATTTGGAATGATTTTTACACTCAGAACGCTTGCACCTAATCGCTCATTTCTCATTAGGAAACCTCCTCTGTAGCTTTTATCTTTCTTTCAGATCTAACCCAGATGCTTTATTGTCTAACATCCTCTTGATAATTTCAGCAATATATGCTCCTGCTTCTACCGCCGGGGTACCTTGTCTGTGGATATTGGAAACCACTGTCCTTCTAGCCTCTGGCATTCCAATGGTTGGCTTATAAGCGATATAGGCACTCATAGATTCTGCTGTAACAAGGCCTGGTCTTTCTCCAATCAAAAGACAAACCACATCAGCCCCTGTTGCTTCACCAATTTGATCCATGGCTGGTACGCGACAATGTTTTATAAATACCACCTGTCCAAAATCAAGGCCAAACATTTTAAGTCCCTGTTGTAAAGCGGGTAAAATATCTTTAATATTTGCCTCTATTGCCGCTGAGCTTAAACCATCCCCAACAATCACTTGTACTTTCTGATTTGGCTTTACAGCCCCTTTAATTGTATTGATCGCTTCATTTGAAAACCTACGACCTAAATCTGGCCGTGTGAGATATTCATCTTTATCCTTACATTCAGTTGCAACCTCCACAAATCCAAGCTCTTTAATTAAATCTTCACTAACATATGAGAATACAGCATCCTGGGCGGCAGCATGGTCAGCACGAAATCTGAGGCTGGGTTCAGTCATATATCTTGTGCCTGCCCTCCATAACCCCAAGCGGGCCGGTGTATAGGATTTCATTTTTAAATAACCTGCTTTATCTGCTGGATCCGGTACTAAAAATTGCTTACGAATATCTTGTTCTGTAATATCTGGTATCAATCCCCCTTCAATATCCTGGGACTTAGGAGATTGTATTGAATCGCCAGCTACTTTTGTGGTTGAACCATTTATAACTGATGTTCCTTCATTTGCCATTTCATTTAAGATTGATTTAATCATCTCTTTCAAGTTTAATTCGTCCATTGTTATCCCTCCTCTTAGAAATATTTAGTGCTTCAAGAATACAGATGCATCTCCGGCTTTAGCAGTTAACCGTCCATTCTCACTGAATCCCATTTTTTCTAACCATTGATCAAATTCTTTTATTGTTCGCTTATTTAATAATTGTCTAATTGATGCTCCCTCATGGTATCCTGTGGTTTGGTAATTTAACATAATATCATCGCCATTTGGAATAGACATAATAAAGTTCACGCCAGCTGTTGCCAGTAAGACTGTTAGGTTTTCAGCATCATTTTGATCTGCCTTCATATGGTTGGTGTAACAAACATCACAACCCATTGAAATACCAGTTAACTTACCCATAAAATGATCCTCTAGCCCAGCCCGTATAACCTGTTTAGAATCATACAGATATTCTGGCCCTATAAATCCAACAACGGTATTCACAAGGAAGGGATCAAAATATTTTGCAAATCCATAGCATCTGGCTTCCATCGTCAATTGGTCTACACCATTATGGGCATCGGAGGAAAGCTCTGACCCTTGGCCTGTTTCAAAGTACATAACATTTGGCCCTACCGCTGTGCCTAACTTCAGAGCCATGTCCTTTGCTTCTGAAAGCATCTTTGCAGAAATTCCAAAAGCTGCGTTTCCTTTTTCAGATCCTGCAATAGATTGGAATACCAATCCTGTTGGAGCCCCTTGCTCCATTGCTTCCATCTGAGTCCCTACGTGGGCTAACACAACATGTTGCGTTGGTATTTCCCATTCATTAATAAAATCATTAAATTTATGAAGAATACGTTTTACGCTTTCTGTTGTATCGTCAACAGGATTTAGACCGATAACTGCATCCCCTGATCCCATTGATAGGCCTTCCATAACCGAAGCCATAATACCATCTACATTATCGGTAGTGTGGTTAGGTTGTAGACGAGTTGAAAAAGTTCCTGGAACCCCTATTGTGGTATTGGCAGTTTTAGTTATGGTAATCTTTTGAGCCCCCACTATTAAGTCTAAGTTAGACATAATTTTGGTCACTGCTGCTACCATTTCAGAAGTCAAACCATTTGAAATACGATGAATATCATAGTTTGTCGTATTGCTATTTAAAATCCATTCCCTTAATTCAGCCACCGTCCAATTCTTGATTTTTTCGTAAGTATTAAGATTGATATTATCAATGATAATCCGTGTTACCTCATCCTTTTCATATGGTACTGCCGGGTTGTTAAATAAATCTGAAAGTGTTAATTGTGATAGAACAACTTTAGCTGCAACTCTTTCTTCAGCACTACTTGCTGCCACTTTCGCTAAATTATCCCCAGATTTTTCTTCATTGGCCTTTCCCATGACTTCCATGACAGATGAAAATTGATAGGTGCTGCCAAAAAGCTTTGTTTTTAATATCATTGTACATCCTCCTTTTATCTTTAACTAAATACTAATGTCTTTACGACTACGGGTAAAACAGAGCCTCCTGCAATGGGCTTTCCTATATCAATATAATCCCCATTTCGTACATGAACACTATCGATACATACAAATGGATAATTATTAGGAAGATGGGCATAAAGGCTATTACCTAATGCCTTTGCCATATCTTCTTTCACGATAATAACAAGTGGCAATTTGTCTCGAATCAACATATCTAACCCCTTTATTATTTCTTTTGCCAATCCTTGAATAAATTGAAAGGATGGGCTATGTACACCCTCTACACCTAATCCAATTATTTGCACTTCTCCATCCACCATAAACCATTTTACTTTTTCTTGAATAATATCCCCTAAATCCCCACAATTATTAGCATTTTCATCATCCTTGGATAACTGTAAAATGGGAATATTTTTAAGTGGGAGTATATTTTCTTTGTAGGTGATTGTACTGCCAGAAACATCGGTAGTGTGGGATCCTGCCCCGACTACTGTGGCACGAATGGTTTCTACAGTTGGGATCACCTTAAAAGCTGTCATGAGGAGGGAACTGCTTATTTTCTTCCCTAATAAAAGTCCAATATCCCCATATTGAAATGGATTTTGTAGACCTTCTTTTGTGATGCCATCTTCATCAATTCCATCTGCTACACCGCCTGAAAATGAAATACATTTTATTTCAAGATTTGTATTGAGTGGTTTGTTGGTTATCAACAGATCAAAATAAGGACTCTCTTGACCTAATCCAACGCTGTTTTCCAGTACCTGTACAAATATATCTAAAAGCTTATCTAATTCCTTACGATTTATCTTTTCATTTAGTCGAATATCTAAAGCTTCTCTGTTGATGATTTCTTTCACTTTTGGGGAAATATAACGAATGATTTCATTAGTATCTACCTTTATCAAGCGACCTCCAATATCAAAGCAAGCCGTATCTTCAATCTCTCCATCGTTAAACACTACTAGATTTGTTGTTCCGCCTCCAATATCAAGGTTTACCGCCGTTGTATGTTGACTTTCAGAATAGGAATGGGTCCCTGCTCCCTTACCAGCAATAATACTCTCTAAATCAGGACCAGCTGTTGCCACAACAAAATCGCCGGCAAAGCCACTTAGGGCTTTAGCAACTGTCTGGGCATTTTCCTTTCGAACGGTTTCCCCAGTTATAATCACTGCCCCAGTTTGAATCTCTGACTTTACTATCTCTGCTCTTTTATATTGCTGCTCTACAAATGCCTTTATCCCATCTGAATCTATAAGATTGTTTTGTAATAAAGGAGTAAAGATAATATCACTCTTAAATTTCACCTTTTTATCCGTAATGGTCACCCTTGGAATTGTAAAGGCTGATGCCATATTTTCAATTGAAAGTTCGGATAAAATCAATTGTGTTGTCGATGTTCCAATGTCTATACCAACACTTAATAAAGTTTCTGCCATCTTATCTACTCCTTTGAAGATGTTGTATAATTTTTAAAAAATAAACGCTTAATAGAAGGTTCATAATTGTCCCCTTATTAAGCGCCTTTGGTTTTAAACCATAACCTGATTGTCATAGTTATCTATATTTATAAATGTTAATGTTGGTTTTTGTTTCTCGATTTCTGAATTTAATATGAATTTTTCCTGATACTCTATTTTTTAACAAAACTAAGTATAATATGCAATTTCATTTAACTAAGAACATTTTCCATTATCATGGCGAATATATTTTAAGTACTGCTTAAAGGTACAATGGTGAAATTTAAAAGACTTTCCATGGTTTGCAAGACATTTTCTAAAGCAATCTTAACAGAGGAAACATCCCCTAATATAACTACTGCACCTGAAAATCTGTCTACAAAACCAATTTCTATTTCAGCAGCCTTTGTGGCTATGTCAACAGCAATAATTGATGCTTCACTTGGTGTTATCGTTAAGATGCCCACTGCTTCATTTCCAGAATGTACGATGCCATCTTTTGATAAAGTTCTGCATCTGCTTTTGCAATAACATGTGCAACGGTGATTTGTTTACCAGGAACATATTCCTGTATAATTCTCTCATTTGATTCCAAGGAATCACCTCATTCAATAAATTGACCATGGTTTATCCAACACGCTGAGTTTTAGTTTATTTAAATGTCTTCCTTAGAATACTAATTACATCCTCTTTTGTTGGGATAATAGGGTTTGTTGCTGTACAACGATCTTGAAGGGCAGCTTCTGCTATTACATTTTTATCTGATTCAAATTGTTCCTTACTAACGCCCCATTCAGAAAGGTTCCTTGGTATAGACAGCCTTTTACCAAGTGCAATGATTGCATTGACTAAACTACGTACACCCATTTGTGGGTTTCCAGCATTTAAACCTAAAAATTTAGCAATTTCTGCATACCGATTTGCAGCAGGAGTAGGGTTATTAGTATATTTCCCTTCAGTAATCCCTGCATTATAGCGGATGATATTGGGTAATAAAATACCATTGATTCTTCCATGGGGAATATGCCACCGGGCTCCTGCTGCATGGGCGATACCATGGTTTAAGCCTAATGAAGCTATGTTAAAGGCCATTCCAGCCATGGTTGATGCCATATGCATCTTTTCACGTGCTTCTTGATCATTTCCATCTTGATAAGCTCTATCTAAGTAAGTGAATACATAGCGTATGGCCTTTTCACTTAAGGCATCAGAGATATCATTGGCACTGGTGGAAACATAGGCTTCTATAGCGTGGGTAAGCACATCAATACCTGTATCAGCAGTTTGTTTAGGTGGTAACCCTGCAACAAGACCGGAATTTAAAATAGCTTCATCTGGCAATATTTGATCTGTAATCAATGGATATTTTGTTCCCTTTTCATCATCGGTAATAATCGAAAAATTTGTAACCTCTGAACCCGTTCCACTTGTCGTAGGAATGGCGACAAATCGGATCTCACTGAATCTATCAGTCAATTTACCAAAATAAAGTATCGCTTTTGCTGCATCGATAGCAGATCCACCACCTATTGCTATTAAGGTTGTCGCTTGAAAACCCTTACTGTATTCTAACCCAGCAACAATATTATCAATTGGTGGATCAGGTATAACTTCAGAAAACACCATTATTTCTGTGCTGCTATCAATATAGCTTTTAATATGCGGAAATAGCTCTGATGAAACAATGAAAGCATCTGTCACAATCAGAATCTTTTCATTTTTAAAATCGGATAATCTTTTCAGGCTTTCTTCACCAATATATAGGGTTGTTCCAAATTTTATCTTTTGCATAGCTACTACTCCCTTCTATCAAAAAAGCCATAGAAAAGCTAATCGATTCGATTATTTTCTTATAGCTTCATCGCTAAAAATAGCACTCGATTTTGCCTATTTTTAGATGACTTGTTATTAAGTCTTACTATTATAACGCTTTTTAAAAAATGTATTCTTACAAATCTTCTTTTTTAAAATCTAGATGAAATATTTTTCCGCTTCTCTCATAAAGCACATCTTCTATACCTTCATTTGCATTTACAACACGTGCTACTGAAAAAAAATAATCTGATAGGCGATTAACAAATATTAAAACCTCTTCATTCATATCGTTAGTCCATTGGAACGTTACGATCTCCCTTTCTGCCCTCCTGGCAATTGTTCTACAAACATGTAAAATACTTGCTGCCTGTGAGCCACCTGGCAAAATAAAGGACTCCACTTCTTGAGGAACATCTGCATGAGCATCAATACACTTTTCAATCCATTCTGTCAGAACAGATGTAACTCGATAGGCTCCCTTTCCTTTTGGCGTTGCTAAATCATTGCCACAATCAAATAAATACTGCTGGATTTGTGTTAATTCCCCTTTCAAAGAATCATTGCCCTTAATAAGGGTAATTGCATATCCTACAAAGCTATTTAATTCATCTATGGTGCCATATGCCTTTATGCGTTGACTATCTTTTGCTAACTGAATGCCACCGATTATCTTAGTATATCCTTTATCCCCAGTTCTAGTATAAATCTGCAAATTTATTCCTCCTCCTCAGAAAGATAGGCTATCAACTCAGCTACTCCTCTATCTTCAACAGCAGAAAGTCGAAAAATTTTCTCAACTCCTGCTAATTCTAATCTTTTCTCTGCATTTATAATTGCTTCTTCATTTGGCGCTAAATCTATCTTTGTAATAATTCCTATACATGGTTTTGTAAAATTTTGTGCAAAATAGGGTGAAAATGTCTGGCCTAATTCCGTCACACTACAAATAAAACCGATGACATCTGAACTAGCGGCCATCATTTGCAAAGCGCTATAAAATCTTCGATGCAGGACAAACTCTCCTGGTGTGTCAATCATCTGGGAATAAAACTCAACTGATTGTGTTTTTTTATATTTGATGCTTTCTCCTTGAATTCTTTGACAAAGGGTGGTTTTCCCACTTCCAACTGACCCAATTAACATGATTTTTTTCATTTTTATACCTACCTATTATGTTTTTGTTATTTTCGGGACGGAAAACTGCATCAGCTCCCTTAAAGAAATAACAACCTGTTCCATGGCAGATTGTACAGCTGATATATCCCCTAAGATAAATACAGATCCACTGAACCTATCAACAAATCCAATTTTAATAGGTGCAGCCTTTTTAGCTATATCCACAGCAATGATTGCAACCTCTGGTGGGGTTATGGTTAAAATACCAATTGCACGATACTGCTCATCATTCAACCCGAGTTTTTCAAAAATCCGTTCATCTGGATTTGCTATAATATGTGCTAAAGTCACTTGTTTACCTGGCACTGATTCAAATATCTTTCTTTCTAATCTATTCATATATTTCCCCATTTCTAGATAAAAGACAATACTCATTTCTATATTATAATGTTAGTATAAGCATTTCCTTTGTACACAAATTTTAGTCCCTTAGAATTTCATTAGTTTTTTTCCTTCGCCTCATTGTTTCTTCTAATTTCACTTAAGAGATTTCGGGTATTTAATCTTATCTACAGGAATATATATGGTTACGTATCCTGTGCATATAGTGTGAATATCGGCGAGGTGATGGTTTGAAAAAGAATAGTTTTGTTTATGGATCTATTTTATTGACATTAGTTAATTTTTTTATTCGATTTATTGGCTTCAGTTATGATATCGTATTATCAAAACTTATAGGCGCTGAAGGCATTGGTTTATTTCAAATGATAATGCCTGTTCTTATGATATTTCTTATTATTACCACTGCCGGTATCCCTACGGCTGTCTCCAAGTTAATTGCAGAATATAATTCTAAAAATAACTATGATGCTGTTAGAAAAACTTATAAAGTAGCGCTATTGTTTGCTCTAGCCCTATCTATAGGGCTTAGTTTAATTCTCATTACATTTAGTAAATTTATTGCTTTGAAGATATTTAGAAGCCAAGAGGCCTTACGCTGTATTTATTTTCTTCCTCCAGCCATGGTGCTGATTTCTATGACATCTGTTATCAGAGGCTATTATTATGGGCTAAAAATGATGGGTACTGCCAGTATTTCTGAAATTGTTGAACATGTTACGCGCTTTATTATTGTTATAGGCTTGCTGTATTATATTTACCCATTAGATCCTATTCAAGGAGCCCTCATTGCCATTTGCGGAATTAGCATAGGTGAGTTTTTTGACTTGATATGGCTACTTTTTATGCAAATCCGATTCACTAAAAAACTGCCATATGTGATTCCTACTCCAATCAAGATGATTAAACTATTATGGCAAATTCTGACTATATCTGCCCCATTGACCATATCAGGACTTTTTAATGTAACTCTGCAATTTGTCAATGCCATCTTAATACCCCGTGGGCTTATGGCTTCAGGATATACAAGCAGCGAAGCCATTGCCACATTTGGAAGAGTCATGGGTATGGCTATGCCCTTAACATATCTCCCTTACTTCGTTACATCGGCCCTCGTCATCAATATTATTCCCAACTTGTCTGAACAGGTTTTTCTTAAAAATTATAAGCCTGTTAGAAATACTATCCATCTTGCTATAAAAATTACCCTATTGGTATCTATCCCTTTAACTGCACTATATGTTTTTTTTGCAAAACCATTGGCAATTTGCCTATATAGCGATCCAAAGGCCAGCGAAGCAATATACATGATGGGGTTTTGTACTATTTTCCTCGCCATGCAGCATACTTTTTCAGGGATTTTACACGGCCTAGGAAAACAAAAAAATACTACTATTCATCGAATAATCGGTATGAGTATTCAGTTTGTTGCTATTTATTACCTTGTAAGTAATCCCACATATGGCATCTATGGATATTTTATAGGGTTTTTCCTATGTACATTATCCATTTGTGTATTGGATTTTTATACCTTATGGAAAATGACCAAAATCAAATTTAAATATGTAGATTTGTTTATAAAGCCTTTCTCGGCTGCTATTATGATGATATTGTTAATTTTTGTGACACAGCAGCAGTTTCTTTCAATAAATTCACGCCTTTCGATCAGTTTTATCTATAGTTCTATCCTTGGCGGCTTAGGTTATATATTTGTTCTCTTAACGACAAAGGCAATCCCCAGAAATTTATTGCATATGCTATTCCGAATAGATAAATAAGGCATTCTCCATGGGGCCATACAAATTGACTCTGTTGCTACAAATATCACTGAACCTATATTGCCTTAGGTCAAGGGTAAAAACAAAGCCCCCTTAAACATTCGTCTAGGGGGCTTTGTATATATTTTAAATTTTTATCTAATATGTCTACTGCTCTTCTAGCTGCAAATTCTTGATTCTATTTACAACATGAGTTCTTGTTTTGCTTTATTGCTTCACTATTGTTTGCATTTTCACTTTTTTCTTCAGTAAGCTCCTCCAGCTCAATATTACAACAGCCAGCTTTTTCTTTTTTGGTTCCACGTCAACTAATTTTCTTAAATGCAAATGACCTGCTTCTGGGGCATATAAATCCTATACAGTTAATAAGCAGAATCACTATACTTGTATTTAATCTAATTAGAGGATATAATTATATCTATAATCGATATCGACATACGATAATAACATTACCATTAGAGGTGAATTGAAATGCAAGAGCAAATTTTAAGGAAATTTTTCTTAGGGTTTATTCAAATTCATATCCTTCATCACGCCAAGAAAGAACCTTTCTATGGTGCTTGGATGATTGATGAACTTAGTGGTCATGGGTATGACATGAGTCCTGGAACATTATATCCATTACTCCACAATATGGAATCTAAAGGACTTCTAGAAAAAGAAGAAAAAACAGTAGAGGGTAAAATTCGCAAATACTATAGGATTACAACATTAGGGAATGAAGTCTTGGAAGAAGCACGCAGAAAAGCTTATGAATTATTTAAAGAGATTAAAGATTGACGAAAGGAGGATAATTTTTTATGTTTTCTTTTAGTGACGTACACTATAAAGATATTCTTAATGTTAAAAATCTAAAGATAAAAAGGCATACAGTGACTTCTATTGTAGGTCAAAGTGGCAGTGGAAAAACGACATTATTACGCCTTTTAAATAAGTTAATTAGCTGTGATAGTGGGGAAATTTTTTATAATAATGAGCCTTTAAGTACTATAGACTCTGTAGAATTGAGAAGAGATATCGTCATGCTTCCACAATCCCCTGCTATTTTTAATGGCAGCATTAAAGATAATTTACTAATAGGCCTAAAATTTTCTGAAAAATCACCAATTTCAGATGATAAGCTATATGACATATTAAAAATAGTAAAATTGCAAAAAGAACTAGGTCAAGATGCTGAAAAGTTATCTGGTGGAGAGAAACAAAGGATAGCCCTTGGGAGAGTAATGCTTATGAAGCCTGAAGTTCTATTGTTAGATGAGCCTTCTTCTGCACTGGATGAAGAGACTGAGCACATGATTATTGAGGCACTAGTAAATTATACAAAGGAAAATAATAAGACTCTCATTATGGTCACTCATTCTAAAAAAGTAGCCAGTCGATTCTCTGATGAAATTATTGAAATAAAAAAGAATACGATGATTAATCAGGAGGAGGTATAAGTGTGAATGGAGTAATAGATCTTCAGCTATGGCAGATGATTGCTGCTTATATTTTTGTTGTTATTTTATTGTTTATTGTAAAAGTAAGGGGAATCTCGAGAGAAAAAGAAATACTTATTTCTTCTATAAGAATGACCGTGCAGCTTATATTAGTAGGCTATGTACTTGTTTATTTATTTAATAACATTAATCCTTTTAATACAATTATCGTGATAATTGTTATGGAGGTATTTGCCATTCATAACATTTATCAAAGAACAAAAAGCAAACTTTCAAAGCCCCTTAAAAAGATTATTGCGCTATCCATGTTATTTGGAACTTTAACAAGCCTTATTTATTTTTTACTTGTGGTGATTAATATCTCTCCCTGGTACGATCCTAGATACTTCATTCCTATTGCCGGAATGCTTATTGGTAATTCAATGACAGGGATTTCACTTGGGGTAACGCGACTGGTAGATGGAATACATTCTGGAAAGCATCTTGTTGAGTCAGCATTAATGCTTGGTGCAACTCCTAAGATGGCTGCAAAACAAATTGTAGATAATGCTTTTGATTCTGCAATCCTTCCAACAATCAACGCTATGGTCGGAATGGGTATTGTATTTTTACCTGGGATGATGACTGGGCAAATTTTATCCGGAATATCCCCTATTACTGCTATCAAATACCAAATAGCGATAATGATGGGTATTCTTGGAAGTGTAGCTTTGACTGTCATTTTATTTGTTCAATTGGGATATAAAACTTTCTTTAATAGAGAAAGTCAATTGACCATTAATGACTAGTATACCACGAACGTAAATGACCGGCTTCTGGGGCAGTTGCTAAAATAAAACTTAGAACATATAAAACAACTAAGCTAGTCAAATTTAAAGCTGTAATCTTTGTGATGAAACAGAACACCACCCGCAGTTTCAAAAGCGGCAGCAGGATTAGCAAAAGGCCTTTGAATTTAATCAAAGGCCTTGATAGATCAACATATCTATTTGCCGAATTATTTTTTTGTCATCGGAAAATCCTTAAGATATAGGGGAGAACCGATCCTCAGCTGATGACGCATTCTCTGCACCACTTGATCAAATTCCTCTAACTCTTTAAGTAGTTTCCGTTCCTCTTCTGAGGTCTCGATAATCTCATTAATTCCTCCGTTTTTGATGACAATCCGCCGATTGGCCATTAAGGCCAGGATCGGGTCATGGGTAGCCATCAAAACAATTTTCTCCTCTGAAACCAAAAGCTTTAGGGCTTTCTTTCGATCAATCCCTGCATTTTCAATTTCATCTATTAAAACAATAGGCGCAGCACTTAGGATTGCAGTATCTGCAATCATCAAGGCTCGGGATTGCCCTCCGCTTAAACTGGTCACTGCGGTGGTAAGCTCAAATTTTTCCCCTGCCAGCTGGTTGGCAGCTTCAATAATTCGCTGCACAGTGGCCTCCACATCGGCCACCATTCGACTGGCTGCATGGAGCTCTAGGAATTCCTTTACAGAGAGATCCATCACGAAGTTCATATTTTGTGATAGTTGAGCAACCAATTGATTATTTGACGAGAAGCGCCAAGCCTTGTCCGGAAGCTCCCCATCAATCAGAATGCTTCTCCCTGTGGGGGTATCCCCCTGGGCTGTCCACTCAATGTCAGCCAACAGTCGACTTTTACCAGAGCCAGTGGGGCCTACGATAGAGATAATTTCTGATTGATTAAGGGTCAGCTCTTGAAAGGCCTCTGGCTCCCCTGATTTATTTCTGCCTGGGAGCAGGGTGAGGGAACGAATACCAGTCTTTTCCTCTAACCCTATGAAAAGATTCATTTCTTCAATAAATAGAAAAAGACCAGCCTGTAATTCCTCCTTGTCAATTGCCCAATCCTCCACCTCTTCCTCGGTGAAGGTATCTAAAAATGCGTTAAAGGTAAGGTGTCTGTGCTGAGAGACGTCTAATCGGTTATTTTCAAAATAGCCGGTAATATAGGGGTATTGGGCTATAAGATCATCAATGGTCAAGTCCTTCATGGGGTTTCCTCCCTTAAATTCATCTTTCTAACATTTCCCATTTGATAGGCCTCGCCAATTCGTGTTTCTCCCAAGCAGTAGGAGCAAAGGGCAGCAGGCATTGGGAAACGAAGCTCTCGTCCCTGTACTGAGTCAATATGGAGACTCTCATCGTAAAGTAAAGTACTGAGCTCGTAAGCGCCCTGGCCTGTTAAGCCGTTCACATGCATGGTGATGGCCTTGGGATTTACAGAGCGTACCCTGGCGCTAAAGACCTCCCGTTCAGCCTGGGAGACAATATCCCCCTTGGTAATCACCACAATGTCGGCTGATTTTAACATTGGGCCAATTTTTTTAGGCGTGTTGATACCAGAAAGATTGTCTATAACACAAATCCCTTTAATTTCTTTAATATAGGGGGAGCAGCGGTTGCATAGTCCAGCAGATTCGGTGATGAGAATATCCAACCCCTGTCCTTTACCCCAGGTGACCACCTCTTCAATGTTAGAGGCAAAGAAATGATCAGGACATAAGGCACCAGATAATCCTTTTTTAACTGGTACCTGAGCTTTTTGATAGAGAAGATCGTCTTCGGTGAGGAGACAGTCAAATTTAACGACCCCCACGGTAAGACCCCGTTGCTTAAAGGCTTCAATTGTCTTTAAAATTATTGAGGTTTTCCCTGAAGAGGGAGGACCTGAAAAAATCATTAAATTCATGGGTTACTCCTTTCCAATGGCTTCATAAAATAGCTTTTCGGTGTGCAGGATTAATTCACCAATATTATGCTCGTTAATAAAGTCCCAGCCCAGCCACATAAATTTCTGATGGGGCTCTAAATAGTTGTCTACCTGAGGATGGGTTGAGGGAAAGTGTCCATTATGGGAGAGGATCTCACCAACCTCCTTAGAAAAGAAGAAATCCACAAAGGGCCTGGTCTTTTCTAGGGTAGCCTTCTTCGCCAGTAAGAAAATGGGGCTGACAATGGCACCATCCTTCGGCCATACTCCCTTGAGGGGGCTGGAGCCCTGGGCCATTCGAGAAAAGAAGTAGGGCATGATGGTGATGGTAGGGATACTCCCAGTAGATCTATTTCCATGGGATTTTAACATCTCTGCCGGATGCATGCTTCTTAAAAGGGATTTTCCTAAACGGTGTACTCCCTCTTCTCCATAGAGTTTATAGATATTCAGAAGCACTGCATTAAATAGATCAAGATCCCTCATGGGGAGGGAAATAGAATTTTCAAATTCTGGTTTCAGTAAATCAGCCCAGGATTCAGGCATCGGTCGATCCCCCAGGGCTTGGGTGTTTACCATAAAGATTGCAGGTACCACGCCTATTACCCCATATTGCCCTTGGGGATCCTTTAAATCAATAGACTCATTATCAAAATCAGTGTTCAATTCCTTGACTCCAGTAGGTTCTTGAAAAATCCCCTTAGCCTTGTATTTTCCTATCAGTTTTTGGTCAAAGAACAGGTCAAAGCCAGCAGACATAAATAGATCTGCCAGGGCGTTGCCATCCCCGGTTTCCTCGACCAGTAGTCGATCTTTAATCCAAGAGACCCCTAGATTTGCAGACTTAAGTTCATAGTCTACAGCATAGTCAAGGGTGTGTTGATGTTCCTCTAGCCAGCTGTTGAATCGCTCCAAGAGGGGAATACGAATGGGGCAGGGAAGAATCCCTTCAATTCTAACTTCTCCTTGATTTTCTGACTTTGCTGTAGCCAGGCCAGAGGTGATTGTTACTTGGTTTGCTTCGATGGCTTCCACCAGCTTATCACAAAAATGGGCAGGGTTAATCTTTTTACTGGCCAGGGCCCCCTCCAATGTAAGGGATTTTCCCAGGGTTTGCCGTAGGGCCTCCCTTTCAAAATTACTAAAGCCATTGTTTACAAAAACCCCAATGGTAATAGGGTGCTTCTCGGTAATATCATATATGGTATCCTTTAAATCAAAGTAGCTGCTCAATGGTATCCCTCCATTTCTGACAATAATTATCAATTAGACTTAGTATACCATTTTTGCAGTAGAGATATATGATATAAATCACATTATCCATAAAAATCTGTCGTACTCAAAATAGAGTAAAGCAAGACAGTAGCATATGGCTTACTATTGGATGAAAGTAGGGTATAGACTATGGATTGTTAGTATGAGCGCTTTTTTGTTTATTGGGATGGAATAAAGTAGGTGACCAATGGGTATAAGACTGTATAGGTCAGAAATTTATAACATCCTTTATTCATTAATCATGGCTTATATGTTATAATTGACTAATTCGCTAGATATTCATTTTATATTTGACGGTACATTAAATTTTATCGTGAGAATTATAGTGCTTGCAATTATTCATACTTTATAGGAGGAATGACAATGAAGATAAGTACAACCCTAAGGATTATAGTGATATTTTTACTCATATTTTCTATTACCAGCACAGCTGTCGTTTTTTTTCAATTAGATAAAATGCAACAAGATGCAGCAGTAATCAATTCAGCAGGCATAGTTCGGGGAGCTACACAGCGGCTAGTAAAACTAGAATTAGCTAACCAACCTAATGATGAATTAGTAAATCGGTTAGATACTATTATATTAGGTCTAATTCAAGGGAACAAGGATTTAAGTTTACCTATTGCTACTGATGAGAATTTTATAAATGAAATGAACAAAGTTCAAAATGAATGGTTATCGTTAAAAAACACGATAGAATTAACTAGAAATGGTGGAGACCAAGAAGACTTACTGAAGGAAAGTGAATCCTATTTTGCTACTACAAATTCTGCAGTAGCTTCAGCTGAAGCTTTTTCTAAAGGCAAAGTTCAGACACTTAAATTCATTCAAATTTTATTGTTAGGCTTAAATTTTGTTTTATTAATTCTTATTTGGTTTATAAGTTCAAACCGAATATCTAATCCAATTAATCAATTAATTCAAATTGTCAATAATTTGAATGTCTCTGAAAGCATTTCAGAAAAGTTTATGAATAGAAAAGATGAAATTGGAGGTCTTTCTTTGGGCTTCCAAAATGTCATAAATAATATAAAAGAGCTGGTTGACAATTTAATTATAACTGCTGATAAACTCCATGATTCCTCCATTACATTAGAGATGATAAGCCAAGAGTCCTCTTCCTCTTCTATGGAGATCGCTAAAACGATTGAGGAGATTGCTCATGGCGCTAGTGAGCAAGCCGCTGAAATTCAAAAGGGTGTAGATGAAATAGGGCTTTTAAGGCAATTGGTTGTTGATGATCAGAAGAAGGTAAACAAACTTAGATTAGCTGCCGAGCAAATAAATTTACTTAAGGATGAAGGTACTGCTATTCTCTCAGATTTAATTGAAAAAACTAACGAAAATGGCAAAGTTGCTAAAGAAGTTCAAGGAACAATTATAGAAACACATGAAAGCGCAAAAAATATAGTAAATGCCAGCTTAATGATTAAACAGATTTCTGACCAAACAAACCTTTTGGCATTAAATGCTGCCATTGAGGCTGCAAGAGCTGGTGAGTATGGTAGAGGATTTGCTGTTGTAGCAGAGGAAATACGAAAATTAGCAGAAGACTCAAATCGTTTCACTTCTGAGATTGAAAACATTATTGATGTTTTATCTATTAAAATTGATACAGCAGTTAAAAAGACCAATGAAATGGACACTATAGTTAAGATACAATCTGAAAGTGTAGCCTCAACAGAGAACAAGTTTAATGGTATCTCCGAATCAATTGACGAGATTAAAAGGAATATTGAAAGCATCGGTCAATCAACCAATGAAATAGCTAATAAAAATGTCAACATTGCTGATATGGTTCAAAGTCTTTCAGCTATAGCCCAAGAAAATGCCGCTAGCACTCAAGAAGTATCGGCTTCAGTTGAAGAACAAACTGCAGCAATGGATCAAATTGCTGAAGCTAGTAACTTATTAGCAGAACTTACAAATAAGCTAAATAGCAGTATAAAGCAGTTTAAGTAAGTATACTTAGTATTGGATAAACTGAAAAATATATATGCATTAAAGCAGATAGTTGTAGCATCTGTAAATTATTTGTGCTTATTCTGGGCATATGGATTGGTAAAAATGAGTCATGTAAATTTTGGTTAGAAGATGCACTAGTCTTTAGTGTTGTGGTCTAACCTGGTGTCATACCCGCAACTCCATTTTATTTTATTGTTATTTTTGTATATTATCTTTAATAAAAACATCAACTTCTTCTGCCCATTTTTCGTAAACCAATGTATTCGTTGGAAAATGGGGTGCTCCCAAGCTTCAATTAGTTCTGGTCCAAACCATTTTTCCATATAATTCTTCCAATAGTCATTTCCTCTATACATACAATCTATTATCAAGAAATAAAGAGGTATAGAACTCGTCTATGCCCCTCATGATTAGTTCCTTTTTCAAATTATTTAATGTGGAGCTCATCTCGTCATGATCTCCCTGTGTCTCTCATCAGAACAGGAACAACCCATATCTCCATATAAGCTGCGTCCGTCGTGGTCTTATAGTACTTCTCCACAGAAAATGGCTGTGTCGTTAGCCCTCGGTTTGGCAGCCACGTTCCAAAAAGATAGTTCATGGCTTTGTCCAGTGCAGAAGTGGTAAGTTCATTAAAATTCTCCGCTTCAAAACTGCATACCACATACTCATCTTTAGGTAGTTCCCATGTAATAAAATCTTCATTGACTGGTATATTCGGCTCAGCAGCACCTCCAACAAAATAAGTGAAAGTTCCGTTATCTGTCTCGCCTATCATAGATACCCCTATTTCTATACCGCCGGGCAGTAAATTGGGAATTCTCGCTTTGCGTCTATGAAATGAATCCCATAGCTGGCCGGGCACATCTATACCAGTCACCTCGCCAACGGGCGTTTGAGATATCTGGACTTGAGCTGAAAGACCGACATAAATTTCAGCTGTATCTAGTTTCCGACGAGTGATTTCCAGAACCATGAAGTCGGTAATCAACGGTACATCTTCATCAATCATAGTGTAATTAAGCAGTAACTCCGGTTTCATAAGTTGATTGAGGCGGACGGGTTTGGCCCGGAATTCAGCCGGTGTTATACCATACGCACCCTTAAATGCTCGGGAAAAGGTCTCGTGTGAAGAAAACCCGAAATCCAAAGCAACATCGATAATTCGCTTATTTTTATCCTGTAATACTTCAGAAGCTCTAGCTAAGCGACGAAGCTTTATATATTCGTTCACCGGCCTTTTTACCAATCGTTTAAATAAACGCTGAAAATAAAATTGTGAAAGTCCTGCTATGTTCGTGAGCGTTTCAATCTTAATTTCTTCAGACAAATTTTCATCAATAAAATCCACAGTTTTTTGTATTTGTTCCCATGCGTGCATTATAAGCACCTCCTTATCACTAGGATAGCATAAGGCTTATGCTATCCGCTTGACCTCCAGTGCCCTTTTAATAGATGTTGCCACAGGACTAAACTTCTGTATGCCTTGAGGCGACAAAAAAAGATGTCGTGAAGACCTAGTGGAGCCTTGGCGGGCATTTTGAATTATTGCTTATCAATGCGAAACTGTAAATTGAAATTTTAGCACAACAAATAAACGTCATCACAATTAGGGAATAAATCCTTATTCTAATTATTATAAAAGGCTATTTACAGAGTTTTTCGCACAGCCACTACAACTTACTAATACTTGGGTTGTTAAAGTTTGCCCATACAAAATTGCTGTCAATGCATCTAACCATCCTATAAGCTATTGGCCTAAATCCACATTTAGGCCAAAATGTTGAAGAGGCAAGGTTGGCTATTCTCCAATCTATTATTATGTTATTATATCCCTTTTCTTTCACAATCCTGATACCTTCATTCATTAGTTTTTTACCAATACCACTTCTCATTTGGGAAGGGTAAATGCCCGCAATACTTAGCTCTACTCCATCGTCAGGTGCCATCAAATCTGAAGCTATAGGCTCATATACTTGAAATCCTAATTCCTTCATGTCTTTTTCCGCAATAATGATCATCGCTTCATCATCCTCTACTATCCTTTTGTACCCCTCCTTTATCTTCACTACAACTTCAGGTAAGACAGGTTCAAATACAGGTGCTGAATTTTGATGTAAGTAGATTATACTAGACATTCTACCCATTGCTTCACTATCCTTTTTATTGGCAAGTCTAATATCTGCATCAGATACATTTCTAAAAGGCTTGTAATCTTCAATGTTCATTATCCCATATACTTGCTGGATAAAGAAGCTTAATTGTAGGAAGGCCTCATAGTACACCTGATTTCCAAGGGGTATTAAAGTATAGTGACTAAAGCAGCCTTGTTCGAGCCACAGAGTGGAAACCTTTGCATATAGATTCCTTATCAGCTCTGAGGGTTGATCCTTTCTTATTGCAATCCCCCCATAGGGTACCCAAATATGCCTGCCTCTTTCATTATCAATCTTTATCTTTCCTATTATATAACCTACCAGTTCATCATTAGCAAATGCACCTATCCCAATTGCTTTACTATTAATGAACAATTTTTTAAGCAAATCCGTGATATATTTTATATTGAGGCAGCTGTTTTTCAGGAATGGAAATACCCTACTCTCAAGATTTTGCCTACATACTAGCAGATCAACCATTGCAGGTACATCGCCAATATCAATTGGTCTAAATTCACATATTTTCATTTCTATTCCCCCATGCTGAATTTACTTATATCGCATACTCCAACCAGACCTATTTGGCTGGAGTTTTTCACCTTATCAAAGTAAAACGATATTTCATTTCAGTTAAAACAATCGTATTAAATACCCGTTATTCAACGCATCTATAAATTTGTCTTCAAGAGTTAAGCTTTCGACTAAGTACAGCAGAATGGCCACAATTACATCAAAATCCTGTCTTTCAGCATCAATATCAAAAATCTTTGAAGTTTAATTTGATTATTCTATTCTCAGTACCACATACGTTTATCCAGCGGGAACTTTCCAGACAAAAGCGTGCTTCCTTTTCTGGTTTTGGCTTCTGGGTTTGCTGCTTCATGGTGCTATCATAAGAAATGGCATTTGATATTTCATACATAGGGCTAATACATCTTCTATGTACTACCAGTGGGCATCCGACCCATGTTTTATCATCACCCAATGAATCTGTGTAGTATGGGACTTGGATGCCAAAAGAAAATTCTTATGCACTTGCAAGGCAAGGTAAAATAACTTTTCTCTCTCTCGATTATATTCAACCGTAAACCATGGGTTCAACACTTGTGCTTTGGTATTCTCCTCTTCCGATTTACTGTCATACATTTCCCAAAACGATTCATCCAAAACGGTCATCTGATGAAGAATATGCTCCGTATTTTTAGCAGATTGTAACAGGCTCTTGTACTCCACCTCCGCCCGCTCAATCACATCCTTCACCATTTCACAGCATAAAACAGCATTTGACACGAGTTAATAATATTTTGATTTATAACGTAAATTGGTAACCGGAAAATCTTCAGTGTACTGAGAGTTACCCGGTTACCAACTTTTAACTCCAACAGGAACAGCCTTCTCTATACCCTTCTAATTAAAATTTTTCTTTGAAAATTAAGATTTGGCCGTTTGCTTCATGAATTACCTATAGCTTTGTTTTACTTCGACTACGGGAGCCAACACTAATACTATACGGATTTATTTATTTTGCCGTATGATTGATAAAATCAACTTCATACAGCTGCTCACCGTATTTTCTTTCATTGTCAGTAATAGTACCCTCTGTAAGGGTGATACGCAGAACAATTGAGGTCGGATTGTTTTCGTCGCCAACTTCATCGAACCAATCGAAGATTCTTTTAAATTTCGCTCTGATTTCCGCATTCTTCTCGTCTTTGACCCAACCGAGATTTTCTGCCGTGCCTTGGAACGCATACCAGCCTAACCCACCGACGGAAACCTCAGCGTTCTTCTCAATTTGCAGCATTTTATTTTTCTTTGCATCCGTAGAAACATAAAATGCGCCGCCTTCATAATAGGCGCAGACCATACGGACAGCGGGGCGGGGATTTCCGGTAGGGCTCGGAGATAGGGATATTGTCGCAAGGGCAATCACTTCTTCCTTGCCATTTCCGCACCGCTCCTCCATCAGTTTCATTGCGTTTTCGTACTTGCTCATTTTTAATTTTCTCCTTTCCATTGATTGTATTTATGTTGTAATGATAATCAAACCACTTGAAAAGTACTTCAAGATTTATAATTCCAAGCTCAACCACAGAGCGGGACGAACTCCGCCGCTGTTATCGCCTGTTGAAGGATGGATCGTATTGCTGCTGTATCGGAAGGTGCCGTTTCCCTGAATGCCTATATTGCCGTCTCCGTGGATATATACGGCTCTTCTATTGTCACGCCCGGACGACCGAAGCCACCACCACCATACATACCCATCGAATGTCGATCTTCGCTTGTCGTTGTTTTTATCTTTCCTTTGAAACCAGTATCGTTGTTTGGCGCTGCGGTTTTCAAGGTTTTTACTGCTGTCACCGAAATATTTGCACACTACTTCTTCAATGCTTAGAAGAAATATGTAATCCCAAGTTTCTTCTCCGCCTCTTGAACCGTACCATTGATTGTCGTGGTTTTTGTTCAATACCGAAATGATTCTTGACTGTTCGGCCTCGGAGAATTTGTTATAGAACTCACCATTAAGATATTTTCTTAGCGAACAGTCAGCCCATGTCACCTCACCAGCACAATTATTATAGGGGTATTGTTTGATTATGTATTCAGTTATAATCAAGGCCGCATTGCCTTGTATATCTAGAATACGCCAATGATAACCGCCAAATGACACGATTGAACCGATATTAAACTCCCTCATTCTTTTTCTCCTCTCTATATTTTATCGATATAGCTTCTTTTTTCTCTCTTTTTCTTAATTTTTCTTGCTATTTCAAAACAGATTATGGATAAAGTAAACATCTACCCTTATGTTAGTGCTAAATTCATAGAATAGTGGGTAGTTCCCAATCCTTTCTATGGCAACAGACCTCTCATATTTAGCAAGATCATTTAATTGTTTAAAGCCCTAAATTCCTTCGTTCTGCCTATCCATAAGTTGGATGTTGTTCATGCTCGTATACAGAGTCACAAATTTGGGACCAGCATCTTTCCATATTCCCTCCAAAATTTATAATCCAATCAAGGTCATTGTCTCCAGCATGCTCTCATCAGCTGTCTGAACAGCTTTTATCTACTTATCCTGACCTTTCAACAACCTAAAATCATCTGGATCTATAACTTTCAATTCAATTTCAGAGTTCATATTCCACTCCTCACACGTTTTTCTTTAATTATACATGTTTCATGAAAATATTACCATTATCGAGGCAAAAAAACAGGCTAAGTTTAAGCATTATTTTGCTTCCCCAAACTTAGCTACTAACACTATGATGTATTATTAAAAATCCCTATTTATGCGATTAGATCTAAATAGTTATATTAATTCAGCTTTCCACTGGTAGCCCCTTACCCCTTACAGAAATTATTCGATCAGCTCACGTTTTGGAAATCCTTCAAAAAATTTAGTCCATTTTTCTTTATGGCACAACGCCCATATCTTCGTTCTTTATATAATTGAGTAATAAGTTGCCTAGGAGAAGTCGTGTCAAAATTGATGATAAAATACCAATAAAAAATCCTAGATTCTACTGGACTATACTTGGATTATAACAAACAAATGCCACTGCACTAATTCAAACAGTTCAGTGGCAAAAGTTAAGTTGTTAATTTTCATCAAGTAATTTTAAGTCGTTTGCTAAATTTTCAGAATTCAGTAACTCGGCAGGAATGTGGTATATTCCCATTCTTTTGTTTTCTCTCGCTTCATTGCCGTCCTTGTCGGTAGATATCAAAGCATCGTTTCTAATATGAACGCTATATTCTAAAATAGAAATATTTTTATCTTCACAAAGCCTTGCGACGGCTCTCATTACCTCAGCCATCTTTTCATAGGAAACATCGGTATCATCTATTGTAATGGAAGCTGAAAGCTCAAAAGGTGGATTGTAAATGTCAAGTTCCATATCTCTTGTGAGATGTTTTTCCAAATCCTCATTTGGTTTATCTGCAAAAGAAAACATTGCATGGGTTATTTTATATTTGAGATTATTTCTTATAAGTTCATCGCCGATCTTACGAAGCTCCATGTCAAGCCTACGCCATGTTGTAAAATTGTTGGCAACTTCAAACTCGTAGTCATCACGAACAATTTTCCCGAAAGAATCGGAATAAACAGAAAAGGCTGTATCGTAACTTTGAGGGGAACGAAAGAATACCATATAAGAACCGAACTTAAAGTTATATACTGATTTTTCAACAGCTAAATCAATATCGCTGTACTTTTCGGCAACATATTTCTCTGCCGATTTTGTTGCCACCATTTTTGAAATAGGATTACCTACCCAAGCATTTACAAAAAGCAACAATCCTATGATAAGGACAAAAGCTGCAATAGCTGCGATGATTTTAGTAATTTTTTTCATTTTCTATCCCTCCTAAATGCGTAATGTAAAAGCCATGCAATAACTATACCAATGATGCTGAAAAGCGTGTAAATCCCTGAATAAAATAAAGACATTTGGAACAAATCCAATATACTTGAACCTTGGGGAATTCCCTCGGTAAGATAAAACTGTACTGTTTGCCATATAAAAGCAAGTGTGAACAGGCCTATTGGCAGTATTGCTGTTTTTTTCCTTAAAAGCAGGTACCCAAGTCCCCCAATGGTAGGCATAATCAGTGCGTTATAGAACATATTCATACTGTTTGTCAGCATTATTCCAATGACAGTGCCCAGTAAAATAAAGGCTAATAGATAATATGAAAGTTGCTTTTTTATTTTTCTAACTATGATTTTATCATCTATCTGACTTTCTAATTGATTTTCGCCTAAATAACTGAGTCTGCAAGTTTCACAAGTTTTGATATGATCTTCTACAAGCAACTTACTATCTTCACTGGCAACATTGTCCTTGACGAGTGGAATTAAATCTATACACACATCGCAAGATATTTTACTCATAAGAATCCCCCCTCCTTTTTTAGAATTTCTCTAAGCTTTGTTCTAACACGAAAATCAACAACACGAGCCGAGCTTTCGGATATATTATGCTTTATTGCTATTTCGTAAAACGAATATCCATCAATACGCATAAGTACAATGCTTCTATTTCTCTCGGTTTCTAAGTCAAGTAGCTCATATATTCGTGAAATAAGCTGACCATTTATAAAGTCTTTTTCTATATTTATTTCACTGACTGCATATATTTTAGCGAGGTCATCATCTGCAAATTTGAGTTTATTTTTTCTTAGATGCTCATACCATTTAAACCTTGCAATAGAGAAAAGCCACGTTTTAATATCTGCTTCCCCCTTGTAATTTGAAAGAGATTTTATAGCTCCTAAAAAGGTTTCCGATGTTAAATCTTCTGAAAGGGTTTTGTGGTGAGTTAGGCTTATCAGATAGGAATAGACATCATTTTTGTATTTTTCAAATAGATACTGTACAGTAATCTCGGCCATAACTCTCCCCCTTTCATTAGATTAGTGATGTTTTTCGCTATTTCGTTACAAAAAACTTTTAATTTATCATAGCATGTTTTGCAATACAAAATCCATCGCCCTTATGCAAGGATACTCTAACTGAATCTAGGTCATTTTACTATCTAAAATTTAATTTTTGTCTATCATTATCCACTGCTGGTTAACGTGTTCCCACGTACCAGGTCATATTGCGTGGTACTCCTTTTTAGATTTTCATTACTTATCATAATTTTAGAAAACTTTTCTTTGGTGGACATTATCGTGGCTTTTTTGCTTGAAGCTAAAGCTATTGTTGCACGCTTGCATAGCAAGTGCTTTAGTGTGTTTTGAAAAGATTCGCAATTAAAAACACACTAAAGTGTACAAATAAAATCCCAATACCTTTAAAGCATTGGGATTAATTATTTGAATATGGTGACCTAAGAAAAATGAAGCCTCAGATACCTATCTGAAAATAATATTATTTTTTCTAATAACATTTATCATTAGCTACCCTTTCGTTATCAACACACAGCACTCCACATGCATCGTATGAGGAAACATATCCACCGGCTGCACCTCCACTGTTTTATACCCCTTTTCCTCTAAAATAGCTAAATCCCTTGCCAGGGTTGCCGGATTACAGGAAACATAAACAATCTTTTTGGGGTTCATATTTGCGATTGTATCTAATACCACTGGCTCACAGCCCTTACGGGGTGGGTCTACTACCACCACGTCAGCTCGTACACCTTTTTGATATAGCCTGGGAATAATCACTTCTGCTGTACCAGCGTAGAATTCAGTGTTATTTAGCTGATTCAGCCTGGCATTTTCCCTGGCATCTTCAATAGCAGCCTCTACCACCTCAACGCCATAGACTTTTTTGGCTTTTTGAGCTAAAAATAAGGAGATGGTTCCAATGCCGCAATAGATATCAAAAACTGTCTCTTGGCCTTCCAGACCTGCATATTCCATAGCCTTGTCATATAAGACCTTAGTTTGCAGCGGATTTACTTGAAAAAATGATTGGGCAGAAATTTTAAATTTTAAGCTTCCAATATAGTCTTCTATCGTATCCTGTCCATAGAGGGTAACGGTTTCTCTGCCAAAGATTACATTGGTGTTTTTTTCATTAATATTCTGAACAACTGACTTAAGTCCCTTAACTTTTCCTTTTAGCACCTCGATTAGTTTCTCCTGATGGGGGATTACCCTGCCGTTGGTAACCATGACCACCATGATTTCACCCGTTATGTAGCCTACCTTAGTCACCAGGTGGCGGATCAGCCCCCTGCCTGTTTTCTCATCATATATCGAAATGTGATAGTCCTGAATAAAAGCCTTTACTGCCTCGACAATGGCTGTATTAATTGGATGCTGAATATGGCAATACTGGGTATCAACAATATCATGGCTTCCCTTTTCGTAAAAGCCCATAATTGCCTTACCGTTCATAATTCCCACAGGAAATTGAGCTTTGTTTCGATATTCATAGGGCTTTTCCATCCCCAGAGTAGGCAAAACCTTTGCTTCTATTTTGCCAATCCTTTTAAGGTTTTCTGTTACCCTGCCTCGTTTACTCTCCAACTGGGCCTGGTAATCCATATGCATAATTTGACATCCACCACAGCGATGGGCAATGGCGCAGGGTGCCTCAATTCGATAAGGGGAAGGTCCCACAATTTCTAACAGCTGGCCTATTCCATAGTTTTTTTTCACCGTGGTCATTTGTATTCTTAATCTGTCCCCAGGTATGCCTCCTTCGACAAACACAGTAAAACCATCGATTTTTCCAATTCCTTCGCCGCTATGGCCCAGGTCTACAATAGCTATTTCATATTTCCTATTTTTTTCAAGCATTTTTACGAATCTCCTTCTATATTCATCATGTTTACTGGATTATTGGGTTAATTCTATTATATCCTTTTCTATTCTACACTACTTCTTTTGATTTTGGCATATTTTGTTGCGTAATTCTTATTTACCAAATCTATACATTACAATATAATAATAGTATATAATGGACAAGCCTACAAGGGAGTTGATGAAATGTTCCGTACCATCAGAAATATTATTCTTCTGTTAGTTCTTTGCTTAATCGCCACTGGAATGCCACTCTATGCTGATACAGTTGACATCAGTTTCCCCACCCTTGGACACGCTTCAATAAATTTACAGCTGACGGGTGAATTAACTCAGGTTAACTCACATCAATGGAAAATTAGCACTACCCTCTCTGTTGATGGGAAATCTAAGGCCATTCGCCTTGATTCCACCAATCCCCTTTCCGTAGAGTTGTTTTCAGGGGATAAGTTGATCCACACTGTTGATTTAAAAGATGGACTGCTTACTACGCTCCAACCTGATATAGCTAATTCACAGCCATTACATTTTGAGATTACCCTAGACCAAAGGGAGTTAAATGTTCCCGATGGGCTATATCGAATACTGCTAAGGGCAAATACCCCTGATCTTCAAGATCCTGTAGAACCATATGAATCCAGTCTTGAATTTAAAACTGAAGGTAGCTATCGTCCATCTCTGGGTGCCGTCAATAGAAGGGAGACTGCCCTTACTTTGTATTTTCCGAACGCTAATAATAGCTATCTTGTTCCGATTACCCGGGTAATACCCTACACAATCCGCCCCCTCAGAAGTACCTTGGATCAGTTAGAGATGGGACCATCCCCTGAGCTGGGACTATCACCAGGTTCACCTGTTCCCGAGCAAAGCCGGATTAGCTTAAATAAAAAAGTTGCCGGTGTTTATCTTCCCCAGGATATTGGAAAATACGAAATCAATGCCACCGACGCGGCTATGGCACTGGGTAGCTTTGTAAACTCCTTGACTTCAATTCCTGATGTCAATGCGGTTCAATTTTATTTTAATAATCGTATTGTGGAAACGGGCTTCCATGGTACTGCAATGGACCAGCCCCATTATCCTCAGAGAGGTCCATTAATTTATGGCATTACCTATACCGATACGGATCGAATGCTATTGTTGCCCATAAATTATTTAGAGGATAACCCTTCTATAGATGAACTGTTCAACGCAATGAAATACAGTGGAAATGAAAATTTATATGACTCTATCAATCAGCCGCCTATACCTGAGTCAGTGAATTTATTAGATCATCAATTGTCAGAGGGAATCTTAACCTTGAATTTTGACCAGTCATTGCTTAAGGCCTTTGAAGGAGACCAGGATCGACAGGCAGCAATGTTTGAAGCGATTTTATATTCCTTTGGCTCCTTGGATTCAGTAGACAGTCTTGTGATTCGGACAGCGGGCCAAGAGGTAACTAATTTTGCTGACCTAAGCCTTACTTATCCCCTTAAGCTTTCACCTTATATTAACCCAGAGGAGTAATCTAAAAGAAAAAAGTCCAGCCCCGAGCGTAAGTAATACGTAAGGTGCTGGATTTATTTTTGTGGGAACTAGAAATTTTTGAACAAAGTGGCTGTCGCCACGTTTGTTTTCCAGGGAACCCATGGGTTCCCTAGGACGCTTCGCTGTACCCTCCTTATTTTAATAAGAGGTGACGCCCCCCTTAACAACCCCCCATTTCATAGGAAAAAAACGAACTTTCCTAGAAAAGAAAAAAAGAGCACCCCACGGTGCTCAATCAAAATGGAATCAGTTGTACCCTTAATTTATTGTGCCTTCAATAAACTATCTAAGATTATAGTACAGAATTTTAAATTTTATACCTGTTTTAGAAAAATATTTTTACCTCTCAAGATGGGCTACAACCTCTTGAAGCATTTTTCGTATGGGCAAATCATAGGGACATCGCTTTTCACAGGCTCCACATTGAATACAGTGGGATGCCTTTCTTGGTAGAGCACCATATCTTTCTAACGCCCAATCCTGCAGGTCATAGCGGGTAAAGTATCCCTCCATTAGAAATTGGGTAGGAATGTCTATGTCCTGGGGACAGGGTAAACAATAGCCACATCTTCTACAAAAAACCATACCTAATTTATCAGTAATCTCCTTTAAGGCACTTCTTTCTTCCTGGGACAGGGGCTGAGGATCTCTACCAATACTGCTATTTTCAAAGACCTGCTCCAGCTTATCTATTCCGGGAATCACAACACTAATATTAGGGTTCTCGAGGATAAATCTAAGGGCCAAATTCCCATTGTTCAAAGCTCCCCCTGCCAAGGGCTTCATGATAATTACACCGATTCCTCTCTCCGCCGCCCTTTTAAAGAGGGCCTCACCATGACGCTCTACCGCATTATAAGGAAACTGTATTGTTGAAAAATAGTCGGTTTCTACGGCCATTTCTAAAATTTCCAGACTATGGCTTGTGATACCGATCTCTTTAATTTTACCTTGGGCCTGGGCCTCCAGTAGGGCTCGATAGGCTCCCTGGTCTGACATGATCTGATCATATTGTGCCTGGGTTTTTACCAGATGAAGCTGATATAAATCAATGGTTTCTGTCTGCAAATTTGAAAGACTGATTTCTATATCTCGTTTCATAGAGGCATAATCTCGAGCTGGAGACTTTGTAGCAACAATCCAGTGGGCTCGATTTCCTTTAATTCCTTCTCCAATCAACCTTTCGCTGTCAGCATAGCCTCGGGCTGTATCAATAAAGTTGATTCCCTCCTCCATTGCCCTTTGAATAAGGACTATGGCCTCAGCTTCCTTTAACCGTTGTATGGGAATGCCACCGAAACCCACAATCCCAATATCAAAATTTGTTCTGCCTAATTTTCTGTGTATCATTACATTTCCCCCTTAATGTCTTTATCTTCTGTAAAAGAAGGTAAAGGTCCCTTCCATTAGCATGTGCTTTATTTTACCCTTTACATAATCCTTCAGCCAATTCCTTGTTGCAGGAAAAACCAGTAAGAATCCTGCTGTATCTGTCAATAGTCCTGGAGTAAACAGCATAACGCCGCCAATCAATACACATAGCCCATTGATCAATTCATCCCCAGGCATTCTACCTTGGCTCATTTCAAATTTTATGTTCTGTAAAATGCCTCGTCCCTGCTGTCTTGTGAAATAGGCTCCTAATATGCCTGTCGATACAACAATCAGCAGGGTATAGCCTAATCCCACATAGTTGTTAATTTTAAGCAATAGGGCTAATTCTATAACAGGCATCAGCATAAAAAGTAATATCAGCTTGAATAACATCAAATCACCTCTTACTGGGATATTTCTTGTACTAACCTTTCGTATAGGTGTGGATTAAACCTTTTTAATCCAATGGGCTTAAATTTCTCTTTATCAACGAAAGCATGGGCTGTGGTTCCCCTGGCCAGCAGCTGATTGTCTCCCTTTCGGAAGAGCTCATAAGAGAAGGTAATGCTCGCCTGCTTCATTTCCTTTATAGAGGTTTCAATTACTACTATATCGTCATATTTGGCAGGCTCCTTATATTGGCATCCTACCTCCACCACGGGCATCATAACCCCTTGATTCTCTAATTCTCCGTAGGAACAGCCCAGTTCCTTCAGAAGGGTCGTCCTACCAATTTCAAACCAGGGAAAATAGTTGCCATGATAGACAACCCCCATCTGATCTGTTTCGGCATATCGTACCGTCACTTCACATTGTCCTTTCATTTTTTATCTCTCCTAACTATTATATACCTTTGTATGCTAAATTAATTCTATATTAACAGGGGTTTTTCCTCTCTCTTTTTCAAATCGCCACCCCAGGGGAAATTACCTAAAGAAAAAGAACCTACACCAAGGTAAGTTCTAAGGAAATGGGTTGAATTCTATGAATATCAATAAATAAAGGGGGGGATATTGATTTCATATTTTTAGTATATGAGTAATCCCTTAATTTTGTGTTACTAAAAGGTTAAAGTTCTGTAAAGGATATAATTATCATTATTTAATCCCTATAGCACTCTGGTTTTCCCACTATAGACCAGCCCTGTAGCGGCATCCAAAGTAACGACATCTCCTGTCTTCAGTCTTTCACAGGCCCCTTGTACCCCGACAACAGTTGGAATACTATAATTTAATCCAACGATGGCACCGTGACTTGTTAGGCCACCCTCTTCAGTAATAATTCCCCCTGCAATTTCAATTAAAGGAATTAGATCCTTATCGGTGGCAGCCGTAACTAAAATATCTCCTTTTTGAAAGCCCTCTCTGCTTTCAGGTGTCTCATCCACCACATGGACGCTGCCCGTAACGGCCTTTTTTCCTACCCCTGAGCCAGATACAATAATATCCCCTACAATGTGTACCTTAATCAGGTTTGTAGTACCTACATAGCCCACGGGAACTCCAGCTGTAATGACGACCAGATCTCCCCGTTTAATTAAATTACCCTCCAGGGATTTTTGTACCGATTGATCAATGACATCATCGGTGGACTGTAATGGTTCGGTTAAAACCGTATAGGCTCCCCATGTCAGGCTCATTCTTCTTCTGACCCGTTCGCTTACGGTAGCAGCGATAATCGGTGCCTTTGGTCTGAATTTAGATACCATTCTGGCAGTGTAGCCCGAAGCGGTTGCGGTAATAATTGCAGATGCCTCTAACTCTGTTGCAGTACTGACGGTGGCATGGCTAATGGCATCGGTTACGGTAATTTCTTTGTCTAAGGATTTACTTTTAAGCACATTTTTATAGTCGATAGCAGCTTCACTGCGTTTTGCAATATCTGACATAATTCGTACTGCCTCTAGTGGATATTTTCCTGCGGCGGTTTCACCAGAAAGCATAATCGCATCAGTTCCATCAAAAATGGCATTGGCAATGTCAGTTACCTCAGCTCTGGTGGGCCGTGGATTACGGATCATTGAATCTAGCATTTGAGTTGCTGTAATAACAGGCTTTCCAGCTTTATTGCAAAGACGAATCATCTCTTTTTGTACTAATGGAATCTCTTCTGTAGGAATCTCAACCCCCAGATCTCCTCTGGCTACCATGATCCCATCGGATATTTCAATGATTTCCTCTAGGTTGTCTACTCCCTCTTGATTTTCAATCTTAGAGATAATTTGAATATGCTCAGCATTGTTTTCCTCTAGTATTTTTCGGATGGCTAAAACATCTGAGGCCTTTCTTACAAAGGAAGCAGCGATAAAATCAATATCCATCTTAATTCCAAATTCAATATCCTTTTGATCCTTTTCGGTGATGGCAGGTAAGTTGATTTTAACCCCTGGCACATTTACACCCTTATGGTTTTTTACTACCCCTGCATTTTTCACAATACATAACAGGTCCGTATCATTAACAACCTTTTTCACCTTCAGTTCAATTAATCCATCGTCAATTAAAATGGAATTTCCCTCTGCTACATCCTTGGCAAGACCACTGTAGCTAACGGAACAGATGGTATTATCCCCCATAACCTCCCTGGTTGTGATAGTAAATTCTTGACCGTCCTCTAATAGGACCTCTGGGTCTTTAAATTTACCTGTTCTGATCTCCGGTCCCTTTGTGTCAAGGATGATGGCCACGGGTACCTTTAATTCCTCTCTAACGGCCTTTATCGTCTCAATTCGTTTGGCATGCTCCTCATGGTCTCCATGGGAAAAGTTTAATCTGGCCACATTCAATCCGCTTTTTACCAATTGGGTAAAGATTTCCTTTTTTTCGCTGGCCGGGCCGATGGTACAAACAATCTTCGTTTTTCTCATTTTTTTTCCCCCTCAAATTAAATAGATAAAATATTGGCTAGATTGCAGGTTTCTTTGTCAAAATTATAATCTGTATTAAATACCTCTTCAAAATCTACATCAATAATATTTTTTCCTGTTATTCCAATGGCTCGAGCACTCTTTCCCTCTAATAGCAGATCCACTGCCCTGGCACCCATTTTACTGGCAATGATTCTATCATAGGCTGTTGGACTGCCTCCCCTTTGAATATGACCTAAAATTGTAACCCTTGTTTCAATTCCTGTCTTCTCCTCAATTTCCTTGCCAATATCCATTGCGCCACCTACGCCTTCCGCCAAAACGATGATACTATGTAGCTTTCCACGATTTCTTCCATTTATGAGCTTTTTACAAACTTTATCAATTTCAAAGGTTTGTTCAGGTACAATAATACTTTCAGCTCCTCCGGCCAAACCAGCATGAAGGGCAATATCGCCGCAATGCCTTCCCATCACTTCAATAATATTAGCTCTGCCATGGGAGGTGGAGGTATCTCTAATTTTCCCAATGGCGTCTATGACTGTGTTAATGGCTGTATCAAATCCAATTGTATAATCTGTGTAACGCAGATCATTATCGATGGTGCCAGGTAAGCCAATGGTAGGCACCCCTAGTTCATTCAGCCTTTGGGCGCCCTTGAAGGAACCATCTCCACCAATCACAACAATACCATCAATTCCAAAAATCTTAATGGTGTAACTTGCTTTTTTTCGTCCATCCTCAGTTAGGAACTCTTCACTTCTGGCGGTTTGAAGCATGGTCCCCCCCCGATGGATAATATCTGCCACAGAGGATAAATTCATCTCTTCCATGAGCCCATGGATTAATCCATGATAGCCCTGCTTAATGCCAATTACCTTACAGCCCCTGTAAATTCCATTTCTCACCACCGCTCGAATGGCGGCATTCATTCCCGGTGAATCCCCACCGCTGGTTAAAACACCTATTGTCTTCATCAGATATCCTCCTCTTTACCTATGGGGACTATTTTTGTCCCACAAGTGACATTTTAGTCCCTTTAATCTTTTAATTTATTAAAAAAAATGGGGTTAAATTAAAAACCCCTTTGCATTAATATATGATGTGCCTCCTCTACCTCTGAACGGGGCACCAAAACCTCTGACGTGCCTTCTATATTATTCTTACTGATGGGTTTTACTTTTACTAAGAAGCCCTCTTCAACCAATATACTTTGAATTGCTTCAGCATCCTGCTTGGTATTTGCCATATATACGACTGTCCACATGTTTCATTAGGCCTCCTTTACAAATTAGTTTAGTCAATGTTGATTGTTTATTTAAACTTATCGGAGTTTTCCTATTGTATTATTTCCAGCAACACGAAAAAATCTTTTTTAAATTCAGCGTTCCAATTTAAAATATATTTCATATTATAACATAGACCGTGTTTTTTTATCTATATAATATTTACAATAGGAGGGATGAATTTGAAAAACCTTATCATCCAGCTATTAAAGGATAGGGGAGTGGCCCTAGGGGATATCGCTTCCCTGGTCTACGAGCTGCAATGCAACTATGGTCCCCTTACCCTGGAAGAATGTAATGAAAGCATTGATCGGGTCTTGTCCAAGCGAGAGGTTCAAAATGCCATCATCACAGGGGTTGTCCTGGATATCTATGCTGAGAAAAAACTGCTTCCCCAACCGCTGCAGGATATTCTTGAAAGGGATGAATCCTTATATGGCATTGATGAAATATTAGCTCTTAGTATTACCAATGTATATGGCAGCATTGGCCTAACAAATTTCGGCTACCTTGATAAGGAAAAGGTAGGGGTGTTAAAGAACCTTTGCAACAGCGAGGGAAAGGTCCATACCTTTTTAGATGACCTGGTGGCTGGAATCGCTGCCGCAGCCTCTGCCAGAATCGCCCATGCAAAATTTGGAAGTTAATCGATCCTTACATATTCTTCCCCCATTTGATTTTTTAATGAGTTAATCAGGGCCTCGTTGGGGCTGACCCATAGGGCTCGAGGGGCCCTAAGCTTTTTATTTTTGAATTTTAGGTAGATATAAACCGGCACATTGCCTTGATACTGAAGGAGTGTCGGTTTTATTTTTTCTATCAGGGGCAGTTGCTCCTCGGTCTCAATAATAAGCCTTACGGGCTTTATTTTCCCATTGAGCTGGCTTTTTACCAGGGGTGCAATTTTATTGACCAACACCTTTGGTGTCTCTTCCTCCCTGAAATTCAAGGTTCCCTCCAGTAAAATGGGAGTGTCCTTTTCTAAAAGGGTCATGCTTCTGGTGAATACCTTTGGGAAGACAATACATTCTATGGTACCATAAGGATCTTCTACAGTAATAAAGGCCATCATTTGATTGGTTTTAGTGGTCTTTGTTACCCGATCTACAACCATCCCCCCAATCCGAACTCTGGAGCCATCTTTCAAATCTGCCTCCTCAGGATGATCCTTAAGCTCAAGAAGCTCATTACTATAGACCGACACAAAGGATTCAAGCTCTGCTTCATATTGGGAGAGGGGATGACCACTTACGTATAGACCTAATACTTCCTTTTCCAAATTTAATTTTATTTTCTCATCAAATTCTTTAACATCGGGCAATATATCCTCCTTAAGGGTAATACCGCTTTCCTCCTTAAGATCGAAGAGCCCAATCTGCCCCTGGATATTCCGACGTCGATTTTGATTGACTCCCTCTACTATCCGCTCATAGGCAGCCAACAGTTGGGCCCGATAAAGCCCCAGGCAGTCAAAGGCACCACATTTTATTAGACTTTCCACAGCCCGTTTATTTAAGTCTCTGGATTCGACTTTCTGGCAGAAGTCCGCAAAACTTATAAATTCCCCCTTATCCCTTCGGGCTTGGGCAATGGCTTCAATCATATTTACACCAACATTTTTCACCGCCGCCAGACCAAAACGAATTTTCCCAGATTCCACTGTGAATTTGCTATAGCTGCGGTTAATATTGGGCTGCAGTACTTCAATTCCCATTCGCTTGCAATCTTGAATGTAATGGGCAATTTTAGATGTATTTCCCATGACGCTGGTCATAAGGGCAGCCATGAACTCCACGGGATAATAGGCCTTCAAATATCCTGTTTGGTAGGCCAGCACCGCATAGGCAGCTGCATGGGATTTATTAAAGGCATAGTTGGCAAAGTCAATCATTTCATCATAGATGTCATTAGCAATTTTCTCGGGAACGCCATTCCGAACACAGCCTGGCAGCTCAATATCGCCTGCTTCATCAGTCTTTCCATAGATAAAATAGTGTCGTTCCTCCTCCATCACATCCATTTTCTTTTTACTCATGGCCCTCCTAACCAGGTCACTTCGTCCATAGCTATAGCCAGCCAAATCCCGTACCACCTGCATAACCTGCTCCTGGTAAACCATGCAGCCATAGGTTACGTTTAAGATGGGCTCCAGCTTTTCATGTTTGTATTGTATTTTATGGGGATTATTTTTGTTGGCAATATACCTGGGTATCGAATCCATAGGCCCTGGTCGATAGAGGGAAATTCCAGCGATGATATCCTCGAAGCAGTTCGCCTTCAGCTCCTTTTGAAACTGTATCATGCCTGCACTTTCCAACTGAAAAAGCCCCAGGGTATCTCCTCGGCTAATGAGCTCATAGACCCCCGGGTCCTCATAGCCTATGACAGTAAAGTCTATTTCCATTCCATGGTTGTCTCGAATCAAGCTCAGGGCGTCCTGGATCACTGTCAAGGTCCTTAGTCCAAGAAAGTCCATTTTTAAAAGGCCTAATTCCTCCAGATGCCCCATGGTAAACTGGGTGGTGACACTGTCATCATGCATATAGAGGGGAACATATTCGTCTAGATTATCCTTGGCAATAACCACCCCTGCCGCATGGGTAGAGGCATGTCGAGGCAATCCTTCCAGCTTTTTGGCCATACTAATTAAGTAATTGGCATTTTCATCTTCCTCGGTCATTTGCCTTAGAATTGGATTCATTTCTAAGGCCTTTTCTATGGTAATCCCCAGGGCAAAGGGTACCTGCTTAGCAATTTGATCTACCTCGTTATAGGGTAGATTAATCACCCTCCCGACGTCTCGAATGGCGGCTCTGGCTGCCATGGTTCCAAAGGTTATAATTTGGGCAACCTTTTCATCGCCATATTTTTGCTTAACGTAATCAATCACTTCTTCCCTTCGCTCATAACAAAAGTCAATATCAATATCTGGCATGGAAACCCGTTCGGGATTAAGAAATCGCTCAAAAATAAGGTTGTATTGTATCGGGTCTATGTCAGTGATCCCAAGACTATAGGCCACAATGCTTCCTGCGGCGCTTCCCCGGCCTGGTCCCACGGGAATGCCATGATCCTTGGCATATTTAATAAAATCCCAAACAATTAAAAAGTATTCCGTATAGCCCATTTCCCCAATAATTTTCAATTCATATTCCAAGCGCTCCTTCAGCTCTGGTGTTTGATTTTTATATCGATCCGCAAGCCCCCTATGGCACAGCTCCTTTAAATAGCCATGGGCGGTATGACCCTGGGGAATGGTGTATTCAGGTAAATGAATTGTATTAAAGTCAAATTCCACATTGCATTTTTCTGCAATTAGCACTGTATTGGCAATGGCCTCAGGGGCATAGGGAAACAGGGCCTCCATTTCCTCCTTTGACTTCAAATAAAATTGATCATTTGGAAATTTTAATCGGTCTTGATCCTGTAGTATTTTTCCTGTCTGTATACAGAGCAAAATATCATGGGCCTCTGCATCCTCCTGGTATATATAATGGCTGTCATTGGTAGCCACCAGGGGGATATGGACCTCTCGGCTAAGCTTTACCAATTGGGGATTTATTTGCTTTTGCTCTGCCAAGCCATGGTCTTGGAGTTCTAAATAAAAATCTTCCCCAAAGGTATTCTTTAAGTCAAGGGCCAGGGCCTTCGCCTGCTCGTACTGGCCCTGTAATATAAGCTGTTGTATATCCCCTGCTAAACAGGCACTCAGTACAATTAATCCCTTACTATACTTTTTTAATAATCCATAGTCTATCCTTGGCTTATAATAAAAGCCCCTTGTATAGGCAGCTGATACCAGTTTAATCAAATTTTGGTAGCCTTCATTATTTTTAGCCAATAGTACCAAGTGACCCTGATTTTTATCCTTAATCGGGTCCTTATCTGCCATTCCTCTGGCTGCTGTATAAACCTCACAGCCAATAATGGGCTTAATTCCCTTCTTCAGGGCAGTTTTATAAAATTCAATGACCCCAAACATCGTACCATGGTCTGTAATAGCAACGGAATCCATCCCCATAGCCTTGATACGATCCATCATCTGATTAATGGTAGTAAAGCCATCTAGTAGACTATATTCTGTATGAACGTGGAGATGAACAAATTCTCCCATTTCTGCACCTCTTTTTCTTCTTTCCTACTATTAATATATCAAAGGCCTGTCCCTTGGGCAAATTAACAGAGTGGCAAATAGGACCCTATTGCTTCCATATTGAAGGGTAAAAGCCCCATTACGGAGACTCTTATTTTTCCACATAATTTTTTATGGGAATTTTTTACTTTCTCTCACAACCAAACATCTAACCTACTTTTAGCATATCCCTTTCACTTCCATAAATCAAGGGACTTTTGTTCCCTTTTCTCTTCAAATGAATATGCCCTTGTCCTTAATTTCTATATTTGTTAGGAAAAAATTCTCAGTTGATCAACTGAGAATTGAAAAAAGCTATGAGTCGATTAATGTGATAATATATTCATCATGACTATTTTCTCCCTGTACCTCTTCTACCTTCACTTCATAGCTTGCCTTAGGGTTTTTGATAACCTGGTTGTAGATTGTGTCCATTTCGGGATATACCTTTTTATAGAATACCTTAATTTCCTTTCCCTTTACCTCAACATCATCGATTTGTATTTTATAGCCGGAGCAGGGTTTGTTGTCCCAGTAGACCTCCACCTTTAGTCGATCGTTTTGCACCTTGTAGATTTTACAGCTGACATCATGTTGGTTTTGATTCCTTTCTGCATTCATAAGACATTCCCTCCCCTAATAGTATATTCCCGCACCCAATAATGTTTCTATAAAATGGATGATTTTTACAAAAAATAAAAAGAAGGCAGCATAAACATTCCACCTTCTCTTATATACCTTATTCTTCTTCTTGATCTTCAAAGCTTGCCAGAAAGGCCTGAGAAACCCGGTTAAATTCCGCTTCCTCTTCGATCATTGTCAAATGGGGGCCCTCTTCCCCCTCTTGGAAGCGATAGATGAAAGCATCCTCTTCTCCTGCCGGGAGCAGGGCAATATATTCCTGATCCATTACTGTAAATATATCTAATACGTCACATTCTACCTGTTGGTTATTCTCTAGAGTTAAGTATATTTTGTTGTGATGGTGGTGATCATGGCCACAGCCACATTGAGATTCTTCTTGCTGGCAGCCACATTGGGACTCTTCCTGGTGGCAGCCACATTGGTCATGATGTTCATGATTATGTGTCATTTTCCTTTGCTCCTCTCGATTTGCAATTATTTTTACTCCTAGTGAAAATTATCCTTCAGCTGATTGTATCATTATTTGCCTGTTCTTTTCAATACCCTTAGGGTATTGATTTCATAGTATTCCTTTACCTCTTTTAAATAGGCAATGCCTTCATCACAATAATCTTCAATGGATTTCGGAAGATAGGGCTGGATTATTTCCCTTAGGCTTTGACTATGCTCCACCTGCCCTTTAATTTCTGCCTTAATACGACAGACGATACCCCTTTCATAGGGATTCTTTAGTTTTTGACTATATTCATCGGCCCGCATTAGGCTGCCCAATCCCCCCTGGTAATCTCCTTTTCTGATTAACAGCAGAGCTGTATAACCCTCTGCAATGGCCCGACCCCAGAGTACATCGAATTGCTGATAGATTTCTAAAGCTCTTTGTAAATATTCCTCAGCCCTTATGTCATCACCCATATCAAAGGCGGTCTTTCCCGCATTGGTATTAAAAATTGTTAAACCCCGGGTGATTTTCTTCTTTTCACAAATCTGCATAGCCTGGTCATAATAATATAGGGCATTGGCAAAGGCCATCCGATGTCGATGGACCTCCCCTAAATAGTTGTATACGGCCGCAATATTTAAGGCATATTGATCCTCCTGGGGACTAAGGGTCTTAAAGGCATCTAGGGCTGCGCTTAAAATTTCCTCGGCCTCTTCATAATGGCTTGACAGTAGTTTACTGAGGCCCTTTAAGCGCAATAAAATTCCCTGCTCCCCCATTAATCCTTGTTCTTTAGCCAGCTCTAGACCCTTTTTAATATATTGCTCCATCAGCAGAATATCATGGGCTTGAATTCCATAGTAGATCAATTGTCGATACCCCTTGAGGGCAGCCCCATGATCCCTAATCCCCTCTGCCAAATCTATCATTTTATGAATATAGTCTACCCCTTGCTCATACTCCCCTTCCCGTATTAGGAATCTTCCCTTCATATGGAGAAAAAGAATTTGAAGATTAGTTCCCTCATTCCCCTGTGTATTATACTCCATTAGGTCCTGTAATAAACGTTCAATTTCATAAAGATGCTTTAGTGCCTCTTCCCGATTTAAGTATAGACTTTTCTCAGGGATATCATATTCTAGCAGCACAGGATACAACTCGTGGGTGAAGGCTAAATAGGCATCTATATTTTTGATTCGATATTTCACCGTAGCCAGGAGGTTTCCTCCACTGGAAAAATGGTAAATGAGCTTCGAGTAAAGATGTATATCCCGTTTATCATGGCTAAGCTGCTTTTCCAACAATAGCCCTACCCGATTATGAAGCAGTCTTTTTTTAGCCCTGGATAGTTCAAAATACACAAACTCCCTTAATTTTTGATGGGTAAATTGGTAATAGATTTTATTGTTTTCCATCAGTTCCTTTATGATATACTTATTTTGTAATTCCTCAAGAAGCTCTAGCAGGGCCAGCTCCTCCCTTTCAGTAATGGCCTTTAGCAACTCCAGAGATACCCGATCGAAAAAAAGTGAGATGACATTCAATAGCTTTCTGCCCTCCTCTGAAATTCCCAAAAAACGTCCCTTTACGATGTCCTTTATCTTAGAAGACATTTCCCTTGTGTTTCGATGCTCCTTGAGGGCATTGATGTACTCTGTTAAAAAAAAAGTATTTCCTTCGGTTTCCTGGTAAATTTGAGAAGCAAGGTCTTCAGAGATCCTTCTATGGGGAAGGGCCTGCTGAAGAAATTGAGATACCTCGCCCCTGGAAAACCGCTTTAGCTCCATTTTTTTTAAGGGCAATTCCTTAGCTAACCTACTGATAAAACCGTCTATTTTAGTGTCCTTTTCATTGCGGCAGGTGGCCAGCAGCATAATTGGATGAGTTCGATTCGATAATAGAATGCGACATAATAAATTAAGGCTGGTAGCATCCATCCATTGAAGGTCATCAAATACCAAAAGGATTTTACGCTTATGTGACATCTCCTTAAAGAGCTTGCTTATGGCTTCCTCAGCTGTTTGAAGCCGCAGGGAATCTCTTCCCTGTAAAAGCCTGGTTTCCCTGGTGGTATCTACTCCACTAAATAGAGGAAATGCCTCTGTAATTAAACGCTGCCAAAGAGCTGGAATTTCAATTGATTCCTGCTGTAGTATTTCTGCTACCCTTGAGATAATAGGATTCCAGGGCTTTAGCAAATAATCCTCCTCAGCCTGATAGCAGGTGGCATGGAACAAATAGCCTTCGTCGGGATTAATCCCCTTAAGAAATCTATCCTTTAGCTTTGTTTTACCGATACCTGCTTCTCCGATAATCAACAGTCCGCCTACGCCATTACCTTCAATCAATGGCTGATAGCAGCTTTGAATTGACTCCAGCTCTCTCTCTCTTCCATAAAAAAAATCCTGATAAGGGGCAGCTGCTTCCTTTGTCACCTGAAGGTTATGCAATTCTATTAATTTATCAAAGAGTACCTTGGTTTCATGGGCCGGAGTAATTCCAAGCTCCCGACTAAGAACCTCCTCTAAATTGCGATAGAGGGCAATGGCCTTAGGATAGTTTTTTTGTATTTGATATATTTTGAAAAGTCTTTGATAGGCCCTTTCATCATAGGGCTCCAGCTTAATTAATTCCTTAGCCAGGGTCTCTGCCCTGGTAATATTTTTAAGCCCTAGGGCCTTATCGATGGATTGAAAGAGCTGTGAAGTATATTGATCCTGATAATGGGTCCTCATGACCCTGAGCCATTCTTCAAAGGGCTCTGAATCCTTTAAGGAAAAGCCTTGTAGAAATTCTCCTCGGTACCAGGATAGCTCCCCAGGGTTTTTCTCCTTTAGGAGTGGTAGCTCCGAATGAATATCGATGTCAGGATTCAGCTTAACAATAGATTTTTGGGGTGAAATAATGATTTCCATTTGAAAGGTCCTTCTGATTTTGTACATGGTGTTTCTGAGATTTTTTCTGGCAGATTCCTCATCCAGTTCTCCCCAAAAAAGGTTCATCAGCTCCTCTCGACTGGCCTGACCCTCAACCAGCAGGTAATAGAAAAGGGCCTCAGCTTTCCGATAGGGAAATCGAATTAGCCCATGGTTTCTGTATACCATGGGAGTTTGAAATAATTTCACCTCGATCATGCTCATCTAAGTGCCTCCTTCAGCAGTTCTTCCTTTCCTATATTCTTTTTTTAGCGCTGCTTTCCTTCTAAGAAAAAAGAAAAGGTGAAGCTATGGCTCCACCTCTATTGGTGAAAAGCTATAGATTCACCTTACTTAAAATTTCACTTTCCCATTGAAGGGCTCCCTGTTCAATTTCCTGCACCTGTTCCCTGAGGGCGGCAACAAAGACTTCGTCCTTAATGGAGGTTAGATTAATTTTCACGTTATATAGGGCCGCTAGGACCGCTGTCCTTGCCATCATCGCTGCCACAGCTCCGTCGGTAATGGCATTTTGATTTCCCCTTGACACAATCTTTTCAATAATGGGCATCATCTCCAGTGCTGCCTTTGCCACCTCAAGGGGAACCTGGGCCGCTTTTTGGGTAGCCTCCTGGATAGCTGCAGTTCTGGCTTGCTTTTCTGACTCGGTTTCTTTTGGCAGCCTCATGGCATCCATCACGCTGTTAAAGGAGGCGGCATCTCGATCTATGTCTTTTATTAGTCTTTCCCTTAGCCCCTTGGCAATTTCTTGTATCTCCTTCATTTCAGCTTCAACGGCTTCGTATTTCTTTCTGCCGATGGTCAAATTGGCCACCATTTCTGTCAGGGCTGCCGCTGAAGCCGCCCCCATGGCAGCTATACTCCCGCCTCCTGGTACCGGTTCATTGGATGCGGTTTGGGCTAAAAAATCCTGTAGACTCAATTCTCCTAGCATCGCTTTATTCCTCCCTTTTCTTTATCAAAAACTAAGGTTCCTTCCTTAACAACCTTTTCCACGGTACTTACCCCAATATGATAGGGAATATAGTGGTAGGAGGGAAACTCTAAAATAATCACATCTCCCTTTTTCCCCACATCAATACTTCCGATGGTATTGGCCCGGTCTAGGGCCGCCGCCCCATTGATGGTAAGAGCAGTGATGGCTTCCTCTGTGGTCATTTCCATGTACAGGGTAGCCAGGGCAAAAATTAGAGGGATTGACTCTGTAAAACAGCTTCCGGGGTTTAAATCCGTAGCCAAGGCAACGGCACATCCCCGATCAATCATGGTCCTTGCCCGGGCAAACTTTTCCTTTAGGCTAAAGGCCGTTCCCGGAAGCAAGGTAGCCACTACCCCCTTTTCAGCCATCTGTTCAATTCCTTGATCTGAGGCCTGTAATAGGTGGTCGGCAGATATGGCTCCCAATTCAGCAGCCAGCTCGGCACCTCCCAACTGGACAATTTCATCGGCATGGAGCTTTACCTTTAATCCAAGCTCCTTGGCCCTGGTCAAAAGTCTTCTAGACTGTTCCACTGAAAATACCTTGGCCTCACAGAAGATATCACAGAATTCTGCCAGCTTTTCTTCCGATACCTTTGCTAAAACCATCATCATCCACTCAATGAATTCATCTTCTTTGCCCTTATATTCCTGGGGAACCGCATGGGCCCCCAGGAAGGTGGATACCACATCGACAGGATGCAGCTCATTGACCCTTTTTGCAGCCCGAAGCTGCTTGATTTCCGTTTCTTCATCCAGGCCATAACCGCTTTTTCCTTCAACGGTAGTCACTCCGAAGGAAAGCATTGAATCCAGTCGCTTTATGGCTGACTCAACCAATTCCTCCTGGGAAGCATTTTTCGTAGCCTTGACAGAGCTTAGAATTCCTCCGCCCCGTTCCATGATTTCCATATAGCTGCGCCCTTGAAGTCGCCAGGAAAACTCTTCTGCCCTGTACCCCCCAAAGACTAGATGGGTATGGGAATCTACAAAGCCTGGTAGAACTGCCTTTCCCTTGGCATCAATCACTTCATAATCGGCCTCATTGTATTGGGCTAAAATGTCAGTGGTTTTCCCCACCGCCACAATAACGCCCCCTTCAATGACCAGGGCCCCCTCTTCGATGATGTGCAACTCAGACATTTCTGCCCCCTTCTTTGGACCAAAACCGCTACAGGTTATCAGCTCTGAAGCTCCCTTGATCAATAGGCTTCCTTTCTTCATTTTTTATCACTCCATTATTCTGGTTTCTAAGACCTGTTCCATAGAGAAATCTTCTACCCCAAGGTAATAAACCGCTGTATCAATCAGGGCCTCCATGGGTAGGAGCCCAATAATTTCACTACCTACCACATGTACCCCATATCGCTTTGCTTCTATTCTGATCAATTCAAAGGCTCGATAAAGGGCAGTTTTTGTATAGTCAGTCATATTCATGGAAACCTGTACGATTCCCCTTTCCTTTAGCTCAATGCCAATGGCCTTGCAATATCTTAAACCGCCGCTAAGGTGCCTTACATTTTTGGCGATACGATTGGCAATTTCCAGGTTATCGGTTGAAAGATTTACATTAAAGGCAACCAGCGGCATTCTGGCTCCCACAGCCGTCACTCCAGCCTTAGGATGGGGTGACTCTGGGCCGAAGTCTGGCTTCCATTGGGGCTCCATAAGCTTTTCAGCCATTCCTTCAAATTCACCCTTTCTAACCTTAGCAAGATTTTCTCGCTCTGGGCTACTGGCGGCCTTTTCATATAGAAAAATAGGTAATTGATACTTTTCAGCAGCTTCTCTGGCCACTTCCTTGGCCAGGGCGATGGCTTCAGTCATGCTCACGTTCTTAACCGGTATAAAGGGAACCACATCGATGGCACCCATTCTAGGATGCTGCCCCTGATGCTGTGTCATATCGATCAGCTCGATGGCTACCCCCATGGCCTCAATCACTGCCTCCTTTAAGGCCTCTGGTTCTCCCACCAGGGTAACGACTAAACGGTTATGGTCTTCGTCTCTGCTGTAGTCCAGAAGCTTTACCTGATCCTTTCCCCTAAAGGGATTAACAATTTTATCAATTTTATCCAGGTCCCTGCCTTCACTGAAATTAGGTACACATTGTACTATTTTTTTCATTTTTTTCTCCCCTTTGATTTTATTGATCTTGATTAAGTGCTTTATTCACCAGTTCTTTAATTAAGTCTTCTCTGGGAATAAAGGGCAATGTAATATGTCCGCTATTTTCTGTATCCTGATTGAATTCCATGCCGGTGGTAATTGAATTTTCGTTCCTTGCCCAGGCCCGTCTGGCAACGCCCCCCATGACATCCCAGGGCATGGCTGATCGAAGAATTTGATCCACTCGCTCGCTGCCATCCAATACCATGCCAAAGCCTCCATTGATAGACTTTCCGATTCCAACGCCCCCTCCATTATGTAGGGCTACTAGGCTCATCCCTCTAGCTGCATTCCCAGCAAAGCAATGGGTCGCCATCTCTGCCATTATATTGCTGCCATCCTTGATGTTCGCAGTTTCCCTAAAGGGTGAATCGGTTCCACTAACATCATGATGATCTCTTCCCAGCATAATGGGGCCTACTTCTCCCCTTCTTACCATGTCATTGAACTTTAAGGCAATCTTTGTTCTGCCCATGGCATCCTGATAAAGGATTCTGGCTTGGGTACCCACCACCAGTTGATTTTTTTCAGCATCTCGAATCCAAACATAATTATCTCGATCCTGTCCTCTTCTGTTGGGATCAATGGATTCCATCGCTGCCTTATCGGTTTTCATTAGATCTTCGTGCTTTCCGCTAAGGCATACCCATCTGAAGGGGCCATATCCATAGTCAAAGAGCTCTGGACCCATAATGTCTTCTACATAGGAAGGGAAAATAAAGCCGTCCTTTTCATCTACACCATTTTTAGAAATTTCCTTTACTCCTGCATCATAGACAGCTTTCATAAAAGAATTTCCATAATCAAAGAAATAGGTGCCACTTTCTACCAGCCCTTTAATCATGTCAAAATGTTCCTTAAGGGTTTCATCTACCTTTTTATTAAAGCCTTCCCGATCAGTTTGAAGCAGCTTTGTTCTTTCCTCAAAGGTAATTCCCCTTGGGCAATAGCCTCCTTCATAGACCGCATGACAAGAGGTTTGATCTGAAAGGAGATCAATTGGAATCTTCTTTTCAACGGCGTAGGCCAATAGGTCTACAATGTTTCCATGATAGGCGATGGAAATAGGCTCCTTTTTATCCTGGTATTCCTTAGCAATTCTAAAGACCTCCTCCAACTGAGAGGATACAGCTCCGACCCAGCCCTGCCGATGCCTTGTTTCAATCCTCGAGGCATCTACCTCAGCGATAATTCCAACCCCATTGGCAATTTCTACAGCCTTAGGCTGGGCTCCACTCATCCCCCCTAGACCTGAGGATACAAACAGTTTTCCCCGCAGGTCTTCATCGGACCCTAATCCTAGCTTTAATCTGCCGGCATTTAATAAGGTGTTGAAGGTTCCATGAACAATTCCCTGGGGCCCAATATACATCCATCCGCCAGCGGTCATCTGCCCGTAATTGGCAACCCCCATCTGCTCAGCTATATCCCAATCCTTGGGGTTGTCAAACATCCCAACCATTAAGGCATTACTAAGGATAACCCGGGGACTGTCGGGCTTAGAGGGAAATAGCCCCAATGGATGCCCCGACATAATTACCAGGGTTTGATGGTCTGTCATCACCTCTAAATATTTTTTAATTAATAGGTACTGCATCCAATTTTGACAAACCTTCCCAGTTTCCCCATAGGTCACCAGTTCATAGGGATAAAGGGACACATCGAAATCCAGATTGTTATCAATCATTACCTGGAAGGCCCTTCCTTCTATACAGTTCCCCTTATACTGATCAATGGGCTTTGCCTTGATGTTACCCTGGGGTCGAAAACGATAGCCATAAATTCTTCCTCGGGTCAAAAGCTCCTCTAATAATTCCGGTGCCACGATTTCATGAAGCTCCTCGGGTATATATCTCAGGGCATTTTTTAAAGCGATCTCAGTCTGGGCAGGGGTCAGCTTGAAGCCCCGGTCTGGAGCCCTTCGTATTCCTTCAACAAAAGTGGGCATTTCTGGCAGTGTATTGTCGAGCTTAATGGTCATTGCTTGGGCAATATTCCGATTAGAAATCATCTACATCCTTCCTTTCTAATTAATCTGGATAGAGCTAATTGAGTGTAGGCTTTGGCTATGGTGTTTAAACCAATAGTTCCTTTTAAGAAATGATATATCAGAAGCGTCTATAAAACGTCGCTAAAGCCTTACACTTGCCTAAAAAGCTACGTAATAAAAAAAGACCCTAGTTTAGGTCTTTAAAGGGTAGAAGCAATACTATAGTTTAATTGCTTAGTCAAATCTATCTTCTTTTGCAGCCCCAGGTCATCCTCGAAAGAATTCCCTTTAATTTCAACCACAGGTCTGGTGGGCCATCCCAAATTATCCGCCACAACAATGCAGGCTTCCCCTGACTTTAGTCTTACATGGGTGCCCACAGGATAAATATTGATATTTTGAAGAAATACCTTAACAAGATCATAATCGAATTGGTGATTTCCCATGGAAATTAAATACTCTATGGCATAATGGGGCGTTGCTTTATTTTTATATACTCGATTGGAGGTTAAGGCATCATAGACATCACAAATGGCTACAATTCGAGAGTATAGGTGAATTTTTTTACCCTTTAAACCATTGGGATACCCCTTCCCATCAAAGCGTTCATGGTGGTCCCGTACCACCTGACAGGAGGCCTCTGATATTCCTTTAAGCTGCTTTACCAATTGGTAGCCATTGACAGGATGCTGTTTAATGATTTCAAACTCCTGGGTAGACAGCTCAGAGGGCTTGTTCAGGACTGCGTTATCAATGGTTACCTTCCCTATATCATGAAGGATCGCACCGACCCCCAGCTCCACCAGTTCTTCCTTCCTCAGCTCTAACATAATTCCCATCATTAATGAAAATACACATACATTTACGCTATGACCAAAGGTATATTCATCTATTGCTCTAATATCAGTTAAATAAACCCGTGTGCTTTTATTTAACAGTAGGTCTTCCACCAGTTTACCGATTAGGGCCTTTAATTTTTCTACGGATAACCTATTGTACAGATGGATTTCCTTTAAGGATTCTTCTGCCAGGGCTATAGCCTCCCTTCTGGTATCTTCCAGAAAGATTTCTGTAAATTGCTGCTCCATAGTGCTTTCCCAAGCTACGTAAATATTAGAACATCCCAAGGACGCTAATTTATTAATATAGGTCTCCTTTAAGACAACGCCCTTATCGATTAACAATTTTCCTTCATCAGTGTAAATTGATTTAGCCAAATGCATACCTGGTTTTACTGAAGACAATTTTAACTTTATCACCTTAATCCTCCTCTGCTGTTTGAACAATCTCTTCAGAATACCTTTAGACATTTTTTTTTATAAATAAAATAACAAATACATTTTTCTCTTGTTCATAATAAATATTTCCACAATTTATTTCAAATTCCTTTATTTTCTGTAATAAAATCTGTTGATTAATTAAAATATAGTACTAGTACCTTAGTCTGTCACCTCTACCATATCCTATTTTAATGAAGTAAATAAGCATGTTTTTGTTAAATAAGGACTCTCTTATACCACATAAAAACCTACCAATTAATTGGTAGGTTTATCATTATTTTTAGTCATTAACCGCTGAGCAAATTCTTCTATCTTTCTTAATCGATGATTAACTCCTGACTTACCAATGGGAGTGCTTAGCATTTGACCCAGCTCCTTTAGGCTGGCCTCCTGATGGGTCAATCGGACCTCTGCTATTTCCCTTAGGTTATCGGGTAATTTATCTAAACCAATGGTATCCTTAATAATCTCAATGTTCTCAATCTGTCTTACTGAGGCATTAACGGTTTTGCTTAGATTTGCAGTTTCGCAGTTGACAATACGATTGATATCATTTCTCATTTGCTTCATAATTCGAATATTTTCTAAATCCAGCAAGGCAGCATGGGCACCGACAATATTCAAAAGATCCACCACTTGATCTCCTTCCTTCAAATACACTACATAGCTTCCCTTTCTTTGGATGATTTTAGCATTTAAGGAAAAGCTGTTGATTAGCTTCTGAACCGCTTCGCTGTGCTCAAGGCTATTGGTAACAAATTCGAGATGATAGGTTTTTTCAGGATCGCTGACAGAACCACCGCCTAAGAAGGCTCCTCTTAAGTAGGCTCGCTTACAACATTGCTTTTCAATGATCTCAGGAGGAATTTCATAGGTTATATCAAAGGAATCCTCTTCTTTTCTTAAAATTCCCACCCTTTGAAGAATACGATCACTGCCCATTTGATGGGTGATTACACTTAAATAATGATTATTTTTCTTTAATCTAGGATTTCTTCGTACCATCACCTCGGTATGAATGCCAAACAGATCCTTTATTAATATAAAAATTCTTCTGGCAATGGCAGGATTTTCTGTGGTAATATTTAAATTTAAACGATTAGAGCCAGCCAATTGAAGGGTGCCGCTCATTCTAATTAGGGCCGCTAATTCCGCCAGCTGACAACAGCTGTCTTCTGAATTAATCCGTGCCAATTCACCCTTGGTAATTGAAGAAAATGACATTGTGCATCACAACCTTTATGTTTATTATTCTGAAGAAGACTGGTCTTATAAACAAATTATAGGAAATGTAAAGAAAGATTTCTTATTATAATTTTATCTTTATTACACAAAATATAACTGCAACCAAATATAAATTTTTATGGAGGTGTTATTTTATGTCTGAACATCAAAGAATGGAAGTTATGTGTCATGTGAATAACTGTAAGTTCAATGAAAGAGATTATTGCTTTGCCACTAAGCTTGAAGTAAATCCTAAAAACGGCCACGGAGCCAGCTCCTCTAACGAAGCCCTATGTACAACCTTTAGACCACATTAATCCTTTTGCTCAAAGACCTCACTTCGGTGAGGTCTTGTTTATGTTATAGGACTCCTTAAAATATTCTGCTATGGCCTTTTCAATGATTTCCTTCTCATCTTGATATTTTGCCATTTCAACAGCTCGATTGATATGCACAAATTTTGCATCAATGAATCCCTCCTCCTTCAGGGGGATACACTCAATATTTTTAGAGTGCATTAAAAACCAATGAACAGTTTTATTGATTTTATCATGGTCTTCCCAGCTATTTTTATAGGTATAGTGTATTTTATCTAAATATTTTATCACTTCTACCTTTACACCTGCCTCCTCTAATACCTCCCGAACAGCAGCTTGCTCAAAGGCTTCTTCGCTTTCAACCTTTCCTTTTGGTAAAACCCAATCTCCATTATATTTTTTTAACATCAGAATGGCATTTCCAAATATGACCACTCCTCCAGCACTAATCTCTTCTCTCACACCTTCCACTCCTTTGTCATTTCTATCCTTCTATTATTATATCAATCGCCTTAGTGCTTCGTTATTATATCTTTTTATTTCTTAAGGCCAAAATATTCTTTTAATACTAAATTACCATATTCACCCTATGATTTCAAATATAAAAAGGAGTCTATGGTTTTATTCACCATAAACTCCTTCTACTTCTAATAATTTAGTTTTACACTTAGGGTAAAACTAGCACTTTTATGCTTTTAAATCAGTTATTAATAGATGACTCCATACTCATAGGTGTCCCTTGAACTGTTTTTGTCTCTTTAATCCTCCAGCTTTCTTCATCATATTCAATAAAATGCACAATATTTGTTGCATCTGCTTTTTGAATTAAAACCACACCCTCAGTATCATTTTTAAAAAAATAGGAAGGCTTTTTATCACCTGTTTCAATAGATAACCCCTTATTTAGCTTGAGTAAAGTTAATTTATCTTTAATTATTTCATCAGAGTTAAAGATTTCTTTCACTTGATAATCCTCTAAGGAAATATCTAGAGAAGAGGCAATTTGATTGCTTAGAGCCTCACGAAATTGTGTCAGTGTTTTCTGTACATCTGCTTTTACATCCTTGTCCATACTAACGTTATGTTTTTCAATCTGTGCTATAGTTGTATCAAAATCCATAATTACTCCCTGCCGTTTAACTTCTGATGAAATAAACCAGCCTTTAGAATCATTATACTCTAAATGATATGCTACATTCATGCCATTATATTTCTGCATAAGTACAACGCCTTCACGGTTGTTCTTTAAGTAGAAAGAAGGTTTTCTATCACCAATTTCTATTGGAATCTCGAAAAAAATGCGTACTAATTGAGTATTACTATCTGTTTTCTCAGCTCTAAATATATCAGCCTTCTTATAATTCTGTAATGGAATATTTAGGGTATTAGCAACATAGTTATCTACTTTAATTGCGAATAAATCAAGGTTTCTTCTCATATCTACTCTTTCTTTTTCTAAAGCTCTTCCTGAAGCATCATAGTAATAATCTGTAATATCATCGTCATAATATGTTACATCTGGCATAGTTCTTGATACATAGGTACCAAAACCAACCACTTCATAGTATCCTGAGATAAGTGTTGCCCCATAAGAAACGGATTTACTTCTCACACCTCCAGTATCGGACGTACCTAAGTTTGCCAAAGAAACATCGTTTCGAAAAAATTCCCCCATAGCCTGAATATTTTTAATAAGTGTAGGACTTAGCCCACTATCTAATGTACTCTTCATATCTAAATAACTTGATTTTAAAACAATAGTTGCTTCGCAGATTCCATTAATTTGTTCATTAGAAGCATTAACTACCATAGTGAACATTAAGATCAAAAATAAAATACTCATCCCTAATGTAAAGCTCTTTTTCATAAAATTAACTCTCCTTCCTAAGTTTTTATATTATTATTACTTGATTCCCCCCTTTCCATATTATTTCCTAAAAGATTTTTTGTTAATTGATATAAAAGTAGGGATAGGATATATCTTTTATGTTAAATATTAGTATATTCAATTTTATTATACCTTTTATCATCGAAATAATTGTCGAAACATATCGTTAATAACATTACAATTTAATTACATTTTGTTATATAGAAAACCTAACTCCTTAGTACCACAGAAAGCTCAAAAAACTAATATTCAATTTTAGACAACTACTTATAACTCCTCTCATAAATAATGCAGAGACCTAAGCCTCTGCTATCTTTTCTGCTGTTCACTCTTAAGTTTTATTAAATTTAACAGCCCGTTCTTTTCCGGGGCTAGCTTCTGCTGCTCTACCAGATCGATAATTAGCCTTGAAAGGCGATTGGCATCGTGCCGTACATAGTCCTTCTTAATATCCACCAAATTTTCTTCCACCACGTTAATCTTCTTTTCCCTTAGCTGCATGACCTCTTCTCGATCAGTTAAAATAAGACGGGCCCCCTCTGATTCATATTTATTTTTAATGTCCAGGGGAATACTCCCTTGATTAATAATAATGTGATCTACCGCTAGCTGTTGACAATGATCCAGAAGGGCGTCAATATGATCTGACACAGTGTAGCCATCGGTTTCCCCGGGCTGAGTCATCATATTGGGAATATACACCTTGAGGGCAGCAGTTTCTAAAAGGGCCTTGCGAATATCCTCTATTAGAAGATTAGGAATGATGCTAGTGTAAAGGCTTCCGGGACCAAGCACCACCACATCAGCATTTTCAATGGCTTCAATAGCTTCTCTTAAGGCCTGGGGCTGCTGAGGCTTAATAAAGACCTTCTCTATTGGGCTATTTTCCTCCAGGCTCTTCAACGGAATCTGGGATTCCCCCTTGACGATTTTACCATTTTTGAGCTTTGCATAAAGGGTTAAATCCTCCAGAGTTACAGGCAGGACACTGCCGGTTACCGCCAAAACCTCACTGATTTTTTTAATAGCATCCTCAAAATTACTGCTAATTCCATTCATGGAAGCAATTAAGAGATTGCCAAAGCTTTGACCCTTCAAGGTTCCCTCTTCAAAACGATATTGAAGCAGTTTCTCCATAGTGGGCTCCATTTCAGCCAGGGCCAAAATACAGTTTCGTATGTCTCCCGGTGGGAGCATTCCTAAGTCCTCCCGAAGCTTTCCCGAACCCCCTCCATCATCGGCTACGGTGACAATGGCGGTAATGTTACTGGTCACCAGCTTTAACCCCCTTAACAGTACCGATAGACCCGTTCCACCGCCAATTACTACAATCTTAGGGCCCCTGATCAATATTCTTTTATCGTAAAACAGCTTATTGATTTTGCTTCGATCCAGCTTCCCCTGCATTGAGTTTTGATAATAGCAAACCTTTAATAGGGAACTGATTCCGCACTTTAAGGCAACGGCCATTAAGATTAGGCCCAAAAGCCCTATCAATAGGCTAAAGAAGACTGGCACCTTTGAAAAAATACGATTTAATAGGTGAGATAGGGAGATGGCCAATAGAAGTATTCCAAGAAAACCCAATAGAAACCATCTTTTAATTTGTAATCCAGGTTTTAGCCAATCCGATACCTTCATACTTATTCCCTTTTCCTTTCCTTTAGGGCAGCATCTCGATGATTCATGATGACCCGATGCCCCTTTTCTTTCAATTGCTCATGCAGAACATTGGCAATGGTTACAGAACGATGTCTGCCCCCAGTACAGCCAATGGCAATGACCAATTGATTCTTACCCTCTTTAATATAATGGGGAATTAAAAAATCCACTAGATCAAATAGTTTTTTAGAAAATACTACGCTTACGGAGGAATTCATCACATATTCCCTGACCACCACATCGTTTCCAGTAAAATCCCGTAATTCCTCAATATAATAGGGGTTCGGTAAAAAGCGTACATCAAATACTAAATCCGCATCCAGGGGGATACCATGCTTAAAACCAAAGGACAGAATAGAAATCATCAGATTGTCAGTCTTGTTCCCCTCCAGGTAAATATTTTTCAGCTCTTCCCTTAATTGGGAGGGAATAAGCTTTGTGGTATTGACAATATTGGTGGCCTTTTGTTTCAGTTCCTTTAGTTTTTCCCGCTCCTGCTTAATTCCTTCAATGATGGAGCCCTTTGTGGCCAGAGGATGGTTTCGTCTGGTTTCCTTAAATCTTTTTACCAGTACCTCATCCTTGGCCTCTAAGAATAATATCTCGTAGGGGTAACCCAGCTCCTCTAATTCCTTTAGGCTTGTAAATAAATCATCGAAGAACATGCCTCCCCGAATATCGGTTACAAGGGCAATTTTATCTATTTTCCCCTTTGTCTGCTGACAAAGGTCTACAAATTTGGGAATTAAGCCTGGGGGAAGATTGTCAACACAAAAATAGCCAAAATCCTCCATATATTTTACTGCCTGACTTTTTCCTGCCCCTGAAAGGCCTGTTATAATGACAAATCGCATAAATAGCTCCTCTTTCGTCCTGTATTTTTATTCCATATCACCAATCATCTTTACCTCGGTTTCCAGGTCTACACCAAATTGACTTTTAACCTCTTTTTGAATTAATTTAATTAATGACAAGACATCTAGTGCTGTAGCTTCTCCCACATTCACGATAAATCCGCTGTGAAGCTCTGATACTTGAGCACCCCCAATTCTGGCCCCCTTCAAGTTACAGTCTTGAATTAGCTTTCCCGCAAAATAACCAGGAGGACGTTTAAAAACACTGCCTGCACTGGGCAGGTGAAGCGGTTGCTTTGTGGTTCGCTGCACCGTTAATTCATTGATTCTTTCCTTAATTTTATTGTAGTCCTCCTGATATAGCTCCAGCTCCACGGAAAGGACTATGTAATTATTTTTCTGTATAATACTGGTTCGATAGCCCAGTTCTAATTCAACACCGGATAATTGATGGATGCTGCCCTCTTGATCCAAAACCCGACAGCCTTTCACAATATCCTTCATCTCTCCCCCGTAGGCACCGGCATTCATGGCTAAGGCTCCCCCCAGGGTACCAGGTATGCCACTGGCAAATTCAAACCCTCCCAGGCTTTCCCGTAAGATCTTCTTTGCCAGGGTAGAAAGCAATATTCCTGCCTGGGCCACCACGGTGGTACCCTTTATTTCCACCTCATTATAATTATCTGCTATTTTAATAACCACCTGTCGCAGTCCCTTATCCCCTACCAGAAGATTGCTTCCGTTTCCCATGATAAAGATAGGGGCTTCATTATCTTTACATATTTTAAGAATCTTAACCAGGTCTGCTTCCCCCCTAGGAAGCAGTAATAGATCTGCTGGTCCTCCAATCTTAAAGGAAGTGTGCTTCTTCATGGGCTCATCCACTCGAACTAATTCCTTCGGCATAAATGCTGTCAATAATTTCTCTAATCTATATTTATCCATTTTCTTCACTCCTAAGCTTCTAAATAAGTAGTCTTTGGTACAAGAATTTTATTCTGTATTGCTTATTTTCAGTATATCTTTTTTTATAATGCTGGTCAATTCCAATGACCCTGAGGTAATTAACTGCCCAAAAGCTGGCGAACCCGTACCTCTGCATCCTTTAATAGCGCTTCGGCAGTTTTTTCTCCCCGCAGGCCATAGAGAATCTCCTCTTGAATAATCGTATCAATCTCCCGCCATTTTGGGTGGGGAGGTAAAATAACAGTATTTTGCAGATTTTCATAGAACACAGCCATATGGGGGTCTCCTTCATAGATGTTTCCGATATGCTTTTTCACGGGAAAAACCCCCAAGCGGTTTAACTGAATCTGATACTCATCCTCCACTAAAAGCTGTAAAAATTCAATACAGAGTTTAAGCTTTTCAGGGTCTTGCTGGAGTGTTACCCCATAGGAGCCTACCATATTTCCCATGGCCACAGGCTTACCCAGACTACCGGTGGGATAGGCAGCAACACTGTAATTAAATCCCTTTCCTTCATTTTTTAGATTTTCTAATACATTAATTGACCAAGTGCCCGTAGGAATCGCAGCCACATTTTTCCCTTGATAAAAGCTAGTCCAGGCCTTGTTTGAATTATTGATTCCAAAGTCAGGATGGGTAACCTGATGGATTTCCTTTAAATCTATCAGCCTCTGGACCCCTGCCTTTGCCCGCTCATCATTGAAGATATAATCCATCTGCTGATTAAAAATTTCGCCTCCTTCCCCCAATATGATTCCCCAAAGGTTATAATAATCTGCTTGAATAAAGCTATTAATTCCAAAATGATCAAAAGTACCCTTTCCCTTGGAGTCATAGGTTAGCTGCTTAAGCTTATCAACAAACTCCTCATGGGTCCAGTTTCCCCCCGGGGGCAGCTCAACGCCCCGCTGTTGAAATAAATCGACATTCAACACCATCCCATAGGTGGTCATCATCCAGGGCATCGCCCAAATTTTGCCGTCATAGGTCACTGCCCTAAGGGCCTTTTCATCAAAGCTTCTGATCTCCTCTACCGTTAAATAGGGGTCCAGGGGCTGTAGTACATTTTCACCAATAAGACGATAATCACTTCCCACCGGGAGAATATCAGGCAAGTTACCACTTGTCAGTGCAGCTTCAAGCTTTTCTGGCCCCTTATCCCAGGATAGCCCGTGGAAATCGATGTAGACCCCTGGATACTTCTTTTCAAAGGCCTTTATTTTTTCGCTGATCCATCCGTAGCTGCTGCCGCTTTTTTGATCTAATCGTGGGTAATCCCAAAAGCTAATAATGCCCGTCCACTGGGGCAGTTCCTCCGGGGGATCCTGACCAGGGGAATTGGGCCGATGTACCAGAAAATAATAGGGCCCAATAATGATAAAAACCGTAAGAATCATTGATAAAATAGGTCTTAATCTTATTTTTCGCTTTCTTTTCCTCATAGCATCTCCCCCCTTCTCTAATGTATTCCTTATAAAAAATCTTTATTCATCTAAAGCGACCCGGTGGCGTCTTGCGTGAAACCTTTCTATAAACAAAAAGACTGCCTCAGAAATAGCAGTCTATATCATTATTTTATTCTATTTTTTCAAGGGAATCCCCTAGGGTGACATGGCCTTCCTTGACAATAAGGGCAAAAAACACCTGGCGGTTTATATAACAAGAACTATTGTCAATAAAGGCAGGACAGTGGGAATGGCATTCCTTCTGAAGCTCACTTATTTCAATAATTACATTCCCTAACGAATAGCGCTGCCCCTTTTCAAATTGTTTTATATCCAGGGGCTTCACAACAAAGTTGGGTATAAACTTATGATGACAGAAGCCTTTGATTTTATCGGTTCTCAATCGTTCATAGGAAGCTGCCCCCATGAAGCTGAGCTGTCTATGAGCTACCTTACCCTTACATAACTGCTGGCCTACGGCTGTTTCTTTAAGAAAATGGGAACCAGTGGAGTCCTTACCAATAATGGCCTGTACTATCATGCAGGATCAGCCTCCTATTTCAAACATATTTCTTATGCTGATTTCCTGCTCCTGGGTATAAAGATGATGCTTTTCAGGCTTGGCCAAAATAGCATTTTTTAATACTGCTTCCATAGAGCCTCCATAGTTCTTCAGGGATTCTTTAATGTCAATCTCTTGGTTGCTGTGGAGGCAGGGCTTAAGCTTGCCATCGCTGGTTAATCGGATACGATTACAGCTACCGCAGAAATGGGCACTGATGGGGTTAATGAAACCTATTCTTCCCTTCCCCTGGGGCAATTGATAATATTTTGCAGGGCCTGTACTCTCCTCTTCCAAGGAAATTAAATCAGGTATTCTTCGTTTAATTTCTTCATTAGATAAAAATCGTTCCGCTGCCCATTGGTTTGCCTCCCCCATGGGCATGAGCTCGATAAAACGAACATCAATTGGATCCTTTAGGGTTAGCCTTGCAAAATCCTCTATTTCGTCCTCATTAAAACCACCGATGGCCACCACATTTAATTTAATGGGAGTAAGCTTTAGCTTCAGAGCCTCTTGAATCCCGTCTAAAACCTGGTGTAGGTCTCCTCCCCTTGTGATTTCCCGGTATCTTCCTGGCTTTAGGGAGTCAATACTGATATTGAGTCGATTTAACCCTGCTTCCTTTAATTCTTTAGCCATACCTTTTAAAAGAAGTCCATTGGTGGTCAAGGCCACATCTTGTATTCCCTCAATATTTGAAATAGCTGAAATCAGCTTAAGGATGTCCCGCTTTATCAGGGGCTCTCCCCCTGTCAGTCTGATCTTATTGATTCCTAACTTGGCTCCAGCCTTGGCAACAGCCACAATCTCCTCAAAGGTCATCATTTGCCTATGGTGCATTTTATGAATTCCTTCCTCTGGCATACAGTATTGACAACGTAGATTGCATAGGTCGGTGATAGAAATTCTCATATAATTTATTTTTCGTTGGTAGATATCCTGCATTACCTCACCCCGTTTCTATAATGAATAAGCTTGTTTATTATTGCACTGTAAAAGCCAGTCCTTTGGAAGAACTGGCTGAGTTTGATCACCAGCTTATTTCCTTTCCATAAGGGAGGCATAAAAATTTCTTTTTATACCAAAGGCTATTTTTCATAGTTTGAACCGTAGAAAGAATAGCTCGGAAATAACAATGTTTTATATTTAACTATCTTTATTATATCATTTATTTTGGTTAATTGAAATCAATTTTAATAAATCTCAGTAGCCGACTTAAGAACCGATTTTTTCCACCTTAACACCCGTTACCTTTAATCCCGGTATTTTACAGTATTGATCGAGGGTCTCACCATTGGTCAATACATTGGCTCCATTGGCCCAATGGAAAGGAATGAACAATACTTTTTCATCCACCTTATCTGTAATTTTAGCCTTAATGATAATGGCTCCACGCCTCGAGGATACTTGAATCAATTCTCCATCGGCTATGCCCTTTAACTCAGCAAGCTCTGGATTGATCTCTACATAGGCCTGGGGGGCAATTTGATGAATTCCCTCGGATTTATCTGACATTGTTCTGGTATGATATTGATACAGGATTCTTCCCGTTGTCAGTACATAGGGATATTTTTCATCTCCCAGCTCCATGGACTCAATCCATTTAACAGGCTTGAGCAGACCTGTTCCCCGGGCAGGTTTTCCCCTGTGCAAAATAGGGGTCCCTGGATGATCCTCTGAGGGACATGGCCAGGGGATTCCAGCTTCCCTGATTCGATCATAGGTAATGCCTGCATACTGGGGAGTAAGCATCCTAATTTCTTCAAAAATTTCTTCGGGACCGTTGTATATTTTGCCATAACCCAATTGATTCATCAGCTCCATTAAAATCAACCAATCGGCCTTTGCCTCCCCTGGAGAATCGACGGCCTTTCTGATGCGCTGTACTCTTCTTTCTGTATTGGTGAAGGTCCCATCCTTTTCTGCAAAGGTGGCCGCTGGTAAAACCACATCAGCAAGGGCGGCAGTCTCAGTTAAAAAGATATCCTGAACAATTAAAAATGTCTTTTTAAGCCCTTTTTCCACGTGCTTTGTATCGGGGTCTGAAACCATTGGATTTTCTCCCATAATATAGAGCAGCCTAACATCGCCCCTTTCGGCAGCAGGAATGGCCTCTGTAACCGTCAGCCCTACTTCATCAGAGAGCTTACAGCCCCAGGCAGCCTCAAATTTATCAATTACCCCAGGGTTGGTTACCTGCTGGTAGCCAGAAAATACATTTGGTAATGCTCCCATGTCGCAAGCTCCCTGGACATTGTTTTGTCCCCTGAGGGGATTGACTCCGCCCCCCTCTATCCCCAGATTTCCCGTCACCAGGGCCAGATTCGACAAACTCATGACATTTTCAGTACCATTTACGTGCTGAGTGATTCCCATGGAATAGATTATGCTTGCCCGGCTAGCCTCTCCATAGATTCGGGCAGCTCTTCGGATAGCTTCCTCCTTCACACCACATATTTGGGCAACCCTTTCTGGGGTGTATTCCTTTACAAGCTCCTTTAGTTCCTCGTAGCCCTCTGTATAGGCCATGATATAGTCTTGATCCTCAAGACCGGCTTCTAAAATTACATGAAGCATTCCATTGGACAGGGCCACACTGGTTCCGGGCTTAATCTTCAAATATACATCGGCATAGGACGATAACTCTATCTCTCTGGGATCAGCTACAATCAACCTTTTTCCTTCCTTGACGGCCCGTTTGATATAGGTGGCCATTACAGGATGGGCCTCGGTGGTATTGGAGCCCGTTACAAAGATGGCATCGGCCTTCATCACATCCCTGATAGGGTTTGTCATGGCCCCACTGCCCAGGGTAGTGGCCAGGCCTGCAACGGTGGAGGCATGGCATAGTCTGGCGCAATGGTCCACATTATTACTGCCGATAATTCCCCTGATAAATTTCATCATTAAATAGTTTTCTTCATTGGTGACCCTAGCCGAGGAAAAGCCTGCAATGGCCTTGGGTCCATGATTTTTCTTCACTTCATTTATTTTTTCTGTAATGACATCATAGGCTTCTTGCCAGGTGGACTCAACCAATTTCCCATTTTTTCGAATCAGTGGTCCCTTGAGGCGGTCAGGGTGATTGATAAAGTTAAAGGCAAATTTCCCCTTTACACAGAGTAATCCTTCGTTGGAGGGTCCCATGGCCGGGTCTACTCCCACTACCTTATTATTTTTTACCAAAAGATCCATTTGACAGCCTACGCCGCAATAGGAACAGGTGGTTCTTACGGTTCGAGTTTCCCAATATCTGAACTTTTCCTTGCTCTTGGGCATCAAAGCTCCTACAGGACAAACTGAAACGCAGTTTCCGCAGGATACACAGGTGGAATGCTCCAGGCCTTTATCGAAGGGGGTGGCAATATGGGTTTCAAATCCCCTTTCTGCAAAGCTAATAGCATTGGTGCCCTGGAGCTGAGAACAGACATAGACACACTTTCCACAGAGAATACATTTATTTTGATCGCTATAGTAGAAAGGGTTAGAATCGTCAGTCTCAAATTTCTTTATGGCTCCTCCATAGAAGCTTTCCTTTACATCGTATCGATAGCATAAATCCTGGAGGGTACAGCGGCCAGCCTTTTCACAGGTTAGGCAATCCAGGGGATGATTTGACAATAGAAGATCTAAAATCTCCTTTCTTACTTCAACCACGCTTTTACTTTCTGTGTATACAACCATTCCCTCATAAACTGGGGTTGAACAGGCGGCCGACAGATTCTTGCTTCCCGCCACCTCTACGATACATATTCTGCAGGACCCATGGGGGACAAGCCTAGGATCATGGCAAAAGGTGGGGATTGTAATCCCTAGTTTACCTGCGGCTTGCAGTATTGTGGAACCTTCCGGCACCTGTACCTCAAATCCATTGATTGTTAAGGTAGTCATTCTTTATCCTCCTTCTGATAACTTTTTCTATAACAAAGCCAGACGCTATTCCCCCTTGGTAAGGGCCATAAAAAAGACAAGTAGCTCCAGTCACCACCAGGGACAAGGTATGAAATTGATTTGATATAAAATTATCAAACCTTACTAATAATTCAATTATTTTACATCTCCATTATAGCATACAGAGAGGTAAATTCTATCATAAAATTTATATATTTTGTTAATAATTTAACTAATTTGCAAATGTAATTTACCTATTATTTGAAAATTTTATTTTTCCTGAAGTATTATCTATGAAATTATGATTTATTTTAATTCTGCCATGGGTAATTCTTTAACAAAAAACGCAAATTTCCTTCTTGGAAATCTGCGCTTCAAATATCGATCTATTCAATTTCCTTCTGGAAGGGAGCCACTGCTCTTGTTAAAATTCCCGTAACATAGGCAATCAAAATGCCATAGTTAACAATGGGTACCTTTGCATCTTTGGCACAGCTGATTCGATAGAGCATTTCCCTTCGATTGTGCATACAGGAGCCGCAATGAACAACTAATTGATAGTCCTTAAGGTCCTCTCGGAAGGAATTACCCCGAAGCCAATGGAAATCCAGGGGACCTCCCACCATACTTTCTAACCATCTGGGAATCTTCACCGTCCCGATGTCGTCCTCCTGCCTGTGATGACTACATCCTTCTACGATTAATACCTTATCCTTGGCCTTTAGGTTTTTCATTCCTTCTACCCCCTTTACCAACTCCTGAATGTCTCCCTTTTGTCTGGCGTATAAAATGGAAAAGGAGGTCAAGGGGATTTCTATGGGCAGCGTTTCAGAGACGAGCTGAAAAGCCTGGGAATCTGTTACTACCAGCTTAAGCGGAGCCTGTAGCTCCCTTATAACCTGGGCCAGCTCCGTTTCCTTACAGACGGTCATGTAGGCTCCTTTATCTAAAATTGCTCTAATCGCCTGGACCTGGGGCAGAATCATTCTTCCCTTGGGGGCGGCAGAATCAATTGGGGTAACCAAAAGTACATGGTCTCCCGGTTCAATCAGCCCGTCCATTAGGTTTCTTTCCTGTTCTCTTGGGGCGATTTCAATAATTTTTTTCTTCAATTGCTCAATGCCCTCTCGGGTTTTGGCACTGACAGCCACAGCGGGAAGACCCTTGTTATTATCTATTAGGTCTTTTTGGGGGCGGCTATCAATTTGATTGATTACCAGCAATAGGGGAATCCCTCGACCTCGAATCATTCCTATTAGTTTTTCCTCTTCTTTTTGAATACCCGCTTCCCAGTGGATCACCAGAAGGGCCACATCTGTTTTGTTTAGCACATTCCTGGTCTTTTCAATCCGCAGGGCGCCCAGATCACCTATATCATCAATTCCTGCGGTATCAATCATCAGAACCGGCCCAATGGGCAATAGCTCCATGGACTTATAGACCGGGTCTGTGGTGGTGCCTGCCACCGATGAGACGATGGCAATGTTTTGATCTGTTAAGGCATTGATTAAGCTGGATTTTCCTACATTTCGTTTACCAAAAATAGCAATATGCAATCTGTTTCCCCTGGGGGTTTCATTCATTTTCATTCCTCCTTTTCAGATATTTGGGAAGGAGTCGATTTGCTCCCTCCACCGCATCTACAGCCGATTGGATATCAATCATATTTTTATTGCTGTACAGCTGGTAGCTTTCTCGATATTGTAGGGGAGTAGAAATCAGCATAATGGTATTGGCTCCAGCCCGTAAGGCCTTCACCTGTCCCTCGGGATCTACCGAGGCCAGGGCTGTGGTAGCAGGTAGATAGACATTTTTACAGACAAGCCTGGTTGCTGCCACTGCCCTTAGGGTTAATGCCACATTTCCCACGACTCCGTGGGCTAACGGGGTTCCCTTTGCTGGGACAAAGGGACCAATTCCAATCATATGAATCCCCATTTCCTTAAAGTACAGTATATCTTCTGCAATGTCCTCCAGACTTTGACCCGGTAGACCTACCATATTTCCCGAGGCTGTGACGTATCCCAGCTCCTTTAGCCATTGGGTGCATTGCTTTCTATGGTTAAGATCGTCATCGGGATGCAGACTTTGAAAAACCTTAGGATTGGTCGTCTCTATCTTCAGCAAGTAATTGTTGGCCCCAGCCTGTTTCAAGGCAGCATATTCTTCGTAGCTTCGCTCCCCAATGCTTAGGGTAATAGCCATGGCTGTTTCTCTTTTAATTCTTTGTATCAAGCTTATAAGCCTTTCTAGGGTATAGTAATCATCTTCCCCAGACTGCAATATGACAGTCTTAATACCTAATTGATGAATTTGATGGACTTGGGCCAAAATCTCATCCTCGGACATTCGATATCGTTTAGGGCTATCACAGCCCTTCCGTATGCCGCAATAGTGACAGCTCTTCTTACAGTAGTTGGAGAATTCTATGGCTGCTCTGATTTCCACCCGATCACCTACAATTTCCTTACGCATGCGGTCGGCAGCAGCAATTAACATCTCTTCCTCCATATTAGATTGGGTATTTAATAGCCTCACAATTTCTTCCTTGGTCAGGTCGGCCCCTGCTTCGAGCTTCTCCATGATTTCCAGAAAATCCTGCTTGGCTGCCCTATCCATGAGGGCCTTCATTAACCCTGTCAGTTTCTTAGTTTCATAGGGATACAGCCTATAGTTGATCCGTTTTTCCCCTAGGTATCCTTCGGCAGCTTCTCTATCTGCCCCTTGTATTAGAATGGAGGTGCTGCAAATGGAGCCGTGGTGGCTGGGGGTAGGGACCAGCTCTGTTTGTATTTTTTTCTGTTTCAGTAGTCCTTCAGCCTTAAGCATTTGGCTGTTGGAGCTGCATACAATAATCAGCTTTTTTTCTGGCGGCTTCATTTTATCTCTCCCTTTGAATTTCTGCTAAAAATATAAATCCCGTTTACCAGCTTGTATCTCTCTTAATTTCTCTTCTGTCAAGCTCCGAATTTTTATATCATCAATTTCCTCCAATGCCCGTTGGATTAAAGCTTCTCCCTCTTGTACTTGCCTATCATCGGCATAGTCGAGCAAATATTCCTGCAGGGTTAAAATGGCGTTAGACTGACAAAATTCATGGATATGAGCTTCCTTTGCCAGCTCCATAAAGGCCTCTCCTGTCCGTTTTGTACGATAGCAGGCGGTGCAAAAACTGGGTAGGTGACCTTGCTGGCAGATTACACGCAGGACTTGATTCAGGCTTCGCTCATCGGCGGTCTCAAATTGAGATGCCCTTTGGTGCCCTTGATCATAGCCTCCCGGACTGGTTTTGGACCCTGCCGATACCTGGGATACCCCTAGGCTCAATAGCTCATCCCTTAATTCTGATGTTTCTCGGGTAGACAGGATAATGCCTGTATAGGGTAAGGCCAGACGATAAACAGCTACAATCTTTTTCAAGTCCTGGTCGGTTACCTCGTAGGGGGCCTTTTCCAGAGCAGAATCCAGGGCTGGCCTCAGCCTTGGTACCGATATGGTGTGGGGACCAATATGATAGGTCTCATCCATATAGTTGGCATGGATTAAAGTGGCTAATACATCAAACTGATAATGATACAGGCCCAGAAGGGTGCCAATACCAATGTCGTCTATCCCTGCTTCAAAGGCTCGATCAATGGCCAGCAGCCGATAATCATAGTTGGATTTAGAGCCCGTTGGATGCATCCTGTGATAGGTTTCACGATGATAAGTCTCTTGAAATATTTGATAGGTGCCGATTCCAGCTTCCTTTAGCCGTGTAAAATCTTCCACCGATAGGGGTGCGGCATTAACATTGATTCTTCTGATATCACTTTTCTCGTATATTCTCCCTAAAATCTCTGTAATATGATTAATATTTGTCTTTTGGGGATCCTCTCCGCAGACTAGTAATATTCGCTTGTGGCCCTGGCCTTCGATGGCCTTGGCCTCAGCCACCGCCTCCTGGGGGGTAAGGGTCATCCGCTGAAGACTTCTATTTGCTGCCCTAAAGCCGCAGTACAGGCAGTTATTTGTACATTCATTGCTGGTATAAAGGGGCGCAAATATAACAATTCGTTTTCCATAAATCTCATTTTTCACGTAACGTGCGGCATCATAAAGGGCCTCCAACAGGCTTTCATCCTCTATTTGCAGCAGTGCTGCCGCCTCCTCCAGGGATAAACCATGACACTCCCTCGACCGCTCAATGATTTTCCTCAGGGTCCCTTCACTATACTTTTTTCCCTCTGCGATTAGGTTATTTACCTTTTGCTCATTGATAATATTGTGGGTATTCATTTTCATTCCTCCCTAGGAATTATTATTTCTTGGTTAAGGCACTCTTCACCGTAACCCCCTTAAGTTTGCCGAGTTTTCCTGTTAAGCCCCCCACCTCGTCAGTTGTTCCGTCAATGATAATAGACATAATGCTGATGCCCTTTTCTCGATAGGGAACCCCCATTCTACCGACAATAATTTCTCCATACTCACTCAAGATTTTATTTACACTTTCTGCATTCTGTCTGTTTTCAACAATAATGGCCACTACACCGATCCGCTTTTCCATGTTCATTCTCCCTTCAAAAAATTGGAAAAGCTTCCCCATAGGCAGGGAAGCTTTAATAGCATTACACCTTTACCTTTTACCTAGACCTGCCGGGCAATCAGTACCTATGGCCTTCCTTCCGATGAACGAACAATCCATCGGTCAGATTCAGTGGCACTATGAAGTTGCTAAACAGCCTTCTTCCAATTCAAATTCTGCTTCATCATCAGGATATTTTTCCCGAGCCTTGTAATGGGTATGAAGTAATTCATGGGCCCGATGGCTGTTGGGCTTTTCTAAATAGGTTTCGTACAATTCCTTGATTATTGGATTTTCATGGGATTTTCTCAGGGTTAATATTCTATCTTCTTCATATAGAGCCTTGGCTCTTTCCACACGAATATCTAAATTCATCTTCGTTCTAGCAGGAACATGGGGTTGGCCTCCACCGGTAACACAGCCACCGCTGCAACCCATAACTTCAATGAAGTGATATTCCTTTTCTCCGGCCTTAATCATATCTAACAGCTTTGCCGCCTGGGCAGTGCCATGGGCAACAGCTACCTTGATTGTCTGACCTCCCAGGTTCACCTCTGCCTCTTTAATCCCATCTGTTCCTCTTACAATATTATATTCAATGGCTTGAAGGTCTTTTTTCTCCAGAATATCTGCCACTGTCCTTAGGGCTGCTTCCATAACACCGCCGGTGGCACCAAAGATTACCCCCGCTCCCGTATAAATACCCAGTGCTGGATCAAATTCACTGTCCTCCAGCTTAAGGAATTCTACTCTGGCCTGCTTAATCATCTTAGCCAGCTCTCGGGTGGTAATAACCGCATCTACATCCCTCAGGCCATTTACCCTTAGCTCTGGTCTTTGGGATTCAGACTTTTTAGCGACACAGGGCATAACCGAAACAACGTAAATCTTTTCTGGATCAATTTGATTCTTTTCAGCATAGTAGCTCTTTACAATGGCTCCCATCATTTGGTGGGGAGATTTACAGCTGGATAGATTCTCTAAAAACTCTGGATAATAATGCTCGCAAAATCTTACCCATCCTGGAGAACAGGAGGTAATCAAGGGAAGCTTTCCACCATCTTGCAATCGGTGAAGCATCTCATGACCTTCCTCCATAATGGTCAGGTCAGCGGCAAAGTTGGTATCAAATACCTTATCAAAGCCCAAGCGCTTTAAGGCAGTTACCATCTTACCTGTTACTCTGGTGCCAATGGGTAACCCAAATTCCTCTCCCAAGGCGGCCCTTACTGCCGGGGCGGTCTGTACTACTACATGGATTTCAGGATCTTCAATGGCATCCCATACCCGATCAATTTCTTCCTTTTCCCTTAGGGCTGCCACTGGGCAAGCAACAATACATTGACCACAGTGGATACAGGGCGTATCCTTCATGCTTAATTCAAAGGGTGGAGCCACCTGGGTTGAAAATCCACGATTGGTGAAATCTAAAATTCCTACCTTCTGAACGTTTTTACAGGTATTTACACATCGTCCACAAAGAATACACTTGCTGCTATCTCTAACGATGGACTCAGACAAATTATCGATGGTGACGGCGGTTTTTTCTCCTTCAAAGGGAATCTCTGTGATATTCAACTCCTCTGCCAGGGTTTGCAGCTCACAATTTCGATTCCGATGACAGGTTAAGCACTCTCGATTATGGTTGGAGAGGATCAGCTCCACCGTAGCCTTCCTTGCATCTCTCAATTGCCTTGTATTGGTTTTAACAGCCATACCCTCAGCTACAGGAAACACACAGGAGGCTTGCAGCCCGCGGCTTCCTTCCACCTCTACTAAACAGACTCTACAGGCTCCAATCTCATTAACTTCTTTCATAAAGCACAGGGTTGGGATATCTATTCCAGCAGCCTTTGCGGCCTCTAATACGGTATAATTCTTCGGTACTGTAACCTTAACACCATCGACGGTGATCGTTACCATTTCCATTATAAACACTCCTTTCTTGGCGACATTTCATAGGGTTTTACTGTTTTACGATGGCCTTTACAGGACACTTCTCTACACAGGCTCCACATTTTATGCATACAGCCTTATCTATTTCATGAATGGCCTTACGCTCCCCTTTAATGGCACCAACAGGACAAATCTGCTTGCACAGGGTGCATCCTCTACACTTATCTAAAATGGAATAGCTCATTAGCGATTGACATGCACCGGCGGGGCATCTTTTTTCATGGATATGGGCTTCATATTCATCTCTAAAGTATTTTAAGGTTGATAAAACAGGGTTAGGAGCTGTCTGCCCTAATCCGCATAGGGAGGAGGACTTAATACTAACGGCTAATCTTTCAAGGTTTTCAATATCACCGGGCTCTCCCTTCCCTTCGGTGATCTTATTCAGTATTTCTAGCATTCTCTTGGTACCGATTCGACAGGGGGGACATTTTCCGCAGGATTCATCAACGGTAAAATCCAAGAAGAATCTGGCGATATCCACCATACAGTTATCCTCATCCATGACAATCATTCCGCCGGAGCCCATCATAGACCCTAGGGAAATAAGGTTGTCATAATCGATGGGGGTATCTAAATAATCTGCAGGGATACAGCCACCGGAGGGTCCTCCTGTCTGTACTGCCTTAAAGGCCCTTCCTTTAGGAATCCCTCCACCGATTTCATAAATAACTTCCTTCAATGTTGTTCCCATGGGGATTTCCACAAGACCTGTATTATTGATTTTACCGCCCAGGGCAAAGACCTTTGTTCCCTTAGATTTTTCTGTTCCGATTCCCGCAAACCATTCTGCACCATTTAATATGATTTGGGGCACATTAGCATAGGTCTCCACATTGTTCAACAGCGTCGGTTTATTCCAAATTCCCTTATGGGCAGGGAAAGGTGGTCTTGGCCTTGGCATTCCCCGTAATCCTTCAATGGAGTTAATGAGGGCAGTCTCTTCACCACATACGAAGGCTCCTGCACCTAATCTAATTTCCAGGTCAAAATTAAACTCTGTACCAAATATATTTTTTCCAAGCAGTCCATATTCCTTTGCCTGCTCGATGGCAATTTGTAATCTGTGAACGGCAATGGGGTACTCTGCCCTAATATAGACATAACCCATGGATGCACCTACGGCATAGCCTGCAATAGCCATGGCCTCCACTACTGCATGGGGATCTCCCTCTAGAACAGATCGATCCATGAAGGCCCCTGGGTCACCCTCGTCGGCGTTACAGGCAACAAATTTTTCTTCTCCTTCAGCCCTGGCTGTAAATTCCCACTTTAGCCCCGATGGGAAACCACCACCGCCACGGCCCCTTAGACCCGATTTTTTAATTACTTCAATTACATCAGCCGGCTTCATTTCCGTTAAGGCCTTAGCCAGGGCTTTATAGCCGTCGAAGGCAATATATTCATCAATAGCCTCAGGATTAATTACCCCACAATTTCTTAGGGCAACCCGTTGTTGTTTTTTGTAAAAATCCACTTGGTCAATGGCTTTAATCTGGCCTTCCTTGACTGCATCTTTATATAATAGATCTGTTACAATTCTTCCCTTTAATAGATGCTCCTCAGTGATTCTTTCTACATCTTCGGGATTAACTCTGCTGTAGAAAGCACCCTCTGGATAGACAATAACAATAGGTCCAGCCTCACATAGGCCAAAGCATCCTGTTTTTACGACCTTTACTTCTGAGGATAATTGCTTTTCTGCTAACTGTTCTTCCAGCTTGTCAATAATCTTTTGGCATCCTGAGGAAGTACAGCCTGTACCGCCACATACAAGGACATGGGATCTGAATAATTCCATTTATTTAACCCCCTTCTTTCTGGTTAGATTTAATAATCCTGTTTTTTTATTTTTCGTAGGCTCCGATGGTGAATTCATCCACTACTCTTCCGTTCACAATGTGCTCTGCAATGATTCTTCTGGCCTTTTCAGCGGTCATTTCCACATAGGTGGTTTTTTCTTCGCCTTCCTTGTAAACCTCTACAATGGGTTCCAGACGACAGACACCAATACATCCTGTTTGGGTAATGGTAACTTCATCTAAATTTCTCTTTTTGGCTTCCTCTACCAGGGCCATCAATACGGGCCTTGCTCCTGCAGAAATGCCACAGGTGGCCATTCCAACCACAATTCTGGTACCCTTTCTATCCTTACGTATATTCACCTTCTCTAATGCCTCTTGACGGATCTTTTCTAAATCTTGTATGGATTTCATTTCTTCGCCCCCTTTTCTTCACTAATATTTATTGATAATATCAGGGATATCGCCTACCACTAATCTTCCGTAGACATCTTCATTAACAGTCATTACGGGAGCTAATCCACAGGCGCCAATACAGCGGGTGGCTTCCAATGAAAATTTTCCATCGGCAGAGGTGCCCCCAATTTTTGCTCCTGTCAGTTCGCTAACCTTATTAATAATCGGTTGCGCATTTTTAACATAACAAGCGGTTCCTAAACAGACGCCAATCACATATTCTCCTCTGGATTCAAGGGTAAATTGTGAGTAAAATGTAACTACGCCGTAAACTTCACTTAAGGGTATTTTTAACCCCTCAGATACTTTCTTCTGTACCTCCAGGGGAATGCAACCAAAAATCTTTTGTGCTTCATGCAGCACCGGCATAAGGGCGCCTCGCTTATTACGATTTAGCTCAATTGATTCCTCCAATCTTTTAAAATTTTCTTCAGTAAAGATATTTCTTGCCATAAACTCCCTCCTTGTTTGTTCCAATCCAATAAGATGCAAAAGCCCTTTATTGGATTGCAAATTAAAAAGAATGCTCATTATACTAATTCGACAAATAATTGGTAATTCCTTGATTTTTCAGTTATCTTTATGGATACTATTTTATCATTACTTTTGGATCAGTCAGCCTAAAGGTTTGATTATGTGGATTCTTACTTACTATCTATTTCATCACACTCCTCAGCATTTTATCAAAATCAAATTGTGAAATTTTTAACCCCGTTAGACAAAATAAGACGGCCTTCGAGCGTATTGGCGTGTTTATTCGTCGTTTTACTACTCAAGCCGTCAAAAGTTTGTCATCTCACTACATCCTAATTATATAAAATAAATTATTTCTTTTCAATAGGAATTGTTAATAAAATGTCAATACCTTTATTAACAATTATTAACATCCTCCTTGTATTTGCTTATTCTGCCATGCTGACCTTAGCTCTGGCCAGCATGGCACCTCCAACAATTCCTGCATCATTCTCCATTTCTGCCACAAGAATTCTTGCAAAGTGCTTCTTCTTCTTAAAGAAAATATATTTGTCAACCTCTTTGTCAAGTCGATTAATCAGATCGGCTCCGGCCTTCGATACGCCGCCGCCAATGGCCACCACCTCTGGATCAAGTAGGGTAATAATATTACCGATGCCGATGGACAAGTATTTTACCATTCGATCTACTGCACTGGCTGCCACCTCATCGCCCTTTTTTGCTGCTTCAAAAATTAGTTTCCCATTGATTTTTTCTAAATCTCCCTTGGTTACTTCAGTAAGGCAGCTTTGTTTTCCTTCCACAATTAATTTTTTAGCATATTTAATGAGGGCTGTTGCTGAAGCAAAGGTCTCCAGGCATCCATTATTTCCACAATTACAGTCGTAATCCGCTTTTCCTACAATCATATGCCCCAATTCACTTCCCAGCCCATGACTGCCGCTAAAGGGCTGACCATTGACAATGAATCCGCTGCCAATGCCAGTACCTATTGTGATTAAAACCCCATTTTTAGCCCCCCTCAGGGCACCCTTGGCAGCCTCGGCAACCCCTGCTATGGTAGCATCATTTTCAATAAAAACTGGAAGCTCTAATATTTCCCCCAGGGCTTCTCCCAGGGGCACCTCTTGCCAGTATAGATTTACTGCCGTATAAACAAAGCCATTTTGATCACAGGGTCCAGGGATTCCAACCCCAACTCCCTTTATCTGCTGATAGCTGCTCTGGGTTTCATCGACCATCTGATTAATTAACTCCCTAATAGCCCGGGATATCCCTAAATAACCTTCCTTTACCGGTGTAGACATGCTTTTTTTTAGAAGCAGCTCTCCTTCCCAGTCAAAAATTCCACCTTTGATTTCTGTTCCGCCTAAATCAATCCCAATTAGCTTCATTTTATTTCCCCCTGTCTAAATTGTTATCATTTATAAATCCCCTTCTATTAGCTATTCACCTTTATCAGCTAACCGATTGATCAGCCTTTCATTAAATTCCTTGGCGGCATGATAGCCCATTTCCTTTTGTCTGTAATTTCGGGCGGCAACCTCAATTAAAAGCGCAACATTCCTTGCAGGCTTAACAGGAATTACCACCTCGTTTACCTTTACTCCTAAAATCTCCCGATAGGAATCATCCAGTCCCAGACGGTCATAGTTCTTGTTGGGATCCCATTCCTCAAGGGTGACAACTAGGTTGATTTGGGTTTGCTCCTTGATGGCTCCCACCCCAAAAAGGCTTTTAATATCCATAATTCCGATGCCCCGTACCTCAATCATATGTCTGATCAGCTCTGGCGCACCGCCCATCAACAAATCATGACCAATCCCTTTAATTTCCACAGAATCATCGGCTACCAAAAGATGTCCCCGTTTGATTAATTCAACCGCTGTCTCACTTTTCCCAATACCGCTTTTGCCTGTAATCAAAACACCTACCCCGTAAATATCCATCAACACCCCATGCAAGGTGATGGTGGGCGCAAGCTTGTCCTCCAGATAGTTTACCAGCTTATTAATCAGCTTTGTTGTATTCATCTCACTTCTTAGAATTTTTCGTTGATATTTTTCTGCTGCTAAAAGCAATTCATCATATACATCCAAATCTCTGCTGATGATGACACAGGGAATGTCATAGGAAAGCAGCTTGTTGAACCGCTGCTGTCGTATATCTGGGTACAGGGTGCTTAAATAGCAATGCTCCACTTTACCAATAATTTGAATACGCTCATAGGCAAAATAGTAGAAAAAGCCTGCCAGTTGAATGCCTGGACGATTTAATTCCATGGTGGTGATATGACGTATTTCGGTATTAGGGTGATTAATTTCTTCCAACTGTAGATCTTCAATTAAATTCTTGACGGTTATATACTTCATAGTACCTCCTAGACCCATTGTATTTTTTAGCATTACATACACATGTACTAGCCTTCTTCTTTTTGATTAAAATAAGCATGAATATTCTCGGCCAGCCCTCTAGTGATCCCCTTTACCTCCATTAAGGCTTCCACCGGAGCCCCTTTAATTCCTTGTACATTTTTAAAATACTTTAACAAAGCCTTTCTTTTGGCCTCTCCTATCCCCTTTATATTTTCCAATTCAGAATGAAGCATGTCTTTTTTTCGGAGGGTTTTATGATAGGTAATGGCAAAGCGATGAACCTCCTCCTGAATCTTATAAATCAATCGAAATAGGGAGGTATTTTTTTCTAGTATAATCTCCTGGCCCTGGTAGGCCAGCCCCTTGGTCTTATGCTTATCATCCTTAATCATCCCACAGACGGGTATATCTAGGGAAAGGGCTTCCAATATTTTTTTTACACTGCTCACTTGACCAAAGCCTCCATCAACTAGAATCAAATCTGGAAAAACAGAAAATTTTCCTTCCTGTAGGGTTCGGGAGCCTTCAATGATTTCTTGGGTTTCCTTAATCCCTCTAGTAAACCGTCGTTGAAGGATTTCCTCAAGACTTCCATAGTCATTGGGCCCAGTGATGGTTTTGATTTTAAATCGGCGGTAATTACTGTAGCTGGGCTTGCCCCCCTCAAAAACGATCATGGAACCCACGGACTGCAGTCCCTGGATGTTTGAAATGTCATAGGATTCAATTCGATTAGGAAATTCCTCAAGATGAAGCAAGGCCTGTAATTCCTTTAGCTCCACTGTCCTTTCTTGGGGCTTGGCCCGTTGTATGGTTTCGGTCTGCTGCAAGGTGGTTTGGGCGTTCCTTTGAACCATTTCTAGCAGCTTCTTTTTATCGCCTCGAATCGGGACCCTCAGCTCCACTTTGCTCCTCCGTTTAGCGGAAAGCCATTGCTCTAGTACCTGAACCTCCTCCAATTGATGCTCCAGCAGGATTTCCTTTGGTACATGGGCAGTTTCACTATAATATTGCTTCACAAAGGCTGTCAAGGCTTCTTCCCTTGATTCCTCTTCGTTACGATCTATCGTAAATTTCTCCTGGTGAATCAGCTTTCCTTCTCGAATAAAGAAGACAATAATCAGGAAATAATGGTCTCCTTCAGCCAGGGCAATGACATCCTGGTCTACCCTCTGGTCTGTCACAATCTTTTGCTTTTCTAGGGTGCTTTCCAAGGCCACCAGCTGATCTCGATAGTGGGCTGCCCCTTCAAAATCCATATTGGCTGCGGCATGCTTCATTTTTTCCTTGATCCTTTTAATTAGTTCGGCTTCTTTTCCATTTAAAATCATGATGATTTCTTGAACCATTTGATTATATTCTTCTTTTCCTTCAGGACCCCTGCATGGGCCGATGCATTTCTTGATATGATAATTTAAACAGGGCCTTTCACCCCGTTCAATCATTCTTTCAATATTTTTATTACAGTTTCTGATGGGATATAACTGATGGATAATATTCAAGGTTTCATTAAGTGCACCCACATTAGTATAGGGCCCGAAGTATTTTCCCTTATCCTTTAGCACACGACGGGTTTTAATGACCCGTGGGTAGGCCTCTCCCAGGGTAACCTTAATATAGGGATAGGTTTTATCATCCCTCAGCAGGACATTATATTTTGGCCGATGCTTTTTTATAAGATTGCATTCTAAAATCAAAGCCTCCAGCTCGCTGTCTGTAACCATGTACTCAAAGGAAGCAATATGAACCACCATGGCCCTGACCTTTGGAGGCTGATTTCTTGAGGATTGAAAATACTGACGTACTCTGTTTCTTAAGGATATGGCCTTTCCCACATAGATAATTTCCTGGTCTTTATTTTTCATTAAATAAACGCCGGGTCGATCCGGTAATATTTTAAGCTGTTCCTTTAAATCAAACAAACCTGTTTCCTCCTTGGATTCAGTTGATGTTTTCTCATTTATTCGGTACAATAACAAGTGACGATAAAGTTTAGAGGAGGTTTAACCATGGCTAGTACCCTTCGTACCATTGGCTTTCTTGTTTCCACAGTTATCCTATTTTTACTGTATCCTTTTATTTATCATCCGCTGCATGGGGTTTTTCATGAACTTTTAAGGGAATCTGTTCCCTACTCTATAATCAATGAAATAGCAGCAGGCTCAAATCTGCTCCTTAGCCTGATCCTCCTTGGGACCTTGCAGGGACTGTTAAAATTCTTTTTTTTATTGCGACACAGAAAGGGCTCCCCTGTAGTAATGAGTCTTCCCATCAGGAGCTTTTCCATCGCAGATCAAATCATTTATTATATTGTACCATTAATTATATATATTTTGCCATTATTCCTACGACCCCACGTAAATGAAATCATTGCCATTAAGGTGGGGGTTTTCGTCATAACCATTATCGCCTTAAGGCTGTGGCTTCAACTGTCTAAAAAAAGCACCCCCTGCTATTTTCTTAAGGAAGGCTTGTTAATAACCGGCTTTGATGTTCGGTTGGATTTGCCCATCCATCCTCTGCTAGAAAACTCCTCTGGCTTTTATCCCTATGAAAAGCTTTCGGAATACCAATTAACTGATCAGCGGTTAACCTTTAAGCTACCCTTTGATGCCTATTCTCTGGTATTAGACTGTAAGGATGCTGACATTAATGAAATCAATGAGTTTCTTCAGCTCATGAAGGTGCCTGGAGAAATTCAGCAGTAGTATTGGTACATAGTATAATTTTTTCCATTTTGACAATACTCCAAAGGTACTTATCTATTTGGAGGAGATGAATGTATGAAGAAATTATCCGTTTATTTTATGGCTGTATTATTACTGGCCTCTCCCCTATTGGCTTGGGGAAGTACTTATTATGAGGAAATTAAGGCCTATCTACCAGGAACTGAAATTTTCCATGGTGATGCTCCTATTTTTCTGGAGAACGCCCCCCTTTTATATGAGAACAAGCTTTATGTCCCCTTAAGGGAATTCTGTGAGATCCTTGACATAGACCTTACCTGGGATGGGGAAGGAAATACTGTTCATCTAAATTTTCCTGAGGCCCTCGACGCCATGCCCCCTGCCAATTCCCTGTCAGGTGAAGCCTTTATCTATGGGCAGATTATGAAGATAGATTATGGGAATCGCTCTATTTATCTAGAGCAGCACCTGGACCATAACAGCCGTGAAGTCTTTGAGGCCCTCACTATTCAAGAAAATGCAGTTATACTAATCAAGCGCAACCAGCATTACCTGCAGGTATCACTGGAGGATATACGGGTAGGGGATGTGGTAGGTATGATTATTACTGAGGAAGCAATAGTAAGAGGCATAATTGCAGAATTATAAAGGAAGGTAGCCAATGTATTGGCTACCTTCTTTTATTTGCTTGGAGCTGTAATTTACTACAATAAGACATGATCTTCTGAAGATCCGCTTCATCTATCCCAATGAAGCCACAGCCCAGTTCCCTTGTACCGTCAACATAGCTTTCAGTATTTCTTAGAACCTTCGCTGTCAAGAGCAGCTTAGACTGATCTAATTCCAGCTCAAAGACAATTACTGTACCAATGGGCAGTGACAGAGGTGTATTAATTAATACGCCACCACCGCTAATATCCTTAACTACTCCTGGAAAAAATTTATGACTATTTATTTTCTCATCATTAAAGCCAATTAGGTAACAGACAACCGGAATTTCTGTAGCAACCCTAATATATTTCCGTCGCTGTACTACATTGATTCCTTCTTCCTCAGGTTTTTGTAACAAAAGTTGATTATCCTCACCCTTTAGAATCCAGGTTTCAAAAATGCAGGCCTTTGTTTCCTTGGGGATAATACATCTAACCTGTCTTTTTTCCTTTTGCGCATATTTCCCTTCAATTTCCACAGTTAGATATTGTTCATCGATAGCTTTAATTATGCCCCAAAGTGAGAGGTAAGGAGGAATCATATCCACTTCGAGCTTAATTGGGGTTCCTTCCTCTAAATATCCTATTGACATATTATCTCCTCCCTTAGGAATCGAACTACTTCTTTTATTTTATAAGACCTAAGGGGATTTTCCTATAGTATTATTTTCTTATTTAGCTTCACAGGCTTAAGCAGCTTTTCTAAAAAATGTCCTGTATAGGAGGATTTTACTTTAACAATTTGCTCCGGTGTTCCTGTTGCTATAATGGTCCCGCCATTGGTTCCTCCCTCTGGCCCCAGATCAATCAAATGATCGGCTGTTTTAATGACATCTAGATTATGCTCGATAACCAGCACGCTGTTTCCTGTATCCACCAACTGCTGCAGTACGTCAATTAATCGATGAATATCAGCAAAATGTAATCCTGTAGTGGGCTCATCTAGTATATATAGGGTTTTTCCTGTGCTTCGTTTACTTAATTCACTGGCTAATTTAATTCTTTGGGCTTCTCCCCCTGAAAGCTGGGTGGAGGGCTGACCCAATTGAATGTATCCAAGACCCACATCATATAGGGTTTGGAGCTTTCTCTTGATTTTCGGTATATTTTCAAAGAAGGTAACTGCTTCTTCAACATTCATTTCCAGTACATCAGCAATGGTTTTTCCCTTGTATTTTATATCTAGGGTTTCCCGGCTATATCGTTTCCCCTTACATACCTCGCAGGGGACATAGACGTCGGGCAGAAAGTGCATTTCGATCTTGATAATACCATCACCGCTGCAGGCTTCGCATCGTCCACCCTTTAGGTTAAAGCTGAATCTTCCCTTTTGATAGCCCCTCATCTTAGACTGGGGTACCTGGGCAAAGACATCCCGAATATCGTCAAAGACACCGGTATAGGTGGCTGGATTTGACCGTGGGGTCCTGCCAATGGGAGATTGGTCGATTTCAATAACCTTGTCGATATGCTGTAGCCCTTCTATAGATTTATGATTTCCAGGCTTGGCCTTGGCTCCGTTTAGCTCCTGGGCAATTTTTTTATAGAGTATTTCATTGATCAGGGTACTCTTGCCTGAACCCGATACTCCTGTTACACAGGTAAATACCCCTAGGGGAATCTTGGCATCAATATTTTTTAAATTGTTTTCAGCCGCTCCCTTAATTTCTATCCATTTTCCATTGGGTTTTCTTCTTTTCTTTGGTACTTCAATTTTTTGGGCCCCGCTCAAATACTGACCTGTAATGGATTCTTCTGTATTCAAAATGTCCTGAAGGGTTCCCTGGGCAATCACATGGCCTCCATGGACTCCTGCCCCAGGGCCGATGTCAATAATATGGTCGGCTTGGCGGATGGTATCCTCATCATGTTCCACCACAATGACCGTGTTCCCTATATCGCTTAGGTTCCGAAGGGTTTTAATAAGCTTGTCATTATCCCGCTGATGTAGGCCAATACTGGGCTCGTCTAAAATATAGAGGACACCTACCAAGCTAGAGCCGATTTGGGTTGCTAGACGAATCCGTTGAGATTCTCCTCCAGAAAGGGTACCTGCTGTTCTGGAAAGGGTTAAATAATCAAGTCCCACATCGGCTAAGAAATTCAACCGCCCCTTGATTTCCTTTAATATCTGTACTGCAATAAAGAGGCGTCTATCATCCAATTGAAGCTTATCAAAGTATTCTTTTGCTTCACCAATAGACATTTCTGTTACTTCAAAAATATTCTTTCCTCCCACGGTTACCGCCAGGGTTGTATCTTTAAGTCTTGCTCCCTTACAAAGCTTACAGGGGCTTTCACTCATATATTCCTCGATTTTTTCCCGCATATACTCAGATGCAGTCTCCCGGTATCTTCTCTCCAGATTAGGAATCACCCCTTCAAAAGCCGCTTCGTAGGTCCTTGTGCCCCCATACTTAGATTCGTATTCAAATCGAATTTTTTGACTGGCTGAGCCATAGAGCAATACCTTCATAAATTCCTCGGGCAGCTCCTTTATGGGAGTATCCACATCGACCCCAAAGTTCTCTGCCAGGCTTTCTACCATTCTAAAATAATAGGTATTATCAGAAGAGCCATTGGCGGTGGTCCAGGGGGCCACCCCCCCCCTGCCGAATCGACAGGTTTACATTAGGAATCACTAGCTCTCGGTCTACTACCTTCATATGTCCAATACCATTACATTCCGGACAGGCTCCAAAGGGGCTGTTGAAGGAGAACATACGGGGGGCCATTTCTTCAAGGCCTATGCCATGCTCTGGACAGGCAAATTTGGTGGAAAAGAGAATTTCTTCTTTTCCAATAATATCGGCAATAATCAATCCCTCCGTTAGCTTCAGAGCAGTTTCTACAGAATCTGCAATCCGTTGCTCTGATCCGGCTTTGACGATAATCCGATCCACCACGACTTCAATATTATGCTTTTTTGTCTTTGCCATTTTAATTTCTTCATGAAGGTCCCTTACTTCTCCGTCAATCCGAACCCTAACAAAGCCATCCTTTTTAATATCCTCTAATAGCTTCTGATGCTCTCCTTTTTTTCCCCTGATTATGGGAGCCAAAAGCTGAAGCTTAGTGCCTTCTTCAAATTCCATTAATTTATCTACAATTTGTTCTACGGTCATTTGACTGATTTCTGCCCCGCATACTGGGCAGTGGGGCGTTCCCACCCGAGCAAAGAGTAGTCTAAGGTAGTCGTATATCTCTGTTACGGTTCCGACGGTAGACCTGGGGTTCTTGCTGGTGGTTTTTTGATCTATGGAGATGGCTGGTGAAAGTCCTTCAATATAGTCTACATCAGGCTTTTCCATTTGCCCCAGAAATTGTCTGGCGTAGGCAGAAAGACTTTCAATATAACGCCTTTGTCCCTCGGCATAGATGGTGTCAAAGGCCAGGGAGGATTTTCCCGAGCCCGATAATCCTGTTAATACAACCAACTTTTCTCTGGGAATTTCAATATTAATATTCTTTAGATTGTGCTCCTTTGCACCCTTAATAATAATTTTATCTCGTGCCACGTTTACACCTCTTTTGTCTTAAGTTTATCTCGCTTAATTTCTTTAATTTTATCCCTCAGCTCGGCAGCCCTTTCAAATTGAAGGTTTTCTGCTGCCTCCATCATTTCGATCTCAAGCTTGCCGATGACCTCCTTCCAATCAGCTGCAGACATGGTTTCAGATTTCTTAGGAATATTGTATTTCTCCGATTCCTCAGCGGCCATGGTGGCCTCAATCACATTTCTGACCTTCTTCACTACTGATCTTGCTTCAATACCATGCTTTACATTGTATTCATGTTGAATATCCCGTCTACGCCTGGTCTCTGTAATGGCCTTTTCCATGGAGTTTGTGATTCTATCGGCATACATAATTACCTTCCCTTCTACATTTCTGGCAGCTCGACCGATGGTCTGAATCAATGAGGTCTCAGACCGTAAGAAGCCCTCTTTATCGGCATCCAAAATTGCTACCAGGGATACCTCTGGCAGGTCGAGACCTTCCCGCAGCAGGTTAATCCCCACCAGTACATCAAATTCCCCCAGTCGAAGATCTCGAATAATTTCCATTCGTTCCAGGGTCTTGATATCGGAATGGAGATACCTTACGGCAATATCCATTTCCTTTAGGTATTTGGTTAGATCCTCGGCCATTTTTTTCGTGAGGGTTGTGACCAATATCCGCTGTTTAGCAGCAATCCGTTGATGAATCTCTCCAACCAGATCATCGATCTGCCCCTTAACGGGTCTAACCTCCACAATGGGGTCCAGTAGTCCTGTTGGCCGAATAATTTGCTCTACCACTGGCCCCTGTTTTTCTAGTTCGTAGGAGCCGGGAGTAGCGCTGACATAGACAATTTGATTCACCAGAGATTCAAATTCTGGGAACTTTAAGGGCCTGTTGTCAAAGGCCGAGGGAAGTCTAAAGCCGTATTCCACCAGGGTTTCCTTTCTGGCTCTGTCCCCATTATACATTCCCCGAACCTGGGGAATTGTCACATGGGATTCATCCACGATAATTAAGAAATCCTCAGGGAAATAATCCAGCAGGGTAAAGGGTCTGCTACCGGGGCTCCTGGCAGTCAGATGTCTTGAATAGTTTTCTATGCCCTGACAAAAGCCTACCTCCCTCAGCATTTCTATATCGTACATGGTTCTCTGCTGAATCCGCTGGGCCTCCAAAAGCTTGTCTTTCTCTTGAAAATATTTAACTCGCTCCTCCAACTCCTTTTCAATGTTACTGATGGCCACTTCAATTTTATCCGCTCCAGTGGCATAGTGGGAGGCAGGGAAGATGGAAACATGGCTTCTAAACCCGATGATTTCTCCGGTCAGCGCATTTATTTCGGTAATTCTCTCAATTTCATCCCCAAAGAAGTCAACCCGAATGGCATTTTCTGAAGAGGAGGCAGGGAAGATTTCCACCACGTCTCCCCGAACCCTAAAGGCCCCTCTGACAAAGTTAATGTCATTTCGCTCGTATTGAATATCTACCAGCTGCCTTAATACCTGGTCTCGATCCTTATTCATCCCCGTCCGAAGGGAAACAAGGAGCTTCTTGTACTCCTCAGGGTCCCCAAGTCCATAGATGCAGGAAACGCTGGCCACAATAATGACATCTCGCCGCTCTAGCAGTGAGGAGGTGGCGGAGTGGCGAAGCTTGTCTATTTCATCATTGATGGAGGCGTCCTTTTCGATGTAGGTATCGGAATGAACCACATAGGCCTCCGGTTGATAGTAATCATAGTAGCTAACAAAGTATTCCACCGCGTTATTGGGGAAAAACTCCTTAAATTCACCACACAATTGAGCCGCCAGGGTCTTGTTATGGGCAATGACAAGGGTTGGCTTCTGGACATTCTGAATGATATTGGCCATAGTGAAGGTTTTACCTGAGCCCGTTACCCCCAGCAGGGTTTGATCTCGATTTCCCTTAAAAACGCTATCGGTTAAGGCCTCAATAGCCTTGGGCTGATCCCCCGTGGGTTGATAATCCGAAACAATTTCAAATTTATTCATAAAGTTTTACTCCTTAACTTTTTTGAATTCTGCCTACTATTATATCATATTAGGTTAACATAATTAAACCTAATTAAAAATCATTTCCGTATATTGGATTTTATCAATCATCAACGAAAATGAGGATATTTTAATGAGATCAAGAACGTATGTTCTGAATTTATTATACTCCTGCTGTAAATTCTTGTCAACGTATCTTTGTCCATCTTTTTAAAAAAATATTACACCTCCGTATTTGTACCCAATTATAAATTAAATCCCCATCATTGACGGGGATTTAATGGTGTTATTGTATTTTTTCTTGGATTACCTCAAGGGCCTTTTGCAATTGAATGTCATCTTTTCTTTCTATGGTTTGCTGTTGGGTCAATTCCTCTGGTAATTTCACCTCGATATCTGGTTCAATTCCCGTTCCATGGATGTTGGTTCCATTGGGTGTGAAGTATTCCGATATGGTATATTTAAAGCCCGTTCCATCGGATAATGGCTTCACCTGCTGCACTAAACCTTTACCAAAGGTTGTGGTTCCGACGATGGTACCCTGACCACCATCCTTCACAGCCCCTGCTAAAATTTCTGAAGCACTGGCACTTCCCTTATTAACCAATAGGGCCAGAGGTAAATCTACTTTATTTTTATCTGATTTTTCCACTTCCCTGGTGCCCTGCCGATCTTCTGTATAGACAATTATCTGTTCTCCTAGAAGTACATCAGCTATTTCAACACATTGGCTTAATAATCCTCCTCCATTGCCTCTAATGTCTATGACTAATCCTTTAATATTTTTTTGCTGTAATGCCTTTAGATGTTGTTTAAAATCTGCAGCAGTAGTTTCACTTAAGAAGCTAGTGATACGGATGTAGCCTATGTTATCAATTACTTCGGATTTTACTGAAACTAATTTAATTTGTTCTCGTTTGATATCTACTTCAAAGGGTTCTTCTCGACCTTCCCTCAAAACACTCAAAACAACATTGGTTCCTGGTTTTCCTTTCATCAGCTTTACGGCATAATCCAACTGGTCTGCGGTAACTTTTTCTCCGTTTACAGATATGATTCTATCTCCAGTTATTAAGCCCGCCCTTTCACCTGGGGTGTCTTCAATAGGAGTAACTACAGTTACGTAACCATCTTTAGCAGGGGTAACAACCACGCCAATTCCCCCAAAGCTCCCTTCGGTCTCGGTAAGCATATTTTCCATTTCTCGCTTGGTTAGATAATCAGTGTAGGGATCACCAATACTGTCAAACATTCCTTCAAGGGCCCCTTCTACCAGGGTATTTGGGTCTATTTCTTGATAATAGTTTTCTAATAAGTAATCATGCAGCTGAAAAAGTTTTGAATAATTATTTTGTATATCTTGATAAAATCGGTAGGTGTCTTCGGAAATAATATATTTTTTATCCAGCCTAACAGCGATAAAGTTTCCTACAGTCACATTTAATATCGTCGTTAAGATGACAATCACGACTGCTCCAACAATTGCTTTTTTCTTACTAATCATCGTTTTCTCCCCTTTTAGTCAATGGAATCTATTCTTCTATTTTATAACTTATTAAAATTTATTATACCATATGCGTTCTTTCTAATGAAAATAAATTAGGGAATTAGAGAAAATTAACAATTAGCGTATTTTCTCCATTGTCATTGGAAAATGATTATTCTTACACTTTTTGTCTGTTACAGCACAAAAGCTAGGATTAATTGCATCCTAGCTTTTGCTTATGAATTGGGTTGCGGGTGTTATTTAAAAACCTTAATTCGCTTATCAAGCGGTTCAAAGGATTTTTCTCCAGGCTCACCAGTGGGCTTTCCAAAGGGCATCTGGGCCACTAGCTTCCAACTGTCGGGGATTTGCCATTCTTTTTTAACTTCTTCATCAATTAATGGGTTATAATGCTGGAGAGAAGCTCCATATCCCTCCTCCGACAATGCTGTCCAAACCAAATATTGTAGAATTCCAGAGGAGTGCTGGGCCCAAATAGGAAAATTATCCTTGTAAAGCTCGAATTTTTCCTGAAGTCCCTTCACTATGCTTTCATCCTCGAAGAATAATACTGTTCCATAGCCAGCCTTAAAGGAGGCCATTTTATCGGCTGTCGATTGGAAGCTATTGGGGGGCACTATTTTTCTAAGGGTTTCAGTGGTAATGTCCCACAGCTTATCATGATTTTCATCCAGTAGCAATACCACTCTGCCACTTTGAGAGTTAAATGCGGTTGGCGCATGCTTAACAGCTAACTTAATTACTTCTAAAAGCCTGTCATCTGAGATAACGGCCTCTTTACTAATCGAATAAATTGAACGTCTTTTTTCTACTGCTTCATAAAAGTTTCCAGTCATTTTTAAAACCTCCAGATCAATGTATTTTTCTTTTTGTACCCGTTATACCTTTTATTATTCATATAAATATTTTTATATTTTGCTTTGGGTAGGAAAATATACATTGTTATACCTAGTGCTAAACTTATTTTTTACTCTGAAAATATTCTGTATTTTTACATCAGTGCAATAAGGACCATCCCATTTGCGTGCAGACTGATGTCACCCGTCACCAGAAAAGCTTAATTTTTTATGCCTAATTTAAGTAAAAACTCTTCCAGCTCTTTCAAAATAGCTTCCAGGGTGCTTCTGCTTGCAGAATAATTGATGCCGTCTCTACCCTCAGGATATTCGCCATTTATTCTCATTTGAATGCTTCTTTTCATGTGACCAATAAAATCACTCAAATCAATTGCATTGGTATCCTTATCATAATTAAACAAACAGCCCAGTGTATCCGGAATAACATCACCCAATTTCTTTTTAATGGAAATATACTTATCCATTAGCATTAATGCCTTGCCAATAGAATTTGAAAATTTTTCTTCCGCCATAGGAACCTCGTATTCATGCTTGGGAACTCTGACTTGTACTCTTGATAATTGGCCGCTGTCAGGACTATAAAAGTAAACTCTGAATATTGTTTCTGCTTCTTGATGAAACACTTCTACCTCCGGAAAGGCAATTTCATTCTCAAACATATATTGGAATTTTGAAAGGTCAAAAACGACTTCTCCTGGTTCTCTGTTTTGATAGCCATTGTAGTGATTGGGCTCATATATTCTTTCTGACTTAACCGCCGCTCCTTCTTTAGCAGGATTGTTGTCATTTGCTATTCTGCTGTTTTTTAAATACATATAATCAGATTGTACAGAATTATCACGACTTACAGGTTCATTAATGGTCTTGGTGGTCTCCATAGTTTCACTGAATTTTGTACTCTTTTTTCCACTGGATCTATCCTTTTGAAAAATAGAAAAACTGGTTCCTGAAACGCTGTTAATAGCATTCATCTGTTAAACCTCCTATTTATTGTCTTTTATATAATTTCGGTAAGATATGCTAAAAAGTTTAAGTGAAATATAATTAATATATGATGGACATTAAAGTATGATTTTTATGCAGCTAAAAGCAGTCAATAATTGACTGCTTTTAGCTGCATATTTCAAATCTCTCTTTGCCTTTAAAAAGCCAACTAATTAGAATATCTGTATGTTCCTTCAACATCCACATTACTTCCATTTACCTTTATGACAAAGCGAAATGTAGACTGCAAAGGATATGTGGTAGGAAAGAAATCAACATAATTCAATCCGCCAGATAGATTTCCACTTTTGCTATCAAAAACAACCCAGCTCCCATCAAGATTTTTTCTATGCAATTCTATTGTATAGGTTCTCGAAGGAAATGCCCTGTTATTAAACCAAACCTGTGTATAAGGGCCACTACCGATATTAAAAAATTCGGGTGTTTGGTAATTAGTTACATTAATTTCATCGATATACCCCGTTTTCCATGATCCACCATAACTAAAGGATGTTAAAAGCATCACCAACAGTAAAGTTAAGATAGTCATAACTCTAATGTTTTTTTTCATACTCAATTCCTCCAATTTAGTTTTTTTAATACTTTAATAAATTGATCTCATTGCAATTTTTCTACATAAAGTCTTTTGAATTTTTTACTTTATTTTATACTTTTAGTTTGCTTTCTTCTCCTCCTTTCTGAAAACTAAGGCTGATACAAAACCCCCTAGCAATTTACTCCTAGCTCAAAATTTGCATTATAAAAAAGAAACTAATATAAAATTAATATATCGTTTGAATAATGTAAGCATTTTTTATTATGACACAGTATCTTTAACTGACCGATAATTATTCAAGTTTCTACCCACTAATTTCAATCATCTTCATTAAATTGTAAGATTATTTTTATGCTATATTATTTTATACACATTGTATTTTTTTACTTTTTAATAAGATATTACCAAATATTGATAAGCTTGTCAATGTTTGGTGTAAAAAATAGTATAATAACTAACTTAACTTTCCCAGCTTTAAAAAGTTTGATAAAGCTTGATTTTACCAGTAAAATTAATGTTTTAATTGATATCTTTACATGAAAATAGCACCAGCCTATGATGGTATTCCTTTAAGCATAGTTATTTTCAGACTCTAAAAAACCCTAAAAGCAGGTCATTCTAATCTGCCTTAGGGTTTTATATGTAATCAATATTTATTTTCCTTTAACGTATGGTACTGGATCAACATAGGAACCATTCTTTCTAACCTCGAAGTGTAGGTGAGGTCCTGTTGACATTCCTGTGCTGCCTGCCTGGGCAATTTTATCGCCCTTAGTTACCTCGGCTCCTACTGAGTATAACAGCTTTGAATTATGGGCGTAAAGGGTCATCATGCCGCCACCGTGGTCGATAATGATTACCTTTCCATAGCCCCCAAGGTTACCAGAATGTACTACCTTTCCAGATTGTGCGGCGATAATTGGTGTTCCCGTTGGGGCAGGAATATCTATCCCTGAGTGAAATTTATTTTTTTTCAGGATGGGATGTATTCTGTTACCAAAGGGTGATGATATTCTTGTGTGCCCTGGCACCGGCCATTTAAACTCTCCCCCTACAAATTTACTTGATGAGGAAAGCTGTCTAATCATCCCTTCAATTTCCTTTGCTTCCTTAGCGTGCTGATCTATGCTAGCCTCTAATTCCTTCTTATCGGCCAGCAGCTCCTTACGCTTTTCATCCTGCTGTCCCCTTGAAACGACCAACTGCTGCTTCTTACCCTCTACTTCTTTCTTTAAAGTAATCAAGTGATTTTTTTGCGCTTCTAACTGTACCTTTTTGTCTTCAATAATGTCTCTTTGCTCCTGCAGATATTTTAACAGGTCAACATCGTGTTCTACAATACGCTTAACCATATCTAAATTAGACAATAGCTCAGGAAAGCTTTTAGAGCTAAGGAGTACCTCAGCATAGCCAATGTTGCCATTTTTATACATTACATTTAATCTGGAGCCTAATAGATCCTTTTTATCACCTATATTTTTTTCAGCAGCGTTCAGCTCTTCAGTCGCAGCTGAAATTTTTGTTTGTGTTGCTTGTACATCTTTTTGCAGTTGTTCAATTTGACCTTCGGTATCTTCTATTTCCTTCTGTAATCTTTCCAGCTGGGCCAGCACACCCTGACTCTCTTTCTCATTTTCCTTTAGCTCCTTGTTGAGCTGCTTTTGAGAATTTAAAATCTTGTTCAGGTTATCCTTTAGCTTGCTGGTATCATTCGCATAAGCCGTAAGCCCAGTTAAAAACAAGAGCGACAATACGCAGATTGATATTAATGTTTTGCTTCTTTTCACCGGTAGTCTCCCCCCTTAAACCTTTAAATGCTTTCTTAACGACACAATACTTCCTAGTGCCCCGACGCCGCCGCCCAGGACAGTGAACATAATAATGGTTCTACTTATCATGTCTTCAATCGGGATTAAATAGGCACTTAGGATTACGGTAAACTGACTGGCTATGGCTTCAAAGGCTGCTTGATAGCCATAATAGACAATAATGATTGCCAAGGCAGCACCTACAATCCCTAATACTACCCCTTCCATGATAAAGGGCCATCGGATGAACCAATTGGTTGCACCCACATACTTCATAATGTTGATTTCCTGCCTTCTGGCATTTAAAGCTATTTTAATTGTATTGGATATGATAAACATTGCCACAAGAATTAAGGTAATAATCAGTACTAGCCCTACAGAACGTATGAAGCTGGCAATCCTGAGCATATTCTCGATGATTTCCTTGTAATATCGAATGTCTTCAATCTCTTCGATATCTCTTAAGGACGCCACGATCTTGTCGGCAGCCTCTATATTGTCCATATGAATAATATAGGAATTGGGCAAGGGATTATCTCCGAGGTTTTCTAAGAGATGCCCCTGCTCTCCCCAGTTTTCCTTCATTTTTAATAGGGCCTGCTCCTTAGACTCAAATTCAGCAGTTTCTACTCCATCTATGGCCTCTATCTGTGGTTTCAGCTCCGCCATTTCAGTTTCTGACAGATCCTCAAACAGATATACCTGTATGGTATCAAAATGCATTTGTGTTAAGCTTGCAGCATTGTTTATATTTAATACTAAGGTAATAATCATCCCCAATAGCACCAGGGAGGCTGTTACTGAACCGACAGAAGCAAGGCTCATACCCCTGTTTCGCCAAAGTCCAACAATTCCTTCCTTAAAAATATATTTTGCCGTTCTAATCTTCATAGCCATATGCCCCCTTTTGCTGGTCTCGAATGATTCGGCCTTTTTCCAGGGCAATGACCCGTTGCTGCATTACATCAACAATATCCTTTGCATGGGTAACCATCAGGACGGTTGTCCCACGTCGATTAATTTGTCGCAGCACCTTCATAATCTCCCAGGCCGTCTCTGGGTCAAGGTTTCCTGTGGGCTCGTCGGCTATTAAAATCGAAGGGTTATTTACAATAGCCCTTGCAATAGAAACCCGCTGACGTTCTCCCCCTGACAGCTGATGGGGATATTGAGAGGCTCGGTCACTTAACCCTACCATACCTAATAACATCGGCACCTGTCTGCGAATCTCCTTAGAGGAGGCCTCTATAATCTCCATGGCAAAGGCCACATTTTCAAAAACAGTTTTATTGGGCAAAAGCCTAAAATCTTGAAAAATAACACCAATATTCCTTCTTAAATAGGGTATTTTCCTCCTTGAAAGCTTGGTAATATTGTCGTTTCCTAAGTGAATTTCACCTGATGTGGGTTCCTCTTCCTTAAGTATTAATTTTATAAAGGTTGATTTTCCAGCACCGCTGGCACCAACCAGAAAGGCAAATTCTCCTTTATTTATCTTTAAGTTTATATTAGTCAAAGCATGTACACCATTTCCATAGGTCTTATGTATGTTTTTGAATTCAATCAACGCTTATCAACTCCCGTATTCTACTTATACTTTCGACATCAAATCAACTTCTCCTGCCTATATCTTCATAAAATCATGGTAAATTATTACTAATTAAAGCAAGATATGATACGAATCAAATCTATTCATAAAATTATATCTTTTTCCAACAACTTTTTCCTTTCTTATTATATCAATACTTTTACACTTATTTCAATTGAATTAACTACCAAAGTTTTGTTACAATATAATGACAAAGATTAATTTAAGGAGGTCAACTATGAAGAAACTACTGCGAAAATCAGTTCTGGAGCGGCGTGAGGCCCTATCGACAAAAATGGTATCAAGGAATAGCTTACATATTCTTGAAAGGCTTCAAGTATTACCTGAATACAAGGAGGCAAAAAATGTCATGCTCTATTTGTCCTTCCAGCGGGAGGTCATGACTCCGCCTATTATTAGCGACCTCTTTCATCAAAATAAGCGGGTTTTTATTCCCGTTACGGTACCTGCAACCAGAGCCCTTATTGTTTCGGAGCTTTTAAGTCTTGAGGATGACCTTGAGGTGGGCAATTTTGGTGTATTAGAGCCAAAAAAAGAGGCCCTCAGACCCTTTTCTGCCCAACAGCTGGATTTAGTTCTGGTTCCCGGCGTGGCCTTCGATACCCGGGGGTATCGTATAGGCTATGGGGGCGGCTACTATGATCGGTTCTTGCCGACCCTGCCCGCCGATGTTCCTACCATCGCCCTGGCCCATGAGGTTCAAATGATTGACCGGGTGGTAAATGACACCTATGATTTTCCGGTACAGAAGATTTTGACCGAGGATCGTCTAATCACCTGTCAAGAACAAAGTAGCTAGCGCCACGTTTGTTTTCCAGGGAACCCATGGGTTCCCTAGGACGCTTCGCTGTACCCTCCTTATTTTAATAAGGGGTGCCCCCCTTAACAACCCCCCATTTCATAGGAAAAAAACGATCCTATGAAAAAATAAAAAAGGCTGCCTCTGGATGATACTATCTGGAGACAGCCTTTTTCTTTACTTTTTGACTATTCTTTTTTATCTGCTTCGGAGGCTTCCCTTAGCTTTTCCATCACCATGGAATTAATGGTTCCTGGGGGATATACCCCCTTTTCATCCTTAATCCCTGCCGGAATGCCTGTTAGTATTTCTATTCCCTCCTCCACATGGCCTATGGCATAAATGTGGAAGGTTCCTTCCTTAACCGCATCAATTACCCCTTGCTTCAGCATGAGGTTTTTTACGTTTTGCCTGGGGATCATTACCCCCTGCTGCCCAGTGAAGCCCTGGAGCCTACATACGTCATAGAAGCCTTCAATTTTTTCATTTACGCCGCCTATTGGCTGTATTTCTCCATTTTGGTTGACTGAACCGGTTACTGCAATAGATTGATCTATTGGCACCCCGGCAATACTGGATAAAATACCATAGAGCTCAGTACTAGAGGCACTGTCGCCATCAATCATCGAATAATTTTGCTCGAAGCTGATGCTGACCCCCAGGGATAGGGGCTGCTCCTGGGCATACTTTTGACCTAGATAGCCACTCAAGATTAAAACTCCTTTGTCATGGATGCTGCCACTTTTTTTAACTTCCCTTTCAATATTGATAATTCCTGTCTTCCCCCTGTAGGTGGAGACCGTAATACGGTTAGGCTTACCGAAGCTGTATTCTCCTGTTCCCATTACGGCTAAGCCGTTGATTTGACCTACTTTTTCACCTGTGACATCAATCAGCAGCGTTCCATCTTTAAACATTTCATTTAGCTTTTCTTCATACTTGCTATTACGATAAATTTTTTGATTGATGGCCTTATCTACATGGGCCTTAGCCACCAGCTCTGCTCCCTCAACCTCTGCCCAGGTATCGGCCTCGTAAAGGATTTCCACAATCTGATTAAATCTGGAGCTGAGCTTTTCCTGATGATCTGCCAATCGAGAGCTGTATTCTATTACCCTTGCCACTGCTCCCTTATCAAAATGCTTCAGCCCTTCTTTTTCACAATGGCTGGCAATAAATCTGGCCATTTTCAATACGTTTTCTTCATCCTTCTTCATTTCAACATCAAAGTCGGCCATGATCTTAAATAACTTTCTAAAATCCTCGTCCATGCTGTAAAGCCCATGATAAATGTTGGCATCCCCTATCAAAATCACTTTAATATCCAGGGGGATGGGTTCAGGCTTTAGGGATGAGGTCACCACATAGCCCGTCACCTTATTTAGTGGTTCAATATTGATTTCTCCTGTCTTTAGGGTCCGTTTCAGGGTTTCCCAACTATAGGGCTGCGTTAACACCTCTTTTATGTTAAGCAATAGAAAGCCCCCGTTAGCCATGTGAAGGGCCCCTGGCTTAATTTGGGTAAAGTCGGTTTTAAGAATCCCCATCTCGTTTTTATATTCAATGGTTCCCAGGATATTGTTGAAGGTTGGATTAGTTTCATTAATAATGGGGGCCTTGTTAAGCTCTCCGTTATTAATAAATAAATTCACCCTGTACCGAATGAAGAAGCCTTCTTCATCCTTCATCTGCATTTGCATCACCATTTTAGGAACCTCTTCATCGGAAGTATTATTTCTCTTAAAATGGCTGATATGCTCAACTATGTCCTGCTCCAGCTGATTAATATAGCTTACGATTTTCTCCCGATGCCCATAGCGTTGAACCAGTCGATTAATAGAATAGTTAATTACATTATACCCAATCTCTTCATCAAGCTTCTTGATATTGTCCTGTAAATCTTCCTCAAGGGATTTAAGCTTATTAAAGATTTCCAGGGCTTCCAGATTCAATTGATTGGAATTTTCTCTGATTTTCTCCATTTCTTCCGGGGGTAAGGTAGTGTATTCTTCCTGCTTCATAGGCCGTCCATCCAAAAGGGGAATAGTCACCAGCCCATGGTCTGATTCCCTAAAGATAAATCCATAGCTTTGACCGATCTCATTTAATTCGTCTATTATTTTCTGGTTATTCCTTTTAAAGGCCTGATAGATTTCATTTCGTTTTGTCTCATATTCAGTTCCTTCAAAGGCCGAGGGAATTTGCTCCCTTAGCTGCTCGATTAATCCTTCAATATCCTTCTTAAACTGGACTGCCACCCCCGCCTCCATGCTCAAAGCCCTGGGCCGATCAGGATTTTTGAAGTTGTAGACATAAACCCAATCGTTCGGTACAGGCATTTCCTCGGCCAGCTTTTCTGTAATGGAATTAGAATAGCTGCTGCGGCCGGTTCCACTGATTCCCGAAATATAAATGTTGTAACCCTTCTTCTTCATCCTTAATCCAAAGGCTAGGGCTTCTACTGCTCTTTCCTGACCAATAATGTCTTTTAATGGCGATAAATCTGCTGTGGTGTGAAAGCTAATATTCTCGATTTTACAGGGACTAGTCAGCTTTTCCCCCATCAATCTACTTTTTTCCTTAATCATTTTGCTCCCCCCTATCATTTATTTTATTTATACCTGTTTTTTAGCAGATTAACAAGTTATTTATGCTCTTATTTTTTTCCCACCGCTCTTAAAGCATTGGCCTGATCCTTTGAATCAGCTTTTTATCAACCTGTCGGTTATTGCTAAAATATAGGTCTGAGTGACCAGTAAATTAACTTAGTTTTATCTATACAATAAAGAGGCCGCCATATGGGCAGCCTCTTTAAAGTGGTTTTTTTAGTTAAAGAGTGATTTTATTTGATAGGTTAAATCTGTTCCATTTAGATTAAATTCGATATATTGATTGGCCTCTGAGGGCATCTTGGAAGAATTACTTTGGTAGGTGCCTGTTGTAATATATCGTACCCCATTCTTTGGCTCTACCTTCAGCTCTTTTCCGCCATGGAGCACAAAGATATTTTTTCCGCTCTCTGCCTGTTGTGTAAGGATTTCTTCAAATAGGTCGGCCTCAAGGGCATCTGTAAATCCATTTTCTCCCCGAATTGGCTTGGGCAGAAGAATGATAACATTGCTCTTTTGGTTCTTTTCAATTAAATCCTTAAACCAAGGCCATTGATTAAAGTTCGTGGCCCTAAAGCCATTCTTGCTATTATCCATTTTGATAATTAACAGGTCATCTATTTCTTGCTTGGCATGGCCTCCACCGGCAGTGGTCATTGTGTTGGTTATTTTACTGGTTGCCTTTTTATCGGCAGCCCCAGTAAATAATATCTGGGTTTGCTGACGGTTTGCCTTTTCCACCAGGTTGTTTATTACCAATCTGTCTTGCAGGGTTTCCTTCGCTACCTGTAGACCACTATGAGCCATAATGGTTTTTCCTTGCTTTTCATAGGCTCGATAAAGGGGATCTTTTATTTCTTTAGTGGTGGTGGCACTGTTGGCCTTTCCTGCAAAGCTTACTTGTAAATCATCAAAAATCAAGCTTCCTTTTACCTTTTGGCCTGAATCAGGCTCTGCCACATAGATTCTACTTAGCTTAGTCGGAGCTGTTATACCAGAAGGTACAGTCGCTTCAAGGTATTTCCATCCCTTCCAGTCAACACCCTTTTTAAAGTCAATGACGTGTTGGCCTCCCTTGGAATCGGTAACTGTTCCACGAATCCATTGGGTTGAAGGACCTTCGGCAAATACCCAAACACCTATTTTACTTGGCGTGCCTGGCAGTGCTAACCCACTATTACCATAGTTCATATAGGCTGCCCTGGTTTGATCAGAGGATGTGAAATCATAGTCCAATTTCACTGCATTGGAATTATTTCGTCCCTTACCAACTAAGGAAATTCCGCCAGTTACCCCCTCTGGATAACCACTAAAGGTCATGTTTAAGGTCTCGAAAAAGTCTACCACCTTATCTTGCGTACCAATGGATACGGGAATACTAACGGTGGTATTGCCTAATTTTGCTTGAAGGGTTGATTCACCCGTAGTGTTTCCTGCTGTATAAACACCCTTGGATACGGTTCCTAAGCCCTTTGTATCTGTCCATTGAATGGCATCGGCAGCAATTGTAACTCGATACCCTAGGGCACTTACCCCTACAACAGATAGATTGGCTGTTCTACCCTGGGCCAATTGAATTGCCCCTGGGGTGATTTCCATATATGCTGGTGTATCTAGTACATTTAGCTTTACTTCTGTTTTTGCCCCTAAATATTCTACTTCAACGATGGCTTCTCCCATTGCCGTTGGGATAAAGTTATTGCCTTCAAAGCTGCCGCTCCCTTTTAAGAGCTTGTAGGTTAGCTTTGTGCTATCTACAGCAACAGGGTTAAAGTTGCTGTCGTAGCCCTTGGCAGTAATCTTCTTTGGTGTATTGATAAAAACATTGTTGTTTTCTAACTCAGCTTTTAAACCATTTACATTTCCTGTCTCTGCCGTGGTAACGATAGCTAAGCTATTAACAATTCTACGCTCTGATCCATCGGAAGGAGTAGTAGCCAATTTAGTACCAAATTCTCCTAGACCTCGGGTCACCATACCCGTAGAGCCTCCACCGTCCATCATAATGGCTTCATGGCTTCCCAGCTCAATCATAAGATTGGCCATACCCTTGCCATCCAATCCTTTGTAGGAGGTATGTCTTCCATCTACAGTTACCAGAATTAGCTGTCGACGGTCCTTAGTGATCCCCACGGCTGTCCTTGGATGATTTCCTGATACATCCTGGGTAAAGTTAGTCACTGCTTGACCATTGGAAACCAATAGGGTTCCGCCGCCAATGGCCAGTTCAATACTTTCTATGTCTGGGTTCATTGAAACCTTCAGGTCTAATAAATCGCCCACTTGAAGGTTTTGTAAAAGATCATTAGCCCTTACTCCTGTGGCATAAATGATATAGCCTGATTCAGGAATTTCTACAGGGGCTTGTCCCTTTCTGACTTCTACAACCTTGTTATCAACAACGACAACCTCAACGTGATCAGGGCGGGCTTCATCGGCCCCAGGTGAGTGAGTTCCCCAGTTTCTGTCAATTAGGGTAGTCATTCGGTACTCCCAGGTAATTTTATTAATGGCCTGGATTTGTACCTCTTTTCCCTTGTCTGTGATGATTTTCATTGTTGAAGTTAAGTAATTTGCAAACCCGGTATTTTGATCGGTTACATAGAGGGTTGCAAAGTTATTGACCAATCCTGGACTACTGATCATTTTTCCATCCTTTATCATCATCCCCATAGGTGAATCGGGGTTAGAGAAATAAAAGAAATCTGAATTGATTGCCCCTACCACATTTTGATTTTTCTTCGCCATAGATGATAGGGTTTCTTTACTGGATAATCCGTTGCTGCTCTGTAAAATGTCTAATTTTGATGTTTCATCGGTTAAATCTATGTATAGTACATTGGCATTTAACCAGCCATTCTGCGTAAAGCGCTGAATATGCTTCTGAATTACTCCCCTTGATAGCTTTTCTGATTCCACCTTTTCATAAAACGCACCACTGGCAAAAGTGCTGGTGGTAAAAGAAAGAAGAAGTAACGCAGTAATCACAATCACTGCCTTTTTTCTTATCTGCCTCATTTTGTGATTCCTCCCCTGCTGGCCTATTTTAGAAGCAATTGACTACCCCTATTATATACCAATGGCACTAAATGTCTATTACAGAGACATTACAATTTGATGAAGTTTCGTCGACATTTTTTTCAATATTGGGAAACCTGTCTCCATTTGTTTACTGCTATTTTTTAATATATTTAACCGATTTTTTTCAAAAAAATAGAAATTCGTCGATCTCCTGGTTTTTTACCTTATTGGAGATCGACGAATAGATTTCATTTAACTTCACTCTAGAAATTCATTATGTATGAATAGAATAAATTTTCTTAAGTCATCTACGTTATTTTTCAATATTTCATAGACAATTTCTTTATTAATTTTAATATATTCATGGGATAGGATATTTCTAAATCCAACCATATTCTTGTATATTTCTGCATCAGTTTCATCTATATATCTTTCTTGTAGCAAGATATCAAAGGCCTCTGATAGTGTATTGGGTTTTCCCATATTATGATCAACTACAATATGGGTCGCTATATCAATCATCATATTTATTGAAATAAAGAGATTATATTCTACCACATCCTGTGCATTTCATCTTCTAAAAAGCTCTGTTTTGATATATTACTGTACTTTGATATCTTCTTCATACATTGTGCCATTTTTTCAAGCCTATTTTTAATTACTTCTTCTATTACCATTATCAAGCTCCTTCCTTACTCTGTCAATCATTGCAGAATAAGATAAGTCTAAATACTTTTTCATATCATCATATTCAAACAATACCCTGACTCTAAAGCTTTTCTCTTTAACTTCTGATCGAGTGAAAATTAATATACCTTCTTGAGTAATACGATGTTTAATAAGGGTATCGGCATCATTTAGTATAATAATATCTATTTCCTTTTTAGTGATCTCCATTAGTTTAGTACGGAGTTTTAAGTATTCCTGGGGCAGTAATTTCTCGATAGATAGGCTTATTGCAATGTCTATATCACTGGTTACGAGGTAATCACCTCTGGCATAGGAGCCAAAGACATAAGCAAACTCTATATAGGACTGTTTTTGCATATAGGATTTTATTGCATTCATCATGTCACTATCCAATTTTCATCACCTTCTAAATTTACCATTAGTTCAGAACCTAACAAAGTTAATTTAATAACCCACTCACTACTTTGATTTTACTATATCTGTTAAAATTTTGCAAAGCTAATATTTCTCTTTAAATTCGATTTGTTTTATGATTTAAAAGTGACATTTTATTGAAGATTAGCAGCTTTACATCAAAAACAATAAATTCGTCGACCTTATGGGTCTTACCCTATTAGCGGCCGACGAATATAATTTTTTATAATTGTCATTCTTGGGGAGGTTTATTAAATCTCTGTTAGCGTCTCTCTATGCTTTTCCATGTTTTCGATGTAATTATAGTATTTGATTATCTCAGCTTTTACTTTTTGAATTTTTTCTGTCATTTCCATCATTTCTTTTCTGTAGCTGTCTTTTTTGTTTTCCTCAACGAACTGGGCCATTTTGTATTTTTCTAGCTTGATTTCAAGGTCTATAAAATCTTCTTCTAATTTATATACAATTGATGTATATTCGTCCAGTAAAATTTTGTAAGCCTTTTCTTTAATTGTATTGTCTTCCATAACTTTATCAAGTTCTTCTAATAAATTTTCCGCTGCCGATGCTTTGATTCCCTTTGCTATCATAGCATTCACCTCCCTATTTAATTTATTTTATTCGGTGAAGCCATCTAAATTCCTTCTAATTTTTAAAAATTTTTAGATTTTTCAAATAATATTAAACATTACTTAGAAATAGGCTTAATTGCTACTAGCTCCTTTTTTGTGTGTTTATCGAAGGGTATTCAAAAAATAAAAATCGTCGATTATCATGGGCCTAAGGCCTACTGGTAATCGACGAAAAAAAGGAGTTATTCGAGATATTTTACCTGTAGATCAATTTTTTGGGGTAAATCCTTTAGGTCTGTCTTTAATACGACGTATGGGTAAGAAATAACCTGAGGCACTAATTCCTCTGGCTTTGGATCTTTAAATACTGCGTAGACCACTAGTTTATCCTCATCTTGCTCCTTTACCAACGTTACTTCTTCTATATCAACCGTATAACCACCGGTTAATTTTTCTCCCCTTGTCACAATTACGTATACTGATTCCTCTACCTTTGTGGCCAAAGCCCTTTCCAGCATCTTATACCGTGGAATGATCTGTTCTAATTTTTCTGGCGTTTCATTTGTATCAACAACTTCGTAGCTCACTGTTTCTTCACCACCCGATAAAATCCTAGGCACACATTTAACCCCTAGTGTTACTACAACAATTATGATAATAACAGCAATAATCAGCTTCCAATTAACCCTTGGAAACTTGGGTAATCTTAATTTTGAACCCACCGTGAGTCCCCTCCCCTCATTCATAAAACATGTCTTTGTTCTATGTCTATTCATGGTTTTGATGAAATATTCAATTGTTGTGGGAAATATATTTGTACAAAGGGAGAGAATGATAAATGTTAAAACCTTGATCCTGTTAGCTGTTCATATATGTCCTAATAACAAAGAGACAGGTAAATTACATCCTGTCTCTTTTACCATTTTTTCTATTTTCTTTTTACTAGCTCCTCTGCAGCATCTACAATGGCCTCAGTGGTTAATCCATATTTCTCTAATAATTGGTCGGGCTTACCTGACTCGCCAAAGGTATCCATGGTACCGATTCTTTTCATAGGTACAGGATAATTTTCTACCAATGTCTCAGCTACGGCTGAACCTAGCCCTCCAATGATATTATGCTCTTCAACGGTAAGAATTGCCCCAGTTTCCTTAGCGGCCTGCGTGATCAGTGAAGCATCCATTGGCTTGATAGTATGAATATTAATGACTCGGGCATCGATTCCCTTTTCTTCTAGACGCTTGGCTGCCTCCAGGGCCTTACTTACCATAATGCCCGTTGCAACAATGGTTAAATCCTTTCCATCCTTTAAAAGAACTCCCTTACCAATCTCAAACTGATAGCTCGCTTCATCATTCAGAGTTGGTACTGCCGATCTGCCTAATCGTACATAGACCGGTCCATTGTATTTTGAAATGGCATGGATGGCTTTTTTGGTTTCCACCCCATCGGCAGGAACGATAACGGTCATATTAGGAATTGACCTCATGCAGCTAATATCCTCCAGGGATTGATGGGATGCACCATCTTCCCCAACGGTGATTCCTGCATGGGTAGCACAGATTTTAACATTTAGCTTTGGATAGCAAACCGAGTTTCTAATGATTTCAAAGGCTCTTCCTGTGGCAAACATAGCAAAGGTACTGGCAAAGGGGATTTTTCCTGCAGATGCCAGGCCTGCTGCCATTCCCATCAGATTTTGCTCTGCAATCCCTACGTTAAAGAATCTTTCTGGGAAGGCCTTGCTAAAGCCATGGGTTTTTGTTGACTTAGAAAGGTCAGCATCTAATACAACTACCTTGTCATTTTCTTTGCCTAATTCTATTAAAGCCTCTCCATAGGCATCTCTTGTGGCAACCATTTTACTCATTATTTATCGCCTCCCAATTCCTTTAATGCCATTTCGGCCTCATCCTTTTTAGGGGCATTACCATGCCAGCCCACTTGATTTTCCATAAAGGATACGCCTTTTCCCTTTATGGTTTTGGCTATGATCATTGTTGGTTTTCCCTTTGTGGCTTTGGCTTCCTCAAGGGCATCAATCAATTCCCCTAAGGAATGTCCATCGCATTCAATCACATGCCAGCCAAAGGCCTTAAATTTATCAAATAGGGGGTGCACCTTCATAATTTCTTCGTTGGGGCCATCAATCTGTAAACCATTTGAATCAATGATTGCAGTTAGATTATCCAAACCATAATGGGCAGCCGCCATAGCAGACTCCCATACAATTCCTTCCTGAAGTTCTCCATCTCCCAAAAGGGTATATATCCGGCCAGGACTTTTATCAAGTCTTGCGGCCAGGGCCATTCCACAGGAGGCCGAGAAGCCTTGTCCCAATGAACCTGTTGACATTTCTACCCCAGGGGTACCCTTCATATCAGGATGCCCTTGAAGCATTGCATCAATCTTTCTAAGCTTAAGTAATTCTCCCTTAGGGAAAAAGCCCTTTTCAGCCAGGGCAGCATAAAGCACTGGGGCTCCGTGACCCTTTGACAGCACAAATTTATCTCTCTCTGCCATTTGGGGATTTTGGGGATCAACATTCATTTCATGAAAATACAATACAGTTAAAATGTCTGCAGCCGATAAGGAGCCTCCAGGATGTCCAGAGCCTGCTTCGTGCAGCATTTCAATGATATGTTTTCTAATTGCTACTGCCTTTTCTTGCAAAAAACCATAGTTGCTCATGAAAATTTTCTCCTCCTTTTAATCTAGGGTGTATCTGAATACTCCGAAGGGTGCAGATTTTACTGAATTTTTGTTCCGAGCAAGGCGCTTTTTTGAAGGCATACCAGGGGTACGTCAAGGAAAAGCAACGCTGCGTGGGACAAAAAAGCGGTGAAAGATGCCCCTGAGTGGGTTTTCAGACACGCCCTAATTAGTTTATTTCTTTAAAGCCTTCTCCCAGTACTTCATGGATGGTAGAAATCATAATAAAGGCTTTATTATCCTCTTGATAAACCAGCTTTTTAAGCTTTGCCATCTGGGCCCTGTTCACAACACACAGCATTACATCACGCCTGCTGCCTGTATACATGCCTCGTCCCTCTAGGATCGTTACCCCTCGCCCCATCTCGTGCAATATCTTTTTACCGATAATATCGGTCTTTTCAGATATGATGTAGAATGCCTTTGCGTATCCAAGGCCTTCCACAATAAAGTCTGCAGTTTTCACTAATATATACAGACCAATGATGGAGTACAGGCCTGTTTCAATGTTCTTTTCTACCAGTACGGCCGTGACAACGATAAACAGGTCCAGCATCATCATTAGCTTGGCTGTACTGAAGGAGGGAAAATATTTGTTTAGAATAGCTCCTGCCAAATCTGTTCCCCCTGTGGTACCTCCATAGAGGAATACCAGCCCCAGACCCGTACCTAAAATCACCCCGCCATAGATGGTTGCCAGCAAAAGGTCTTTGGTAATCATAGCCCCATGTCCAAAAATCATTAAAAATAATCGAATAAAGGCAGAAAGCATAATGGTTGCATAGGCGGTTTTCATGCCAAATACCTTCCCCAGTACCATAATACCGATAATAAATAGGGGAATATTAATAGCAAGGTTGGTAATGTCAATGGGGATACCAATGGCTCGATAGATAACAATGGCTAACCCCGTTACCCCTCCTGGGGCAATTCCATTGGGCTCCAGGAAAAAGTTTAAGCTAAAGGCCATTAGTGCACATCCAACTGTTAACCCGAAGTATTCTATCACTGTTCTATATTTTTGCTTCAACACTTTTTCCACCTCCAATTTATCAATCTATTATATTAACCTCGCAGGATAAACTGAACTAAAAATTTGGGCAAAAGCAGCATTCGTTTATACCTTCTAGGCTCCTTCATTAAACGATAGAACCATTCAAGGGCCAGCTTTTGGTATATCTTGGGGGCCCGTTTAACGGTACCTGCATAGACATCAATGCTTCCTCCTACTCCCATGGCAATTTTACAGTTCAATTGGGCCTTATGCTGATTAATCCAAAGCTCCTGCTTGGGCGCCCCCAGGCAGACGAATACCACATCAGCCCCGGATTCATTAATATCCTTGACAATATCTTCTTCTTCATGGGGCTTAAAATAGCCATGGTGAAAGCCTGCAATCCTCACTCCTGGATATTTTGCTGCAATCGTTAAGGCGGCTGCATCGGCTACTCCGGGCTTTCCTCCGAATAGATAGATTGATTTTTCTTTTTGTCCGCAAAATATTAGTAATCTGTGCATTAAATCAACGCCAGGGATCCTTTCAACCAAGCCTCGCCCCTTTAGCTTTGATGCAATAATTAATCCGATTCCATCGGGAACCACCAGGTCCCCTCCATTGAGTACTTCCTTCAATTGAGAATCGGTCTGTGCAAGCATGACAATTTCAGGATTGGGGGTATAAATGGTTTTGAGAGAATCCCCTTCAAAAAAATCCACTGCTCTTTTAAAGGCTTCCTTTTCACTTAAGGCATCAATAGAAACATTTAACATGTCTACTCGTTTTCTCGACATAGTTTATTCACCCCTTGACATGAAATCTATAAAGATTTCCTTGGTTTGATTAGCTTTTTTATTTAATTCAGAGGTCATTTTTTCAAGCTGCTCCCGATGCTTTTTATCCTGCTTCAATACCCCTTCAATAGTAGACCACAGGGTAACCTCATCAAGGAATTCTGCCTTTCCTCCGCTTTTCTGATTTACCAGCTCTAAAAAGCTCTTTATTTTTTCATCATATTCAATCCCCACCATGGGAACCTTGGCTATGGCTGCAAAGACCAGGGAATGCAGCCTCATTCCTATTAGCAGGTCTAATTGACCAATTATAGAAAGTATTTCTTCTGGCCCATAATGCTTACTTAAGACAACCGCCTTATTCTTCATTAGATCGGTAATCTCAAGGGATATCCTTTGGTCATGGGGGTACTGCATGGGTATAAAAATGACCTGATAATTTAATTGCTGTAAATAATCGGCTGTTTTTGCGATAATTTGCTTATATTTTTCCATCCCACGCCAAGGTCTAACGGAGATTCCAATGGTCTTTCTGCCCTCCTGCAGGCCCTCTTCCTGTAAAATATTCTTACCAACCTCTTGGGTCAAAGGCTCCATGGCAAAGGTCACATCAGCAGTAACCCGAATATCCCGGTGTATCCCCAGGGCCTTCATGGTTTCCTTAGATTGAAAATCTCTGACGGTTATGACATCCACCTGATTAATAATATATTTTACCAGCTTTTTATTATAGACTTTAGTGATGGGCCCAAAGCCATTTCCATAGAACATGACCTTTTTGCCTAGCTTTTTTGCCAGCCAAATAATGGCTAAATAATATAACAGGGAGCGGCTGCTGGTAATATCCTGTAAAATAGAGCCGCCGCCGCTGATAACAACATCGCATTCCTTTATTGCTCTGATTAAATCCATAAATCGGTTTCGGCTGACTGCCTTTACCTTGTATTTTTTTTCTGTTTCATCAGCCTTATAGGTTAACACCTTAAGGGAAATATCCGCCATGGCACCCTTTAATTGCTGAACAATTGTTTTTAATATTGCTTCATCTCCAGTATTCTGGTAGCCATAATAGCCGAATAATAATACCTTCTTCATATGTCTCTTCCTCTCTAGGAGATATATCTGCTTTTGGAATGGGTCGACTAATGTCTGGGTCTAATTATTCTATTCCAAATTTATTTTTCGCATAATCTACACTTAGTCTTAACAATTCCAGTAGAAGTATCCCGATAAAGCCGATGATGACTCCAATTATCAATCCGTAGACGGTTCTGACTGCTGATAAATACAATGGTGTTCTAAGATGACTGAAGGTATTAATGATGGAGGTTTGTCCTAATACAGCCGCAAAGCCTGCAGCAAAAATAATGAAATTATTGAAGCCTCTTTTCGCTGCATAGATACCGACAGTCAGGGCAGGGATTCCAACCAAAAATTCCTTGATACGGGGTCTAGCTAAAAGGTTATTCTCAAGCATATTTCGTAGTAGTATTTCTATCTGGGATGCCTGAACATTGGTTTCATGACCGGTCCTTGCAATATAAATATAGCCGGCAAATAGCACAAAGGCAGTAATAATTACATAAATTACCTTAATATCTTCTAACAATAGCCTTTTCAGCTCCCAATAGATTCCCTTCGGCTGGCCCTTAGCTTCTGTCCCACGCTTATAGCCATAATATTTCAGATAAAATACAATAAAGAAAATAAAGGGGATTAGCTGGCTTATCTTGACACCACGATAGATATCCATTTCTAGTAAATATTTAATATCAGAAAGGATGGTTGCCACATAAAGGGCCCCGATCAATGAAATTCCCGAGGTTACCACAACCCCTTTTACTACTGAAAAAATAATATTTTTCCAACTATCCTTCTGGTCGCTCTTTAAGAACTGGTTTGTTTCATGGCAGAAATAAGCCATACTTAAGGAAGCAAAGATAACCGAAGCTGCCATGGCCAATACCTTATCAGCAATGGAGGGCATCACCAAAATCATGCCTGGTACCCCGAGGAGACATAGGGCTAATAAAATCAATGTATATTTTTTATTGAGCTTAAAAAGCCAATTAAGGAGTAATACGCCGGCAGCGGCAACTCCCCACCCTAGCAGGGTATAATGCCGGACTCGAATTCTGCTGAGGCCAAAGCTGCTGCTTTCACCAAGTGTTAAGCCATGCTCACCAATTCTATTTTCAAAGTTCCCCAGCATTATCGTGTATTCCTCAGGGTCAGTAACGTAACGATATTCATCCATTTTAAAGGGTTTAAAGTAGATTAATCGAATATTTCTTTCGGTTACAGCACGGTACAGGGTGTTTTCAATTTCTGCTGCCTTATTGTAGCCTGAATTATTAAACCGACTTTGTACATAGGACTGCAGGGAATACACCCTAACCGCATCGTAGGATACAGCATCGGCTAAGAGATTAATACCTTCCTGCTCCATATGCTGTCGTTGTACTCCGGTTTCGATCAGACCCACTTTAATTTTCTTCTGTCGCATGTGCTCTGCCACAGGATCTAAATTTTCGGGGAAGCCCAGTACCTGGTGTCCGTCGAAGATGTACACCGTTGGGTCAATACCAAAGGCTTCATATTCTGCCAGGGTAGTATTGATTTGTTTTTCTGTTGACCAATCCCCATAGCTGTAGGGTCTGGGCATTACTTCCAACCCATTATTTTGAATCAAAGCAACTTTTTGGGGATCAAGTCCCAACCCTAATCTAGTCAGCTTTGAGGAGACAAGATGGGATTCACTGACAAAGGCCTTCCCAGAGGTTTCCATTAATAATTGATTTTCTCTGAATAGGGCATCATACAGGGTTCCTTTAATAACAATTGTATAATCTGCTTCCCCTTGGAACAGCTCAAATCTTTCTCCTGGATATCTTTCTTCAAAGGCGTTGGCAATAAAGTCATAGACTTCCTTTGAAGCTGTATAAACCACCACATCATAGGGATTCATTTCATCAGGGTCTACGGAATTGACAAAGGCTTGAGGATAATTATTCTTCCAATCCCGTTCTTTAACCAGATTTCCCATCATGGAAACAGTCAAAGGCTTTCCTTCCTCGACCATTGAATTCAAGGATTCTTCCTTTAAGGCCACATATTGAATCTTTTCCTTACTAAAATAGTCGAACCACCATGACAGGGGCTTTTCTGATTGTCTGGCCATCTCTTCAAACTCATAGTAATCCAGAATGATATCCACACTTTTGTTTTCCCCTTCTATTCGAGCTCGTCCCACTAGCAATGAGCCCATTGTCAGAAGACTGACCAACATCACAACCAATACGATCTTTATCCCCTTCATCATGTCACATCCTCCATGGTTTTTTTATATACTTGTTCTTTTGTTTACTTTAATACTATATTACTTCTATCTAAGCCTGTAAAGATTTCTTTTATACTTTTCGTGGGTTTTTGCCAAGTGAAGCCTGTTTAATTGCTGGCAGGAGTATTTTAATATAAATCAGTTCCATGATGAATACTCCGCCATAGACAATGATCAGATTCAGCAGAAATCTTGTTGAGATGGATATGATCCCTACCTTGTCCAACAACCATTCTGACCCTAATATAAAAAATGGATGACTTAAATAGGTGATAAAACTGCATCGGGAAACAAATCCCCCCACAGCCTTAATTCCCTCTGTTTCTCTGGAGACAACTAAGGAGCTAATTTTAAAACAGAAACAGATGGAAACGGTACAAAATATAAACCACATAATATGAACATGGTAGACATTGATTGACCGTCCCAGGGCGTAATAATAATAGAATTGACCGGCGTAAAGGAGTGCTGCAATGCCATAGGCCATGTATACAATATTAGGGTGTTTCTTAAGAAATGCCTTAATTTGGTCAAGATAGCAGCCCCAATAGCAGCCAAAGCTAAAGAAGAATATATAATTGGTAAAGAAACGATCTGAATATGGAATCGTTAGATAGCGCAGGGAAACTAAATTAATAACTGCCGACAGCAATAAAAGCAAGTGGGGATTAAAACGCTTAAATCCATAGTAAAATGCCCCAAACAGCAGGTAAAATTGTATAATGATCACCATAAAGTACAGATGGTAGCTCATCTTACCCAGCAATAGTCCCTGTATCAGGAATTTAGGGTCAAAAACGTAGACCCCCATCACAACAAAGATAAAATAGTAAAATAGGCTCCACCCCACATAGGGAACCAAAACTGAGGACATTCTTTTTCTTAAGAAGCTAACATATTGAAAGGGTTTGTTTTGATATCCATAAAAGAAGATAAGCCCGCTGATGAAAATAAAAACCGGGGAAGTAAACTTCAATCCTCGATTAATCAAGGTAACCAGCATCATGGGCACACTATCCTTCTGCAACGTACTTACGGGAATTGCAGATAAGTGAACCATGACAACGGCTAATCCTGCCATGCCCCTTAAATAGGGTATTTCTTCAATTCTTTTTTTCATTTTGTCACCTACTATTCTTCTGTAGTTTTTCCAAAAAAAAGACTTCCTTTACTTCATTCAGGGAAGTCCATTGTCATCTGCTTCTATAGGGTCTTAAGGTTGAATTTTGTAACCGCCCCTTACCATGATAAATACATTGTTTGTTGCACGAATTCCTCTACCATCATCCCTTGGTATAATGATTAAATGATTTGTGGGGATGGCTTCCTCTGCCTTAAGGTCCTTGGCTCCTGTAACATCAGACAGTCCTCCAGATGGGCTGTCAATGGCCACCGCATCCCCAGACCGCAGGATAATTTCTGTTCCCTGGGCCCCAATCAGTGTTTGACCTTTATTCAATTCAACTACTTCTAAAGCTGCACCCTCAGAGCCTTCGCCAGACTGGACTCCCTTTAGACTTTCGTCTATGTAAAACTTTAATTGCTCCAGCTTCTGTTCTACGAAGGATAGGGTTACCAAAGGATCATCGGCAGTGCCAGGCTCCTTTGTCGCTGCATAAACTACTTGTCCAACCAGTAGGACGCCCATTAAAGCTAATAGGCCAATTACCATTCTCTTAGATTTTTTCATTTGTCTGCCTCCTGCCTCTTAGTTTACCAGAACCGTAAATAACAAGTTCATCGTCCTGTTACCCTTATGGGGAGGTAACAGGTATTAGCCTTTGGTCTTTATTATTATACTACATTTTATCCTTGAATTGAAGAGTGGAAAATCAGCCCTATAACATAACAAAAGACCTAAGATATCCTTAAGCCTTGTTAAAAGTCTATTAACCCTAAACTAATCATTAACCCATCATTGATTTTTTCCATCATCTCTTCATCGATATGACCAATTTTTTCCTCTAATCTACGCTTATCAATGGTTCGGATTTGCTCCAAGAGAATAACTGAGTCCTTTGGCAGCCCATAATCCGTTGCGGCAACTTCAATATGGGTAGGTAGCTTGGCTTTATTAATTTGGGATGTGATGGCAGCAATAATGACCGTTGGACTATACCGATTTCCTATATCATTTTGAATAATCAGCACAGGTCTTACTCCCCCCTGTTCAGAACCAATGACAGGGCTTAAATCCGCATAATAAATGTCTCCTCTTTTAACATTCACGCTATTCACACTCCGCCATTTTAACTTCGTATTTTTCTAACGAAGACACATCTAAGCTTAATCCCAGCTCTGCAAGGGATAGATTAATGGTTGCCATTTCCTGGTAGCCCTTTTTCATTTTCTCCCTTAATTCAACCTTGGTTTTTTCACGAATGTATAAATGCATTGCCTTTCTGATAAATTCACTACGATTCGTTTTTTCATTACAAACGATGTAATCAATTTCCTTCAAAAGGCTATCGGGCAGGCTTATCATAATCCGTTTTGAATCAGCCATTTCGCACCTCCTAGAAATAATGAATGAAAAGATGAAATCTGAAAGGAAAATCATACAATAGGTATACTTTATATTAGTATTCTTATAGACGAGCAATATATACCCAATTATATATTTTCATTTAAATTGTGTCAATATAATGACTAAATTATACAGCTTACAGAAAAATATTGCTGTTTTTTCCTCTACGACTACAATACTCCTAGTTTAAAACAGAGATCATCCTTATTCTAACAGACTATCATGCACCTGTAAAAGGTTATTATTTTCCATATAGGCCTTGGGAACCCTACGTCCTATCATACAGACAATCTCATAGTTGATGGTTTGTAATTTTTCTGCCAATTCGTCCACCATGTTGCCAATTTCAGGGTCATCACTAATAATGATAACCTCCTGGCCCATTTCAACGTCTATTCCTGTTACATCAACCATAAGTTGATCCATACAGATTCTTCCCACCACAGGGGCTTTTTTCCCTGCAACAATGACCTGGGCCTGATTGGTTAAAAGTCGGGTAAAACCATCGGCATAGCCTATGGGCAGGGTCATTATTTTTTGTCGTTCTTTTGTATGATAGATTAATCCGTAGCTGATTCCCTGGTTTGGGGGAAGCTCTTTAATCTGGGCGGCCTTGGCCTTTAGGGTCATTACCTGCTTCAGATTTACCCTTTCATGGTCAACAAACCTGGAGGGATATAGACCGTAGAGCATAATTCCCGGCCTTACCATGTCTAAATTCATTTCTGGTAGTTCTATAATAGCAGCACTGTTAGAGGCATGCTTTATGGGAATTTTAAAGCCATCTCTTTCTAATTGAGCAATCAGCTCCATAAAGCGATTAAACTGTTCGTAGGTATAGGTCTTATCAGTCTCATCGGCCACGGCAAAATGGGTATAGATTCCTTCCACTTCAAGGCCTGGAAGCTGACAGACTTCCTTGACCTTATCAAGGGTGTCGGGCCCAATGATAAAGCCAAGGCGCGACATGCCTGTATCTATTTT